>Ga0208450_1000080_pt1 | contig 75375 bp, 66 predicted proteins | sample MalvireepMed_908_FD_184249 | JGI IMG/M metagenome (GOLD analysis project Ga0208450, IMG submission 184249) | Marine viral communities from the Global Malaspina Expedition - Malaspina viral metaG DeepMed_908 (SPAdes) (version 2) | ecosystem: Environmental > Aquatic > Marine > Oceanic | place... | reverse complement strand
GACTGCGAAGTTGCTTTATCATATGAAAGTCCTCTCGGCTTTGCATGATTCGATTCCTGTTCGGTTTGGTCACCTTCAAGAAAAGATCATGCGGGTCGGGAGGACAATCTACGTTGCTGATTTAAGGTCTTTTAGCAGTACTGTCGACATCTCATCATAATCGCCATGGGCGGATAGCGCATCCAGGTTATAAACCTCGGCCTTCACCGGCCAGTACTCCCCGTGGATCTTCACCGAATCCGCCCCGTTGATCAGGGCATCGCCCCGGGTTCCCGGTGCCTGGAACCCAGCAAACACGACACTGTTCCGCGGATTGGGCAGCAGTGTTTTCAGATGGTGTAGTACCCGCCCGCCGCTGGCCATGCCGCTGGCTGAGATGATGACGCAGGGATAGCGGGCACTATTGAGCTCAATGGACTCCTCCACCGTGCGGACGAACCCGGTATTCTGGTCGATCATCTCGCACTGGGCAGCGCTGAGTTTGTGTTCCTTATGGTGTCGGGAGAAGATCTCCGTAGCTTTTATCGCCATGGGGCTGTTCAGGTACACGGGCATTTTCGGTATGCGGCCTTCGCCCATAATTTTGTGAATCAGGTACAGTACATGAACACAGGCGGAACCCAGGATGTGTCCGGCGGGAGTAAAGATCACCTCCATGCCTTTCACCGGCTCAAAACGCTCGTGGAAGTGCAGGGGCACGAAATGCTTCAGAGCCTCCTCGGCGTCTTTCACCGTAAACAAAGGCTCTGGCTTCTCGTGCTTTGAGAACCCCTTTCGAAAAGCATACTTGGCATCCTCCTCCTGCAGGTAACCAGCATCCGGCAACAGCACCTTGCACAGTTCGTGCGTAGCCTTCGTGCAGTAAATCTTTCCCTTGAAGCCATTCTTCACAAGCGCTGGCAAGTAGCCAGTATGGTCAATGTGTGCATGGGTCAGAACCACCGCATTAATCGAGGATGGCTCCACAGGAAATGGCGCCCAGTTGCGCTTGCGCAGGTTCTTTACGCCCTGGTACATGCCACAGTCGACCAGTAGTCGATGCTTTTCATCCGATAGAAGGTAGCGAGAACCCGTTACCGTGCCTGCAGCACCAAGGAATTGCAGCTTCATCGTGGTCATCCCTGTAATAGTTTTGATGTGTCACATCACTATCGCCCATAATAGCGCAAACGTAATTGACCTGACGCAGGAAGCAGACCTCTCATGCACTACAGCTCCATCCTCCCCGATGTCCTCAAAATCGCAGACGCCGCCAGCGAAAAGGTGCTCAGCATCTACATGACGGACTTCAAGGTGGACTTCAAGGCAGACGAATCGCCGATTACCGCTGCCGACATCGCCAGCCACCGGGTAATCGTGGAAGGCCTCCGCAACCTGAGCCACGATATTCCCGTGCTCTCGGAAGAGGGTGCCGAAATCCCCTGGAACGAGCGCAAGCAGTGGCACCGGTTCTGGCTGATTGACCCGATCGACGGCACCAAGGACTTCACCCAGCGCACCGGCGAATTCACCGTAAACATCGCATTGATCGAAAACGGCGAACCCATTCTCGGGGTAGTAACGGCTCCTGCATTAAAAGAAGCCTATTGGGGCCTTAAAGGCGAGGGCGCCTACAAACGGGACCGCACAGGCCGTACCCGGCGGATCAGCGTAGCGGAGCCTGGCGAGACAAAGCGTGTTGTTGCCAGCAAGAACCACCTGAACGAAGAAACCAAAGCCTTCATCAACAAGCTTGGCGCCCACGAACTGGTGCAGGCAGGCAGTTCCCTCAAGTTCTGCAAGATTGCTGAAGGCCATGCAGACATTTACCCAAGGCTGGGGCCAACCTGCGAGTGGGATACCGGTGCGGCTCACGCTGTGCTTTCGGCCGCCGGAGGTAAGGTGGAAACCTTGGAGGGCAAGCCTTTACAGTATGGCAAGGAAGAGGTACTAAACCCGCACTTCATTGCCGCTGGCAACTGGTACAAATGACCTGGTACGCATTACAGCACAAACCCAGCCAGGGTGACCGCGCCCTGGCTCATCTGCAAAATCAGGACATCGCCTGCTTCTACCCGAAAATCACCGTGGAGAAGATCAAGGCTGGCAAGCGCACCAAAAAGCTGGAGCCGCTGTTTCCTGGTTACCTGTTCGTGAACCTGGAGCAAACCGACCCCATGTGGGCCAAGCTACGCTCCACGCGTGGCATCCTGCGGATCGTCAGCTTTGCCAATAAACCAGCCGCCATCCCGGATGACGTCATCAAACATATAAAAGACAGCCTGCACACAGTGGCAGAGCAGGGTGGCATCAAGCCCGGTCAGGCCGTGGATCTGGAAGATGGACCATTCAAGGGCATCAGCGCCATCTTTCAGGCCTACGACGGCGAAGAACGCGCCATTGTTCTGATCAGCTTTATGCAGAAGCAACAAGCGGTCAAAGTACCCCTGTCCACTCTTCACCGCCGTAGGCCGGATTAGCAAAGCGTACTCCGACAACCCGGGTGCCACGCCCAAGAGGAACTTTTGTTCACTACTTTTCGTCTTCAAAGCCGTCATAATGTCATTCACCTTTAATAAAAGACGGTTTCGAAATGGTAGAGAGCCCGCAAGGACAACGTCCCCAACACGACGATGAAATCAGCCTGGTCGACCTGGCCGCCACGTTTTTGAAGCGTCGGCGCGTGTTCTATATTGTGTTTATCGTGATCACCCTTGCGGGCATCGCCTATGCGATCTTTGCGCAAGACAAATATGAATACGTGACCCTTGCGAAGCTGGCCGAGAAATCTGGTGGGGAGTACATAGAAGAGCCTTCCACCGTTATTGCTGAGCTGGACAGTCTCTGGGTGCCGGATTTACAGGCGAAGTACCATGCCGAGAACGACCGGAGCCTGCCGTTTGAAGTAAAAGCAAAGAACCCGGAAGACACAGGTCTGGTGCGCATTGTATCGGAAGCATCAGCCTCCGCCAGTACAGCGGTAGAAGAGGCGCATCGTAAACTGGTCGAACGTTTAAAGTCGCAGCAAGAGCAGGCAGTCTCCGCGCTGCGCAAAAGTCTTGAGAAACAGATTGTATCCCTGGATTCAACCATCAAAATGCTCGAAGAAGGGGAGAACACTGGCGATGCAATTGCGTCCGCCGTAGAAAAGCAGCTTTCACTGGAGTCAAATCTGCAATCGTTGTCACCTTTTGAGGCTCTGGTCGTTAGCAGGCAAAGCGGTGAAAATGCGGGTCCGTCGAGAAGCCTGATTGTCGTGCTATCAATAATGTTAGGGTTGATGGCGGGGGTATTTATTGCTTTTCTCGCTGAGTTTATTGGTCTGGTTAGAAATCAGCTTGCTGGCGAGTGATCAAAGTATGAGCATTTGACAATTCTTCACTTCAGCGCACCTGACAAGGGGCATGTCAGGGGTATTGTCACTTGCGTGTCATATGAGATGCCGTAAAATCGTCACGCTTTTGACACAGAAGCTTCATCAACCGACAGGGATACAGTTGGGATTTGGTTGTTCCCTCCGTGTTGTTCGTCTTTTCCTGTCATTTCTCAGAAAGTTGTCGGTATATGACCTCAAAACACTGGACTCTGGTCGGTGGGGCGGTAGCGTGCCTGATCGCCGCCACGTATTCATCTGTGACCTTCTCGGCACCCTGGCTTGAGCCTGGCGACAACCGTGCCCGCTTCGCCCTGCAAAAACTGGCGGACCGGGGGCACCTGAACCGCACAAACTCCACCTGGCCAGTAATGATGGGCACCGTCCACAGTGGTCTGGGCCGGGAAACCGGCAATGACGCCCCGGCCATTGGTAGCCCGTTGGCCTATCTGAAGTTTGAGATGGACGAACAGGGCCAGCAGGGTTGGCGTGCGGAGTATGAGGTGGGCGCAACCAGCGAACCGACCTTTGTGAGAGGCTTCCAGACTGGCCCACGCGAAACAGCTGAGACCAGCCTCAATGTGCAATGGCAGGGCGAATCCTGGGCTTTCGGTATAAAACCAGGCCTGGCAGCCAACCCGGAGGACGACGATACATTTCGCCTGGACGGCTCCTATCTGGCCGCAACCGCTGGTAACTGGGTGTTTGGCGCAGGTGCCATCGACCGCTGGTGGGGCCCGGGGTGGCAGAGCAGCTTGATCCTTTCCAACAACGCCCGCCCAATGCCCGCGGTATGGCTGAACCGTAAGAATGCTGCGGAGCCAGAAAACAGTTGGCTTAAATGGATCGGCCCCTGGCAGTTCACCACCTTCGCCGGCCAACTGGAAAGCGAACGTGCGGTGCCGGAAGCCAAGATGATCGGCATGCGCCTTACGGTAAGGCCCATCGACGGCCTGGATATCGGTTTTTCCCGCGCCATCATGTTCGGTGGCGAAGGACGACCGGAAGGCGCCTCCACTATCTGGAACGCCCTGATAGGTCGCGACAATGGTCAACTTGAAGAGAATGACCCCGGAAACCAATTGGCCAGTATTGATGCCCGCTACGGTTTTGCCATCGGCGACCAAGCCATGGGTGTCTACGGCCAGATGATGGGTGAAGACGAAGCTGGCGCCTTCCCGGCTCGCAAATCCTGGCTATTGGGCACGGATTGGACTACTCAGTTGTTAGAGAGTGACCAGCAATGGTTCGTCGAATACAGCAACACGTTGGCCGATGATTTTCTGGGTAATGCCATGCCCAATATCACCTATGACCATTCCCGCTACCGCAGCGGGTACCGCTACAAGGGCCGCAACATGGCCTCCACCTTTGACGGCGACGCGGAAACCCTGACTTTAGGCGTATTTAATTTCTTCCCCGATGGCCGTAACCTGTCCGCCTCCCTGGGTTACCTTGATTTAAACAAAGACGGCGGCACTCGAACTGTCATCACAGACGAAGATACTTTCTACAATGTGCCGAGCAGCGACCAGAAATCCGCCATCGCCTCCGTGGGTTACGGCACTCAATTCCTGAACGGCTGGCTGGACATAACCGCCCAGGCCACCGATAAAAAAATTGAACTCCTGGGCGGCGAAAAGGACCAATGGTCTGTCGGCGCTGCCTGGCGCTACCGCTTCTAAAAAACGGATTTGACTAAGTGAACCTGACTAAACGACTTCTGCTGTCACTGGCGCTTGTATTGCCAGTAACTACCGCCGCCCAATCCATAAGCCAGTCCCAGATTGAACAGTTCAAAAGCATGCCACGGGCCCAGCAGGAAGCGCTGGCCAGCCAATATGGGGTGGATCTGGATTCCATTGCTGGCTCGGCGAGCCAGCAGAAGCAGCGGCCACAAAATGTAAACGTGGTAGAGCCGGTTGACGCCATATCCGATGAAGAAAGGGAGCGCGCCCGGCAGGAGCAGGACGACAACGAAGAGCAGGACCGCAAGAACGGCGGCCTGAGGCCTTATGGGTACGATCTGTTTGTTGGAAGCCCCACAACGTTTGCGCCAGTGACGGAAATTCCCATTCCCAACAACTACACCTTGGGCCCTGGCGATGTACTGCGGGTACAGCTCTGGGGCAAGGAAAACCAGCAATTGGAATTGCCTGTTTCGCGGGACGGTACCGTGAGCTTTCCGCAGTCAGGCCCCCAAACCGTTGCAGGCCTGACGTTTGACCAAGCCAGACAGCAGATTAAGAAGCGGGTCTCCGAGCAGTACATCGGTGTGCAGGCCAGTGTTTCCCTGGGAGAACTGCGCAGCATGCGGGTGTTCGTGCTGGGGGAGGCCAGAAATGCCGGTTCCTACACCGTCAGCTCCCTCTCCACCATAACCAACGCCCTCTATGTGTCTGGCGGCATCAAACGCACCGGCTCCCTGCGTAAGATCCAGCATAAACGGGACGGTGAACTGATCGGCGAACTGGACCTGTACGACCTGTTGCTGGCCGGCGACACCTCTGGCGACAACCGCCTGCAACCCGGCGACGTTATCTTCATCCCGCCAGTGGGTGACCGCGTAGGTATAGAAGGCGAAGTCTACCGCCCTGCACTCTACGAACTGAAAAACGACACCAACCTTCAGGAACTGGTAAACCTGGCCGGCGGCCTTACACCCCAGGCTTATCCACAACTGGTACGTATTGAACGTAACAACGACGACTTCCTGCGCATCATCGCCGAAGCTAATCTCACCACCACAAAAGGCAAGCAGGCAAAGGTCAAACCCGGTGACCGCATAGAAGTGGCCTCCATCTCCGACATTACTGGGCAATATGTTGAGGTGAAAGGGGCGGCTACCCGTCCGGGCCGTTACGCCTGGGTGCCAGGGATGCGAGTGAGTTCCGTTATTCAGTCCCTGGATAACGACCTGCTACGGGAAGCGGATAAGCGCTACGCGGCCATTGTACGTACAGACCCTGAAACTGACACTGTATCCGTCATCAACCTGCGCTTGCGGCAAGCCCTGGACAACCCCGGCGGCGAAAACGATATTCTTCTGCAGGAAAAAGACCAGTTCCTGATTTTTGCGGACGAAGGCAAGGTAAGCGCCAAAACCAGTGATCGAAATTACAGCGAGCAGGAAGGGGGCCGGCGCCAAAGTGTGGCTTCGGCAGAGGTAGAAGAAACCGATTACAGCCGGTTCAGCCGCGAATCCCTGTTCGCACCGGTATTGCAACGGCTCAAAGCCCAGGCCAGGCCGGGTTCTCCCCAGCAGACCATCGAGGTGACAGGGCCGGTACGCTACCCCGGCGAATACCCGTTGCCTGCCTCAAGGCAGGTAGCAGATGCAATATACGTAGCCGGCGGCCTTAAAGACTCCGCTTCTCTCTATACCGCCGAACTGGCGCGCTTCGGTGTGGACGACGAAGGCACCGGTAAAACCAGGATAGAGAACCTGAATCTGCAGGCCGTGATGGAAGGCCGGGCCTCTGTCACCCTCAAAAGCCGGGACCGACTGCTGATCAAATCCATACCAGAATTCGCTCGAGCCAAAACCATTGAGCTGAATGGGGAGATCCGTTACCCCGGTCATTACACCATCCGTGACGGTGAAACTCTGCGGGATGTCATCAAACGCGCTGGTGGCCTCACAGACAACGCCTTCCCGGAAGGTGCCGTTTTCACGCGCGAAAAATTACGCCAACTGGAAGCCCAGCGCCTACGTGAAGCAGAAGAAAGGCTGCAGGGCGACCTGGTAGGTGTGCAATTGGAAGGCGACGATTTCGCAGGCGAGAATGCCAAACGCACCCAACAGGTACAGGACCTGCTGGAAGAAGTGCAGGACTCCCGCCCCGTTGGCCGAATGGTGATCAACCTTGCATCGGTTGTGGAAAGCGATGACTACCAGCCCATCCGCCTTCAGGATGGTGACGCCCTAACAGTGCCAACCATCCCACAAGCCGTCAGCGTATTTGGCGAAGTTCAGTTCCCGACCAGCCACCTGCACAGCGAAGGCCTGACCGTGGATGACTACCTGGAACGCAGTGGCGGCCCAACCCGCCAGGCGGATGAAGAGAGAGTGTACGTGGTGAAAGCCGATGGTTCCGTAATGCTGCCAGAGAAAAGCCGCTGGTTTGGTGGGCGCAGCCAGCAACTGGCACCGGGGGATACCATTATCGTACCCATCGATGTGGACAGGCTGAATCAATTAGAGCTCTGGAGTAACGTGAGCCAGATTGTTTATCAGATGGCGCTGGGTGCAGCCGCCGTGGGCAACCTGTAAGGGGCCAGAAAAGAATTCTTGCCCAAACACCCTGGCCCCAGGCCAAAGGAATAGGCCCAACCTTCGCGCATGGTAACAGAGCATTAACCTGAAGGTTGTTGAATGGAGTTCACTTAAAAGTTAACATGCCTTTCCACCTGAAACGGATCACGTTCCAGACCATCGGCTATCGAGACCAGCCAGAGCCCCAGAGGGGGGAGGCGAGCTGGAAGTTATTCGCGCCTTGTTCGAATGACGACTATAGCGGTTGCATTCTGTTGTCGCAGATTGTTGGCCTGGCAGACAAAGAAGACCAGAAAGCAGCGGTGCTTGCTCTGAAAAAGTTGATCCAGATAGCAGCCCTTGGCCAGCCGCTTACGGTCCATTACGACAAAAAACAATGCCATGAACTGCATGAATTCAGATATCACGGAAAGGAAAGGGTTATCTGGCGGATACGCCACGGTGACATTCGGCTACCCTTCTATTATGGCCAGGGGAAATTGATTTTCCTGGCGGGCGTGTTACCAAAACGCAAAGATAAGCTCTCTCGATCCGAAAAATCAGCGCTTGAAACGGAAGTGAAGCGTTACATAGATGCTGAGAAGCTGGGGCGGCTCCAACTTGAGCCGGATGGCCCCTGAGTTCCTGCCGAACCAAGGAGGTAAGGTAATCATGAGTACTGCCAATAATGAATTCGCTGATCTTTTTGAATCCCTCTGGGAAGACGAAGACATTCTCTTCGAAGCCAAAACCCAGGATGTAGCCATTGAACTGGCCGCTGCAGTAGAGCGCGCAGGCTTGTCACGGGCAGCGCTGGCAAAGCAGCTCAACTGGAAGCCTAGCCGGGTCACAAAAGTTCTTACCGGCACCTCCAACCTCACGTTGAAAACCATTTTCCAGGTGTGCCGTGCCATTGGGTTGGAGTTTGATGTGGTACTGCGCAAGGCCCATGAGCGTGCCGAAATTGTAGATTCCGATAAACACCAGACGATTTACCAGGAAGCCATCAACAATCTTTATAAATCCCGGCAGTTGCTTCAGGCCGCGACGGCGCTACATCGGAAGGTTTCGCAAAGTGCGCTCGCTACCCGTAACTACACCCGCGAAGAAGCCCGTATAAAGCTGGTGGCGTAGGAGCAACGATGAATCGTTCACCCCTGCAGTTGAAGCACTATCATTTTGTCAGCCTGGCGTTGCAAGCGCGGGAAGACATCGATCCGGCCAGCCTTGCAGAGAGCGCAGGCCCTTATCCTGATTTCGATGGCATTACCCTTGAACCGGAAGTGAGCCTGTTCAGTGACGATGACGCAGGCGAGTGTGGCCCATACCTGCTGAGACTGGCCATGGGCTACCATCCGGAAGATGACCACTTTCCCTATAGCTTCGAAGTGGTTATTGAAGGAGTGTTCTCCCTGGAAGACGGGAGCAACACAACGGATTGCAAAAAGACCGTGGTGATAAACGGCGCGTCGGTTTTATATTCCGCTGTTCGAGAGCAATTGATGACGCTAAGTGGCCGCCACCTTTACGGACCAATGCTGCTACCAGCATTGAATTTCCAGCACTTGGACGTATAAGCAAGGCCTGAAAAAGATCTCTATGACCCAAACACCAGCCCCCCAGCACAACCCGGACGACGAAATAGACCTGCGCGAACTCTTTGCCACCCTATGGGCGGGTAAGTGGATAGTCATCCTGATGACCATACTGTTTGCCGCAGGCGGCGTTGCCTATGCGCTTTACAAGCCTGATGTATACCAGGCGCATGCCCTACTCGCCCCAGCTGATGGAGAGAGCGGTGGCCGGCTTGGTGGCCAGCTTGGCAGCTTGGCCAGCCTTGCGGGTGTAAACATCGGTGAGGATGGCTCGAGCAATACCGTTGTCGCTAAAGAGGTGCTTCAATCAAGGGCTTTCTTGACCGATTTCATCCGTCGCCATGAGCTTGAAGCTCCACTTATGGCAACAAAGGCGTGGAACACCCGGCTTAGCGAGTGGGTGTATGAACGACAGATCTACAACCCCGAAACGGGTGAGTGGGGTACTGGTGAAAACGGAAATAGCTTACAGCCTACAAACTGGGATCTCGTTAAAAAGTTCAAAGCAAACCATCTGAGCGTCAGCGAAAACAAAGACAACGGCATGGTCACCGTGAGCGTTAAAAGCCTCTCTCCTGTAGCTGCAAAGCAATGGACCGAATGGCTGGTAAAAGATATAAACGAACACATGCGAGCCCAGGATATTGAAGATGCAGAAGCCAGCATCAATTATCTGGAAGCCAAGCTGGATGAAACCAACATCGCTGGCATGCAGCAAGTGTTTTATCAACTGATAGAAAGTGAAACACGAACGGTAATGCTGGCAAACGCACAGCAAGAATACGTCTTCAAAACTGTCGACCCGGCTGTGGTCCCCCAAGAAAAAAGCGAACCAAAGCGGGCCCTGATCGCCATCATCGCCACAATGCTGGGCGGAATGCTGGGCGTGTTCATAGTCTTGATCCGAGCGTTCATCCGCAATGGCAAGCACGCGCCCGAGACAACTCAAACATCAAACACCACCAGCAAGTAACGACCTCACTATGAAACTCCTGATAACCGGCGGCGCCGGCTTCATAGGCTCCGCAGTCATCCGACACATCATCAACAGCACCAACGATGAAGTGGTCAACCTGGACAAGCTCACCTACGCAGGCAATCTCGAAAGCCTGGCAGACGTCAGTGAAAGCGGCCGCTACGCCTTCGAACAAGTCGACATCTGCAATCGCGCTGAAGTGGACCGTGTGCTCGCAGAGCACAAACCAGATGCCATCATGCATCTGGCCGCCGAAAGCCACGTCGACCGCTCCATCGATGGCCCCGCAGCCTTCATCGAAACCAACATAGTCGGCACCTACACCCTACTGGAAGCTGCTCGTCAATACTGGAATGGTCTGGATGCGGAGCGTCGCGAGAACTTCCGCTTTCACCATATCTCGACCGACGAGGTTTATGGTGATCTCGAAGGCACAAATGATCTTTTTACCGAGACCACTTCCTACGCCCCAAGCAGCCCCTACAGCGCCAGCAAAGCCAGCTCCGACCATCTGGCAAGAGCCTGGCAGCGCACCTACGGGCTCCCGGTACTCGTCACCAACTGCTCAAACAACTACGGCCCCTATCACTTCCCGGAAAAACTCATCCCACTGGTTATCCTCAATGCCCTGGAAAACAAACCGCTGCCTGTCTACGGCAAAGGCGACCAGATCCGCGACTGGCTCTACGTAGAAGATCACGCCCGCGCCCTCTACAAGGTGGTCACCGAAGGCAAACCGGGAGAGACCTACAACATCGGCGGCCATAACGAAAAGCAGAACATTGAGGTAGTCCAGACCATCTGCGACATCCTCCAGGAACTACGCCCCCAGGAAAATAGCTACCGGGATCTGATCACCCACGTAAAAGACCGCCCGGGCCATGACCTGCGTTACGCCATAGATGCCAGCAAGATTCAGCGGGAACACGGCTGGTCCCCGGAAGAAACCTTCGAAACCGGAATCCGCAAAACCGTCGAGTGGTATCTCAACAACCTTGATTGGTGCCAGCGAGTACAGGATGGTAGCTACCAACGCGAGCGGCTGGGTGCAAGCGCATGAATATTCTGTTGCTAGGCAAGACCGGCCAGGTCGGCTTTGAGCTCCACCGCACTCTCTCCCCCCTAGGCGCAATCAGTGCCCCAGGGAGAGCAGAGTTGGACCTGATGGACGAGCAGGCAATAACAGCATACCTGGCCAACACCAAACCCAGGCTGATCGTTAACGCCGCCGCATGGACGGCGGTCGACGCAGCCGAAGAACAACGGGCCGATGCTGAACGACTGAATGCTGGCCTACCTGAACAGCTCGCGGCTTGGGCGAAAGTGGAAAACTGCCGTCTGGTTCATTACAGCAGCGATTACGTCTATCCCGGCACAGGCGAATCCCCCTGGCAGGAAACAAGCACCACCGGCCCTTTAAGTCACTACGGTAAAACCAAGCTCGAAGGCGACTGGGCCATTGAACAAAGCGGTGCTGATTACCTCATCTTCCGCACCAGTTGGGTCTACAGTGCCCGCGGCAATAACTTCATGAAAACCATGCTCCGCCTGGCTAAAAGCAAAACTGAACTTAATATCGTGGCAGACCAGATTGGTGCTCCTACCCCTGCACGCCTGATTGCACAGGTCACCACTCAGGCCATACACAGCGAACTGGAAAAGGGCTTGTATCACCTGGCCCCACGTGGCGAAACCAGCTGGCAGGGCTTTGCACAGGAAATCTTCCGCATGGCGCAACAAGCCGGCCAACAACTAACCATGGGCCCCGAAAACGCACACCCCATCCCCACCAGCGACTACCCAACGCCGGCAACCCGGCCGCTGAACTCGCGGATGGACGTAACCAAACTAGAAAAAACCCTGAATATCCAACTGCCAACCTGGCAAAGACAACTGGCGCTGACGTTGAGTGAATACCTGGAAAACTGATCAAAGGGCCTTCGTACAAGAGTTCCTGTACCCTTACCGCGACCTGATTGAGTGGATGAACACAACATCCCCCGATCCGAACTCGAGGCATTCCAGCAAGCAGTCTGAAATCCTCGCTGGCGGATACCTTGAGCAGTGATTAAAGTGGTACCTCCCCACAAACCCGATAATAGTGAGAGCAAGCACATGTTCCTCAAAGCCCTACGCCTCAATGGCTTGCTTAGCTTTGGCGCTGCTGCCGAAACAGTGGAGCTCGGCAACCTCAATTTATTGATAGGCCCCAACGGCTCCGGGAAATCAAACTTTATCGAAGCAGTTGATCTTCTGCGATCTGCGCCCTCGGATTTCAGTACCTTTTTGAGTGAGGGTGGTGGCATCCGGGATTGGTTATGGAAAGGCGACCAGCAAAACACAAGGCCCAGAGCGCAGCTAGATGCTGTCCTGGAGAACCCGAATGGCCCACAGCCTTTGCGTTACTGTCTGGAATTTAAGGAGGAGTATCAACGCTTCACCATTGAAGACGAACGGGTCGAAAACGAAAATCCCCTGGAGGGCCACGAAAAGCCCTATTTCTATTATCACTTTAACAAGGGCAGGCCAACCCTGAATGTAAAAGGGGATAACAGGGAGCTTCGCCAGGAAGATATCGAATTCAATCGCTCGATACTTGCTCAACGCAAAGACCCGGATCAATACCCTGAAATTACCTATCTGGGTAAAGCGCTGGGCAAAATCGGACTTTATCGTGAGTGGAGCTTCGGGCGATTCACCAAGCCGAGAATCCCGCAAAAAGCGGACTTGCCTAATGGCCATCTGTTACCGGATGCAAGCAATCTGGGCCTGGTGCTGAATCGACTGAGACGTGAACCCGAAGCAAAAAGAAAGTTGCTGGATGCGCTGAGCAACCTCTACGAAGGCATAGACGACTTCGACGTACAGATTGAAGGTGGCACTGTTCAGGTTTTTTTCCAGGAAGGCCGACATATGATTCCGGCCACGCGCCTTTCTGACGGTACGCTGCGCTACCTGTGCCTACTGGCAATCCTCTGCCATCCACAGCCGCAGCCACTGATCTGTATTGAAGAGCCCGAACTAGGGCTGCACCCGGATATCTTGCCCTTTATTGCGGACTTGCTCGTAGAGGCTTCTGAAAGAACGCAGCTGATTGTAACCACTCACTCAGACATACTGGTAGACGCAATGACTAACCAGCCCGAGAGCATCCTGATCTGTGAGAGGGATATAGAGCAGGGCACCAGAATCAACCGGTTGAATAAAGAAGAGTTGAAGCCCTGGCTGGAGAACTATCGCCTTGGGCAATTATGGACAAGTGGTGAGCTGGGAGGCACACGTTGGTAACCATTTACATTGAAGGTGGTGGAGATGCACCGCAACTGAAAGCACGCTGCAGGAAGGCCTTCAACAAATTTATAGAAAAAATGGGCTTCAAGGGCAAAATGCCAAAGCTGGTAGCCTGTGGCAGCCGCCGTAACGCTTATGAGCAGTTCTGCACCGCTTTAAAACAAGGCAGAAATGCATTATTGCTAGTTGACAGCGAAGCCCCGGTTAAAACGGAACATGAGTTTGATCCATGGCCACATTTGAAACAACGAGAAGGCGACGGTTGGGAAACGCCCGCAAACTCAACAGCTACTGACTGCCACCTTATGGTTGAATGCATGGAAAACTGGTTTCTGGCAGATGTTCCGGCGCTCAAGGCCTACTATGGTCCAGATTTCAAAGAAAACAAGCTGCCAAACGCCAACAGCGGAATCGAGAAAGTCGCCAAGAATGTCGTCTATACGGGCCTGAAACAAGCCACCAAAACCACCCGGAAAGGCAACTACAGTAAAGGTGATCATTCATTCGCCATTCTCGAGCAAATCGACCCCAACAAAGTCATAGAAGCCAGCCCCTGGGCCAAACACTTCAAGGCCCGCCTGGCTATTGAAATGCATCTTTAAGCTTTTCCCGTGTTCTTCCGTGAATTCCGTGGCAAAAACGTCTTGAGCCTTTAAGGAGTGCTAAGTGAAAGGAATTATCCTCGCCGGCGGCTCCGGCACCCGCCTGTATCCCATCACGAGGGGCATCTCCAAGCAGCTGCTCCCTGTGTACGACAAACCCATGATCTACTACCCCCTGTCCGTTCTCATGCTGGCGGGCATACGGGACATCCTTGTCATCACAACACCGGAAGACCAGGATGGCTTCAAACGCCTCCTCAATGATGGTGGCCAGTGGGGTATAAGCCTGAGTTATGCTACCCAGCCCAGCCCGGATGGCCTTGCGCAGGCATTCATTATTGGAGAGGACTTTATCGGCACAGACAGCGTATGCCTGGTATTGGGCGACAACATCTATTACGGCCAGGGCCTAAGTAACATGCTGCAAACAGCCGCGAAGCGCGACAAAGGCGCCACAGTGTTCGGTTATCAGGTTACAGACCCGGAGCGCTTCGGCGTGGTGGAGTTTGACGATGATAAGCGGGCAGTCTCCATTGAGGAAAAACCGGCCAACCCCAAATCAGACTACGCAGTTACTGGCCTCTACTTCTATGACAATGATGTAGTAGAAATCGCAAAACAGGTAAAACCCTCAGACCGGGGCGAACTGGAAATCACCAGCATCAATCAGGCGTACCTGGAAAGAGGTGACCTGAAGGTGGAGCTTCTGGGGCGCGGTTTCGCCTGGCTGGATACCGGCACTTTCGACTCCCTGCACGATGCCGCCGGGTTTATCGAAACCCTGGAAAAACGCCAGGGCCTAAAAATCGCCTGCCTGGAAGAAATCGCCTACCGCATGGGTTTCATTGGAGAGGAACAACTGTTGACAGAGGCAGAAAACCTCAAAAAGAACAGTTACGGCGCCTATCTGAAGAAACTGGTCAAATCAGCCAAGTAAGCGAATTATATGAAAATCACCGATACTAAGATTCCAGACGTGAAACTCATTGAGCCGAAAGTCTTTGGCGATGAACGCGGCTTTTTCATGGAAACCTGGAACGAAAAAGCCTTCCGAGAAGCCGGTATCAACGCCACCTTCGTACAGGACAACCACAGCCGTTCGGTAAAAAACACCTTGCGCGGCCTTCATTACCAGATCAAACATCCCCAGGGCAAATTGGTGCGAGTAACTCGGGGCGAGGTGTTCGATGTAGCAGTTGACCTGCGTGCCAACTCACCGACCTTTGGTCAGTGGGTAGGGGAGCGCCTTTCGGAAGATAATAAGCGAATGTTGTGGGTGCCGCCAGAGTTTGCTCATGGTTTTTTGGTGCTCAGTGACAGTGCGGATTTCCTGTATAAAACCACAGACTATTACCACCCCGAGTCCGAGCAGGCCCTACTATGGAACGACCCGGATTTGAAGATTGAGTGGCCTGTTAATGAGTTACCCAACGGCCCGTTGTTATCCAGCAAGGATAAAATAGCCAAAGTCCTGAAAGAGGTGCCATTGTTTTGATGGGGCCTGTGCTTTTTTGGGGCGGCAGTGCTGGTAAATGTATTGTGCAGCAACTTTGTAGCTTGTTATGAGACAGGACACAGTGCTCCATCTGTTTGGCTGGGACGAGAAATTTTTTCCGCCGTTCAGAGGTTTTATTCATCAGCACTTCGCTGATGGTAGGCATCGGTTTGTCGTCTACGGCGACGTGAGTGAGGATGAGGTACCTGCAGCCCCTGATACCATGGTGATGTCGAGTATTCTCAAAAATTTCGTTCGCCTGACAAAGGTTATGAATAAGGCCGACAAGATTATCCTCCACGGCCTGTTTAACAACCATCTTTTTTATCTCTTGATAATTCAACCTTGGCTACTAAAAAAGTGCTATTGGATTATCTGGGGCGGAGATCTTTATATCCACAATGCGCCGGTAAAAGATTGGCGCTGGAAAAAAAATGAATTATTACGCCATTTTATTGTGAAGCGTATTGGACACCTTATTACCTACATAAAAGGTGATTATGAGTTAGCAAGAAAGTGGTATGGCGCGAAGGGTGAGTATCATCACTGTCTGATGTACCCAAGCAATCTTTTTAGAGGGCTAACTTTGCCGCCAAAGAAAGGGCGCACAATCAACATTCTGGTAGGAAATTCTGCTGACCCTACGAATAATCATTTGAAAATATTTGAAAAACTCATTTCATATAAGCAAGATGACATCCAGATAGTTTGTCCGCTCTCTTATGGGCCAACTGATAATGCTGAGCGTATTGCAAAGCTTGGTAAAGAGCTGTTCGGAGATAAGTTTACACCTTTGCTGGATTTTATGCCGTTCAAAAAGTACCTAAACTTGCTCGGCCAAATTGATATTGCTGTATTCGCGCACAGGCGACAGCAGGGAATGGGCAATACGATTAGTTTGCTGGGTCTGGGTAAAAAAGTTTATATGCGGAGCGATATAACGCCTTGGGCAATGCTCTCTGAACTAGATTTAAAAGTATTCGATATTTGCAATCTCGACCTTATGCCACTAGACGATGCTGTTCGGAAAAATAATCAAGTGCGAATCAAAAGTCATTTTTCGGAAGAAGCTCTTTTCGAACAATTGCGAGAAATTTTCGAGGACTGAATTATGGCGTATTTAACTGAAGTCCAGCTAAGTGAAGTTGGGTTCAAGCGGATAGGAAAAAACGTAAGAGTCAGCGATAAAGCCAGCATCTATAATCCGGAATTAATAGAAATTGGGGATAATTCACGCATTGACGATTTCTGTGTGATTTCAGGTAAGTTAGTTGTCGGTAAATTTTGCCACATAACGCCAATGTGCCTGGTGGCGGGCGGTGTGCCGGGGATTTATTTTTCTGACTTTTGTACCTTGGCATATGGAGTGAAGGTATTTGCACAGTCGGATGATTACTCAGGTCTTACATTAACTAACTCTCTGATTCCAAAAGAGTATAAGAATGAAGTTTTCGAGTCGGTCAGCCTTGGTAAGCATGTAATTGTCGGGGCGGGCTCGATTATTTTGCCCGGTGTCGAAGTAGCTGAAGGTTGTTCAATTGGCGCAATGACTTTGATTAATAAAGGCACACGGCCCTGGGGTATCTATCTTGGGGTCCCGGCACGGCGAGTAGATGAACGAAAACGCGATCTGCTTGAACTTGAAAAACAGTTCCTCTCGGATATTCATAATGATTCCCTTTAACTGCCCCCCCCATACCAATAACGAAGACCAATACGTAATCGCCGCCATGCGCAGCGAAAAAATGTCTGGCGACGGCAAATTCGGTCAGCAGTGCCAGAATTGGTTTGAGCAGAAACTCGGGTGCCAGAAGGCTTTACTAACCCCTTCGTGCACACAAGCACTGGATATGGCTGCAATGCTGCTGGATATTCAGCCGGGCGACGAGATCATTATGCCGAGTTACACTTTCGTCAGCACGGCAAATGCATTTGTGTTGCGTGGTGCCAAGATAGTTTTTGTGGATATTCGACCGGATACCATGAATATTGATGAGAGCCTCATTGAAGCAGCCATTACACCGAAAACCAAAGCCATAGTGCCGGTGCATTACGCAGGTGTAGCCTGCGAGATGGATACAATTATGGGTATCGCCAATCACCATGGATTGTTTGTGATTGAAGATGCGGCCCAGGGTATGATGGCCGCTTATAAGGGTCGGGCGCTGGGCACTTTTGGCCAAATGGCGGCATACAGCTTTCATGAAACAAAAAATTTCACCAGTGGTGGCGAAGGGGGCTTGCTCATCATCAATGACGAGCAATACGTCCAGCGAGCGGAGATCATTCGCGAAAAAGGCACTAATCGCAGCCTGTTTTTCCGTGGCATGGTTGATAAGTATTCTTGGGTAGACATGGGGAGTAGCTATCTGCCCAGCGAGATTCAGGCGGCCTATCTTTGGGGCCAGTTGGAGTGGGCGTATAGAATCACAGAAAACCGTCTGGCGATCTGGAATGAATATTACGTAGCACTGGGTAGTTTGGCCGAACGCGAACTTATTGAGCTACCCACGATTCCAAAGGGTTGCCAGCATAACGGGCATATGTTTTATCTCAAGGTAAAAGACATGGGCGAACGTGCCGACCTGCTTGCCCATTTGAAGGCTGACGATATTCATGCTGTGTTTCATTACATCCCACTGCACAGCGCGCCTGCGGGTTTACGCTTTTCCCGCTTCCACGGTGAAGATGTGTTCACAACAATGGAGAGCGAACGTTTGCTTCGACTGCCAATCTGGTATGGGATGGAAAAGCAGGCCGTTGAGTATATTACAAACAGTGTAGAAAGCTTCTATTCATGAGAATTAGCCAGCAACATTCAAATCGCCAGCCGCATAACTGGCTCATCTATGATATCGGCGACCAAAACCTTCTCAAATACTCCCAACACTACAAAGGGACTTTGTACGACCTCGGCGCGGGCGAATCTCCCTTCAAAGACTTCTTCCTAAAATATGCAGATCAATACATCGCTGTAGATTGGGCGGGGAGTTATCACGATACTAAAGCCGACATAGCCGCTGACCTGAACCTGCCATTACCGATAGAGTCAGAAGTGGCCGATTCCGTAGTGTCGCTTTCAGTGATGGAACACCTGTGTGAACCACAGACCATGTTGAATGAGGCTTTTCGTATCCTAAAGCCCGGTGGAGGAATCGTTTTACAGGTGCCATGGCAATGGTGGATACACGAAGCGCCCTATGACTTTTATCGCTATACGCCTTACGGGCTCAAATATCTTTTTGAAAAGGCAGGTTTCGCCGATGTGGTGGTGGAACCGCAATCCGGGTTCTTCACCATGTGGATTCTGAAAATCAATTATTTCAGCCAACGTTTGATTCGTGGTCCGCGAGTCCTGCGCTGGGCGATTAAAGGGGGGTTAATGCCCTTTTGGTATCTCGGTCAAAAAGCGGCGCCAGTGCTGGATAAGTTAGATAAAAACTGGGAGTTGGAGACGTCGGGCTATTACGTAACGGCTAAAAAGCAGTGACACTCAAGCACCGTACTTTTTCCGCTGTGCGCTGGACCACATCAGTTGCTGTTGTGCGGACTTTATTGCAATTAGCGCAAATGGCAGTGCTGGCGCGTTTGCTGGCACCTGAAGACTATGGTTTGATGGCGATGGTTGCTGTGGTGCTTGGGTTTGCCACAGTGTTTACTGATCTGGGCCTGAACAGTGCCTATGTGCAGCGCCAGGAGGTGACACCAGAACAGCGTTCCAGCCTGTTTTGGCTGAATGTTGCCATGGGTGGAGGGTTGACGCTCTTGGTGTTAACGTGCAGCCCGTTGATTGCCGTATTTTTCGGCGACGCTCGTTTAACCCCGTTGCTGATGCTTGCCTCCATCACCTTTGTTGTCACCGCCCTGGGGCAGCAAGTAAAAATGACGGCTGAGAAAGCTCTGGATTTCCGACCGGTTGCCTTGGTAGAAATAATCGCGGCAGTAGTCGCTTTTGTTGCTGCGGTTGTCGCAGCTTATGCGGGCTGGGGCGTCTATGCCTTGATTTTGGGAGCCATTATGAACGCGGCGGGCGGCACGGTGCTGGCGTGGATGTTCCTGTCCCGCGGTTGGCGCCCGATGTGGCGCTTCCAATGGGCCGAGGTGCGTTCTTTTCTGGGGTTTGGTGGCGCATTGGTGACCAACAACATCGTCAATGAATTTAACCGAAGTATTGACTTGCTACTGGGTGGGCGAATGCTCGCCGCGAGTGCACTTGGCCTTTACAGCCTGCCTCGCCAAATCGTGTTTCAAATACAGGGCCTGGTTAACCCGATTATTACCCGGGTGGGTTTTCCGCTGATCGCACAGGTACAAACTGATATCCCCAAGGTGCGCTCAATTTATCTGAAAACCCTGAACATGACGGCGGCAACAAACGCCCCTTTATATGTTGGCATTGCTTTCTTTGCTCCCGAGGTAGTGAGCATTATGCTGGGCGACAAATGGCTGGCGGCGACCGATCTATTACGCCTACTCGCTATCTGGGGCTTTTTACGTTCAACGGGCAATCCCGTGGGTAGTTTATTACTGGGCATGGGGCGTGCCGATTTGGCGCTGAAATGGAACCTAGCCATGTTATGTCTGGTGTCGCCGGTACTTTGGATGGGTTCCCATTACGGCATTCTTGGGCTTGCATGGTCGCTGCTAGGGTTTACGGTTGTGACGTTCATACCGGGGTGGTACGTGATGGTGCGGCCAATCTGCAACGCCGGGCTGCTGGAGTATTCTGTTGCTGCACTACGCCCGTTACTGATTGCCGTGATGGCCATTGCGCCGGTGTATTTCATAACACTGCCAATGACGAATGTATTTCTGCATATGACCGCTGGCGTGCTTATTTCAGCACCTTTGTATCTGGGGTTAAGCTTCTTACTGAATCGCGAGTGGTTCGTGGCGATGAGGCAATTGGCTTCGCCGAGCCGCACGCCCAAACATAATACAGTTTAAAGCTTGACGCACTGGAAAATTTACATGTTCGCAAAGAATAATGGATTGAGAGAAATAGTGGCGAACACGCTCAAAAAGCAATTATTTTTTCGTCAGTTACAGGCCAGGCATTCCTCCACTCACTCCAGAACCTCGTGCACAAAGACGTAAAAAGTCGAGTACGCACACAGGTAGAGCGACTGAGAATTTTTTGGGAATACCAGTAGGAGAGAAGTGGCTACTGCCCCGGATAATCGCTGCCGCTGTCATTTTTGCAAAAAGGGGGATCGGCATGCGACTGGGCTTAAGTCTGTTTTGACAGATGTTTTGGGTTAAGTGAACTCGAAGAACCCAATAGAGATGCTCGAAGAAATGGAATTCGCCAATTGGGTAAACATCTCGATTATGACTTGAAGTACATTGCTTCCTTTGAGTGATGTCGATTTTCGGCTTTGATGATACTTCTTGCAAAGAACGCTTCATATTGGATACTCCGATGCTAAAGATTCCCAGAGTTAGTGTAGTAATGCCCACATTCAACCGGGCCAAAGAACTTCCCCGAAGCATTCACTCCGTTCTTTCTCAAACCGTACGGAATCTTGAGTTGATTATTGTTGACGACGCTTCAACAGATGATACGGAGAGGGTTGTAGCTAGCTTTGATGACAATCGGATTCGCTATGAAAGGTTGACAAAAAACGTTGGTGGAGCAGAAGCCAGGAATGTAGGAATTTGGATGGCTCGTGCTGATATTGTTGCTTTTCAGGACAGTGACGATGAGTGGACATGTTCTAAACTCGAAAACTCATTGAGTGCACTCGAGATTGATGAAAATGTTGGTGCCACTTTTACTTCATTCATTCAGGTTTGGAGTAATGGCTGTCGGTTAATGCCTGTTGGAAAGTATCAATTTCAGTCAAGTAATGTTTATGAATCTTTACTATGGCAAAATTATGTGGGTACACCTACGCTTGTCGTAAAGAAAAAATACTTGACTGAAATAGAGGGTTTTGACCCTTTAATGCCGCGTTACCAAGACTGGGATTTGTCACTTAGGTTATCGAAAATAACAAAAATAAAGTATCTACAGGAACCCACGCTCCTAGCTTACGTCACTAAAGGTAGCATCACCGGAAATAACGAGGCACATCGAATAGCACTTGAACGGATGTATGAGGTGCACCGTAGTGCCATAAATGAAAATAAAGCGCTCAAGGCCGCCTGGCTACATCGGATTGGTGATGCACAGTTGAGTACTGGTGTTTATAGCGGTCGTAGACTATTGTTTTACGCTCTTAAATGTGAGCCATTTAATACTCGTTATTTGGTGAAATTTTTGTTTTCCTTGACGGGGCGGACAGCTGTTTACAACAATCTAATCAAGCCTTTTAAATCTTGAAACATTGGCGCGATTTCTGACCATAGAAATAAAATTTTTAATTAAAGATGCCGGAAATTTATAAACTTAATACCAATAATTTTGAAGAAAGAAACGTCAGGGTAGCTGAAAAAATTTGGCTTTTCCTACTTCAAGCCTTCTTTGTGCTGATGCTCGTTGTACCCACGAGTCTCCAGACGCCACGCGCCGCGTTTTTGGTATTGATAACAGCGATCGCCGTAGTGCTCGCACTGCGTATATGGCGTGTTCATCGCGATATTATTCTACTTTGGTTGCTTACATCTCTGGTTGGTCTATTTGGTGTTGTTTGGGGTGTGATTAACTCTGCCCCCGGAGCCTTGAAAGTCACGTCAGTTTATCTTGTATGGCCGGTACTTTATCTTCTTTTTATTGGGCTAACCCATGATATACGAGTAGTTAAAGCGATAGAGTCTGCATTACTGGTGGGTATAGCTTTGGCCACTCTAATGGCCATCACAGTCATGCTGGTAGGGCTATGGGGCTATGGTGGTGTCATATACCCGATGCTCGAGTTTCAGGGTGCAGCTTTTGGTAACTATGGCGGCTTCATTGAGTTTCGAACCTATGGACTCACTACGGTGATGTATGGTTTTCCATTTGTTTTGGCTTATATTTTAGTACGACGCGGTGAACTTCGTAATTTTCGAAAATTCGGTATTTATCTGCTTTTATTTGCTATTGTCTTGGCTGCTTTGGGTTCCGGGCGCAGGGTATTCTGGCTTGTGATGTTGCTAACTCCGTTTATCATACTGCCGTTTCTACAACTTTCTTCATGTCGTATAAAGTCTGTGCCACTTATTTCGCTAATTTTTAAATCGGCTGTTCTTGCCGGTCTGACAATAGCCGGCGTTATTGTGACTATTGGGCTTGACCCGGTTGCGTTGGTAAAAGAATTTGTATCTGCGTTCCAGGGTCAGGAGGCGTCCAGTGGGGCCCGTTATTTGCAAGCTGCTTCTCTTTGGGAGGCATTCACCAATGCCCCACTGATTGGTCACGGGCTTGGTAGTACGGTCGATGTCATCCGTTCTCATGAAATGCCTTGGGCTTTCGAATTGTCTTATCTCGCTTTGCTAATGCATGTTGGGCTCATCGGCTTCTTGATATACGCAGGGGCGGTGGTTTGGATTGTTTTAAAGGGTATACAGCTATCACGTAAAGACGCCGAGTTCTCCAAACTATTTGTTCCCTTGGTTACCGCGCTTTGCGCATTCTTAATGATGAACGCAACCAACCCCTACTTGGCAAAATTCGACTACCTCTGGGTAATCTTCCTCCCAGTCGCTCTTATTAACACGTACCTCACCCAACGGCCCAAGAATGATTGACATAGTAACTGTAAACTGGAACGCCGGCCCTCAGTTGAAAGAGTGCCTTGACTCCGTCCTTGCACATGACAAAGGCAAAGTAGCTCGTATTATCGTCGTAGACAATGGCTCTACCGATGGTTCTGCTGACGCGGTAGAAGGCCTTCCCGGCGTGGAGGTCATTCGTACGGGCGATAACCTTGGTTTCGGGGCGGCCTGCAATATTGGTGCCCAGGCTAGCAATGCATCCTTTGTCCTGTTCCTGAATCCCGACACACGACTGGAGGCTGATTCGCTTTCAGTGCCTTTGGCTTTTATGGAGCAACCTGAGAGTGTGAAGGTGGGAAGTTGTGGCATTCAGTTGGTTGATGAGCAAGGTAAGGTAAGCCGTACCTGCGCGAGGTATCCCACCTTGGGGCGTTTGGTTTCATCGGCCTTGGGTTTGGATAAGCTACCGGGGCTGCAGGGCTCAGGTGTACACATGCGAGATTGGGACCATCTAAATTCTTGCCAGGTTGATCATGTAATGGGTGCTTATTACCTGATGCGCCGTGAAGTTTTTGAGCAAGTTGGCGGCTTCGATGAAAGGTTCTTCGTATATTTGGAAGATGTCGACCTTTCAAAAGTGGTAAAAGACACAGGCTTTGATATTTGGTACCTCACCGAAGCCCAAGCCTTCCATGCTGGCGGCGGAACATCTCGCCAGGTCAAGGTTCAGCGACTGTTCTACTCACTACGTAGCCGTTTGTTGTATGCCTTCAAACATTTCCCGCGTTGGCAGGCCTGGACATTGGTTGGCGTAACCAACCTGTTGGAGCCTTTTACACGATCAGTCTGGTGCCTTTTGCGTGGCGATATTGCTGGCATTAGGTACACTTGGGCTGCCTACCGCATGCTTTGGTGTTCCATGGGCCACATTCTCCGGGGCGAGGGGCGGTATAACCCATGAAGGTTTTAGTCCTGTCCCGGTACGGACCGCTTGGCGCGAGCTCTCGCGTGCGTTTTCTCCAGTATTTGCCGTACTTCCGTTCCCAAGGAGTTGAGGTGACGGTGAAACCGCTGCTGTCCGATGCCTATTTGCAGGCGCTATACAATGGCGGCTCCCGCTGGCGTGAAGTGGTTAAAGGCTATATCGGAAGAATTCTGGCACTGCTGGGAGCCCGCCGGTTTGATGTTGTCATCATCGAAAAGGAATTGTTTCCTTTCATGCCTGCCATTGCTGAACGCTTCCTTCGGCTGATAGGCGTGCTCTACGTAGTCGATTACGACGATGCTCTGTTCCACCGATATGACTGCCACTCCAACACTTGGGTAAGGCTGCTACTGGGCAAGAAGATTGACTCCGTAATGCGCCATGCTACAACGGTAATTGCAGGAAACAATTACCTCGCCGAACGTGCCTGCAGCGCCGGTGCAAACAAGGTTGAAATTATTCCTACCGTGGTAGACGCCGAACGCTACCAACCGAAACAGAATACAGGCAGTGATATTCCCATTGTTGGCTGGATTGGCACACCTCAAACCAGCCGCTTCCTGAAGCCGCTTTTAGCGATTTTCGAATCAATCCAGCAGGAATTACCGGTTCGTTTTGTCGCCGTTGGGGCACGTGAGGAAGACTTTTCGGGTACGCCTGTTGAAGTTTGGTCATGGTCGGAAGAAACGGAAGTGGAGTCTGTTCAGCAGTTTGATATCGGCATCATGCCCCTGACAGACTCTCCCTGGGAGCGGGGGAAGTGTGGCTACAAGCTCATTCAGTACATGGCTTGTGGCTTGCCGGTAGTGGCATCGCCGGTGGGCGTAAATTGTGAAATTGTGGTGCCAGAAAAAAATGGGATGCTGGCTAACACAGTCGAAGAGTGGGACGAGGTATTGAGAGGCCTTCTGAGAGCAGACTCTTCAGTTCGTGATGCGATGGGGAGTGCTGGCAGAGCACGTGTTGAGGAGTGGTTTTCACTCGAAGCACAGGCGCCAAGATTCCTTGAGGTGATACGCGAGGCAATGCGCTGATGTGTGGTATCACCGGTTACTGGTGGCCTATAGCACCTGACGCCACCCTGGCTGAGCGTATGGCTGGCTTGATTAAGAGTCGTGGGCCAGATGATGCTGGTGTCTGGACAGCTAGTGATACGGGATTGGCCTTGGCGCATCGTCGTCTTTCCATCCTTGACCTGTCACCGGCAGGGCACCAGCCGATGTGTTCTCCGTGTGGGCGCTACACGCTGGTCTACAACGGCGAAATCTACAATCATGCCGACCTGCGAGCGGAACTGGAAGCCGATGGCGGAGCGTTCGACTGGCAAGGGCACTCAGACACGGAAACCTTACTCGCGGGCTTGCGTCACTGGGGTGTCCCGGAAACCTTGAAACGGCTCAATGGCATGTTTGCCTTTGCACTATGGGACGCATCTGAGCAAACGCTTTTTCTTGCCCGGGATCGCATGGGTGAAAAGCCCCTCTATTATGGTCGTAGCGGTGAAACTTTCCTGTTCGGTTCCGAGCTAAAACCCCTTACAGTGCATCCTGATTGGCGAGGCGAAGTAGACCGAAATGTGCTCGCGCTCTATATGCGTCACAATTGCGTGCCGTCTCCCTGGAGCATTTATCGTGACATCTTCAAGTTGCCCCCTGCCCATTTCGTGACTATTCGTGAAGGGGGGCAGAGCATAGGTGAACCTCAGTGTTACTGGAATCTGGGCAATATCGCTAGCACCAATGCTCATCGGACAGCCCGTGATGGAGAAACTTCTGAGGCTTTGACTGACCAACTGGATGAGCTGCTTCGCGATGCGGTGGGGCGGCGAATGGCAGCTGACGTACCATTGGGCGCGTTCCTTTCCGGCGGGTATGATTCCACAATGGTTGCTGCCCAGATGCAGGCGCAGAGTGTTCGGCCTGTTAAGACGTTCTCCATCGGCTTCCAGGAGGCTAGCCATAACGAAGCTGAACACGCGAGGGTCGTTGCCGAGCATCTGGGCACCGAGCATACCGAGCTCTACGTTACGTCTGATCATGCATTAAGTGTCATTCCCGCATTGCCTACCATTTATGATGAGCCATTCTCCGATTCATCCCAGGTACCGACGTATCTGGTCAGTGAGCTGGCTCGGCAGCATGTAACGGTGGCCCTATCTGGGGATGGGGGAGACGAACTTTTCGGCGGTTATAACCGTCACGTCGTTGGGCCTGGGCTTTGGTCAAAAACCGCGCGGTTGCCGTTAGGTGTGCGCAAGCTGGTTGGGCAGGGCGTCGGCCAACTGGCACGTGCGGATTTGCAACATTTAATCAGTTTCTTACCTATTAAATGGCAGGTTCGCAATCTCGGAACCAAGCTGGAGAAGCTTAGTGACGCTCTGTCCGCCAGATCCGGCGCGGAATTTTATCGTTCCCTGGCGTCTCACTGGAAGGACCCCGGCTCAGTAGTTTTGGGGGCTGAGGAGCCCTCAACGCTTATTACGCGTTCAGATGGCCTGCCCGGTTTGCTAGAACAGATGATGTATCTTGACCAGGTAACTTATTTGCCCGACGACATTCTCGCTAAAGTAGATCGTGCAAGTATGGCGGTTAGCCTGGAGGCCCGAGTGCCTTTGTTAGATCATCGGTTGGTTGAATTTGCCTGGCAAGTACCGTCGGAATACAAAGTTAAGAACGGGCAGGGCAAGTGGCTCTTGCGGCAGGTGTTGGATCGTTATGTTCCTCGCGAACTTATGGAGCGACCCAAACAGGGGTTTGGAATACCTCTCGAGCATTGGTTGCGGGGCCCACTTCGTGAGTGGGCCGAGACGTTGCTTGATGAGCATAGATTGCGGGATGAGGGATTCTTTAATCCGGCCCCTATTCGCAAGATGTGGGAAGAGCATGTCTCTGGTAAAAAGCGCTGGCAATATCACTTGTGGGACGTGCTGATGTTTCAGGCGTGGCTGGAAGCCAACCCCACAGCCCATTGAATCCAGGATCAATTTATAAATGAATAAGACTGTACTGTTCGCAGCCAACCGGGGTTATGCACTGATCAGTTCCCGGCGAGAACTAATTGAACGGTTTATCTCCGAGGGCTGGAAAGTGGTGCTTGCAACAGAGGATGATGAGGAGAGCGCCACCCTTACTGCCTTGGGAGCAGTATTAGAGGTAGTAACGTTCAATCGTGGCGGTTTCTCTCCTGTGGCTGACTGGCGCGCCAGTAGAAGGCTGCGCCAGATCATTCGTAGGTGGCGACCCTCACTGGTGCACTTTTTCCACGCTAAGCCAGTAATTATAGGTACGTTGGCAGCTCGGCGTAATCTAGGAGACAACGTGCGGATTGTGAACACAATTACCGGTTTGGGGCACGCTTTTATTCAGGGTGGGTTGGTTACCTGGCTTGCCAGCATGGGCTATCGGTCTGCGTTGTCGCGTGCAGATGTGACTATTTTTCAAAATCGGGACGACCGTGCCTTGTTTTTAAAGAACAATTGGCTTTCAGAGGACAAAGCGAAGCTTATTGCTGGCTCCGGTGTACCTTTGGAGAAATTTTCGTTTGTTGATCGTTCCAAGCGTGATTCATTCCGCCCGGTTGTGGTTATGTTGGGCCGCTTATTAAAGCAGAAGGGAATTCCTGAATTTGCTGAGGTTGCCAAGCGGATAAAAAAAGCAATCCCCGGCGCCCAGTTTTGTCTTGCTGGTGAGCAAGAGACTGGGCATCCCGATTCCGTGGATATTAAATGGCTCCAGGAAGAGCCATATGTGGAGTATGTAGGTCGTCTCTCTGACGTAGTTCCGTTATTTAATAAAGCCGATCTACTGGTGTTTCCTTCTTATTATCGTGAGGGCGTTCCGCGGGTAGTGATGGAAGCGGCAGCTTCAGGCCTTGCTACTGTGGCATTTGATGTGCCTGGCGTTAGAGAAGCAGTTCGGGATGGAGAGACTGGTTATCTTGTGTCGGATCGCGATGTGGAAGCAATGACTGATCGGGTACTCGAATTGTTGAGAGACCAGACACGAAGGCTCGAGTTTGGTCGGAATGCAAGTGAATTGGCTAAAGAGGCTTTTGACATCCGTGCCGTACAGGAAGCCTATCTTAATGTTTATCGGGATTTAGGAGCAGAAATCTAATGGAGTACCGGCCGCTTGTGATAATCGGGGCTCCGCGTTCCGGCACCAACATGTTAAGGGATGTATTGTGCTCGTTCGATAGGGTTTCAACCTGGCCTTGCGATGAAATCAACTACATTTGGCGACACGGAAATGTTCGTTATCCGTCTGATGAGATTCCTGAATCCCATTCTGTTCCGGGGGTTCGGAATTATATTCGTGGCCAGTTCGACAAATTGGCCAGATCCCAGAATTGCGACTATGTGGTTGAAAAAACCTGTGCTAATTCCCTTCGTGTGCCATTTGTCGATGCCGTAGTGCCAGAAGCGAGGTATTTGTTTATTTACCGGGATGGTCTTGATGCCACAGGGTCTGCGAAGCTGCGATGGACTGCGAAGCTGGATATTCCCTACATCCTCGAGAAGGTGCGGTTTGTACCTAAAACTGATTTACCTTACTACGGACTACGTTATTTTTGGGCACGGGTGTATCGCTTTATCTCTCGCGAGAAGCGTCTTGCTTTCTGGGGGCCAGCTCTGGATAACATGCAGGACATTCTACAGAACCACACCTTGAACGAGGTATGCGCGCTACAGTGGCAGCGTTGTGTGGATAATGCCGAAAAGGCGTTTTCCGAAATGCCGGCTGATAAGGTGGTTCGCGTGCGATATGAAGACTTTGTTCGTCAACCAGAGCAGGAACTCACTCGTATTCTGAAATTTATGGGTAAAGATATTGAGCCGGACGTTATCGCCAAGGCTGTTGAGGGAGTATCACCGCGTAGTTTGGGGAAGGGGCGTAATGCATTGGGTGAACAGGAAGTGGCAAATCTGGAGGCATTGGTAGGGGAGACGTTGAAGCGTTATGACTACCTGTGAGTCTTCCGTTTCTTCGGCTGCCGGTCTTAGAGCTTTTCAGGCATTTCAGAAAAGAATGTTTGACCTGGTTTTTGCGGCGCTGGGGTTGTTGGCTGCGTGGTGGCTCATTGTCCTCGCTTGGGTAGCCGCAAGTATGGATACTCGTTCCAACGGTTTTTTCATCCAGAAACGGGTAGGGCGCAATGGTAGGACTTTCCAGGTAGTGAAAATAAAAACCATGCGCCCGGTAGCATCATTCGACACCACCGTTACTCGTCGGGGGGACCCTCGTATTACTCCGCTTGGGGCCTTCTTTCGCCGTACCAAGATTGACGAACTGCCCCAGCTCTGGAATGTGTTACTTGGAGATATGAGCTTCGTTGGCCCAAGGCCCGATGTTCCCGGTTTCGCTGATAAGCTGAAGGGCGAAGAGCGGGCTATGCTGTCTATTCGGCCTGGCATCACCGGGCCTGCCACGCTGAAGTACCGTAATGAAGAAGAGATCCTGGCTGCCCAGGCAGATCCGGAAGCTTATAATCGCGACGTTATCTGGCCCGACAAGGTTCGGATCAATCTGGATTACATCCGTGACTGGTCTCTTCGTCTTGATGTTCAATACATTTTCCAAACGGTTTTCCACTAAATGTTAAACGGACCTTTCTCACCCTGGCCCTCCTATACACAAGAAGAGGCCGATGCGGCCTCCCAAGTACTGCTTTCCAATCGAGTCAATTACTGGACAGGTCAAGAATGCCGTGAGTTCGAACGGGAATTCGCGGAATTTGCCGGCACTGACTATGCCGTGGCTGTGGCTAACGGTACGGTCGCTTTGGATCTTGCCCTGAAGGCTTTGGGTATTGGCGCCGGTGATGAAGTAATTGTCACTTCCCGAACCTTCCTGGCCTCGGTAACGTGTATTGTTAACGCGGGCGCTTGGCCCGTGTTTGCGGATGTGGATGCGGATTCCCAGGGGATTTCGGCTGAGACGGTTGCGCCGCTGATTAACGACAACACCAAGGCAGTTATTGCGGTTCACCTTGCGGGCTGGCCCTGTGACATGGATGGCCTGAATGAACTGGCTTGCCGTCATGGGGTATCAGTAATTGAAGATTGTGCGCAGGCCCATGGGGCGACATACAAGGGGAAGCCGGTAGGTTCGCTTGGGCATGTTGCGGCTTGGTCCTTCTGCCAGGACAAGATTATGACCACCGGTGGTGAGGGCGGCATGGTTACCACCAATGATCGGGAACTTTGGTCGCGCATGTGGTCCTATAAGGACCATGGTAAAAGCTGGGAAGCGGTCTACGAGCGTGAGCACCCGCCGGGCTTTCGCTGGCTGCATGAGAGTTTTGGGACCAACTGGCGGATGACTGAAATGCAGGCGGCCATTGGCCGGATTCAGTTGCGACGTATGCCGGACTGGGCTGAGCGCCGTCGGGCCAACTGTGAGGCTATCTGGCAGAGAGCTCGGGAGTGCAAAGGGCTGCGAGTGCCAGACGTTCCCGAACACATCGGCCATGCCGGTTATAAGTGTTATGTTTTTGTAGAGCCTACTACTCTTAAACCAGAGTGGGACAGGGATAGGATAATGGCAGAGATTGTCAGTGCCGGCGTGCCCTGTTTCTCTGGCTCCTGCTCGGAAGTGTATTTTGAGAAAGCGATACAGGACGCAGGTATGGCCCCGGTAGAGCGCTTGCCGGTGGCGAGGGAACTGGGTGATACCAGCCTGATGTTCCTGGTTCACCCTACATTGACGGTCGATGAAATTAAACTCACGTGCGAGATTCTTGCACGGGTAATGGAGGAGGCAACCGCTTGAACAGGGACAAGTTGGCCAAGCGTGGAAGCAGCAATCGTGTGATCAGGGCGTTCCTTAATCTTCCCAGGTTTCATAAACGGGTTGTTTCCGTATTGTCGGATGCGTTCTTCCTGTTCTTCGCGATCTGGGCTGCGTTTGCCCTGCGCCTGGAGCAGCACCTTTGGCTGCCTACCCGGGACCAACTGACGATTGCGGCCATTACGGTGGTGTTTACCATCGGGGTATTTATTCGCCTGGGGCTATACCGAGCGGTTATTCGCTATCTGGGTGACCGGGCTTTCCTCACTATCATCTACGGAGTGATTGCTTCCAGTGTAGCCCTGATTACCTTGGGCTACCTGTTGCAGGTGTTTGTGCCCCGTTCCGTGCCCATCATTTATGGCGCCCTGGCTTTCCTGTTTGTAAGCGGCACCCGCCTGGGTGTGCGGATGATTGTGAACCACCCCAAACAGATGGCCAAGGAGGCGGTTGCCATCGTTGGCGCAGGCGAAACCGGCATGCAACTGGCGTCAGCGCTGGAGCAGGGCACGGAATACCGGCCGGTGGTCTTCGTGACGTTTGATCGTGCCAACCACAAGTCCATGATCAATGGCTTGCCTGTCGTCAGCATTAATCACATCGCCAAGCATATGCCCAGGCACCGTGTGCAGCGGATATTGCTGGCGTTGGATGAGCATTCGCAGATTGACCGCAAGAAGCTGCTGAAACAACTCGAGCCGCTTTCCATTCCAGTACAGACCGTTCCTTCCATGTCGGAACTGGTGGCTGGCCAGGCGCGAATTAATGACATTCGGGATCTGGAAATCGAGGATCTTCTGGGGCGGGACCCAGTCCGGCCCGATTCCGCCGTTGTCGCCAAAAGTCTGTACCAGAAATCCGTGATGGTGACCGGTGCGGGCGGTTCGATTGGTTCCGAGCTGTGCCGCCAGATTATTCGCCATCGCCCGCGCGTGCTGGTGCTGTTTGAGCAGTCTGAGTTTTCCCTGTACGCCATTGAGCGGGAGTTGAGTTCCCTTAACCGGGTTGAGGCGCTTGGGGTGGAGCTGCATCCGTTGCTTGGCAACGTGAACCATCGCCGGCGGTGCGAGTCCGCCATGCGGGCGTTTGGCGTTGAGACGGTGTACCACGCCGCCGCTTATAAGCATGTGCCATTGGTTGAGCACAATGTGATTGAGGGGGTGCAGAACAATGTCTTCGGCACTTGGCATACGGCGGAAGCTGCTATTGCTGCGGGTGTTGAGCGTTTTGTATTGATTTCCACGGATAAGGCGGTTCGCCCCACCAATGTGATGGGGGCCAGCAAGCGGCTGGCGGAGCTGGTGCTGCAGGCGCTGGCACAGCGGCAGCAGGAGACGGTGTTCTCGATGGTGCGGTTTGGTAACGTGCTGGGCTCTTCCGGTTCCGTGGTGCCCCTGTTCCGGGATCAGATTCGTGATGGCGGCCCGGTTACCGTTACTCACCCGGACATTATCCGTTACTTCATGACCATCCCTGAAGCCAGCCAACTGGTGCTTCAGGCTGGCAGCATCGGCCTGGGTGGTGAGGTGTTTGTGCTGGATATGGGTGAGCCGGTGAAGATTGCGGACCTGGCCCGGAAGATGATTCACCTGATGGGGCTGGAAGAGAAAACGGAGAGTAATCCTGTTGGCGATATTGAGGTAACGTTTACCGGCCTTCGCCCGGGGGAGAAGCTCTATGAAGAGCTGTTGATTGGTGACGACCCGCAGGGTACCTCACACCCCCGCATTATGATGGCGCGGGAGGTGTCCCTTCCCTGGGAGCAGGTTGAAGACTTCCTCAGCCAGCTACAACGTGCCAGCCAATCCTTCGATTGCGGCGCTATTATCGACGTGCTGAAGAATGCCAAGACGGGCTATGCGCCGAATGGCAACCTGGAAGATCTGGTGTGGTGCAATGGGCAGTCCGATGTGGTGGCCACAGATCGTCAGGACGAGAAGGTACGCCGTTTATCCGTGTAGGTCGGATTTACCCGTGAAGGGCATAAAAGGCAAAGCAGTAATCCGACAGAAGCCGTAGCCTGACGTGTTCTGGAGGCTGGCCCGCAGGTGGGGGTACCTTTTCTTTGGAAAAAGAACTCGCTGCGCTCAGACACCTTTTTCTGGCAGAAAAGGTACCCCCACCTCCGGGCCGTTTGAGCCTTCGGGTAGCGGGTCAGGCACTTAGAGACTACTCAGTCAAAGCGCGTTCCAACGTAAATTGTTATGATGGTTCGAAAGTCTTGGTAGCGGAGGGACGCATGTACGCTGTCGAATTTGAAGCTGATATTCGTGATGGTGTAGTTAAGATACCTGAGGAATATGCTCGCTTAAAAAATACCCATGCACGAATTGTGGTTTTACTCGAAGGTGAAGGCACCGATTCAGAGCTGCATGCACTTTCAAACCATGCGGCGGGGAATGTAGAGGAATGGAAGGATCCATCAGAGGATGAGGTGTGGAAGTAGAGCGATGCAGTCGCAAAGAAATATGGAAAGTTTTAGCCCCCGAACGCCTCCAGAAGTTGCATGCAGATTTTTGTAGATACTTTGAATGCTGTGACTGATCGGCAGAATAGAAAAACGAAGTTCCAAAAGCTAGGTTGCTGTTCATGTCTGAAAATATCGTTTGGCACCACCAGAAAGTCACCCGGGCGGACCGGGCTTCCATCAAGAACCAGAGCCCGTGCCTGTTGTGGTTTACCGGCCTGAGTGGGTCCGGTAAGTCCACCATTGCCAATGCGCTGGACGTGGCCCTGTTCGAGCGCGGTTACCACACCTTTCTGCTGGACGGCGACAATGTGCGCCATGGCCTGAACAGGGATCTGGGGTTTTCTGATGAGGACCGGGTTGAGAACATTCGCCGTATTGGCGAGGTGAGTAAGCTGTTTACGGATTCTGGCGTGATCGTGCTCAGTGCATTCATTTCCCCGTTTACCAGCGACAGGCGCCTGGTGCGCAACCTGTTCCCGGCGGGGGAGTTTATTGAGGTGTTCATGGATACGCCGCTTGAAACCTGCGAGGAGCGGGATCCGAAGGGGCTTTATGAGAAAGCCAGGGCCGGCAAGATCAAGGACTTTACGGGTGTTGATTCCCCATACGAGGCACCGGAGAGGCCGGAAGTGCGCCTGGATACATCGCAGATGTCGGTTGATGACTGTGTGAACCGGTTAATCAGCTACCTGCTTGATCGGCAATTGATTTTTGCTCCGTCGCAAGCCACCGGAGCATAAGTAGCTATGGCATGGGAAGCCATTGTTACCCTGCTTACCCTGTTCACGGTTCTGGCGGCACTGGTGGTTACCCGGGTGTCTGCCGACCTGGTATTGATGGCGGCCCTGGCCTTTCTGTTGATTACCGGCATCCTTGGGCCGGCTGAGGCGTTGGCGGGGTTCGCGAACCCGGGTGTGATCACCATTGCAACGCTTTACGTGGTGGCCGCCGGCCTGAAAGAAACCGGTGCCGTGCAGTGGATTGCCCGTTTGCTGCTGGGGCATCCAAAAACCGAGAAGGGCGCGCAATTGCGGATGCTGGCGCCCACCGGTATTCTCAGCGGTTTTATGAACAATACGGCCGTTGTGGCCATGTTCATCCCCGCCATCCAGGACTGGGCCCAGCGCCTGGGCATTCCTTCCTCCCGCCTTCTTTTACCCCTGAGTTACGCCGCTATTCTGGGCGGTACCTGTACGCTGATTGGCACCAGTACCAACCTGGTGGTGGACGGCATGCTGCAGGCGCGCCTGGGGATTAACCTGGGGCTGTTCGAGTTGGCCTGGGTGGGTGTGCCGTTGTTGTTGGTGGGCGGATGCTACCTGGTGTTGATGGCCTCCCGCATACTGCCGGACCGGGGTGGTATGCGGGAAGAGCTGGAACAGGTTCGGGAATACGGGGTTGAGGTGGAAGTGGACGCCACTGGCCCGTTGGTGGGAAAAACCGTGGCCCAAGCTGGTTTGCGGGCGCTGAATTACGGCTACCTGACGGAAATCGACCGGGGTGGCCGGCTGATTACGGCGGTGGAGCCGGACCGGATGTTGCAGCCTGGCGACAAGCTGTATTTTGTGGGGGCGCCGGAGTGCGCCAGTGAGCTGCGCCGGATTCAGGGCCTGAAACCCGCCCATGCCAGTATCCAGAAGCTGGACCTGGCCAACCATCAGCGCTGTCTGGTGGAAGTGGTGCTGGGCCAGGAATTCCCGGCTTTGGGCAAAACGGTACGGGAAAGCCGTTTCCGTACCCGTTTCAATGCCGCGATTCTTTCGGTATCCCGCGAGGGCAATCGGGTGCCGGGCAAGTTGGGGGCTATTACCTTCAGGATGGGGGACACCCTGTTGCTGGAGGCCAGCCATCAGTTTGTGGAGCAATACCGTTTCCGCCGGGACTTTCTGCTGGTCAGTGCCCTGAACGATTCCACTCCGCCGGATTTCCACCGGGCGCCGCGGGCGTTGGGTATTTTGTTACTGATGGTGCTGGCCAGTGCCACGGGGTTGTTGCAGATTATTGAAGCGGCGTTTCTGGCGGCTGGCGCGATGATTATGACCGGCTGCATCACCGCCAGCCGCGCTCGCCGCAGTGTGGATTTGCCGGTGTTGGTGGTGATTGCGGCGTCCTTTGCCCTGGGTAATGCGATGACGGAAACCGGTGGGGCGGAGTGGGTGGCCAATGGCCTGCTGGGCTTGTTTGGGCCGCTGACACCCTGGTTGGCGCTGGCGCTGGTTTATATCCTGACGGCGGCGTTTACCGAAGTGATCACCAATAATGCGGCGGCGGTGCTGATGTTTCCGATTGCGCTGGCGGTGTCTGAGCAACTGGGCGTTCATTTCCTGCCGTTTGCCGTGGCTGTGATGTTCGCCGCTTCGGCGTCGTTTATTACGCCGTTGGGTTACCAGACCAACCTGATGGTATACGGGCCTGGGCGTTACCAGTTTATGGATTATGTGCGCTTGGGCTTCCCGCTGAGCCTGCTCGTAGGCTCAATCACCATCGGCTTAATCCCGTTTTTCTGGGGGTTTTGATCCGATTCCGGCTTTGCCTAGTCTGACAATCAAAGCTGCGCGCTACTTCCGGAATCGATCTCAGGAAAGTGCCGCGTTTGTTTTGGTGGTTATAGTGTTGACAGTTTTATGTTTGTGGTTATAGTAACCACTAAGGCAAAAGGATTTGCATGAAAAGCTCTGATATCAGGAAAAAACTGGAGAAAGATGGCTGGCAACTCGTTCGTATAAACGGCAGTCATCATCACTTCAAGCATCCGGAAAAGCCAGGGTTGGTTACTTTGCCCCATCCAAAAGCAGATATTCCTAAGGGTACGTTGCGGAGTATCTGGAAGCAGGCCGGGTGGAAGTGATTAAAGGCCACAGAAAGTTGAGGAGGTCATTATGCGTTATCCAGTAGCGTTGCACACAGACGATGGCAAACGCTTTGGCGTTACAGTTCCGGATATTCAGGGCTGTTTCTCTGCAGGCGACAATGAAGACGAGGCGTTGGATAATGCACGGGAAGCCATTCTGGGCCATTTAGAGCTGTTGGCGGAATCTGCCGAAGAAATTCCCTCAGCGCAGCCCATTTCTGAGCACCGTCATAATCCGGATTTTGCAGGTGCAATCTGGGGGTTTGTAGAGATCGATGTGACGCCTTTCCTGGGAAAGGCGGAGAAAATTAATATCACTGTGCCCAGTCTGGTGCTCCGGCAGATCGACCGTTACGTGAAGGCTCACTCTAAAGAAGCTCGGTCCCGGTCCGCGTTTCTTACGGAGGCGGCTTTGGAACGAATGAAGGTGATTCGTTAGCCTGGTGTCTCACGAGGGTGTGGAGAGCTTATAGAGGACAGTAAGGGATTATGATCGACATAAAACACCACGGAGCGGTGACGGGCGTAACCGGTTCCTGCCACGAGTTGATTGTTGGCAGCTCCGGCATTCTGATTGATTGCGGCCTGTTCCAGGGCGAGGAGGCCGGTAATGGCGCAAGTGCGTCGAATCTCGCCATTGATTTTCCTATCAGCCACATTCGTGCGCTGGTGGTCACCCATGTGCACATCGACCATGTCGGACGCATTCCCTACCTGCTGGCTGCCGGGTTCGAGGGGCCGATCATCTGTTCGGAGCCTTCGGCCATTATGCTCCCGGAAATTCTTGAGGATGCGCTGAAGATTGGCTTCACGCGGGATCGGGCCCTGATCGAACGGGTGCTGGGGTTGATTCGGTCCCGCCTTGTGCCGTTGCCCTACGAGCAATGGCATTCGGTATTCGATGGTAAGGATGAGTCGCTTTCGGTTCAGTTGCAGAGGGCCGGGCACATTCTAGGTTCAGCTTATGTGGAGTGCGAGGCCGAGAGCGATGGTGAGTTCGAGCGGATTGTGTTCAGTGGTGACTTGGGGGCTCCCCATGCGCCGCTGTTGCCCGAGCCCCAGCCGCCGGAGCGTGCTGACAGGGTGGTGATTGAAAGCACCTACGGCGATAAGGATCATGAAAGCCGCGAGGAGCGGCGTTATCGTCTCAAGGCGGTGCTTGAGCATGCCCTTGAGGATGGCGGGACGGTGTTGGTGCCAGCGTTCAGCATCGGGCGGACGCAGGAGTTGCTGTACGAGATTGAAAGCCTGATTCACGAGTTCGGCAGTGATGAGGTTGCGCCAGATTTGCCGTGGCGGGATCTGGAGATTGTTGTGGACTCACCGCTGGCCGCCACCTTCACCCGTATCTACCGGGAACTGAAGCCCTTCTGGGATGCTGAAGCGACCGATTTGGTCAGCCAGGGCAGGCACCCGCTGTCGTTCGAGCAGCTCACCTTGATCAACAGCCATGAAGACCATCTCAATGCCGTGGATTACCTGACAAAATCACACCGCCCCTGTGTGGTGCTGGCCGGCTCCGGTATGTGCGCCGGGGGCAGGGTGGTCAACTACCTGAAGGCTATGCTGGCGGATAAGCGTAGCGATGTGTTGTTCGTCGGCTATCAGGCCAAGGGCACGCCGGGCAGGGATATTCTCACCCATGGGCCTCGTGGTGGCTGGGTGGAGTTTGACGGCAAGCGTTATGACATTCGTGCCCGGGTTCATCAAGTTGGTGGTTACTCCGCCCACGCAGGGCAATCGGATCTGTTGCGGTTTGTAAAAGGTATTGAGCCGCCACCTACGGAAATCAGGGTTGTGCATGGGGATGCGCAAGCCAAAGAATCGCTAAAAAGCCAATTTCATTCCGCTGGATTAACGGGGATAATGATCCCTGGTTTGGCGTAAACCGGTTATTTGTTGTTAAAAGGATTGTTGGAATCATGAAGAAGATCGCCGTCGTTGGCCTGGGATATGTTGGTCTGCCTTTGGCAGCAGCATTTGGGGAAAAGCGCGAGGTTGTTGGTTTTGATATCAACGCAAAGCGAATTGCTGAGTTAAAAGATGGCGTGGATTTTACCCGTGAGGTTTCCCGCGAAGAGATGGCTGCTTCTAAAGGGTTGTCGTTTTCAGATTCGCTGGACGGTATCCGAGATTGCCAGATTTTCATTGTAACGGTGCCTACGCCGATTGATGAATTCAAATCCCCGGATTTAACGCCGTTGATTAAAGCCAGTGAGAGCGTGGGCAGCGTGCTCAAGCGTGGTGATATCGTTATTTATGAGTCCACGGTTTATCCGGGGGCAACGGAAGAAGTATGTGTTCCCATTCTGGAAAAAGTTTCCGGCCTTGTGTTCAACCAGGACTTCCACGCCGGTTACAGTCCCGAGCGGATTAACCCGGGTGATAAAGAACACCGGGTAACGACCATTAAAAAAGTGACTTCGGGCTCCACGCCGGCCATCGCCGATGAAGTCGACGCGCTCTATGCCGGTATTATTACTGCGGGCACTCATAAGGCCAGTTCCATTAAGGTTGCCGAGGCCGCCAAGGTAATTGAGAACACCCAGCGCGATTTGAACATTGCGTTGATGAATGAGTTATCAATGATTTTTTCCAAGCTGAAAATCGATACTCATGAAGTGATTGCTGCCGCATCGACGAAATGGAATTTCCTTCCCTTCAAGCCGGGGCTGGTTGGTGGGCACTGCATTGGTGTGGACCCTTACTACCTGACCCACAAGGCCCAGGCAATTGGCTATCATCCGGAAATTATCCTGTCTGGCCGCCGTGTGAATGACAACATGGGCCCCTATGCCGCGTCTGAACTGGTGAAGGCCATGATCAAGGCCGGGCATACGGTTGCAAATGCTCGCGTGTTGATTATGGGCTTTACATTTAAAGAGAATTGTCCGGATTTACGTAATACCCGTGTTATTGATGTGGTTAAAGAATTGTCTGAATTTGGCTGCAAGGTGGATGTAACGGATTGCTGGGCCGATAACGCAGAGGCTGAGCATGAATATGGAATTACATTGAATCAGAACCCGGAAAAGGCACAGTACGATGCGGTTCTTCTGGCGGTTCCGCACCGGGAATATGTGGCGCGTTCTTCCCATGATCTTCGCGAATACATGAAAGGCAATGGGGTTTTGTTTGATTTGAAAGGTGTATTACCGCTGGGCGAGGCCGATTTACGACTGTAAACCTGATGATGTAAATAAAAACCAGCCTGCGGGCTGGTTTTTTTATGGGTTACTTTTTCGTAAATGAATTGTTTTGCCATAATCTGTTTTATGGATTACTATTTCTCGTGACTTTCAGTCATAACCGTCATATTCAAAAATTATCCATTCGCAGGTTCCGTGCTTGGTCGTCTGAACTAATTGCGGCCTGCGAATATCGGCAAATCAATAGCAGTTATTTAAATAAGGGTTTGTATCCATGGCAAAGATTAACGATTACTACCAGAAAAAACAGCTTATGGAAAAGCTCTCTGAAGAACTGGCGAAACTGGAGCAGGACCAGGCGCTGAAAAGCGAGCTTGAGTTTGAAAACAAGGTTCGCGATCTGATGAAGAAGTATGACAAGTCGCCAAAAGACGTTCTGCAGATTCTGGGCGCCATTGATCCGTCCATTTCAGGCGCCAAGGCCGACACAGCCAGTGGCAGCCGCCCCAAGCGCCCCATGAAGACCTACAAGAACCCGAACACCGGTGAAGTGGTCAAGACGCGTGGTGGGAACCACAAGGTATTGAACGAGTGGCGCCAGAAGCATGGAAAAGAAACTGTGCAGAGCTGGCAGCAGGACTGATTGAGTCGTTTTTAACGTGGTGTCGGATTACGGCTTTGCGTAATCCGACCTACGATTGCTCCCCGAATACCACCACCCGGTTTCTTCCTCCTTCCTTGGCGGCGTACAACGCTTCATCCGCCTGCTGTAACCACTGCATATGATTCTCCGGCCTATCCGTTAAAGGGGCGATGCCAATGCTGACGGTGTACTGGATCGGCGCTGCCGTGGTTTGAACCGTGCTGTTTTGTATGGCCTCCCTTATGCGTTCGCAAATCACCCTGGCGCCTTCGGCGTCGGTTTCCGGCAGGATGATGCCGAATTCCTCGCCGCCATAGCGACCGGGGCTGTCGGACTGGCGCAGGTTGTCTTTCATAACCTTGGCGGTGTACTTGATGACTTCGTCACCCGCCAGGTGGCCGTAGGTGTCGTTCACCGGTTTGAAGTGGTCTATGTCGAACATGACCAGGCAGGTGCTTTGGCCGTAACGGCGGTAGCGTTCGTATTCGGCGTCGATCAGGTTTTCCCAGGTGCCGCGGTTAAGCAGGCCGGTCAGGCGGTCGGTCATGCTCAGTTTGGCCAGTTGTTCGTTGGCGGTTTCCAGTGCCCGCTTGCTGGTGGCGATGTCGGTGACGTCGTAAATCATCAGGCAGATTTTTTCGACCTGGCCGTCGGGCCCTGAGAGGGGGCTGATGGTCAGGTTCTGGAACATGAAGTCTTCGGTGCCGGTGATCGGACGTGTGTTGCGAAAACGGAACAGGTAAGGGCGCTGTTCCCAGGAGGTAAATGCGCGGGTGTTAAGCATGGCGACGGAGTCCACCTTGCGGGTCAGCCAGGCTTTGGGGATGTCCGGGAACACGTCAAACAGAACCTGCTCGCGAATCTTGCTGGCGGTGATGCCGCTGTGGTGTTCCATGAAGCCGTTCCAGGCCTGCACGCGGAAATCCAGGTCCAGGACAACCAGGCCGACTTCCACCGACTCCAGCATGTCCACCAGCCAGTGGAAGGTGCTTGCTTCTATCTCTTTCATCGCCATGGTTAATCCACCAGGTACTGTAGTCGTTGTTCAAGGAAGGGCACTGAGTCTTCCGTTAGCAGTACCAGCATGTCGCAACTGATATCCCGGTCTTCCAGTTCGTAACTGATCTCAATGCACAGTAGCTTTTCCTGGCGTGTGCTGTGGTGTTCCAGCAGGTCTGCGATTTGCCTGTGCTGGCCTAGAACGGTGGGGTGGCCAAGGCCGAGCTTGAGGTCAAGCTGGTCACCAATGCCTTTGAGGAAGGCGCCAAACAGGATGCTGGACATGTCCATCAGCACCTCCACCTGGATGCTTTCGGTGTCCAGGTCGTCGTAATGGAGCAGTTCGGCCATGTCGTTGAAACTGGCGTCTGCGAACAAAAGCAGCGCTTCACCGGCAATGCCTGCGCCAGTAAATCCTTGGCATACGGCGGAATAGCTACTGTCGGCCTGCGCGGCCGAGATCGCCATACTGAGCTCCGAGCGGGCAATCATTTCGACCCGGGGAATGGGCTGTTTGACAAACACCCGCAGCAGTCTGGCCAGCAGATCGGATGAGCGGCCCATGGCAACGTTGGCGATTTCCTGCAGATAGTCGTTGAGGCTGATTGGCGCGCCGGTTGCCGGGGTGTCGGCGGGCTCGGCGGTAGGGTGGTGTTCGCGCTTTTCCACCAGATCTTCAGGGCGCAGGAAACCGTAGTCCTGAAGCAGCTTTAAAACCAGATCCGTGTCTGTGGGTTTTTTGATGAATTCGATGGCGCCGAGCTTACGAACCCGAGCCCGCGCTTCTGGTTGGATATCGCCGGAAACGACGATCGTCAACACGGGGAGGTCCTCCTTCAGAATGGCCTCCAACACTTGGTAGCCATCCATCTCCGGCATGTTGAGGTCCAGAAACATCAATTCGCCGGCCCCGGCACGGAGTTTTTCCAGGGCATTGCGGCCATCAAATGCAAAGGTAACTTCAGCGTTCCAGTTTTTGGGTAAAGCGCGAGCCATTTGTTTCCGGGCTAGAGAGGAGTCGTCGCAGATGAGAACGCGGGTGGTCATGGGGGCTCCGTTTATTATTTAACCCCAGTATAGCAGTGGCCTCGGTGAATTCTATGCCCTGTGAACTATCTCACTCTATTGGCCTGGTTGCCTGGGATATAGTGCTTCTGCGGTCATAATAAGAATTGATTCAGAGACACAACACTATGAGACAGGATGCTTGTTGGTATGCTGTCCCTCTCACCTTCTGCCTGGGTATGTCGCCTGTTGCCCTGGCAGAATTGGAGCCTATTTCCGAACGGGAAATGAGCCAGGTGCAAGGGCAGGCAATGATGACGGTAGACCATGTGGATGGAGTTAACCACCGGTTTACCCGTGTGACGCTGGGTGTGGACGCCGAAACCCGGCTGAACGCCGATGGTGTGGTGATGGGCGGGGATGATTCTGGCGCCGATCTCGACATCAAGAATTTCGCGCTCGGCCACTATGTCCGCGACGATACCCGTGTCCAGATTGACGGCAATACCTACAACGTGGACGAAGTAGTTCCGTTTGAAGGTGTTGAGCCCTACCTCGAACTGGCTGAACGGGATGGTCAGCTTTCCGGTTTCCGCTTTGGCCTGAACCAGGCGCGTGGCACGCTGTCTGGCGAGATTGCCAGTTTCAGCGGCAACCTGAACCTGAAAATCAACGATGCAGACGGCAACCCGGTGGACGCCATGCTGTTCGATGACGCCGGAGTGGCCACCAATTACCGTGCAACTCAGATCGGTTTGGCGGGTGAAGACGGAACCTGCAGTCAATGTGTGCCGCTGACCAATCTGCTGTCCATGGATATTGGTGTGGACAATGGCGATGGCACGGTTGGCTTTACGGAAGACCTGTTCCTGGCGTTCCAGCGTGAGTCTGTGGACTGGCAGGACCTGGGAGGCCCTGGCGCCATCCAGGGGCCCGAAGGCGTGTTCCTGAATCTGCCCACCAGCATGACGCTGGACATGCAGACACTGCAGAATGGTGTTCAGCGGGAGCGCACGCATTACGTGGATCGCGGTACCGGGATGTTTTGATTACACTACCCTGCATTCGACCGATTCACGCAATGCAGGAGTTCTCTCGGTGATCCGTTCTTTCTACTGGCACGACTACGAAACCTTTGGTGTCGATCCCTTGCACGATCGTCCGTCCCAGTTTGCCGGTGTACGTACCGATGCGGACCTGAACATCATCGAAGACCCTCTGATCATCTACTGCGCGCCTGCGGACGACTACGTACCGTCGCCGGAGGCCTGCCTGATCACCGGTATTACTCCGCAAAAAGCGCTGGAAAACGGCTTTCCCGAGGCTGAGTTTATCGCTCAGATCAATGAGGCTTTCAGCCAGCCTGGCACCTGCGCTGTGGGTTACAACAGCCTGCGTTTCGATGACGAAGTATCTCGCCACACCCTGTACCGCAATCTTCGCGACCCTTATGCCCGGGAATGGCAGAACGGCAATTCGCGCTGGGACATCATCGATATGGTGCGCCTTACCTACGCGCTGAGGCCTGAGGGCATCCACTGGCCAAAGAAGGAAGACGGTAGCCCCAGTTTCAAGTTGGAAGAGCTCACGGTCGCCAATGGCATCGCCCATGAAGCCGCCCACGATGCCCTGTCGGACGTGGAGGCCACCATTGCGGTGGCGAAGCTGATCAAGGAGAAGCAGCCCAAGCTGTTTGAGTTTGTACTGCAAAACAAGGACAAGCACTCCGCCCGCGCCATGCTGGATACTGCCAGTATGAAGCCTGTGTTCCACATTTCCGCAAAGTACCCGGCCACCCGTGGCTGTTGCGCAATGGTGGCGCCATTGGCTGATCACCCCACCAACAAGAACCTGGTAATCGTGTACGACCTGCGCGAAGATCCCAGCGAGCTGATCCACGCTACGCCTGAGCAGATCCGTGAGCGGGTATTTACTTCCCAGGCGGAGTTAGGGGAGGGTACCAGCCGTTTTCCACTCAAAGGCGTGCAATTGAACAAGTGCCCGGTACTGGCCCCCGCCACCATGCTGAAATCCCTCTCTGAGGAGCGGCTTGCCGAGCTGGAATTGGACGGCGACAAGCTGCGTGAGCACCTGGCCATTTTGCGCAAGGCGCCGGATCTGCCAGCCCGAATCGCCCAGGCCTTCGATCACCCCCATGAAGGTGACCTGACGGACCCGGACGAACAGCTTTACGCTGGCGGCTTTATCAGCAAAACCGACCGCGAGAAGCTCAACTGGCTATTGCAACAGCCGGTAGAAACCCTGGGAGAGCAGGAAGTACGGTTTGAGGATGGTCGTCTGGAAGAAATGGTGTTTCGTTATCGCGCCAGGAATTACCCCAATACGCTGATATCCGAAGAGCAGGAGAAGTGGGAAGTCTTTCGTCAGCAGCGGCTGATGCAGCCCAAGAAAGGGTGGCGGTCTCTGGAGGAGTTCTTCAAGATTTTGCAGAATCTTGCCGCTGATCCGGAGCTTACGCCGGAAAAGCGGCATGTTCTGGAAGAGCTTCACCTCTATGGTGAATCCCTGATTCCTTACGTCTAGCGCCGGCGCTGGAAGTACACAGACAGGCCTTGACCCATCAAGCTTTGCACCTCGCTTCCCAGAGCCTCAGCCTGGATCTGTTTCTGTACAGGCTTGGTGGCGAGGCTGTGGCCGTCGGTATCCCGGGCTTTTACCAGTTTCCAGTCCACTTCGTTGCTGAGCAGCGCCATCAGCTCTTTTAGCTGCCTGGAATCCTGCTTACTGAACCAACGGTCACGGCAGCCACCCAGGCCGTAGAAGTCGGTTTCGGCAACCAGGGATTGCCACATCGGATCCTGCCGATTGGTCAGTACCATCCGTCGGAGTTGACGCAGGGCCGTACGTGTCGGTTTGAGGTCGTGTTGGGAGATCAGGCGGCGGATCTGCTTGTCGCCATCGGTCTGTTCGTTGACGGCGGTGTGCATATGGACAACAGCACCGTTGCCGGTCGCTGAACTCACCAGGGCTGCGAGGGACACCTCGGTCATGCTTGTTGACGGCAGGCGCCCGATTTCGATCCAGTGCACCTTGTGGTCATCGGTGACGAATTGCTGGGCGATGGACCAGGGCCAGAACACGATGTTGCTGATGCCCATCTCGCCCGCGAGTCGCGTTGCCTTGGCAACGTTGGCCAGGGATTCATCCACGGCGATCACTTCCACGTCTTTCAGGTAGTGCGCCAGTTCCATGGCCCGCTGGCCGGACTGGGCGCCACACACCATGATTCGGATCGTTTCCGGCAATTGCTCGGTACTCATGCCCAGCTCGGTCGCCATTATGGCTTTCAGGCTGGTTTCGGAGCGATAGGCAAGTTTCGACCAGTTGGGCCAGGCCTGGGGCACATCGGTTTTCTCCAGACAAAGCTCGGCTGACTTCTCGTCGAAATTCTGTTTGATGGCCTCTTCCGACGCGCGGTTATAGTAGCTCGCGGCCATCATCCCCTGCATGGCAACCGGCCAGTCCACCAGGTTCCAGCGGCCAAGGTGTACAGCATACTTCTGATGGAACAGAGCGCCGTACATGGCACTGATGATCAGCGAACCGATCATGCCATCCTGTTGCTCGCCCATGGCAAGTTGGGCGCAAATGCTGTCGTTGATGGCTGAGGCCAGCCGTTCTTCGTCGTCCTCCGCGGTCAGGGCGTAACCGGTGCGATCGGCGTAGACCGCCAGGGCCAGCGCCAGCGGTTGAAGTTCGTCCCGCAGTTCAACAGTCTGTGCGACTTCCGCGATAATCGCCCGGCGCAGCAGGGTGACCAGCTCTTCCACGGCTGGGTCTGGCATCAGGGTTTTTTCCAGTGCCAGAATCAGCAGTTCGTCCTCGCTGGCGGCGTCCAGAGCCACTTGAGCATTCGGGTTTTCCAGATCGTATTGCTGGCGGATGATGGCGCCTACGAAACGGCCGATTTCCTGGTGGGGCAGGCCGTCATGTCGCAGCAAAAGGATAGCGTCGCGGGCCAGTTTGGTGTCAGCCCTGTTCACATCCAGATGCTCCGCACAGGTCAGCATGCCACTATAGATAGACGGCCATTCCAGGCCCATTTCCAGCAGCTTGCGGTAGTGCAGATAGGCTACGTCGAACTGGCCCTGCAGGCGCTTGGCATGGGCGACTCCGCCGAAAGCGGCGGCGGATTGCCGGTCCATTTCCAGGGCCTGGATGAAATACTGCTCCGCCAGGGCCGGGCGCTCGGACTTGATTGCCCAGTAGCCCAGGTTGGTGAACTGCTGGGGCTGTGCCGGGTCATGGCTCAGGCTGTCCGTGAACAGGGTGTGTGCCTTATCAAGTGCCCCTTCGTCCATTTCCACACGCCCCATCAAGCCCAGCGCGCCTGCGTTACCGGGTTCCTGCGCCAGAACCTCATTCAGGTAGTCACGGCATTCCTGCCGCGCCTTGAGACGCTGAACCAGCGATGTCGGGCTGTTTGACTCGGCATAAGCCAGGTTTGCCTGCAGCAGTAGCCGCGCAATGTGGGCTTTTTGTGCGTCGGTGGCATGGATGTTGTGCTGTGCTTGCATGGGGCTACCCCTTTGACTCTGTGACGAAAACCCGATTAACCCTGCAGCAACTGCAGAACCTGCTGTGGCCTTGCGTTGGCCTGGGCCAATACCGACAAGCCGGCCTGCTGCAGCACCTGGGTGCGGGCGAGTTCGGCGGATTCGGCGGCGAAGTCGGCATCGCGGATTCTTGAGCGCGCAGCGGAAAGGTTTTCAGATGTTGTGCTGAGGTTTGCTATTGTCGACTCAAGGCGGTTCTGTGCGGCACCGAGGTCTGCACGAATGCCGCTGATTGTCTCGAGCGCTGCGTCAACGACCGCCAAGGCGTCCGTAGCACCCTGTACTGTTCCTATATCAATGCTGCTCACATCTTCTTTGGTAGAACCTACAGCTGTACTTCCTGCAACATCCAGAATGCTTCCTGCGGTGTCGTCCTCACCTGAACTGACGGCAAAGCTGACCGATGAATCGAAAGTTATCTCCCCTGAGGCTCTAGCACTATCCGTGGTGGATGCAGCGGCACCGCTTAACGTAATTGCATCGCCGTCAACTTCGGAGCTGCCTCTGAAACTTACATCCGTCGTTTCAGCATTGGTTGAGAAGTCTTCCAAAAGAATATCTTTGCCCTGTTCTTGGATGAGAACTAGCCGCCCATCCTCTATTTCGGCGGTGATACCGGTTGAACCGGACGCAGCATTGATTTCTCTAGCAAGGGGGCTTAGGTCTGAGACATCCTGAATTTGCGCGGATACTGTTGCTTTTTCGCCGCCACTCGAAAGTGTCATCGTGTAAGTGCCGACGCCATCAATAACGCCGTCTGTGTTTGCGTCGGCACCATCGAGTCCGAACAGTTCAGCTGTTGTCCTGGCTTTGGCTTCGACACCGGTTTGCTCGATACTTTTGTTTACTTCCGCTGCAATGGTTTCAGCGGAGTCTCCTACGGTAATAGTAACCGCTGCTGTCCCCAAGGAGCTGGAGATGTTGATTGTTTGGTCTGCTATGGTGTTTGGATCAGACGCATCCTCTCCCGCTGCAGTGACCGAACCGGTTCCTTGCCGCGCTGTGGAGTTTGCGCCAGTGATTGTGTTGTTTGCGAGATCGGTCGTCCTGGCACCGGCAATGGAAACTGAGATTGACTGATTTTCATTCGCCCCAGCTTGGAATTTCTGGGCCTGAAAGGAGCCATCGAGGAGCTTCAGGCCGTTGAACTCCGTGGTTGTGGCAATGCGTTCGAGTTCCTGCTTAAGCTGGTTCACTTCCGATTGCAAAGCTTTTCTGTCAGATGCCGAGTTGGTTGCGTTGGCAGACTGCACGGCGAGTTCCCGGATTCGTTGAAGAATGTTCCCTGATTCGCCCAGAGCACCTTCTGCGGTTTGCGCCAGGGAGATGCCATCGTTGGCGTTTCGAATGGCCTGGTTCAGGCCCTTGATCTGTGACGTAAAGCGTTCGGATATGGCCAGGCCGGCCGCGTCGTCTTTGGCAGAGTTGATGCGGAGCCCGGACGACAGTCTTTGAAGTGCAACGTTGGAGTCTTGCTGCGAGGTGTTCAGGTTTCGCTGTGCATTTAACGAAGCAATGTTTGTATTAATTATTTGGGGCATGTCAATTCTCCTTGCCAGAGTCCTATGTCGGGCAGCTGCTGGCCACTTGGAAGCACTGTCGACTACTGGTGATGAAATTGTTTCTCGGGAGGACTCCAGCGAAATCTGTGCCAATTACATGATATTGTTGTAGGGTGTTGTTTTTTATGGATAATTAAGATCAACATATATGGTGGTCAAAGGTGGCGGTAATGGGAGTCTGGGCGTAAGAGGGGAAACTTTTTGCCGTTTTTTAAGGGACTGTGGATCTAGATGGCTTTAGGAAGGAGAGGGCTATGCTAAGTTAATGACCACAGGCTGTATGTATTTAGCAACGGCTATACAGTTCTTTATTAGAGCCGGGTTCACCAGGCCATCGTCATGCAGTTTTAAAAGGTTTAGGTTATTTTCATGAATAATAAAGCGAAAATGATTGTCACTTTAGGGATGCACAGAAGTGGCACAAGTGCCATCACACGTGGGCTGGAAGTGCTTGGGGTGAACTTGGGTGATCGGCTCATGGCCGGTGTGCAGAACATAAACGACAAAGGGTTCTTTGAGGACGTCGACCTAGTCAATATTAACATTCGCATTATGGAAGAGATGGGACTGGCCTGGGATTCGCTTGAGGAGGCTCAGCTCACTCGACTCTCCGAAGAAAAAAGAGCTCAGTTTAACCGTGCCGCAGACGAATTTCTGGTTACACGCTCGCGTCAATTTCCCAAGTACGGAATAAAAGACCCCCGCCTCTGCCGTTTATTACCGTTCTGGGAAGACGCCTTCAGGCGCAACCGCGTTGAAGCTAAGGGCTTGATTGCAATACGGAATCCGCTTAGTGTGGCGGCCTCGCTTTCTAGGCGTGACGGGTTTCATCCGGTTAAGAGTCACTATTTGTGGCTGCGCCATGTCCTGGAGTCCCTCCGTGATAGTGAGTGGATGCGAGAGCGAACGGTCGTGGACTACGATCAGCTCATGGTTGACCCCGTCGCCCAGTTAAACCGAATTAGCCAGCAACTAGGGCTGACAGTTAATAAAAAAGAGCTTGAACGCTACCAGTCTCAGTTTCTTGATGACGGACTGCGCCATTTCGCCCCCGGCGGTAACTGGGACAGTACGGAAATCAGTTCCTTGGTAACGACGACATATGATTTGCTTCGGGCGTTGACGGCTGATGAATTGACGTTCGACGATGAAGAGTTTCGTCGTCGGATTGAGGATGTGTTCCGGCAATACCGAGACGTGTCTTCGCTTCTGGACTATTGCGCAACGCTGGAGAAAGGCAGCCGAGCCTCGTTGGCCGGGTTGTATTCCTCGAAAACACCTACGAAATTATTCCTCGAACATGGTGAAACCCTCCAGTTTTCCATCCCGTCAACCAATCAGGCTAATCTCACGCCTCTGAGTTCTGCTGAACGGATTAATCAGTGGCTTGAACTCAGAGCGCCTTCAAAGGCCGAGTTGGATTTTATTGCGAGACGTGTGAGTGCTCCGGAACAGTGGCCGAAACTGCATATCGTGGTTCTTGAAGGTAATAATCAAGAGAGCTTTATTGCCGATATGCAGGAAACCCTGGATTCGTTGGCAATTGCGGCTGAGCAAATCCCTTCGGTTGAAATCACGGTCCTTTGTCCGATAGGTCTGGACGAGGTGGCACTGGCTCAAAATGACGGTGCGCCGGTCAGTTTTAGGTCCTCGGACGCAGCTATCGATTCGTTGAACGGACTTTGCAGGGAAGGAAGCGCTGATTGGGTACTGCCGGTTGTCGGCGGTGTTCAGTTTACGACATGGGGGCTTATGCGGTTGACCCTTGAGCTTTTTGGCGCTGAGGGACTCAGTGGGGTTTATGCAGACGAACTGATAAAAGCTGACGATCAGGACATGGGCACTGGGTTTCGACCTGACTTCAACCTGGATTTGTTGCTGAGCTATCCTTCTTCGCTCTCCCGCAATTGGTTATTCAACCGGCAGGCGGTGCTTGATGTAGGAGGGTTTAGGAGCTCTTCAGGAAGAGCGTTCGGGCTGGATCTGATTCTCCGTTTGGTGGAGCGGGATGGCGTAGGCGCGTTTGCTCATTCCTCTGAGCCCTTACTGATTGACGGCGTGCCGGTACCAGCGATTGAGGATGAGCCGAGAGTCCTTGAGGAGCATCTCCATAATCGAGGTTACGGAAGTGCGCGTATCAAGCCTGCCTTGCCTGGGATCTGGAGGTTGGATTATGGACATAGTCAGACGCCTCTCGTATCCATTATTTTAGTGACCCGGAATAATGTTGAGTCGTTACAACGGTGCGTTGAAACGCTTCTTGAGGAGACGGCTTACAAGAAGTACGAAATTATCATTGTTGATAATGAGAGTGACTCCAGGCATGCGCGGGCCTGGCTGGATGGGCTTTCCGATATGGGCTTGGATCAGGTCCAGATTCTTCGTTGGGAAGGGGCATTCAATTCGTCAGAAATGGTCAACTTCGGCGCGTCGAAGGCGCGGGGAGAGTACGTGCTGTTTCTTAGTGACAGTGCAGCCATTATTCGGTCGGGCTGGCTTGATGCGTTGCTGAACCATGCTCTTCGCCCCGAAGTCGGCGTGGTGGGCGCTAAGCTGCTTAGCCCCGACGGGAAGGTCAGACATTCCGGGATGGTTCTGGGCTTAGGTGGCGTTGTTGGGTCTCCTTTCCTGGGTGAGGACTTGGCTGCGGCGGGTTATATGTATCGCTTGCAGGTTGATCAGAATTACTCGGCAGTCAGCGAAGATTGCCTGATGGCACGAAAATCCGTGTTCGAAGCGGTTGGCGGGTTGAACAGCGTTTACTCGGAAACGTTGAGCGGCGTTGATTTCTGCTTGAGGGTGAGGGAGTCAGGGTTTCTTACGGTTTGGACTCCCCACTCTATAGTGATGGTTGCGGCGGAACAGATGCGTGACGGGCTTCCCAAGGACGACAAGCTCAAAACGCATGACAAAGGTGATGGCGAGACATTCAGTAAACAATGGTTGCCTGTCATGGCGAATGACCCCTCCTATAACCGAAACTTTTCTTTGGATGGGCGAGGGTTCGATCTGGAGGCACGGGCTGACAGGGTTCCCAAGCCACTTGATCTCGGACAGGACGTGCCCCGTTTACTGGTACACAATGCAGACCCGTGGGGTTGTGGCCATTACCGGGTTATCAAACCGTTCGAGGCCATGAGGCGCGATGGGCTCGCCGATGGATGGCAGTCTCATGAATGGTCTTCAGTTACCGAGATTGCACGTTTGAACCCGGATATGATGCTTCTTCAACGCCAGACCTCTGAGTATGCGATTAAGGAAATGCGGCGTATGAAGGAGCTTGCTGGCAAGTTCCTGGTGTATGAACTGGACGATTACCTTCCAAACCTGCCAGTAAAGAGTATTCACAAGAAACATATGCCTGCGGATATCCTGAAGTCTATTCGCAGGGCGGTTAAATGGGTTGACCGATTTGTTGTTTCAACCGCGCCTTTGGCGGAAGCGTTTGCAGGTGTCCATCCGGATATCCGCGTTGTTGAAAATCGTTTGCCCGTGGAGTGGTGGGCGAAAGTTCAAGGTGAAGGGCTGCAGTCTGAAAAACCCAGGGTAGGGTGGGCCGGGGGCAAAGGGCATACGGGAGACCTGGAACTGGTTGCCGATGTTGTTGCGCATTTGGCGGAAGACGTGGATTGGGTTTTCTTTGGAATGTGTCCTGATAAGTTGCGCCCCTACGTCAAAGAGTTCCACGAGGGCGTGGAAATAAATGAGTATTCGCAGAAGCTGGCGAGCCTCAACCTTGACCTTGCGATTGCTCCACTTGAGGATAATCTCTTCAATCGTTGTAAAAGCAATTTGAGATTGCTGGAGTACGGTGCCTGCGGTTTTCCAGTCATTTGTAGTGATGTAGAGCCATATAGAGCACATAACCTTCCCGTCACACGGGTTCGTAATCGATTCAAGGACTGGGTAGACGCCATAATGGATCATACTCAGGGCAGGGCCGAGTCAGCCCGTCAGGGCGATGAATTGCGAAAGGTTGTGCGGTCGGACTGGATGTTGGAGGGAGAGGGGTTAAAGCAGTGGTTGGAAACCTGGATCCCTTGAGAAACCAAAAAATTACATTTGATAACAAACTAACTTGAATATTGACTAAAGGATTCCGAGAGTGCGCCGTTAAGCAGTCCAGAAGGGCGGCGCATCCATTGATAAACAACGGGCGCCAGACCTCCGACAAGCAAAATTACTTGATTTAAGGGGAAGCACTATGGCTCTCGGTATCAACACTAACGTCGCTTCGCTCAATGCGCAGAATCAGTTGAGCAGGTCACAAGACATATCGGATCAGGCACTTCAGCGTCTTTCGTCTGGTCTTCGAATCAACTCTGCGAAGGATGATGCGGCGGGGCTTGCTATCTCCGAGCGCTTCGCGACACAAATCCGCGGTCTGGATGTTGCTGCGCGTAACGCCAACGATGGTATCTCTCTGGCGCAGACAGCTGAGGGCGCTCTTGTAGAGATTGGCAACAACCTTCAGCGTATCCGTGAACTGTCCGTGCAGTCTGCCAACGCCACCAATAGCACCTCTGACCGCGAAGCACTGAACGCCGAAGTCGAGCAGTTGACTGCGGAGATTGACCGTGTTGCGAACCAGACAAGCTTCAACGGCACCAAGCTGCTTGATGGATCTTTCTCCAATCAACAGTTCCAGGTCGGTGCTGATGCAGGCCAAACTATTGGCGTGAACAGCATTGTTGATGCCAATGCCAATGCGCTTGGCGGGGCTCAATTCGCTGCTGCGCAAAGCGGCACGGTTACTTCTGGCGCCGTCACTGGCCTCGAGATCAATGGCATTGCGATTGACGACGTGGCTGCGGCAGCGAGCAGTGGTGCCGCTGATGTTGCGGTCAAGGCTCAGGAGCTCGCCGAGCAGATTAATGAAAAATTCGATCAAACAGGTGTTTACGCATCTATCGGTGGTGCCAATGGCACTGAACTCACGCTCAGCTCAGTGAAAGCTGATACCGATCTTGTGGTATCTGGTTCTGTAGCCACTATTACCGGTACGACTGCCGCCAGTGGCTCTGCCACAACCTTCATCGGTGATGTGGATATTTCGACCTTCGTCGGTTCACAGCAGGCACTGGAAATCGCGGACAAGTCCCTGACTGAAGTAACCACCGCCAGGGCAGACCTTGGTGCGGTTCAGAACCGTTTCAGCTCCACCATTGCAAACCTGCAGACAACGTCAGAGAACTTGTCTGCTTCACAGGGCCGAATCCTGGACGCAGATTTCGCGGCTGAAACCGCGAAACTGTCGAAAGCACAGGTTTTGCAGCAGGCTGGTATCTCTGTACTGGCACAGGCCAACGCACGGCCTCAGCAGGTTCTGTCCCTCCTGCAGTAATCGGGGCATAGCGGTAATAGCCGGGGCTTTCGGGCCCCGGCTTAACGCCGTGTGAGGATAGCGAGGTGAGCTATGAATGACGTTAACCTGAATAGCCCGGATCTGAAGTTGGTTCGCTCCAGCGAGCAGACTCCGGCTCGGGCAATTTCGTCATCTCAGGCCGAAGGCAGGAGTGCCTCAGCCCAGGTTGCACCTTCATCGGCTGGTGGCGCGAATCGCGTACAGTCTCCTACCCAGGCTCAGGAGCCTTCGAAAGCTGAACGGCTTGAGAAGCGTAACGAAGCCCAGCGGGAGCAACTGGATGACGCGGTTTCGCAACTGAATGATTTTGTTCAGGCCGTCCAGCGGGATTTGCAGTTTGAAGTGGATAATGATTTGGGGCAGACGATCGTGAAAGTGGTTGATCAGTCTACCCAGGAAGTTATTCGGCAAATTCCGGATGAGGTTGCATTGAGGTTGGCAGAAAACTTGCAGCAGGATGAACCGCTGACGTTATTCAATATCAAAGTGTAGGGCTTTTTGCTCTTGCGGAGATACTGAAAATGGCTGTTCGGCACCGCCGCGCCTGGAAAGGTCCGGCGGTGTTCTGCGTTTTGAGCTAATGTTGGTTTTTACTAGCCGTTACAATTTGGCTAAAGAAAAAGGCAAAGTTCTGCCGCATTTTGCCGATACTTTGTACAGTAGATAGCAAACAGTAGATAGCAAAGCCCCTTCGAGGAGGCACGGTTATGGCAAACATATCATCATTGGGTATTGGTTCAGGTGTTCTTACGTCCGACCTGGTTGATCAGTTGGTGCAGGCAGAGCGCGCGCCGACTGAAAACCGTCTTGCCAAAAAAACCGAGCAGACTCAAGCGCTGATTTCCGCCTACGGGAAGCTGCGTAGTGCCATTACCGAATTGCGCCTGCCAATGCGGCAGCTCAGCGCTCCGGACAATCTCAAGGCTTTCTCTGCCAGTTCCTCCAATGAAGACATCGCGGTTTCGGTGGACAGTGCCAACGCAAGCCGTGGCACCTACAGCGTTGACGTAACCAGTTTGGCTAGTGCACAGGCTCTTGCATCCCGAGATGTGTTCGCTGACCGCGATTCAACTAGCGTGGGCCAGGGCAGCCTTACCCTTAATGTTGGCGATAAAACAACCAATATCACCATTGATAGCAGCAACGACACCCTCCAAGGTCTTGCGAATGCGATTAATGAGGCGGATGCCGGCGTATCCGCGGGAGTCATTGATACGGGTAGCGGGTTTCAACTGGTTTTCTCCGCGGATGAAACCGGGACAGCCAACAGTGTCAGCATCTCTGTGTCGGGCGATTCCGGTGGTACGAATACGGACAACCAGGGGCTTTCCCGTTTTGCGTTTAATGCTGATATGGACGCTGACTCCGGTCTTCAGCAGACGATTGCGGCCTCCGATGCTGTAATGAAGATCAATGGCGTAGAAGTGACGCGTTCGACGAACAGTTTCGAGAATGTTATCGACGGTCTGACCTTCGATATTGCCGCTACTGGAACCTCTACCATTAAGGTGGAGCAGGATTTCGGGGCGGTGGCTGATCGAGTCCAGGGATTTGTTGACAAGTTTAATTCGTTGCAGTCAACCATTGACAAGCTCGCGGGTTTTAACGCCGAAGCAGGGGTGGGCAGTCTTCTGACAGGTGATAGTACGGTCAGAACTATTCAGAACCAACTGCGCCAGGTGCTGACTCGCGTTGTCCCGGGCCTTGAGAATGCCAATGTTCGTAGCCTGGCAGACGTTGGTATAACAACCAACTTTGAGACTGGCGGGTTGGAGTTTGATCGTGAAATATTTGAGGAGCAGCTCAAAAACAACCCGGATGACGTTACGGCGCTATTTGCTGAGCAGGGCCGTGCGACGGATAGCCAGGTCGAGTTTGTTCGCAGCGGTAGTCTGACCAAGCCAGGCACTTACGATATTGATATTACACAGGCTGCGTCGCAGGGTAATTTGCTCGCCAGCACAGCTTTGGCATCGAATATTACGATTGATGGCAGTAACGACGAATTGATACTCCAGGTAAACGGGGCAACAACAGTAAGCCTTCAACTTACCCAGAAGACTTACACTTCTGCTCAGGATCTCGCTGACGAAATCCAGGCACAGCTCAATAGTAATAATGCCCTAAATGCAGCTGACTCCTCCATGAGGGCTGAGTTAGATGCCGATGGTAAACTGAGCTTGACGTCTGCCAAATATGGTAGCGAATCTGCGGTGTCGCTCAGCTCGGCTGAAAACGCAGCCACATTTGGCCTTGATTCGGTCACTAAAACTTCGGGCGTTGATGTTGCTGGCACAATTGATGGTCGAACAGCTGAAGGTGACGGGCAGGTGTTGTTCCTCGGCAGCGGGAATGGGGATGCGTCCGGTTTGCAGGTTCGAATTCTTGGGGGCCAGACGGGGAGCCGTGGTTCAATCTCTTTCGTTGAGGGTGTTGCCGAGCGCACCGTCAATTTGGTGACGAATTTTGTTGGCGCTGAGGGTGTGCTGGAGTCTCGGGCTCAAGGGTTGACCCGTGAACTTGAGCAGATCCAGGAAAGCCAGTCAAGACTTGACGAGCGACTTGCTGGTTATAGGGAGCGATTAGTGAGCCAGTTTACGGCAGCAGACTCCCTGATAGCGAGGCTTAACAGCACGCAGGATTATGTGAGTCAACAACTCGCAGCGCTTGCTCCACAAAACAACCGGAACAACAACTGATCGATCTAGCCCGATTGGCGAACAAAGAGGTTATTTATGAACGGTTTACAGGCTTATCAAAAGGTTAACACCCAGACCAGCATCACTGATGCGGATCCGCACAAGCTGATACAGCTGCTATACAATGGAGCCTTAGAGCGCATCAACATGGCTAAGGCCCGGATGCGAGCGAAAGATTTTGAAGGCAAAGGCAAGCTGATCACTAAGACAATTGAAATTATCGGTGGGTTGCGCAGCTTCCTGGATTTCGAAAAAGGCGGTGATCTTGCGTTACGCCTGGAATCGCTTTATGACTACATGGAGCGGACCCTTTTTGAAGCGAATGCCAAGAATGACGTCGCTAAGCTTGATGAAGTCGCGGATCTTCTGCGCTCAATCAAAGACGGCTGGGATGGCATCCGCGAAGAGGCTACCTCCAAGCAACAGCAGGCTGTCTGAATACGACGTTCTGGTGTGAATACCGTGCATTCTATCCAAGATGCCACCTGGCGCCCTGCCGGTGGTATCCGCGGCCAGTAACGAGGTCGCCCTCTTGCCCCAATAGCCATTCCCCCCTCTGTCCCGTACAATACGCCCCTTATTTTTGATACATCCATTCTGTTCAGTCTGGAGCAAGGGCATGTCTGATATTAAAAAGGTGGTTCTGGCGTATTCCGGTGGCCTGGATACCTCGGTAATCGTTCGCTGGTTGCAGGATACCTATGAGTGTGAGGTGGTGACGTTCACCGCCGACATCGGCCAGGGCGAGGAAGTTGAGCCGGCGCGTGAGAAAGCGAAAGCGCTGGGCGTGAAGGAAATCTACATTGAGGACCTGCGCGAGGAATTCGTTCGTGACTACGTGTTTCCGATGTTCCGCGCCAACACCATCTACGAAGGGGAGTACCTGCTGGGTACCTCCATCGCACGCCCGCTGATCTCCCGTCGTTTGATTGAGATTGCCAACGAAACCGGTGCGGACGCGATTTCCCACGGCGCTACCGGCAAGGGCAATGATCAGGTTCGTTTCGAGTTAGGTGCCTACGCGCTGAAGCCGGGTGTGAAGGTGATTGCCCCCTGGCGTGAGTGGGATCTGAATTCCCGTGAGAAGCTGCTGGCTTATTGCGACGAGCGCAACATTCCGGTGGAGAAGAAGAAGGGCAAGAGCCCGTACTCCATGGATGCCAACTTGCTGCATATCTCTTATGAAGGCATCAACCTGGAGGATCCCTGGGCGGAAGCCGAGGAAGATATGTGGCGCTGGAGTGTGTCTCCGGAAGCAGCGCCCGACACGCCTTCCTATATCGAAGTGACCTATGAGAAAGGCGATATCGTGGCGATTGATGGCCTGGCCATGAAGCCTCACGAGGTGCTTGAACACCTGAACAAGGTCGCCGGCGAGAACGGGATTGGTCGTCTGGACATTGTTGAGAACCGTTATGTGGGTATGAAATCCCGCGGTTGTTACGAAACTCCGGGCGGCACCATCATGCTGCGCGCCCACCGTGCGATTGAGTCCATCACCCTGGACCGCGAAGTGGCGCACCTGAAGGACAGCATCATGCCGCGTTATGCGGAGGTGATTTACAACGGTTACTGGTGGTCCCCTGAGCGGGAAGCGCTGCAGGCGCTGATCGACCAGACCCAGACTTATGTAAACGGTACCGTGCGCCTGAAGCTCTACAAGGGCAACGTGGATGTGGTTGGGCGTAAGTCTGACGATTCGCTGTTCGATGAGAAGATTGCGACCTTCGAGGAAGACCAGGGCGCCTACGATCAGAAGGATGCTGAAGGCTTTATCAAGCTGAATGCGCTTCGGTTGAGGATTGCGGCTGGCAAGGGTCGCAAGCTTTAAGTGGCCTCCCGTGACGCCCGGAACTCTCCGGGCGTCTTCCCCGTCTCTGCTTTGAACTTTCGGTGAAACGACGTTGTTTCGCTGTACCCCAGCCTCAACGCTATCTCCGGAATGCCCAGTTCGCTGTTCGTCAAAAAATCTTCGGCCATTGCCTGTCTTACCTCGTCCAGCAACTGCTGATACGAAACACCTTCCTGGCTAAGTTTTCTCTGCAGCGTTCGGCTGGTCATACCCAGATGGTCTGCGACCATGTCCTGGCGGGTGATGCCGTGCATCAACTGTTTGCGAATGCTGTGTTTGACCCGGTTGGTGAGGGCTGTGTCGGTTTCCAGGGTGGCCAGTTGGCTGAGGGCGTGGGCTTCCAGGGTTTTTCGCAGCAGTGGGTCAGGCTGGCGTAGGGGAGTGCCCAGCAGGTCTTTGTGCAGAACAATGGCATCTTCGTTGGAACGAAAACGTACCGGGCAGCCCCAGCGTTCCGTGTAGGCGCTCTCCAACTCCGGCCCGGGGGAAGGGTGTTCGAGGTGTACTTCCACTGGCGAGGCGGCGTTGTTGTCGGCCAGCCAGCGGGCGTAGTTGATCCAGGAGGCGAAGACGTTGTCCACCATCTGGGGGCGAACGACCGGGTCGGTGTAGTTGCAGGCCCAGATCAGTTTGATGTGATCGCCGCTACCCGCAATTTGCGTCGTTCCCATGTCGCCGACCAGTTTCTCGAACGGGGCTATACGAGCTACTGCTTCTCCCAGCGTGGCGGAGCTCATGGTGATATACCCGAGAACACTGTAGGACCCCGGTTGCACGAAGTCACCGGTTTCAAGGCCGAGGATGGGGTTATTGCTTTGTTCACAAAGCAGCCGTATGAATGCCTGGAACTGCTCGCCGTTTATACGCTCGTCGTCGGTCTGGAGAATCGACGCATCAAGCCCGGCGTTGCTGAACAGTGCTGAAGTATCCAGGCCTTGGGCATTGGCGGCGCGGACATATTGTCTTAGGGCTGCTACGGAGGCGGTTCCGAGGGTCTTCATGATTACGGCAACGTCTTGGGGTTATTGTTGCCATCAGTATAACGGAAGCAGAAAAGAAAAAAGCCAGCTAAGAAGCTGGCTTAAAAACAAGGAAAGAACGAAAGTGCCTGAAAAATTCGTTAATTCTGCGGACTTTCCCCATTTGGCGGCGGAGGTACTACTCGGCTCCTCCGCCATGGGGGATACTGCTTAAATCCACAATTTCAGAATAGGGCTTTCGCTCATGGAAGTCTGTTTATGATGTGTGTCGCAGTGTTACGTAGCGTAATCCGACACTCTGCTTCAGGCTTTCTCAAGCTCTGGTTTGGTCTCGGTAAACCGTCGGGTCTCATAGGCATCCACCAAGCCCTGAACTGCTGCACGCTCCATCTCCTGGACCGAAGGGGTGCCGTGTTGGGCATCCGCCCTGCAAAGCACCATGCCCGCCTCAACCGAGATGTAGCCCGCCGTGGTCTTCAGAGCTTTGTGGTTAATGCCGTCGAATACGCGGCGAAAAGCGGTTGTGGAGCAATGATCGCTGTTTGGGAAGTGAGCGATAATCGCGTACTGGTTGTCGCCCACGCGGCACAGGGAGTCCATGGGCCGGATCAGATGGCTCAGGCGGCGGGCGATGCCAACGGCCAGCTCACTCATCACCGAGGGCGCATGTTTACGCTTGAGTTCCTGCCAGTTGCGAATGCCGCACAACACATAGGCAGAGGCGCCGCCACGGGACTCCGCCTGCCGCAGGCATTTGCCCAGCTTATCCCGGGCATAACGGTTGTTGCAGAGGCCCGTTTCAAGATCAATGATGTTACTGCTTTCCAGTTCGCGGTTGTTCTCAATCAACAGGGAGTTAGCGCGCAAAAGGGTGTTCTGGCGGTCCGCCATGCGGTCGGCCGCGAAAATTCTTGGAATCAGCTGCTTGGTCATGTCCGATTTATAGATGAAGTCGTCGACGCCCCGGTCGAATGCTTCTGACAGGGCCTCCACACTCTCCCGGGCGGTAAGCAGGATCACGTAGGTATAGTGGTTGTTCTGCTCATCCTGCTGGCGCACCTGATCGGTCAGCTCCAGCCCGTCCATCTCCGGCATCAACCAGTCGGCAATCAATACACTGACCGGGCGCTGGTCGATAAACTCAAGTGCGGCAGGGGCATTGTTCGCGATTCGCACGTCGCGGTACCCTGCATTACGGAGGGTTCGGCCCACCACCATACTGCTGAATTTGGCGTCGTCTACCACGAGGATGGGAAGATCAAGATTTGGCATTGTTAACTACTACTCACCAGTCCATTGTCAGATGCGGTGCCGGCCCGGTCTTGGTATGCTTTGGCACCTTGCGCAACCAGAAGGGCTCCAGTATAGCGTTTTGTACGTGCCCTGACGTGGATAATTGTAAAAAGTGAGAACACATCATGCCTTCTTTTGACATCGTTTCTGAAATCGACATGCACGAAGTGACCAACGCCGTGGACCAGGCCAAGCGCGAGCTGGGCAATCGCTGGGACTTCAAGTACGTGGACGCGGACATCGAACTGGACGACAAAGGCATCACCATCAGCGCCGAGCAGGAATTCCAGTTGGAGCAGTTGATGGACATGCTGCGCATGGCCTTCGCCAAGCGCAACATCGATTCCCGGGCGCTGTCCGAAGACGGCGAAAGCAAAGCTGGCAAGCTGGTCAAGCAGCATTTGCAATTGAAGCAGGGAATCGAAACCGACATGGCCAAGAAGATCGTTAAAATGATCAAGGACGGTAAGCTCAAGGTCCAGGCCAGCATCGAAGGTGACAAGGTAAGGGTAAAAGGGAAAAAACGCGATGACCTGCAAACGGCGATTGCGCTGTTAAAGGAAGCCGAGCTGGATATTCCACTGCAGTTCAATAATTTCCGCGACTGAACCGGGAGCCACACCATTTTATCCGGCAACACCCTGGCGTTACTTAAGGAAACCCTCCACACCTACACACGTTGGCAGGTCATTGCGCTCCTGTTTCTGGGGTTTTCGGCCGGCCTGCCGTTCCTGCTGGTGTTCTCCACCCTGAACGCAAGGCTGGCGGATGTCGGGGTGGAAACGGCCACCATCGGTTTTTTCAGTTGGCTGGGCATAACCTATTCCATCAAGGTGTTCTGGGCGCCGGTAGTGGACCGGTTGAAACTGCCGATTCTCGACAGGCTGCTGGGCAAGCGCCGGAGTTGGATATTATTGGCTCAGGCGGGCATCGCAACGGGCCTGTACCTCATGGCCCACGTGGACGCCACCGTGGCACCGGAGATGATGGCGTTCTGCGGTTTGCTGGTGGCTTTCTCGTCCGCCACCCAGGACGTGGCGATTGATGCCTACCGGATCGAAGTGGCGGAAGAGCGGTTGCAGGCGGCACTGGCGGCCACCTATATCTTCGGCTACCGGCTGGCTTTGCTGGTCGCGGGGGCCGGGGCCTTGTATCTTGCGGAGTTCTGGTCCTGGCAGGTGTCTTACGAAGTGATGGCGCTGCTTGTTGGCGTAGGCATGGTGACGGTACTCATCGTGCGGGAACCCAGGGTCAATCACTACGCCGCCGCCCAGGACATCGCCGACAAAATTGAGCACGAGGCGAGTAAGCGTACCCACCTCAACCCCCGCCTGGCGCGATTTATCGGATGGTTCTACGCTGCCATCGCCGGGCCCTTCCTGGACTTCTTCCGTCGCTACAAGGAACTCGCCATCCTGATCCTGGTGATGGTCGCTGTGTATCGCATCTCCGACATCGCCATGGGGGTTATGGCAAACCCCTTCTATCTGGATTTCATGGGCTTCTCGAAAACCCAGGTGGCCGACGTCACCAAAATCTTCGGCTTCTTCATGACCATCGCCGGCTCTCTGGTGGGTGGTGTACTCGTAGTACGGTACGGCGTACGTCGCATCCTGCTGGCCGGCGCCATCATGACCGCAGCCACCAACCTGCTTTTCGTCGTTCTGGCACAATACCCGCCCAACATTGTCACCCTTGCACTGGTGGTCAGTGCCGACAATCTCAGTGGCGGCATCGCCAATGTGGCATTGATAGCCTGGCTGTCCAGCATGACCAGCGCGGCCTTCACCGCTACCCAGTACGCCCTGTTCAGCTCCCTGATGACACTGCCCGGAAAATTCATCGGCGGCTTCTCCGGCATCGTCGTGGCCGGATTCGGTTACGCAGAATTCTTCCTGGTTGCCGGCATAATGGGCGTTCCCGCCATACTGCTGGCCATATACATGATGCGCAAAGGCGAACGCCTGGACGCCTTGGCACCGCGGAACGAAGCTGTTGAGTCGTCATGACCGAACCCACCAAAGACCAGAAAATCTGGCAGGTTGTCGCCGCTATCCCCCCTGGCTGTGTAGCCAGCTACGGCCAGATCGCAGATATGGCCGGCCTGGGCCGGCAGGCCCGGTATATCGGTAAAGCTTTGGGAAAACTCCCAGAAGGGCACGCCATTCCCTGGTATCGCGTGATCAGAAGCAATGGCCAGATCGCCTTCCCCATCGGCAGCGAGGCCTTTGAGACGCAAGCCCAGAGCTTGCGGGAGGAAGGAGTTGTCGTTGTAGATGGAAGAATATCAATGAAACAGTTCGCCTGGCGTCCTTAGTTTTTTTGGGTTGATACACATCGGAGTTAGGTCGGGCAGGGGGCGGTGCCAAATTTTTCTGCCAGAAAAAGATGTCCGAGCAAAGCGAGTTCTTTTTCCAAGAAAAATCTGGCGCCACCCCCTAGCCAGCCCCCAAACCCCTCAGGCTAGGGAACAGGGGGCAAAGCTCAAACCCTAGAGCCGCAAAGCCCCATCAACCTCAATCATCCGCCCCGACATATAGTCATTCTCAAAAATAAACGCCGCCGCCGACGCAATCTCCTCCGGCTTACCCATACGCTTCAAGGGAATGCCAGCGGTCATCTTCTCAAGGGCCTCCGGTTTCATCGAAGCCGTCATCTCAGTCTCGATAAAACCAGGCGCAATCCCCATGCACCGAATGCCATAACGGGCAAGCTCCTTGGCCCACACCGGCACCAACGCCGAAACCCCCGCCTTGGCGGCAGAATAATTGCTCTGGCCCATATTCCCCGCACGGGAAATCGACGCAATGTTGATAATCGCACCCTGATCGCCATTCTTGATCATCTGCGTAGACGCCTCACGGCCGCACAGGAAAACCCCCGTCAGATTCACATCAATCACCGACTGCCACTGCGACAGCTCCATGCGCTTCTCAACCTGGCCGTCCTTAACCTTCACCATCAGCCCATCCCGAAGGATGCCAGCGTTGTTAATCAACCCGTTAAGCTGACCAAAATCCGCCACGATAGCCTCAAATGTCTTCTCGACATCGTCTTCCTTGGCAACATTGCAGATATAGGTTCTGGCATCGCCGCCAGCTTTCTTACAGGCGGCTCCAGCCTCTTCCAGCTTCTCCGGCATCAGATCAATCAGCGCCAGACGGGCCCCTTTGGCTGCCAGATACTCAGCCATGGCTCGGCCCAAACCCTGGCCGCCGCCAGTAATTGCGATCACGGAATCTTGAAGTTTCATGTTTTGCCCTAAGGTTAAGCATTAGCGGAAGCGGCGAGTATATCAGAGGTTTTTACGGTCGCAGCAACCAGACCAACGCTCATCCATGGAGGCTCCCTTGGGCATTTTTCTGTTTTTATTCATTGTCATGCCCATCGTCGAAATGACGATATTGATCAAAGTTGGCACCATGATTGGCGCCCTGAATACCATTGGCCTTGTCCTCTTGACGGCCATCATTGGTGCCGCGCTGCTGAGGCAGCAAGGGCTCGCCACCTTGTTGAAAGCCAATCAGAGGCTCAATAGTGGTGAGTTGCCAGCGAAGGAAGTGGCGGAAGGCCTGATTCTGGCCGTGGGCGGCGCCCTGCTGCTGACGCCGGGATTCGTTACCGACACCATTGGCTTCCTTTGCCTGATTCCGGGCACCCGCCACTGGTTCGCCGCCCAGGCCCTGAAGCGGATGGTGGTGGCCGGTCAGTCCGGCGGTTTCACATTTACCGCAGGCCAGCAGGGGCCTTTCCAGGGGCAGGGGCCCTTTGGTGGCCGAGAAGGGCCGTTCGGGCGTCAAAATCCTTTCGACAGGAACGATGACATTATTGAAGGGGAATACCGCGACGAAACCGAGCGCGACTACGATCGCCTGAACCGGAATACCGAAGGCCGAGAGGATAGTGATCACGGCGATGGCGGTCCGAAAAAAAACTGAAAAATTTTTCGGGGGAAGTGTTGAAAACGCATCGGCCACCCCCACATAGGTCTCACAAGTTCGCTGCGGGCTAATAACCGCTGTAAAACAGTTGGTTAAAAGCCCCGGCTTTTAACGCAACCATCATTGCCAAACCTAACCTGACATTGGAGATATCGAGCAATGAAAATTCGTCCGCTACACGATCGTGTTGTCGTGCGCCGTAAGGAAGAAGAAGAGAAAACAGCTGGTGGCATCGTACTGCCGGGTAATGCCAAAGAGAAGCCGTCCCAGGGTGAAGTTATCGCCGTAGGAAATGGCCGTATCCTCGACAATGGCGAAACCCGTGCGCTGGCGGTAAAGGTGGGTGACACCGTGGTCTTTGGCCAGTACGCCGGTAACACCGTAAAGGTTGACGGCGAAGACCTGCTCATCATGAGCGAAAACGACATTTTCGGCGTTCTCGAGTAAACGCTCGGTTACGCAGCAATCCGATTGAACGATTGAATTGGGTTTAACGAACAGGAATAGATGACATGGCAGCAAAAGACGTTAGATTCGGTGACAGCGCCCGTAAACGCATGGTTCAGGGTGTTAACATCCTGGCGGACGCAGTTAAGGTAACCTTGGGCCCGAAAGGCCGCAACGTTGTTCTGGACAAGTCCTTCGGCGCACCAACCGTCACCAAGGACGGCGTATCCGTCGCCAAGGAAATCGAGCTGAAAGACAAGTTCGAGAACATGGGTGCCCAGATGGTCAAGGAAGTTGCTTCCCAGGCCAACGATACCGCCGGTGACGGCACCACCACTGCGACCGTTCTGGCACAGGCCATTGTTCGTGAGGGCATCAAGGCCGTTACTGCCGGCATGAACCCGATGGACCTCAAACGTGGCATCGACAAGGCGACAATCGCAGCAGTACAGGCCATCCGTGACCTGTCCAAGCCCTGTGACGACAGCCGCAACATTGCCCAGGTAGGCACGATCTCCGCCAACGGCGACGAGACCATCGGCCAGCTCATCGCAGACGCGATGGAGAAAGTGGGTAAGGAAGGCGTTATCACCGTTGAGGAAGGTCGTGGCCTGGAAGACGAGCTGGACGTAGTGGAAGGCATGCAGTTTGACCGTGGCTTCCTGTCTCCGTACTTCATCAACAACCAGGAAAACATGTCCACCGAACTGGATGACCCGTACATCCTGCTGGTTGACAAGAAGATCTCCAACATCCGTGAGCTTCTGCCCGTTCTGGAATCTGTGGCCAAGGCTGGTAAGCCTTTGCAGATTATTGCTGAAGACATCGAAGGTGAAGCGTTGGCGACCCTGGTCGTGAACAATATGCGCGGCATTGTGAAAGTAAATGCTGTAAAAGCACCCGGCTTCGGTGACCGCCGCAAGGAAATGCTGCAGGACATCGCTATTCTGACTGGCGGCACTGTTATTTCCGAAGAAGTCGGCCTGTCTCTGGAAAACACCACCATTGATGACCTGGGTACTGCCAAGCGCGTCAACGTCACCAAGGAAAACACCACCATTATTGGCGGTGCTGGTGCTCAGGGTGATATCGAAGCCCGCGTTGAGCAGATCCGTAAGCAGATTGAAGACAGCTCTTCCGACTACGACAAGGAAAAGCTCCAGGAGCGCGTGGCCAAGCTGGCTGGCGGTGTAGCCGTCATCAAGGTTGGCGCCGGTTCTGAAGTGGAAATGAAAGAGAAGAAGGCCCGCGTTGAAGACGCTCTGCACTCCACCCGCGCTGCGGTTGAAGAGGGCATTGTGCCGGGCGGCGGTGTCACCCTGATTCGCGCCATCGCGGCTCTGGACAAGGTTGATGCCATCAACGAAGAGCAGAAGGCGGGCGTTAACATCCTGCGCCGTGCCATGGAAGCTCCACTGCGCCAGATCGTGACCAACGCCGGTGGTGAAGCCTCCGTTGTTGTGAACAAGATCATGGAAGGTGAAGGTGCCTATGGCTATAACGCCTCTACCGAAGCGTTCGGTGACATGCTGGAAATGGGTATCCTTGACCCGGCCAAAGTGACCCGTTCCGCGCTGCAGGCAGCTGCTTCCGTGGCTTCCCTGATCATCACCACTGAGGCGATGATTGCGGACGAGCCGGAAGAAGAAGGCGCTGGCGGCGGTATGCCGGACATGGGTGGCATGGGCGGAATGGGAGGCATGGGCGGCATGATGTAATGCCGACCGGACCCGGACCAATTCTCAATTTCTGAGGAATGGCCCCATAAACCCGGAAAACCCCGCATTGGTTCACACCGATGCGGGGTTTTTTGTTTTTTTGTCATGAACTTGCGAAATGGCTTTGCTAGACTCGGCAACCGGCCATTTATCTTTGTGACACTGTATGAGCGAAACCCCAGCAAAAGCCTTTCTCAGACCCGGCAAAGTGTTCCTGCTGACCTTGGCCGGTGTGCTGGTTTATCTGGTGGCGCTGGTGGTTCTCGTACCGGCCGGATGGCTTTGGCATCAGGCGTCTGCCTATGTTGCGCTTCCGCCGGAAGTCCAGGTCAGTCAGGTGTCTGGCAGGGTCTGGTCAGGCGCTGCCGGCGTGGTGGTCGCCGGTTATCCTGTGAGGCTTGAGTGGCGGCTGGGCATGCCGTCCGTTTCTGGATTATCGTTACCCGTCGATTTTTCAGTGTCGTCGTCACAGTCTTCCGTGGATGGCAATGTTAGTCTCGGGTGGCAGGGGGCAGGCACCCTCAACGCCAGTGGCCATCTGGCAGTCGCTGAATTTGAGGACCTGATCCGACGCAGCGGTGGAGCAGTCATCGAAGGTGACGTCACCATTGATCGATTGGTGTTGTCGTGGCAGGACAACCGCGTGACCCAGGCCGACGGCGTTGGCCGCTGGGCAGGAGGCCAGGTTACCTGGCCCATGGGGAATAATATTGGCCAGGCAGATTTCCCGCCCATGCTGGCGACGATGGACAGTACGGCCGATGGCGTTGCGCTGGTCATCTCGGAGCAGGGCGGCGATGGCCCCGCGGCGGATGCCGAGATTCGCTGGAACGGTATGATGGAGTTGCGAGTCTATAAACGCATGATCGACCTGGCCGACCAACCCTGGCCAGATTCTGCTAACCCCAGTGATGTCGTCTTCAGGGTCAAGCAGCCCTTGATTCCAGGAGGTGCTCTGTGACAGCAATGGCGGCTGTTATCGGTAGCCGGCGACTGCCCCGGCTGCTGGCCAATTTGTTACTGGCGGGCCTCGTGGTTTATGTTGCCCTGGTACTGGCGCAGACAACCTGGCTCATCGCCTGGGATGACCGCCCGGTGGCCATGGCACCCGCCTCTGACAGCCGCGCGAGCGCTTCAGGTGGCGGCCGATTACAGCCACTGGCGGCCCATCAGGTGTTTGGCAGGGCGGAAGAGCAAACCCGTGTCGCAGAAGTGGTTCGCCGGTCGGCACCGGAAACCAGGCTCAACCTCAGGCTTGAAGGTGTGCTGGTGGCAGAGCGCCCGGAGGACTCCGGTGCTATAGTTGCGGGAAGCAATGGAGTAACTGAGCACTATCGTGTGGGTGAGGTCTTGCCCGGTAACGCCGAACTGGCGGAAGTGGAACCAGGCCGGGTGCTGATTCGCAGGAATGGGCAATACGAAACCCTGACGTTTGAAGAACAGCTTTCCACTGGCCTGGTTGAGGGCGTGGAAGAAGATTTGGCGGAACCGGCGTCTTCGCCGGAGCAGTTCCTGAGTGAGGCACGGGAACAGCTTGATTCCCAGGGAGTTGCGGCGCTTGCACCATACGGGCTTAGCCCGACCGGGGAGGGAGGTACGTCCGGTTATGTGTACGATGGTTCCAATGCCATGCTCAATGCTGTCAACCTCAGGGCCGGTGACGTCATCACTGCCGTCAATGGCCAGCGGCTGGGGGATCTTGAGCAGGATATGATGCTTTTTGAGAATTGGCGGTCTGAGCCGCAATTGGAAATAGAAATTGAACGGGACGGATCCATTCTGACCGTGAGCTATGCCATACCTGAACAGTGGCGATGAACGGATTTAACGATACAGGACAATAACGCCAGATGCTTAACCACAGATCCAAATTATTCCGGGCCTTTGTTCTGGCCCTGCTGATGCCCCTGATGTCTGTTGCTTACGGGCAGGAAACGGAGACCTGGCGACTGAACCTCAAGGACGCCGACATTCGCGCCTTTGTGACCCAGGTGGCCGATATCACCGGCTACAGCTTTGTTGTGGATCCACGGGTAAAGGGAAAGGTGACCGTCCTGTCCAGCGCCCCCATGAACAAGGACGAGATTTACGACCTGTTCCTGGCCGTGTTGCAGGTGCATGGCTTCACCGCCATTCCCGGCGAGGAAGTGATCAAGGTGGTTCAGCAGGTGGACGCCAAACAATCCGCTGAGTCGCTGGAGCGGTTTACGGAGGTGCCCTCAGAGCAGCTGATTACCCGTGTTATTCAGATCGATAACGCCAATGCCCTCGAACTGGTGCCCATCCTGCGCCCGCTCGTGGCCAAGTATGGCCACCTGGCGGGGGTGGCGGCCGCCAACGCCCTGATCGTCAGCGACCACTCTTCCAATATCCAGCGCATCGAACAGATTGTGAGAGAGCTCGACAGTCCGTCCAAATACGAGGTGGAGGTGATCCAGCTCGAAGAGGCCTGGGTGGGCGATATGGTCGAGTTGCTGCAGGAACTGGCTCCGGCGGAATTGGGCCAGGGTGGTGGCGATAACGCTGCCCGCAAGTACAGCGTAACGGCCGATGAGCGCAGCAACCGGCTTATTCTCAGGGGTGATGAAACCTTCCGTGACAAGATGAGGGAGCTGATCAGGAAGCTGGACCAGCCCTCAGCCACCGGCGGTACGACCAAGGTCATTCGCCTGAGCCACGCGGACGCGGAGAATCTTACTGAGATTCTCAAGGGCGTGATGGGTGAGGTGGCCAAGGAATCTTCCGGGGGGGCTGGTGGTGCTGGCGGCAGTGCCGGAAGCGGACGTAACACCAACTTTTCCGTTTTCGCCGACGAGGGGCTGAACGCGCTTGTGGTACGCGGTGAACCGTCGATGATGCAGGAAGCTGAAATGATCGTTAAGGCCCTGGATGTTCGCCGTGCCCAGGTAATGATTGAGGCGGCCATCGTCGAAATCAGCGACGAGCTGGGGCAGGATCTGGGCGTCCAGTTGGCACTGGGTGATGAATCCGGCGAGTCTACGCCAATAGCCGGCACCAACTTCAACAACGTCGGCCGAAGCCTGGGCGACGTATTGGGTGCGATCCTTTCTGATTCGGTGATTGCACCGGCCACCGGCGGTATTACCATTGGCGCAGGCCAGCGGAATGAAAACGGCGTTTCCTGGGGCGTGCTGCTGCAGGCTCTGTCGACCTCGGCGGCGGCAAATCTGCTGTCTACTCCCAGTATCATTACCCTGGATAACCAGGAATCCGAAATCATCGTTGGCCAGAACGTACCTTTCCGTACCGGTCAGTCCACTGTCACAGGTGACGGTACAACCAACCCATTTACCACGATTGAGCGTCGCGATATCGGTCTCACCCTGAAGGTGACACCCACTATCAGCGCCGATGGTCTTGTACGGTTGGTGGTGGAGCAGACCACCGAGAATATTGGTGACAGCGTGGAGTCCGCCTCCGATATCATTACCAACAAGCGTGAAATCAAGACCACGGTCCTGGCAGATGATGGCGAAACCATCGTTCTGGGTGGTTTGACGACCGATGATTTGCAGGTGAATAAGAGCAAGGTTCCCCTGCTGGGCGATATCCCGGTGTTGGGGCGTCTGTTTTCCTCCGAATCCGAGCGCCGGGTGAAACGTAACCTGCTGGTGTTCCTGCGCCCGACGATCATGCTTGGCAAGGCCGATGCTGTGGCCGCCACGGATGAGAAGTTCCAGAGCCTGTGGGAGATCAACCTCGGTGTGCGCAAGAAGCTGGGCCTGCCAGACCCGGAAAGACCGCCAACGAAAGACTCGCTGTTCCGGCCTCAGCCTGACTGATCGGCCAAGGGGCTGATCTCAGGCTGCCAGTGGCGGCATCGGGCAGTCCAGTTGATCCGCCACCAGGCGGATCAACTCATATTCCGTGGTCTTGATCTCTCCATCCGCAAGCACGCAATGGCCGCAAGCGTCGAGAATTGCCGGTTTTAGCAGCGGCGACAGGGTGTTCAGCACCAAAAGCGCATCCCGCAGATGCTTGATCGACACCGTCTCCAGAAGTTCCGGCTCCCTACGCCCGTCGGTAAAACCTGCCATCGCCTCAGTGAACAGTCCCTGGCTGTCGATGCCCTGACGAGCACCCGCCCGGGCCATCAGGCTGAACAGCACTTGCAACTGGTCGGTTACTGTCCGGTAGCTGCGATGGCGTACCGGAACCGGGCGGGCCGAGTCTCCCGCCAGGTGGCGGCGAAGAAAGGTATGCATGGCCAGTTCGTAGAGGCTCAGACGGTTGTCTGCCCTGATCAACACCTCTGTACACGACATTAACTGGTTGCGCTCATCCGGATCGAGCTTTCTCAGGGCCGGCATGGCCAGTTCCAGCGCCGGGAATCGTACTGCCTCGCCCAGTGAGGTAAGGGCGGGCAGCAGTTTGTTCAACAGGTCGGCGTTGGGCGCAAAGAGGGCGTTGGTGGTGACCAGCGCCAGCCGTTTCTGTTGCGATGACTCAGGAAGCTGGTAGATCAGTAGCGCATAGCACAGCTGAATGGCGCCGGCCCGGGTGTAAAGCAGGTTGCGAAATGTTGATGGCAGTCGGTTGAGAAGGTCCACGGCATAGTCTTCGCTGCGTTTGTTGACGGTGCCTACCGTTGTTGAGATATCTGCCGATGGCCGGGTATTCAGGGGCGATGTGGAGGCGCGAGGGCTGGCTGCGCTGAAGCCGGAAACCGCTCCATGGGCCGTATCTGCACTGGTTTCGGAGGTTTGGTGCGAGCCCATGGATCGAAGGGCACTTCCCGGTTCGCTGTCTCTAAGCCTGCTGCGAAGGCGGGCAAACATACCCGGCTGGATGGCTTCGATACGCTCCTGAACCGGAGGGTGGGACGCCAGCAATGCTGCAAATTTCATGCGTGCGCTTTCGCCAAAACACATGTGGTTCATGTCACTGGCATGGCTGGTGGTGTCCAGATAGCCCCCTTTGAGGCCAATCTTGAACAGCGCGCCGGCAATGCCTTCGGGGTTACGGGTGAATTGTACCGAGGAGGCATCCGCCAGCATTTCCCGTTGCCGTGATACCGCGGACTGAATCAGTCTTCCGAAGAATACGCCCACATAGCCGATTACCAGCAGCGCCAAACCTACCAGCCCGAAAACAGCCTGGCCCCGACGGTCACGGGATGAGTGGCTGGATACATGGGAGCGGTGGAAGGATGCCCTGAGCAGGAAGGCACCGATCTGTCCGATCATCAGGATGCCGGCCAGGATGGCGATCAAACGGACGTTCAGACGCATATCGCCGTTGAGAACATGGCTGAACTCGTGGCCAACGACGCCCTGGAGCTCATCACGGGTGAGTTGTGTCAGGGCCCCATGGGTCACCACCATGACCGCCTCGCCGGGCGTATAGCCGGCCACAAAGGCGTTGATGCCGGTTTCATGATCCATCACGTAAAGATCGGGCACACTGATGCCGCTGGCGATGGACATTTCTTCCACGATATTGCGAAGCCTACGCTCGTCGGTGTCCCTGGTGGCGGGGTCAATCGCACGGGCGCCGACCATTTTTGCAACACGCTCGCCACCGCCCGACAGGTCCGCCCAGCGGATCAGAGAGCCAATACCGATCAGGGCAACGACCGCTATCGCTGTATACAGCCCATGGCGGCTCAGTAGCCAGTCGGCAAACGCCAGCCCGGTGTATTCGCTGCGGGTTACCAGATAACCCACCAGACAAACCAGGAGCGTGATGATCACGACCGCGGCCAGAAACAGAGCCACCAGCAAGCCCGTGTTGCGACGGGCGCTGGCCTGGCGCTGGAAAAAACCGGGATGTGCCATGGCAACGGGCCTCAGAAGGCGACTTTCGGCGCCTGACGGGCCTCAGGAGATTCCAGCTCCAGCTGGGAGGAAGGTTTGAAAGCGAACAGTCCGGCCACGATGTTGTTGGGGAACTGTTCACGGAAGATGTTGTAGCCCATGACGCCATCGTTGTAGGCCTGGCGGGCAAAGGAAACCCGGTTCTCTGTGCTGGAAAGCTCTTCCATCAACTGCTGGATGGTTTCGTTGGCTTTAAGCTCTGGGTAGTTTTCCGCCACGGCGTAAAAGTTGGCGAGCGCTTTGGAGAGCATGTTCTCGGCGCTTCCCAGGCGCTGGATTTTGGCTCCATCTGCTGGGTCGCCCGCAGCGTCCTTCTGAGCGCTGACCGCATTATTCCGGGCTTCCATCACTTCGGTAAGGGTGTTGCGCTCGTGGGAAAGGTAGGCCTTGGCCGATTCCACCAGGTTGGGAATCAGGTCGTGGCGGCGCTGGAGTTGAACATCAATCTGGGCAAATCCGTTCTTGAACTGGTTTCTTAGGGATACCAGGCGGTTGTAGATAAACACGATGTAGACAACAACAACTGCAATAACAATCAGGCCGATCAGTGTGGTTCCCATGGGCGGCTCCTTGCGTTCCTGGTGGGGTGACTCAGTGGTCAGACATTATTTTCGACAATTTTGTTGTGAAAGCCAGCAACAAATACCTCGAAATCGTGGGGTTTGAGCGGCTTGCTGAAGTAGTAGCCCTGGGCCAGTTTGCAGCCACGCTGCGCGAGGTAGTATTCCTGTTCCGCGGTCTCAACGCCTTCAGCCACTACCGTCAGATTCAGACTCTTGCCAAGGTCGATGATGGTGTTGGCAATGCGGGTGTCTTCCTCGTTGACAAGCAGGTCATGAATGAACTGCTTGTCGATTTTCAGATGCTGGACCGGCATGCGCTTGAGGTAGGTCAGGGAAGAGTAACCGGTACCGAAATCATCCACCGCTATGCTGATGCCCGCTTTATGCAGGCGTTTCAGCTTCTTCACGGCGTCTTCCAGATTGGTCATGAAACTGGTTTCGGTCACTTCCAGTTCAAGACGTCCGGCGGGGATGTTGTGGCGTTTCAGGGTATCCAGAATCTCGTCCACGATGTGGTTCTGACGTAATTGTACCGCTGAAAGGTTGATCGCAATGCGCAGGGGCATGCCGTCGCTGGCCCAGCGCGCCGCCTGCCAGCAGGCCTGATCCAGAACCCACTGGCCGATTTCCACGATACTGCCGTTCATCTCGGCCACCGGTATGAAGTGATCCGGTGGCACAAGGCCCTTCTCTGGATGTTCCCAGCGAATCAGCGCTTCCGCCCCGATAATCCGGTGGGTTTCCAGGTTGATCTGTGGTTGGTAAACCAAGTGGAACTGCTGGTTGTGGAGTGCGATGGAGAGATCTTTCTCAAGCTGTTTGCGTTCACGAATTTCCTGGTCAACGCTGGCAACGTAGAATTGGAAATAATTGTGTCCGCCTTCCTTGGCCAGGGCCATGGTTTGTTCGGCGTTTTGTAGCAACCTGTCGGCTTGACTCGCGTCTCCTGGAAATAGGGCGATGCCGAGGGTGGCGGTCATGGTGATGGTCTGCTCATCGAAGATCATCGGGCTGCTTAGAGAGGCCAGTATACGGTCGGCAGTGTCGGCGGCCTGAAATCCGTCTCTCAATCCCTTCTCCACCACAACAAATTGGTCGCTGCCCAGTCGGGCGATGGTAAAGCGCGTACCGCCGAGCTTCTGCGTAAGGCGATCGGCCACGGTTTGCAGGATCATGTCGCCGGTGCGGAAACCGCACTGCTCGTTGATGGATTTGAAGTCATCGATGCCACAACAGATCAGTGACAGGACCAAGTTGTCATCACTGGCGTCTGCAATATCGGCCTGGAGCAACTCCATGAAGGTGTCTCGGCTGGGCAGGCCGGTTAGCTGATCGTACCTTGAGAGCCGGGTAACACGATCTTCTGCTTCCCGGTGTCGGGTCTGGCTGTCACCAATCGCAACCAGGAGGTTGTTGGTGGCGTTGACCCAAAGGCCCAATTCATCTTTCTGATGGCCGTGAGGCAGGTGAATCAGATTGTCATCGGGGTGATCCGGGTTGACCTGTTTAACAGAGCGTACAATTCGTAGCAGTGGGCGCGTCAGCAGTAGATGGAAAACCACAAACAGCACCATTCCGAGAATGACGGCAATAGCGATGCCGGAGGCAAAGGTGATAGAGGCGCGCTCAAGCCAGGTTCGGGCAGCCGGACCGGTGTCGTACTTTAGCTCAAGGTAACCGTAAACATTGCCGGTGCCAGTGCCCCGGGAAAGTTCTTTGCGATAGTAACGTTCAGATTCAAAAATCGGGTCCGTAATCCGGCGGGAGGCGCTTTCCTTCAAAGGGCGGTCACGGCTGCCGAGAGGTTCGCCGTCGGGGTGGGTGATGCGTGCGACACGCATGGCTTCCTGAGCAAACAGGCCGTCGACCACCTGTTGGGCAAGGTCAGCATCGATACTGAAAACGGCCTGGGTTGATGCGTCCTTGACCAGTGCCATGGTTTGCCGCGCCTGATCATCGAGAGACTGCGATACCCGTCCGGCATCAAGGATGACCTGTACGGTGCTGACGATGACCCCGCTAATTAACGCCACGGCGAGTACCCATCGCAGCACCCGGTACCCCAGGCGATGTTCTACCTCATAAGAATTTTGCATGGAGGCCTGTTTGATTCGTTCCAACTGAATGAGACCCGGTATCGCTCACCTGGGGCAAAGGGGCTCTCGGCTGACATATTCTTTTTCAAGTATGGTTCAGTTTTCACCTACTGTACCCAGTATCGGCAATTCTTCCAGATAATTCAGGCTACGGGTGTATCAATTTGTAAGATCGTTTGTATCACAGATACGAAAACGCCCGCGAATGCGCGGGCGTTTTTGCGTGGTGCGCCAGGCATGGCGCGTAGCGCCTTGACGGCGCTGTTCCGGTGCAGGTGGTGCTGGCCGGATGACTTGGGGGTGCAAGTCCCCTATGGGCCCGGTAAGGGGAACCATTAGCCGGACGGCAAG
>Ga0208450_1000067_pt1 | contig 86244 bp, 70 predicted proteins | sample MalvireepMed_908_FD_184249 | JGI IMG/M metagenome (GOLD analysis project Ga0208450, IMG submission 184249) | Marine viral communities from the Global Malaspina Expedition - Malaspina viral metaG DeepMed_908 (SPAdes) (version 2) | ecosystem: Environmental > Aquatic > Marine > Oceanic | place... | reverse complement strand
AAATAATAACGGTATAACGATTAGGAATTATGGCAAAGAAAGGCAATAGAGTACAGGTAATTTTAGAGTGCACAGAGCATAAAGCTTCTGGGAAACCAGGAACTTCTCGTTATATTACCACTAAGAATAAAAAGAACACTCCAGACAGAATTGAGTTGAAAAAATTCAACCCGATTTTGAATAAAATGACTGTTCATAAAGAAATTAAATAAGACATGGCAAAGAAATCAGTAGCAACATTACAGACCGGTTCAAAACGTTTGACCAAAGCCATTAAAATGGTAAAATCTCCAAAAACTGGAGCATACACTTTCGTAGAAGCTGTTATGCCACCAGAAGCTGTAGGAGAGTTTTTAGACAAAAAATAAGACATTCTAAATGTTTATACGTAGCCGTTACACTTTTGTGTAACGGCTTTTTGTATTTTTTCGTTTTAAGTCGCTTTTTTGTACTGTTAAAAGAGAATACCTTTGCGCCTTTAATTTATGTATCCCGAATACGATGAGTTTTTTTAAGAAAATATTTTCCAAAGAGAAAAAGGAAACCCTTGATAAGGGGTTGGAAAAATCAAATACTAATTTTCTAAATAAATTAGGAAAGGCCGTTGCTGGTAAAAGTAAGGTTGACGATGAAGTACTTGATGATCTAGAAGAAGTATTGGTTTCTAGTGACGTAGGTGTGGCGACGACTATTAAGATCATCGAGCGTATCGAAGCACGCGTTGCACGCGATAAGTATTTGGGCACCGATGAATTGAATGCGATTCTCCGAGATGAAATTGCCGGGTTGATGAGCGAGACCAATAGTGGTGAAGCGACCGACTTTAGCATTCCTTCAAAAAAGCCATATGTGATTATGGTTGTTGGCGTTAATGGAGTGGGTAAAACTACCACCATCGGTAAACTTGCACATCAGTTTAAAAGTAAAGGTTTGAAGGTTGTTTTAGGAGCTGCAGATACGTTTAGAGCCGCAGCTATTGATCAATTACAAATTTGGGCAGATCGTGTTGATGTTCCTATTATCAAGCAACAAATGGGAAGCGATCCTGCATCTGTAGCATTTGATACGGTGCAAAGCGCAGTGAAGCTAGATGCCGATGTTGTTATTATTGATACTGCAGGACGTTTACATAATAAGGTGAATTTGATGAAAGAATTGACCAAGGTTAAACGCGTGATGCAAAAAGTAGTTCCAGATGCTCCAGATGAAGTTTTGTTGGTTTTGGATGGTTCTACCGGTCAAAATGCCTTCGAACAAGCTAAGCAGTTTACAGCAGCCACAGAAGTGACTTCACTTGCCGTTACCAAATTGGATGGTACAGCAAAAGGCGGAGTGGTTATAGGAATTAGTGACCAGTTTCAAATTCCTGTGAAATACATTGGAGTAGGAGAGGGAATAGATGATTTACAGGTATTTAATAAAATCGAATTTGTCGATTCCTTTTTTAGAAAATAAGAAGCTTAAAATAAAGCGTTCACGAGGCATCACAATTATGTGATGCCTTTTGTATTTTAGGGGTTTAGTTTAAATAAACCCTATGAAACAATTTTTACTTTTAGCTTTATTTGTTGTCTTCTTTTCCTGTAAAGAAGAAGCAACACAGGAAAACGCCGAAAGCGTTGCACAAGATTCAAATGCATTAACCGAAGAGCGGGAATATGCCGTTTTAGACTCCAAAGTTCTGGATACAGAAGCACTCTGGAAACCCTTTGAGTTTGATACCAAAATGTTTACTGAAACAAAATACAGTAAACTGAAGCCTTTAATTTTTGAAAAGAATATTCCCGAAATTCAGGAAGCTGTTGCCCAAGGCAAGCTTACCTATGAAGAGTTGGTTTTATTCTATTTAACACGAATTAAAAAATACGACCGTGAAAATGAGTTGTCATTAAATTCGATTATCGCGTTAAATCCTAAAATTTTAGATCAGGCTCGGGAGTTGGATGAGAAACGCCCGCAGGATTTAGATCCTTATTCCATTTATGGGATGCCTATTCTGTTGAAAGATAATATCAACGCATCTGATATGCCAACGACAGCCGGAGCCGTGGTTTTTGAGGATAATAATGCAGGAGATGCGTTTATCACCCAAAAGCTTAAAGAAAATGGCGCTCTTATTTTAGGTAAAGCCAATTTAAGTGAATGGGCGTATTTCTTTTGTGGTGACTGCCCAAGTGGCTATTCTGCGGTTGGAGGCCAAACCTTAAATCCTTATGGAAGAAAAATACACGATACGGGTGGCTCAAGTTCTGGTAGTGGTGTTTCTATGGCAGCTAATTTTGCGGTTGCAGCGGTAGGATCAGAAACTAGTGGTTCTATTCTTTCTCCTTCGAGTTCTAATTCAGTTGTGGGGTTAAAACCTACAATCGGTTTGCTGTCTCGAGGAGGAATTGTTCCTATTTCGAGTACGCTTGATACACCGGGACCTATGACGCGCACGGTTGTTGATAATGCGATCTTGCTTCAGGCAATGATTGGTCTGGACGCTGATGATGCAAAAGCAGTGTCGCTTCAAGCGGAAAATCAAGACTATATTTCAGCTTTAAAATCTTTAGATGCTGAAACTTTCTTAAGCGAAAAGCGTTTGGGATATTATAAAGGTTATGAGGACACCTTGTATATTCAAGCCGTACAAGCCTTAAAGGAAGCGGGAGCAACTTTAGTTGAACTGGAGCGTCCTGAGATAAACTTACCTCAATTTGTACGCGTATTGAATTTGGATATGAAAAAGGATCTGCCTGATTATATCGCGAAGTATGGAGCGAAATCACTTTCAGTAAAAGACTTAAACGACATCACGGCATACAACAAAAAAGATTCACTTGTGCGTATGCCGTATGGGCAAAAGCTGCTTTACGGTGTTTTAGCAGATTCAGCTTCTACTGAAGAATTCACTGCGATCAAGGATACCTTAGAACGCAACGGAAGACTCTTTTTTGATGAACCTATGCAAGCAAATGATCTTGATGCGGTATTATCCATTAATAATTATATGGCGGGCTATGCGGCTGTGGCAAAATATCCGGCGATCACCGTACCTATGGGATATCAAGAAGATAATCGACCAATGGGATTGACATTTATTGCACCTACTTTATCTGAAGCGCAACTTCTAGAGCTGGCTTATGCCTATGAGCAAATCTCTAAAAAGCGTAAAACACCGATAGATTTTGATGAGTAATTAATTAAGCACTTCATTCAAAACACCCCATAAATCATTATCATAAGATGTAGGACCTAAATCCTCAGCGTAGGCTGCAGGTCCTAGTCTTACGATAACCAAATTCTTACTGGGAACCACGTAAAGCTTTTTATCATTGGCGCCTAAGCCGGCAATGAGATCATCGGGAGCATTAGGAATTAATTTACCGTTAAAAGACTGTGTAGCACCTGGAAGTTTAAAACTTGATTTTCCGTTAAGCCACCAGAGGTAACCATAAGAAGGATTGAGTTCTTGTGATGTAGTGGTCATCGCTTCCCAATAGGTAGTATTCAGTAATTGAGTATCGTTCCACTTTCCTTTATTCAAGTTGAGCAAACCGAACCGCGCCATACCGCGAGCGGTGCTAAAATATACGTTGTTATAGCCTAAGCTTACCCAACGTCCGTCTAAACCTATTTTGGTCTTTAATTCGTTTTCAAAAAAGGCTTCAAAGCCATTGGGAGTTGCGGCTTCGAGTACCGGTTGTAATAAGGTGTAGTAGGCGTTATAGTAATACCATTCTGTTCCGGGAACTGCTTTAAATGTTAAGCATTCCGGATCATAGCAAGCTGTATTTTCATTAGTGAAATCCCCTCCGGAAGTCATCGTCAATTGATTTTTGATGCGAATCGCATCTTCTTGTTCTGTGGTCATAGCAGTCCAGCCACGACCCAAATATTGAGTTGTTTGATCCTCAAGGTCAAGAAAACCTTCTTGCTGTGCCAGGCCTACAGTAAATGAGGTGAGTGTTTTTCCTGCAGAATTCCATGGAAAAAAGTCAGTACTTGATTTTCCATTATAATAGGCTTCAAAAGCAATTTTCCCATTTTCTAAAATCAAAAAAGCTTCAGTATTAGTGTCGATCAAAAAGTCTTCTAATTCGGTAATATTTGAGGCATTCCAGCCTAGATCTATAGGATCGACTGTGTCCCAAGTTGTTCCGCTAAGCGGAGGAAAATAGCGCGTCTCTTCTGGTGTTGGGACCATTACAGGTTCGTCGCTTGAAGAACAGCTTACAAACAGCAGTAAAAGGTGTATTAAAAATAAGGCTCTCATATTCAGTCTGTTTAAGAATCCTCTAATTTAGGACATAAAAGCCTTAAAATACCGTATCTTTGCGCCCCAAAATCAACAGCATTATGCGTACTAAAACCCTTAAGAAGAATAAAATAAACGTGGTGACTTTAGGTTGCTCAAAAAACGTTTATGACAGTGAAGTATTGATGGGGCAGCTTAAGGCGAACCAAAAAGAAGTGGTTCACGAAGAGGAAGGAAATGTAGTGGTGATCAACACCTGTGGTTTTATCGCCAATGCGAAGGAGGAGTCGGTAAACACGATTCTGGAGTATGTTCAAAAGAAAGAAGACGGTATTGTAGATAAGGTATTTGTAACCGGATGTCTTTCTGAACGTTACAAACCCGACTTACAGAAGGAAATTCCTAATGTAGATCAATATTTTGGTACTACCGAGCTTCCCGGACTTTTAAAAGCTTTAGGAGCAGATTATAAGCACGAATTGATAGGAGAGCGTTTGACTACTACTCCTAAAAATTATGCGTATCTAAAAATTGCTGAAGGTTGTGATCGTCCGTGTTCGTTTTGTGCGATCCCGCTTATGCGCGGTGGGCATAAAAGTACGCCAATTGAACATCTGGTAACAGAGGCTGAAAAGTTAGCCGCTACCGGAATAAAAGAACTGATTCTTATCGCTCAGGATTTAACGTATTATGGTCTTGATTTGTACAAAGAGCGTGCGTTAGCCAAGTTGTTAGGCGAGTTGGTAAAAGTTGAAGGAATTGAGTGGATTCGTTTGCACTACGCCTTTCCAACCGGTTTCCCGATGGATGTACTCGATGTGATGAATGAGGAGCCCAAAGTCTGTAATTATATCGACATCCCGTTACAGCACATTTCGACTAAATTATTAAAGTCGATGCGTCGTGGTACCACTTATGAAAAGACCAATGCGCTATTAAAAACCTTTAGAGAGAAAGTGCCGCAAATGGCAATTAGAACTACGTTAATCGTAGGTTATCCCGGTGAGACTCAAGAAGACTTTGAACTATTACGCGACTGGGTCAAAGAAATGCGTTTTGAGCGTTTAGGTTGCTTTACCTATTCACACGAAGAAAATACCCACGCCTATAATCTGGAAGACGATGTTCCTGAGGAAGTAAAAATGGAACGCGCCAATGAGATTATGGCTTTGCAATCGCAGATCAGTTGGGAGTTGAATCAAGAAAAAATAGGTAAAGAATATCGTATTGTGATCGACCGTAAGGAAGGAAATTACTTCGTAGGTCGTACCGAATTTGACTCTCCAGATGTGGATAATGAGGTGCTTATTGATGCGACACAACACTATTTAAAAACAGGTGAATATACTTGGGTCAAGATAACAGATGCAGAAGATTTTGATCTTTATGCAGCGCCGGTTAGTAAATAATATATTATTTTTAGGAATAAATATTCTTAAAAATGAAAACCATCACCTCTAAATTACACACAAGACAACGCAATTATTTATTGATATTTGGCTTGTTGTACCTGGGGTCTGGGATCGTAATACATTTTACAGAAGGTTATTCCCTTTCAAATTGGTGGCATATCATTTTGGGTATTGGTATGTTGGCTCTTCTAGGCTATCGATTTTATACTAAAGGCTTATTTTCAGTAATTAAGTGGAACGAGGAGAAGTTAGTCTTAAAAGCTCCTGAGCAAAAGCATATCGTTTTTAAACGGAATCAAATCAAATCATTAAAATTAACCGATAAATCCTTAACGATCAATGCAGGCTTGGGAAGCGGTGAAATGTTTGATCTTAACTATTTTAAAGCTGAAAATATTGCTTTTTTCAATAAGGATTTCATAAAAGAAGAGGTTACTCAGCCTGAAGTTTATAGTCTAGCGGAAGCATAAAGGCAAAACGGCGCGATGACATCGCTCCACCCATAATAATAGCACTCGGCGGAGTGTGATTTCCAAAAGCGTCAATAACAAAGGTTCCTTTTGTTTGGATAGAGGATTGCTCCTCATTGTCGTACAAGATACTAAGCTTTTCTTTCAGCAACTTTACATACGTTTTGTTTAGTACTTTTCTGAACTCAAAATGTAAATAGGGTGGCGCCTCAAACTTGTCGTAGAAAATCCTAAAACCGTTTTCATGTAATTGCTTTTGAGCAAGAGAACGCATAAAGTGCAGTGTAGAGCCAGCATAAGAATCTTCCCGGCTTTTGATGTATTTCTTACGCGTGCGTTTATTTAATTCCTGAAAGAAGCTAAATCCTTCATAGTACACCATATTTAAAAGTTCTAAGCCACTCAGGTTTTTTTCATATTTGGCATAAAAATCATTTAAAGTATATCTTACGGTATATCCCAGGTGTTTATTTTCAATAATCAAAGGTTCATTGGCCCAGGCGGTAAGCTTCAGTTTTGACGGACTGTAATGCAGTTTTATGGCATCTTCATTGAGTATTTTGCATTGAAAAGCTTCAGGAGAATTTCCTAGAAATTGCATTTTAAAAATATGCAATTTACGTTTTCTGGTCCAGGGATCGGTTTCCAGAAAAACCTGGTCGAGCTCCTCTGCAGTTTCCTGAAGATAAACAGCCGGCATCTTACCATCAGAATTTTGATAATTGTTGATATAAACCGGCGCAAAGCCCATCATAGTAATCACTAACGGACTTTTTATTCCATCTTGAACAGAAATACTGTAATGCCCGTTTTGATTGGTGATGGTTCCAATGGTGGTGCCGTCAAAATAGATACTTACAGCTTCAAGCGCAGTAGAATCTTTGGCACTGTAAACATAACCCTTTAGCTTTCGCTGGCTTGAAAGTGTAAAGCAATGAAGTGAAATAAAAAGCAACAAGCAGAGCCGCATAAAACAAAAAAACTATTATTATAGTTATAAAACTACAATAATAGTTTTTGTAATTAGAATACTTTCGCCTTTATTTCTTAAGAGGTTTTTGAGGCTCTAAATTTTGATCAACCAATTCAACGTCAAGACCTAAATCCTGAACTTTTTTAAGCTGTGTTTTAGCATCACCTACAATTACATATATGAGTTTTGAAGGATCAGCATATTTTTTAGCAAGTGCCTTGAGTTCGTCAAGTTCGATTGATTTTATCGTTTCTTGTTGTTTTAAAATATAATCCGGCTCATAGTTTAAAGTAGCGATCTCGCTCAGGTAGTTGAGTTTTGCTCTGGGAGTTTCAAAACTACGAGCACCACTTTTGATAAAGTATCCTTTAGTAAGTTCCAGATCCTCTGCGCTTAGATCTTGTGCGTACGAACTCATAATATCACGTACAAGCTCAGTACTTTCTGCAGTAACGTTACTTCTAACACCACTCGTTACAAGGAAAGGACCGGGGAGTTGTGAACCCTCAAATCTTGAACGCACACCATAGGTGTATCCTTTAGTTTCTCGCAGCATTTGAGTAAGCTCACTTGCAAAACCACCACCACCTAAACGATAATTCATCATTTGTGCAGGCAGAAATTCTGGATCTGTCGCAGCTAGGGCAACATAACCAAAGCGTAATTGGGATTGCTTAGCATTGGGAATGTCCATAAAATAGATCTTGCCACGGTCAAGATTAGCTTCTACCGAAGGCATAGTTACTTCAATATCTTTTGCTTTCCAGTTGGTCGCAAGCGGTGCGATAGCTTCTTTTACCTGATCAAGATCAACAGCACCTACCAATTCGAGATCACTCAAGTTGGGAACAAGATTGTTATAGAAGGCTTTTACATCCTCGAGCGTAAGCGCTTCAACACTTTCTGTAGTTCCTAGAATATTTTTAGCCAACTGATGATCGGTTCCATAAATAGCTTTTGAGAACGCAAGATTTGCAATACTTCCCGGGTCTGCTTTTTGCTGCTCAAGGCGCGTAAGCAATTCCTTTTTCTGAAGTTCAAACTCTGCTTCGTCCCATCTAGGCTGAAGTAAAATCTCAGCAACAATTTGCATGGTTTCATCAAAATTTCGTGCAAGCGTACTTCCGCTAAGCGTTAGCGCTTCTTGACCGGCATATGCATAAACTGAAGCTCCCAATAAATCTAAAGCTTCTTCTAACGCAGCAATAGTCTTATCCTGAGTTCCCTTCGTAAGTAAATTAGCCGTAAGATATGCGACACCGCTTTGATCTTTAGGCTCTACAAGTTGGCCTCCTTTGACGCTGAGACTAAAATTAACTAGAGGAACTTCGTCGCTGGTGACGCCGTAAATGTGTAATCCGTTATCAAGTGCTTCGCTCCAAACTTCAGGCACTTTAAGCTGCGGGCTGGCACCATATGGCGGCTCAATGCTTCGGTCAAAAGAAGAAGGTGTACGCTCATAATCTGCCGCGAGAGAAGGATCAAAGCTTTCTTCCGCACCATTAACGATTTGTTCTTCTACAACTTCGGCTTCTGTAGCATCACTTAACGCCAAATCTTTATCTCCTTTAGGAACAAAACTCGTCGCAACAAAGTTTTTATTCTGAACGTATTGCTCATAAACTCGGTTTACGTCTTCTATTGTAACATTCTGAATTTGTTTGATGTCTTCATTGATATAGCCGGGATCTCCTGCAAAAATTTGGTATTGCGCCAACTGAAATCCTTTACCTAAAACACTGCTCAGACTGTTGTAAAAGCGCGTTTCTTGTTTTGCTTTGATGCGGTCAAGATCATCTTGTGACATACCTGCAATTTCAAAATCGTCAAAGGCTTTGTAAACACCTGTTTTTATTGAATCAAGATCAACACCGGGATTGGCTCTCACGCTAAGCGTAAACTCACCGGCCAGCTCAGAACCGCCATAACGTAAACTCGGGTTGTTAGCCAGTTGCATTTCATCGGTAAGGATTTTATTTAAGGGTGCTTTTTTTCCGTTTGAGAGATAATCGGCGAGCACTTCTAGCGCATACGAGTCTTTTGTATATTCCGGAGGAGCAGGCCAAGTCATCGTAAGCAGAGGCAAGCGTGCAAAATTATCTTCGTAATACAAACTCTTTGATTCAGCAAGCTGCGGAATGCGAACGGGTAAGTCCTCGACATCCTCACCTCGTGGAATTTCACCAAAATATTTCTCGATCCATTCTTTGGTTTGCGCGGTATCAAAATCACCGGCGATGGTCAACGTGACGTTATTAGGAACATACCAGCGGTTGTAAAAATCTTTGACGTCTTGCAAGGTTGCATTTTGTAAATCTTCTAACGAACCAATAACTTGCCAGTTGTAAGGATGATCTGCGGGATATAAATTTTTATGCGTTACATAGCGCTGGTGGCCGTAAGGGCGGTTGTCATAGCTTTGACGTTTTTCGTTTTTCACGACTTGTTTTTCTTTAGCTAAAACAGGTTCAGTTACCGTATTGATGAAATAACCGAGCTTGTCTGCTTCTGCCCAAATCATTTTTTCTAGCGCATCGCTAGGAACCGTCTGAAAATAGTTGGTTCGGTCGCGGTTGGTAGAACCGTTGGCACCGCTTCCGCCTACACGTGCGCTTAACTGATCTAAGCCACCTTTTCCTAAATTTTCTGATTCTAAAAAGAGCAAATGTTCAAAAAGATGCGCAAAACCTGTGCGTCCTTCTTTTTCTCTGGCAGAACCTACGTGGGCTGTAAGCGCAACACCAACGACAGGATCTGAAGTGTCTTTGTGCAGGATAACCGTGAGACCATTATCGAGTTTGTATTCTTCAAAAGCTACTGAAAAGTCAGTTTCAGTTTGCTGCGATTCTTGATCAGAATTGTGGTCATTGTCTTTACAAGCTGCTAAAGCCAAAAAAGACAGCAATAGATATACTTTAGTTTTTTTCATAGATTAATCTTGAGCGCTGTTATCGCTAGGGGTGTTTTTATTTTCTTCAATGGTTTCGTTTTCGATCGCTTCAAAAAACTCTTCAGGCTTCATAATGCGCATGGTTTTTTGAGCTACGATTGTATTGGCTAATGTGTAAACGTGGTTGTCTTTATTCCGCAGGTGCAGAAAAAATAGGGTGATATTTTCTACGCGACCGGCCATTGGGAAATCTTTATCTACGATCTCAACATAATCTCCAATTTTTAACGGATGGTTGAAAAACAGGATCAAACCTGAAGTGATATTGCTCAATAAAGACCATTGTGCAAAAAAGGCAACTCCCAGCAAGGTGATCACCGAACCTATCCCGGCAATAACTTGTTGTCCCGTAAGTCCCCACACCACAATAAGACACAGGCCCAAAATCATAAAAAACAGAATGTTGAGCACTTTGATCGTAAGTTGCTTGCGTGTGATGTCAAAATTTGCACGTTTGTAACGGCTAATGATAAGTTTTGAAACCACGTAACGAATGACCACGAGTACTAGAAGAAGTACAAGCGATTCGATTATTTTTAATTCAATGGGATTCAATTAGTCTCTGTAGGTATTTGGGTTATTTAAAAACAGTGCATTTACAAAGAAGAGTTTTCCGTTTTCCCAGAACGCTCTAAACAACGGGTCGTCTACCATATACGTGATAGTCCCGCGTCCCATAGGTTCTACACCAAACACAAGACTGTTGCTCAGTTTCTTCAAAGCATCAGTGCCGGCAAAGCCTGATACACGCTGGGGAGTTTCGTCCAGATACGCAACGTTGTAACCGCGGTCTAGCAGCGCATAGGCATCGCTTCCTATTTTTAAACTGTAATAGGTGTCGTCATATCCAAAAGCTAATGGATGTGTTGCATCTAGATTGGTTTTAAAAATACTTCCGCTTATCAAATTTTTAGCAATTTGTTGCTCACGATCAGCGTAAGGGATGATTTTATCTGCAAGACTGTCTTCTTTTTGTTCAGATGGAATGCGTTTTAACTGAAAGCCATCTTTATCAGCAAAAACATTGAGCGCGTTGTCAAGTGCAATAATGTTTCCGCCGCTGCGTACCCAAGACTTCAGTTGATCAAGAACGTTATTGTCGATGCGGTATCTTCCGCTAGGAAAAACCAAAACATCATAATCGCTAAAATTAACACGACCCAGATCATCAACGTTGATCGAGGTAACAGGATATTCTAATTGCTGCTCAAAGAAATGCCACGTGGCACCATAACTCAAAGATGAAGTTTGTTCTCCCGTTAACAAGCCTATTTTAGCTTTATTGATAAGTTTTACAGAGGATGATCCAAAATCAGGTCCGGCTGAAGCAAAACTTGTAGGAACAGCGGTAAGCGCTCGATCAAATTCATTGGCGATTTCAATAAGCTTTGTATCAAAATCAGCATTTGGATTGTCACTGCGTGTAACAATCAGCGAGCCGCTTGGGTATGCAACTCCTGAGTTGGTAAACGGTTTTTCAGAAAAGCGTACTTTAATCTTAGCCTGAAGCAATGCACTCAAAAAGCGAGCATCTGTCATACTGTTCCACTTTGAAATATATCCTGCAGCAGTCTTTGAGATGGTGTTTCGCTTTGGAGTTTTAGTTACTGCTTCTTGAGTATTTACCGCTTTAGTACTAGCGACTGCATCAAGACCATAGGCATAGGGTAAACTCCAGGCAGTGATGTCATATGTAAGCGGAGTAGAAAGTGCTGCTTCGGGTTCAAAAAGAACATGAACTAATTTACCCTTAGGTTGGTCTGTACTCACACTCAACGCTTGTTCATAAGATAAACTTCCGTTTTCTTGGGTGTCGTAAGCATATCCTGAACTGGTGCCTTTTCCGCTTAGCTGATATTCTATTTCGTGTACATCTAGTAAGCTTGCTAAAGCATTAAGGTGATCCTGTTCGCCGGTTAGGGTAAAGGTTTTGTAAGTTACATTGGGATTGCTATAGTATTTTTTGAATTCTGTGTTGAGACGATCTACATTGTTAGTAGCCATTTCTACTGTAGAAATTCCTGTGGTAAAGTGATGTGCCACCCGGTCTACTAAGGTTAAAACAGTTCCATCTGCTTTTTTAATCCCTAGACCTGCGCGGCCACCGCCGGCTTGCTCATAGGTCATCCCAATGGTTCCTGTGTAAGTAGGGTAGGTATCGCCATAACTCGGGTAGAGGAGGTCAAAAACTTCGCGGGTGAAGAACAACCAGCCGTTTTGATCAAAATACTTGGCGTGATTGGTTCCTATTTCTTGCTGAAATTCAAATTGGAAAGGAGTAATGATCTCGTGATAGGGCTTAGCTGCCGGAGCAAAATAATACGGACTGTTGATTCCTTGTTCGTGAAAATCAACGTGAATGTGAGGCATCCAACGGTTATAGACTTTTAAGCGTTGTTGTGTTTCTTTTTGCGTTGCCCAAGCCCAATCGCGGTTTAAGTCAAATAAATAATGATTAGCACGACCGCCAGGCCAAGGTTCGTTGTGTTCGGCAGCATCAGGATTGATATCGTATGGTGTTGCTTTAACTTTATTGTACCAGTTTGCATAGCGATCGCGACCATCAGGATTGATACACGGATCAATAATAACAACCGTATTTTCTAGCCAGTCTTTTTTTTCGGTAATGAGTTCATATAAAGTGAGCATAGAAGCTTCGGTACTGCTCGCCTCGTTTCCGTGCACGTTATAACTAAGCCATACGATAGCTTTATCGGGATTGGCTGTTCCTTCTTGAATCCCTGTGTTTTTTAAGTGATCGGTGCGAATGCTTTCAATATTCGCTTGATTCTGCGGACTAGTAACAATTGCGTAGGTGAGCGGTCTGCGTTCATTGGTGCGACCGTATTCTTTATAAGTTACCCAATCAGAATTTTGAGCTACATATTCAAAATAGGCCACCACATCGGCGTGTCTCGAAAATTGAGTTCCAACGGTATAACCTAAAAATTCTTCCGGAGATTTAACATCTTGTGCAAAACACAAGCTGCTGAAAATAAAAGCGACGAAAAAGGTAAATTTCTGCATACAATAATAGGGTTAGTAAACAGTAAATCTACTAAAATTGAACCTAAGTGTTGTCGTTGAATTAACGTAAATTTGGGCCTCACATCGCGCTAGGACTCTTATTTTTGCTTGTTTTAAATTTTTAGAAATTAAACGAGTATTCTTTAAGAATGCGTTGAATATTTGGGTTGAAAATTTATTAAATTCCCAATTCGGGAAAATCCAAATAAGAACTATTTCATCTAACCTTATTTTTTTAAGGCTATACCCTAAATAAAAACGTTAATGTCTATACATCATATTCCGTATCAAGAGACCGGTTATTATTCCAAACTTATTTGTGATTATCTGGAACAAAAAGATGCATTAAAATCTTTTTATGGCAATTTTCCGAATCTCGAGAATTTTAAGGAGCAGATCGAGCAAAAGCACTTTGCTGAGGAAAACCGTGAAGTTTTAGTAAAGGCAGTACGAAATCAGTACAAGAGTATTGATTTACATGATGCCGTAGATAATGCGCTAAACCGGCTAGCACAACTCAACACGTTTACTGTAACCACGGGACATCAACTTAACTTATTTACAGGGCCATTGTATTTTTTATACAAGATTGTAAGTACGATCAATTTGGCCAAACAATTAAGCATAACTTACCCTGAACAAGATTTTGTGCCGGTGTATTGGATGGCTACCGAAGATCACGATTTTGAGGAAATCAATTATTTTAATTTCCGCGGAAAGAAAATCAAATGGAACAGAGCAGATATTCAGGATAATGATAAAGGTGCTGTAGGCGAACTTTCAACTGAAGGATTAAGCGAGGTTTACCAACTTATTTGTTCTGAATTTGGAACGACCAAAATGGGCACATCCTTGTGTAATCTTTTTGAAGAAGCTTATCTCAAGCATGATAATTTAACTGAAGCTACGCGGTTTTTAGCCAATAGCTTATTCGCAGCATACGGATTGCTTATCGTTGATGGTAACGATGCTGATTTAAAGCGTGTATTTAAGCCCTACATGAAGCAGGAGCTACTTGAACAAAAAGCATTTGATACCGTTCAAAAACAAGCGGAAGCTTTGCAAAAAGCAGGTTATGGAGTTCAAGTAAATGCTCGAGAGATCAATCTGTTTTACCTGGCTGATGGCTTACGTGAGCGAATTATTGAAAAGGAAGGAAGCTTTTTTGTTAACGACACAGAACTTAAATTTTCAAAAGAAGAGTTGCTCTTAGAGTTGGAGAATCATCCTGAGCGTTTTAGTCCTAATGTGATTATGCGACCTTTATACCAAGAGATCATACTTCCCAATTTAGCTTACATTGGAGGAGGAGGAGAGTTGGCATATTGGCTGGAGTTAAAGAGCTTTTTTGATGAGGTTGAAGTGCAGTTTCCTATGTTGATGCTGCGCAATTCAGCCTTACTCATCACAGATAAGCAGCAACAAAAATTAGAGAAACTCGACCTGTCTATCGCCGATCTTTTCCTTGATCAAAATGACTTGGTGAACCGAAAGATCAGAAAGATTTCTAATATCGATATTGATTTTTCTCCTCAAAAGCAGCATTTAGTACGTCAGTTTGAAGCCCTTTATAACATAGCAGAAGAAACCGATGCTTCCTTTATTGGTGCTGTAAAAGCTCAGGAAGTAAAACAATTAAAAGGTTTAGAACACTTAGAAAAACGGCTTTTAAAAGCGCAAAAGAAAAAATTGAGTGATCACGTAAAGCGGTTTGTGACTATACAAAATGAATTGTTTCCGCAAGAAAATTTACAGGAGCGTACTACCAATTTTTCTGAGTTTTATCTGGAGTATGGAGATCGTTTACTTGAAGATTTGTTTAAGGCGCTAGATCCTTTAGATTATAGATTTACGATTCTCTCAAAATAGTTCTATTTGCCTTTGATTAACTTTTTACCTTCAATACTGATTGCAGAACCATCCATACATTGAATACTGTCAGGTTGAGCAGTGGTTAAGTCTTGAAAATCATCTCCATAGAGTTTCGCAAAATCGAAAACGATTTCGTGATCAAGGATTTTATAAGCTTTCCATAGCGGATGTCGTACTTCATATTCCCAGCTTGTTGTAGGTGTTTTGTAGCTGTAACCCCAGAAATGTTCGGTAATAAATTGGGTAATGCTTCCTTGCTCATAGGGTTCGGGTTCCGGGCTTGTCGCAACTTGAATAAGCTGCCAGTTTTCTTCTAGATCCAGACCATAGCTAATAAAATTTTCCTCTTCGGTCAAATCGTGTTTATAGTGCATTTTATGCACGCTGTATTTCTCATTATACAGTGTATTAGCAACCCAAGCAATGGCGGGTTTTTCAACAATTTCTGAAATGAACACTGTGCCGCGTTTCCATTGAGAGCCGTCAAAATGCTTAACGTAAAAACGCAAATTGATCTCTTCAAAACGCTTATGAAAAGGGATGGTAATTCCTTTCAGTTTTACATCATCAAACAAAAAACCCACAAGACTTACGTAGCACTTACCTTCAAAAAAATCAAGCTCGGTGTGCGCAGGTACATAAGGCTCTAAAATAGCCGGATCAATAGCATAATTGACAAAGCAGAGTTCCTTCCAAGATGCTGTGAGAAAACTCATTTAGTTTTGAAGTATTTTGTAGGAGGAAGCAACATTCCAAAACATTCTCCATCCTCTTTACCTAAATGCTTGTGATGTATTTTGTGTGCGCGACGAATGCCTTTGGCGTACCAATTATTGGCATTTCTAAAAAGCTTAAAGCGCTGATGAATAAAGATATCGTGAACCATAAAATAGGTAAAGCCGTAAGCAAAAATACCAAGACCAATTGGCAAGCCTATCCAAACATCTTCGTATTGCCATAGGAGAAAACACCCTATACTTATAAGCGCATAAAAGATGAAGAAAAAATCATTGCGCTCCCACCACGAGCCGTGATCTTTATGGTGATGATCCCGGTGCAACACCCATAAAAAACCGTGCATAACATACTTATGGGTAAACCAAGCCATAAACTCCATAATCGTGAAGGTAAGCAGGAAAACTACGATCCAAAGAAGGGCTTGCATTTTAAATTAGGTTTAGTCTGTATTTTACATAGCTGCGTGCTAAAAGTGAAGCCTTTACATAATTAGGAACACGTATGCGCGCATTTTTGATTTCTAAAGAAGGCGTACTTTTTAATTTACTCAATAGCTTTCGGTAGTAACGGTATGCCGTGTAGACGCCAAATTTAGCTTCTACAGGCAATTTACAAATCCCCGAAAGACCTTTTGCAAAATCTGCCTCAATTTCTTCAATAATTTTTTGTTTTGAAACTTCGTCTAATTCGTTGAGATCGGTATTAGGAAAATAGGTTCTACTCAACTCTTCAAAATCAGCCTTGAGATCTCTAAGGAAGTTAACCTTCTGAAAAGCAGAACCTAAACTCATCGCACTTTCTTTAAGCTCTTCATATTTTTGACGATCACCTTTCACAAAAACCGTGAGACACATAAGACCAACCACATCAGCAGAACCGTAGATATAGTTATTATACTCTTCCTGAGTAAGATATTTGCTTTTAGAAAGATCGAGTCGCATACTGTGCATAAACGCATCAACCAAGTGTTTTTCTATTTTGAACTTATGAAAAGTATACTGAAACGAATTGAGAATAGGATTAAGACTGATCTTATCATTTAGCGCATTTTCAAGATCCTGCTCAAAACGATTGAAGAGCGTTTCTTTATCATACGCGTGAAACGTGTCTACGATCTCATCAGCAAAACGTACAAAGCCATAAATGTTATGTATGTGTTGTCTGATGCTGGGAGCCAGCATTCGGGTTGCTGTTGAAAATGATGTACTGTAGGATCGAGTTACCGTTTCAGAACAGGCTTGCGATACGTTGTCAAAAATTTGTTTCATTTCTTTTTCTTAGTCATTTTTTGTTATTAGACCGGCCACAAGTTTACCGGAAATCAGTGCAGGAGGTACTCCCGGACCGGGAACCGTTAACTGACCTGTAAAGTATAAGTTGTCTACCTTTTTACTTTTTAATTTTGGTCTTAAAAACGCAGTCTGTAATAACGTATTTGCTAATCCGTAAGCGTTACCCTTGTATGAATTGTACTGCTCTACAAAGTCTTTGACACAAAAGGACTCTTTAAATATAATGTTTTTTTTGACCGATTGTCCGGTAAGCTTTTCAAGCCTGTTCATTATAATCTCAAAATATTGCGCTCTAAGTGCTTCAGAATCTTCAATTCCCGGAGCTAAAGGGATAAGAAAGAATCCCGCCTCTTTTCCTTCGGGAGCCATACTGGCATCGGTTATCGAAGGGAAATTAGCATAGAAAAGTGGAGCTTCTGGCCACTTTGGTTTGTCATATATTTCAACTGCATGCTTTTCAAAGTCGGTATCAAAAAAGAGCGTATGATGATTAACACGTTCTAATTTTTTATCAAATCCTACGTAAAATAACAATGAAGATGGAGCAAAAGTCTTTTGATCCCAATAACTTTCAGAATATTGGCGCAGTACTTCTGGAAGTAAGGTTTCGGTATGGTGATAATCTGCTCCGCTCAAAACAATGTCAGAAATGATTTCTTTGCCATTAACCTGAATTCCAATAGCTTTTTTATTTTCGGTTAAAATGCGTTCTACAGGACTGTCTGTGTACAAATGCACACCTAATTCTTTGGCAAGTTGTACCATACCTTCAATGACGGCGTGCATTCCTTTTTGTGGGTGAAAGGTGCCTATGCCAAAATCGGCATAGTTCATAAAACTGTAAAAGGAGGGGGTGTCACTAGGCTTAGCACCTAAAAAGAGCACCGGAAATTCAAGTATTTCAATCAGTTTGGGATTTTTGAAAGCTTTACGCACATCTTTGCTAATCGTACTAAAAAAGCTTCCAATTCTTTTGATCGTTGCCGGAGTAACAAGTTCTAGAGGAGAAACACCCGGACGATACACTAAGTCTTTGATTGCAACCTCATAATGATCTGCCGCATCATCTATAAATTCCTGAAGCTTTTGTGAACTTCCGGGTTCAATAGCTTCAAAAGTCTTTTTGATTTTCTCTAGAGAATCTTCGATAAGTATCGAATCGTTCTCACCGAAGTAAACGCGGTATGCAGGATTGAGTTTTTCTAACGCGTAAAAATCGGAGGTCTTCTTATTAAAATCTGCAAAAAACCGATCGAATACATCAGGCATCCAATACCAGGACGGTCCCATATCAAACGTGAATCCGTCTCGTTTATATTGTCTGGCTCTCCCTCCTAAACTGCTGTTTTTCTCATAGACGTGAACCTCGTGACCGGCTTGCGCCAGATAACTTGCAGTCGCAAGTGAAGAAAATCCAGATCCTAGTATGGTGATTTTTTTTGACATAAATATCAGTTGAGCGTCGCAGTTAAAGCGTCTATAGTTTTTAAAATTTGAACATTAGCAGGAAGTTCTTTTTGATCAACTTTCTGAACAATTCTTCCCATTAGATATAAAGGAATATTTTCTTCTTCAATCGTTTTGTTGAAATCTTCAGCAAACTGTTTTACGCTTGTATCACAAGGATTTACCGTAAGATAGGAAATGAAGTGTGGATTGTGCTGTGTGTTTACGATGTATTTCAGATTTTCAATGTGCATATTCTGTCCCAGATAAACACACTTATAACCTCTGGATTCAAGCTCATAATTGAGGAACATTAGTCCCAAGTCGTGAATTTCATTTTCAGGGAGAAACAAAATAAAAATCTTGTCAGTCTCTTTTGAAGTTGTTTCTGAACAGGCATCAAGATTGATCAAAATCTTCTGTTTAATAAGATTTGAAATGAAATGTTCGTGTGCGGGATTAACAACTCCGGCCTGCCATAAAAGTCCGATTTTTTCTAAAAGCGGAATGAAAACTTCAAAAAAGATGGACCTAAAATCAAGGGTTTTTCGCAACTGATTATAGGTCTGAGAAAATAAGCGCTGATCAAAATTCATCATCGCGATATTAAACGAATTGATCGCGTGATGATTAGTTCCCAGATCTTTCTCTTCAACAATTTCTGCAACTAAAGAAGCGATTTCAGCACTCGAGTTTTTTGCAATCTTCGAAATTTTAAAATTGTGATCCAGTAAGAAGGTCACGTTGAGCAATTTTTGAAGATCTTCGAGAGAATAGGTGCGAATGTTAGTAGGAGTTCGCTCCGGTTCTAAAAGGTTGTATCGACGTTCCCACATTCTAATCGTATGGGCTTTTATGCCACCAAAACTTTCTAGGTCTTTGATGCTAAACGTTGATTTTACCGTATTCATAATGTCTTTTGACTAAATCTTATAATATCAAAAGTACAGTTTTGTTTAATAGAATTTGTAAAAACTTCAACAAAACGAAAACTTTAGCATTGCTTTAAGAAAGTCAAAAAACAGCGAGGAAAGTTGAGTATAAATGGAGACTAAATTTTAAACGTAATGCCGTCTTCTACGTTACGATCGTATTTTTCTTTGTCAAATTGATAGAGAAACGAGCCTTTTCTGGAAGAAGACATGTCTTTCTCTTCAAGCTTAACGAGGACATCGAGACCATTAACTTTATTGATAAAGTTGCGCTTATCTAGTTTTTCATTAAGAATCGACTCATAGAGTTTCTGTAGCTGGCGCATCGTGAATTTTTCTGGAAGTAATTCAAAACCGATAGGTTTTGAAATTGCACGTCTGCGTAATCTTAAGATCGCCTTATTTACCATCGCATCGTGGTCAAAGATGAGCGACGGAGCTTTGTCTATACTGAACCATTTTGCAGAATATTGTTCAATCAAATCTTTGTCGTGGTCTTCTATATTGATAAGCGCATAATAAGCAACAGAAAGTGTACGTTCTGCCGGATCACGATCTACCTTACTAAAATTGTAAAGCTGCTCCATGTAGATTTTATCAATACCCGTAAGATGGTGTAAAATGCGGTTGGCAGCATCGTCAAGTGTTTCTGTTCTTTTTAGAAATCCACCTATCAAAGACCATTTGCCTTTTTCGGGTTCAAAATCCCGCTTAACCAATAGAATTTTCAGGTCTTCCTGGTCAAATCCAAAAATGATACAATCTACCGCAAGAAGTACTTTGTCTTCAGAATTGTAATTATTAAGAACATCAGTCATTTTGGAACGCTATAGAATAAAAGTAAAGATATGATTTAAGGGTAAAAATAAAATAAATGTTAATAATACAATAATAAAAATCGATATCGAATTACCGAAAACAGAAAAAATATAAACAATGTTTAAAATTTCCTTAAAATAAATTTGTTTGATTGAGATATCTTTACTTACATTTGGAAATGTAAAATACACACTTATAATTAACTTTAAACTTTTATTAACATGAAGCAAAACAAACTTTATGATTGTCTTTGCGTTTTTAAATTTCTCTTTAAGAAAGGGATATTTCTTCTCGCAGTTGTTTTAGCACCTTTGGTGAGTGCTCAAGCACAAGAAAGCAAGACCATTACAGGTACTGTCCTGTCTTCTAATGGTAATATGCCTATTCCCGGAGTAAACGTTCTTGTAGAGGGTACTACTACCGGTGCTGTTACCGATTTTGACGGTAATTTTTCTATTCAAGCTAGCGCAAACGATGTATTAGTGTTTACCTACCTTGGATTTCAAGAACAACGCATTACTGTAGGGGATCAAACTTCGCTTACCGTTACCCTCGAAGAAGCTTTGTCAAATCTTGACGAAGTCGTTGTAGTTGGATACGGTACACAGCGAAAGTCAGATCTAACCGGTGCTGTGAGCGTCGTAGATACTGAGGAAATGACCAAGCAAGCCTCCAATGATGTGACTCAAATGATGCAAGGTCGTGTTGCTGGTGTAACTATCACCAGTGATGGTCAGCCAGGTGCAGCGCCTAGCGTTCGTATTAGAGGTGTGGCAACTTTTGGTATAGGCGCGAGTGCAGAGCCTTTATATGTCGTTGATGGTGTTCCTGTAGACGGAATTAGAGATGTTAACCCTAACGATATCGAGTCAATTCAGGTATTGAAAGATGCATCTGCAGGTGCTATTTATGGTAACAGAGCGGGTAATGGTGTTATCATTATTACCACTAAGGGTGGAAAAAAGGGACAGAAACTTACCTTTAATCTTTCATCTTACTATGGTGTTCAGAACATCACGCAGAAGCTTCCGCTTCTTGATAGAGAAGGATATCAGACTATCAATAGAGAGTTGATCAATAATGGTAATGCACAACTTCCTGCTGGTGCAGCATTAACACCAATTCCTTTAGGGAATGATCCTAACTCGCCAAGTTTTATAGATGATATTAATACAGATTGGCAAGATGAAGGTTATACTTCAGGTTTTATTCAGAATCATAACCTTAATGCTGCCGGTGGTACTGAGAACACAACCTATTTTGTCTCTCTTGATTATTTAGATAATCAAGGAACGCTGGTAGGACAAGGTCCTAATTATACGCGCTACTCTTTTAGAGTAAATACAGAAGCTGAAGTTGGTAAATTTACTATTGGAGAGAATATGTTCTTTGTGCGTTCCGACGAGAATCCTTTATTCAACACTGCTTCCATTAATTTGCCGGGAGGTAGACCAACATTAGTGAATGACTTGTTACAAGCAGCGCCAACTATACCATTAAGAGATCCAAATCGTTTAGGCGGATTTGGTGGTGCAGATGCTACCGTACATCAGTCTATCACGCTTAACGTACCAGGTATAAATACGCTAGTTGAGAATGAATCTAAGGTAAATAGATTAAATGCCAATTTGTATTTGCAATTTGAACCTATTGAAGGTTTAGCTCTAAAGTCTAGTGCATCTTATAACACAACTAATATTGAAGGGCAATTATTTGTTCCGGAATATGACTTGGGGTATTTCTTCCCGAATCCACTGGCGCAGTTACGTGTGGTTAATACTAACATAGATCGATTTTTGATCGAAAACACGGTTAACTTCAACAAGGAATTTGACAAGCATAACCTATCTGTATTAGTAGGGCAAACGTATCAAAAAGATAATTTTAGAGCCATTACAACAGTAGGTGGAGGTTTGACTGCACCTTATATCAAGAACTTGGAAAATGCTACAGATTTTAGTGTTTTTGACAATATTCAAGAGTCTGCTTTGTATTCTTATCTAGGAAGGGTGAATTACTCTTTTGATGACAAGTATTTCTTTACAGGTAACATACGATATGATGGTTCTTCAAGATTCAATCCTGATGTACGTTATGAATTTTTCCCATCGGTTTCTGCTGCTTGGAAAATTCACAATGAATTTGAATTACCAGACTTTATTACTAGCCTTAAATTAAGAGGTGGTTGGGGTGAAGTAGGTAACCAAGAAATTGGAAACTACCTATTCCAAAGAACTGTAAACAGAGGTATCCCTTATCAATTTTCCGGAGGACCAACTGTTATTGGTTCTGCTGTGACTCAACTTATTGATGAGGACATCAGATGGGAAACCAGAAGAACCAGCAGTATTGGTCTTGATGCTTCGTTTTTTAATGGAGGCCTAGATTTCACTGCAGAATATTACAGAAACACTTCAGAAGACGTTTTGGTAAATATTCCGGTACCTTTTACAAATATTGTGGGGGCATTTAACTCTGAGATTTTGTCAAATGCAGGATCTATCAGAAACTCAGGTATAGAATTATCTGCGGTTTACAGACAGTTCATTGGTGATGATTTCTCATTTGAAATCGCTCCAAACTTCTATACCGTAAAGAATGAAATACTAGATATAGGTAACCAAGATTTTATTAGCGGTACAGGCTCTAGAAATATCGTTGGTCGTTCTTTAGGTGAACATTATGGTTGGGTGTATGACGGTATATTTCAAACAAATGATGAAATAGCAAATTCACCAACGCAACAGCCTGGTACACGTCCGGGAGATATTAAATTTAGAGATATAAGCGGACCTGATGGAACTCCTGATGGCGTAATTAATGATGCAGACCGTACTTTCTTAGGTCAAGGTTTGCCAACCTATTATTACGGAATCAACATTACGGCCAGATATAAAAACTTTGACTTTACCATTTTCGGACAAGGAAGTGGAGGTAACTTGATCAACAGTAACTTGTATCGCGGTCTAATGCCTACTTCTGGATATACTAACTGGCACGAGGATATTTTAAATCGTTGGACGCCAGATAATACTAACACCACTGTGCCACGAGTAGTGTTTGGAGATCCTAACCAAAATGGCCGAAACTCTAACAGACCGGGATGGTTACAAGACGGAGATTACTTTAGAATCAATACGATTTCTTTAGGATACAGTCTTCCTAATGATTTTATCAGTAAAATTTCAATGTCTAGCGCAAGGTTTTATGTGACTTTGCAGAATGTTGCTGTTCTTTCAAAATACAAAGGATATAATCCAGATTTTCAAGCTGGTGTCTTAAATCCTGGTTTTGATTTTGGTACCTATCCAAGACCTATGACAACCATGTTAGGGGTTCAATTAAAATTTTAAAAGCTTAGAAAAATGAAAACAAATTTTATAAAATCATTGTTTCTTGTAGTTGGTATCACCGCATTTATTTCTTGTGATGATCAACTAGACATCGAGAACACAAACAGGCTTGCTGAGGAAGAATATTATCAGACCGAAGCAGAAGCCCAGGCTACAGTAGATGCCATCTATAATGGGCTTATTATTGATGGGAATTATCAGCGAATGATCCCGGCAATTAATGATGCCAGAGGAGATGAAACAAGATCAAGAAGTCCGTGGGCATTTTTGATCGGGACTGCTAATTTTACAATTCCACCTACAGATGGAGCTGTAGAAATTGCGTATTTAGGTTTTTATACTATTATCAATAGAGCCAATCAAGCGCTTGCGGCTATAGACCGTATCGAGGATATTGATCCGGAGCTTAGAGAACGTCTTATAGGACAAGCTTATTTCTTAAGAGCTTTGACCTATTTCAACGCTACTAATATTTTTGATAATGTTCCTTTGGTATTAGAAGTACAATCTGGAGCTGAAAGTTTTTTCCCTTCAAATCAAGAAACAACTCAAGCCGATATATATGCACAGATTGAGGCAGATTTAAATATGGCGATTGAGCGACTTCCGGTAAATTACGATGATCCTTCTTGGCCAGATTCTGGTCAGGCTGCACGTGCTACCTTGGGTGCTGCCAATTCATTAATGGGTAAGCTTAAATTGTATCAAGGTGATTACGAAGGAGCGTTGCCGTATTTTGAAAGAGTTGTAAATTCAAATGTATATGATCTAGCGCCTAATTATGGGGATTTATTCTCTCAAGATCCGGCTCTAGAAAATGCTAACCCGGGTAGAATATTTTGGGCAGAATTTACACAAAGTCAAAACGTTGATTTTAACTGGGGAGGAGACCCTACGGTCAACTGGAGACAGTTTTCAGCAGTTGCACCTACGTATTCTGGCGCAGATTTTTATGACTTCTTTCCTACTCAATTCTTAGTAAATGAAATGAAACAAGAAAGAACCGTTGATGACGAACTAGATCCAAGATATCCTGCTACAATCTTATCTTATCTTCCAGAAGAAGGTTTGACTCAAGCTTATGGGAGAGAGTTCTTCTTAGATCAAAATGAAAATTACATTGCCAAGTATACGTTAGCTAATACTGGAGGAGATCCTTTTACGTGCGGTATAAATTATCATATCATACGTTTTGCTGATGTATTGTTAATGTATGCTGAATGTTTAGCGAATACAGGTAATATTCCACTTGCGGCGTCTCAAGTTCAGCGTGTAAGAGATCGTGCGAATCTTCCAGATCGTGAAGCAGAATTTGCAGGTTATAACCTTTCTCAATTTATGGAGCAGTTAGATCACGAGCGAATCACTGAGTTGTCTATTGAAGGTTTACGTTGGTATGATATAAAAAGATGGGGTTATTTAGATGATCCTGCAAAATTGAGTGAGATTCAGGGCAATGATTCTGATTTTGCTACTTATTCATCAAATAGAAAGTTTCAACCTATTCCTCAGAACGAGCTAGATAGAAACCCTAATTTGATAGGAAATTCAGCTAATCAATAAAATCCTTTCTGTTGAAAATCAATAATCTATTTGTTTTAGTATTTGCCCTTGTGGTAAGTTCTTGTGCAGATAATAAAAAGTCTGAGACGCTCTTTGAGCGTCTCAGTGCTTCTTATACAGGTATTGATTTTGAGAATACCATTACCACAAACGACTCGATCAACATACTCAATTATGAGTATCTCTATAATGGAGGCGGAGTAGGAGTTGGTGATTTTAATAATGATAACCTGCCTGATGTTTTCTTCAGTGGCAATCTTACTTCTGGTAAACTTTATCTCAATAAAGGAGCTCTAAAGTTTGAAGATATCACGTCTGCTTCGGGTATTGATACTTCCGGAAAGTGGACAACCGGGGTAAGTGTTATTGATGTGAATCAGGATGGTTATGATGATGTTTATTTAAGTGTGGGCGGAATGGGGAACAAAAGCGAGTTCCCCAATCTGCTTTACATTAATAACGGAGATTTAACTTTTACTGAAGCTGCAGTTGAATATGGCTTGGCAGATCAGGGAGAGTCCATTCAAGCCGTATTTTTTGATTATGATCTGGATGGAGATCTGGATATGTATTTATTAACCGGTGGTGGATTTGAAAATTCAGCGATCAGCGTTAGAGCTATGCAGACTAATGGAACTGCAAGAAATACAGATCGTTTATATCGCAATGATTATGATGACAAACTGGGACATCCGGTTTTTACAAATGTTTCGGCAGAAGCCGGAATCACTTTTGAAGGTTTTGGATTAGGCGTTTCGGTATTAGATGCTAATAACGACAACTGGCCAGACCTTTATATTTCTAATGATTACTTATCAAGAGATTTACTCTATGTAAATCAACAAAATGGAACATTTAACGAAGAGGGCTTGACATACTTTGGGCATATGAGTCACTTTTCTATGGGGAATGATGTAGCAGATATTGATAACGACGGTTTTACAGATGTAATTACCGTAGATATGTTGCCCGAAGATTTAAAACGAAGAAAATTAATGTCTGGAGCAAATTCTTATGACATATTTCAGATTGCCTTGCGCTATGGCTACGGGCATCAATATATGCGTAATATGCTTCAGCACAACAACGGTGACGGGACCTATAGCGAGATAGGTCAGTTTGCCGGTATAGATAAAACAGACTGGAGTTGGGCTCCACTGTTAGCAGATTTTGACAACGATGGGTTTAATGATCTTTACATAACAAACGGTTTTGGCAAAGACATTACCGATATGGATTTTGTGAAATTCAGAGAAAGCAAAAGTTCGTCTTTTGGTAGTGGTGGTCAATTGCAAAAAGCAGTCAAAGACTGTCTTACCACACGCCCGGCAATTAAAGTAGCCAACTATGCATTTAAAAATGTTGATGGGCGATCATTTATTAAAAATACTGAAACCTGGGGTTTTGAAGAAGCTTCTATTTCAAGCGGCGCGGTCTATGCAGATTTTGATAATGATGGGGATCTTGACCTTATGGCAAGTAATATTAACGCTCCGGCTTTTGTTTATAAAAATACCCTCAATGATAGTTTAGGGCTGCAGACTAACTATTTAAAAGTGGATCTACAAGGTTCAAAAAATAATTTAAAAGGAATTGGCGCAACTGTACGTGTTTATTCAGGCAGTACTGAAAAAATTAGAGTCAATAATCCGGTGCGCGGTTTCCAAAGCACAGTGAGTACTACTTTGCATTTCGGACTAAAGGATCACAGAACTATAGATAGTTTGATCGTACAATGGCCGGACGGAAAGCAATCTGTAGAGCGCAATATTAAAGTCAATGGGCTCTTGACAGTATCTTATAATGATGCAAGTTATATTCCTCAAGCTACAACAGATCAAGCTACTTTTTTAACGCGTGCTGAAGCCATTGATTTTGAGCATAAAGATCGTTTCAATAATGATTATGCCACACAGCCTTTGCTTATGCATAAATACTCAGAGCAAGGTCCAAGTCTCGCAGTAGGAGATTTAAACGGAGATGGTCTCGAAGATGTATTCATCGGCGGAAGCTACGGTGAAAACTCTACTATTTTATATCAACAGAATGATCAAAGCTTTAAAAAACAAGAGCTCCCGGAAACAGAACTTTTTGAAGATGGCGAGGCTGTTTTTTTTGATGCAAACAATGACGGCAAATTAGATCTTTATGTCACCAGCGGAGGGTCTGAGCGCTACGCCGGTCACAAAGCTTATCAAGATCGCTTGTATTTTAATACCGCTTCAGGTTTTGTAGCTCAGCCACTGCCGGAGATGCTTACGAGCACGTATACGGTAGCAGTAGCAGATTATGATAATGATGGGTTTGTAGATCTTTTTTTGGGAGGGCGTGTGGTTCCCGGGAAATTTCCAACGGCGCCTGAGAGTTATATTTTGAAAAATAATGGAGGCAATTTTGTAGATGTGACGGCTGAGGTTTGTCCGTTTTTAAAGAATGCAGGAATGGTTACTGCTGCTACTTTTAGCGATTATAATAAGGACGGAAATATTGATCTTATTCTTGCGGGCGAATTTATGCCAATAACTGTACTGGAAAATACAGGCAGTACGTTTCAAAATAAAACCGAAGCACTTGGACTGAGCAAAACAACAGGTTTATGGAATAGTATCGCAGTAGCCGACTTTGATAATGATGGAGACACAGATTTTGTTGCAGGAAATATAGGGCTGAATACCGTGCTAAATTCGGGTCAAAATAAAGCTTTAAAGGTTGATTATGCCGATTTTGATAACAATGGCTATGTAGATCCTATCTTCTCGAAGTATGAGGAAGGTGCTTATTTTCCGATAGCAACGCTTGACCAACTTACCCAACAGTTGCCGCAATTGAAAAAGAACTTCCTGTATTATCACAAATTTGCACAAGCAACCACAAGTGAGTTGCTTCAGCTCTTAAAAACTCCTTTCAAGACCTTAGAAGCAAAAGAATTACGTAGTATTTTTATAGAACAAAAGGATACGGGTTTTGAAGTTTTACCACTACCAAATGCTGTGCAGCTAGCGCCTGTTAATAGTATTCTAGTCGAAGACTTAAACCAAGATGGGTTTCCAGATCTTCTACTACTAGGTAATGATTTTAGTGCCGAAGTCAATGGAGGACGCTATGATGCTTCATTCGGTACGACTTTGATAAATACCAAGGATGGAAATTTTGCTGAAGTATCTCGTGAAAAATCCGGTTTTAAAGTGGCAGGAGATTCAAAAAGTATAGTGAAAGTTTCAACAAAGGACAGCAACTTGATACTTGTTGGCCGCAACGGTGAAACCTTGGCGACCTTTAAATTTGAAAATACAAAGACACACAATTTAAACACCAAATAATTTAATTATGATGAACAAACTACAAATTATTGGTGCATTTGTAATTGCATTTTGCAGCGTTTCGTTGCTTAATGCTCAGGATGCGACCATCACCGTAAAACCTTCAGAAGATGCGCCTACGATTAGTAAACATATTTATGGGCATTTTGCAGAACACTTAGGACGTTCTATTTATGATGGCTTTTTTGTTGGAAAAGATAGTCCTATTCCAAATACAGACGGTGTACGTAATGATTTGATTGAAGCTTTAAAAGAGATCAAAATTCCTAACCTGCGTTGGCCTGGTGGTTGTTTTGCAGATACGTATCATTGGAAAGATGGTATTGGGCCACAAGAAGATCGTCCTACAATCGTAAATACATGGTGGGGTGGCGTGACCGAAGACAACAGTTTTGGTACCCACGACTTCTTGAACCTTTGTGAAGTACTAGAAACTGAGCCGTACTTGGCAGGAAACGTAGGTAGTGGTACTGTTAAAGAATTGGCAGATTGGGTTCAATATGTAAATCACGACGGTACAAGCCCAATGGCCGACTTGCGTAAACAAAATGGCCGCGAGAAATCTTGGGGCGTTACCTATTGGGGTGTAGGAAATGAGATGTGGGGCTGCGGCGGAAATATGGAGCCGGAGTTTTACGCAAACTTATACCGCCAGTATGCAACGTTTATGGGAAGTTGGAATAATGAAGCCGGTTTATACCGAATCGCTTCGGGAGCGAATAGTGCAGATTACAACTGGACCGAGGTGTTGATGAAAAACATCCCTAAAAGCTTGTTAGATGGAGTTGCATTACATCACTATTCTGTAATTGATTGGAATAAGAAAGGACCGGATGTTGATTTTACAGAAGATCATTATTTCACCACAATGAAGTCGAGCCTGTTTATGGATCAATTGATCACCAAGCACGTGGCGATTATGGACAAATATGATAAGAAGAAAGAAGTTGATCTTGTTGTTGACGAGTGGGGTGGATGGTACGAAGTACAAGAAGGTACAAATCCCGGATTTTTATATCAACAAAATACGATGCGTGATGCGATGATTGCAGGTACAACTTTGAACATTTTTAATAATCACAGTGATCGTGTTAAAATGGCAAACCTTGCGCAAACCGTGAATGTACTTCAGGCAGTTGCTTTGACTAAAGGCGAGCAAATGATCTTAACACCAACGTATCATATCTTAAAGATGTATACCGTACATCACGATGCACAGCTTATTCCGCTAGATTTAGATACGCCAGATTATGAGTATAATGGCGATACGCTTCCTGCAATTTCAGCTTCGGCTTCAAAAGATGCTGAAGGCAAAACGCACATTTCGTTGGTAAACATTGATGCACATAAAGAAAATACTGTAAGCATCGATCTTAGCGCATTGAATATCAAAGATTTTTCTGCTGAAATTTTAGCTTCAGATAAGCTACAGGACCACAATTCTTTTGAAGATCCTGAGCATATCATGCCTGAAGGATTTAAGGATTTTAAATTTAAAAAAGGTGTGCTAGAAGTTACGCTACCAGCATTTTCGGTAGTGGTTTTAGAAGGAAAATAAACCTATTGCTATGAAAAAGAATAAAGAAATTACAAGTATACTGTATAAGGGGCTTTTTGTCTTTTGGTGTGCGTTGGCAATTTCTTGCTCATCAGATTCACCGGTTGAAGAAACGGGTGAGGAGCCTGAAACACCAACGTCTCCAGAAGAGCCTGAAGAGCCCGAGGAGCCGGTGGCTGCAAAAGTCTATACGGTAGACAATATTACAGATACGTATTATGATGTTGCCGGTGTTGAAAACATTGCAGACTGGGGGCCCTATAACGTTCACGATCCTTCGGTGATCAAAGTGGGTAATACGTATTATTGCTATAATACAGATGTATCTTTTGGTTCAGAAGTGCGTCCCGGAATCCAAATTCGTAAATCAGAAGATTTGATCAACTGGGAATGGATTGGTTGGGCTTTCAACGGATTACCGTCAAAAGGAGCTGCCTATATCAGAAGCAAAGGTGGGACACCTTTTCAAGCGCTTTGGGCACCGTATGTGATGAAAGTTGGTGAGGAGTATCGCCTATATTATTCGTTATCCTCATCTACTGGAAGATTGAGTACGATGGGACTCGCAACTTCCGATAGTCCTGAAGGACCTTGGGTAGAAAAAGATTTAGTGGTTTCTTCAGAACCAGGAGGTGCCGTGCAAACCAATGCGATAGACCCTTCTGTAGTGGTAACACCAGAAGGCGAACATTGGTTCTACTACGGTTCTGCTTATGATGGGATCTACAAATTGAAATTAAATCCAGAAACAGGTCTAACAGCAAATCCCGGAGATAAAGGCAGTAGAGTCGCACAACGCGGTTTTACTAACGGTATCGTAAATGGAAATATTGAAGGGCCTGAGGTGATCTATAATGAAGATCAGAACAAGTATTATATGTTCATTGCCTACGATTGGTTGCAAACCAAATACAATGTGCGCGTAGGCCGAAGCGATTCTCCAGATGGGCCATTTTATGATTATAATGGTTTAGATATTAACACTGAAGAAGATAATGGTCCCATGATTTTGGCGCCTTATCGTTTTGATGAGCATTCGGGTTGGCAAGGAGTTTCGCATCCAGGCGTTTTTAAAGATGATAGTGGTCAATATTATATGGCGCATCAAGGAAGACCGGGTGAAAACAGTTTCTTTATGGTATTGCACGTGCGTAAAATCCATTGGACCGAAGATGGTTGGCCTATTGTTTCACCAGAGCGTTTTGCCAATGTAGCACAGACGGCAGTTGCCGATGCTGATTTGGTAGGAAATTATGAGCAGATCATTTTTGGTTACACCGTTACGCCGGGATATGCTGATGAACAGCGCTATCCTGATTTTCAAAATTCGATCGATCTCACATTAAATGCTGACGGAAGCATCAATTCTAACGCCAATGATGTATGGAGTTATGATGCACCTTGGTTAACTTTAAATTTTGGTGACGGAACCTTTGTAGATAAACTCTATGTTGAACGTGGCCGTGATTGGGAAAATGAAGTAGAATCTACCATTTTACTTTCAGGATTAAATAATGAAGGAACTGCCATTTGGGGCAAAAAAATAAACTAAAATGAAAGGATATTTTTATTCACTTTGTGCAGCAGCTGCACTTTTCACAAGCTGTAAAACCACAGCACAAACAGAAGAAGTAAGTGTAGAACGTGGTCAGGCACTTTTTGAAGAGCTTGAAGCTTCTTACAACAACCCAATTATAAAAGACAAATACACAGCAGATCCTGCTGCTTTGGTTCACGATGGTCGCGTGTATATTTATGCCGGTCACGATCAGGCGCCGGACGATCAGGAACGCTATATTATGAATGAGTGGTTGCTGTTTTCTTCAGATGATATGGTCAACTGGAAAGAACATCCCGTGCCGCTAAAACCTACCGATTTTGACTGGGCAATTCACTCAGCCTGGGCAGCTGAGGTTGTGGAGAAGGATGGGAAATTCTACTGGTTTGTGACAGTTCAGCATGATGAATCCAAGCACGGTAAAGCAATTGGTGTAGCCGTGGCAGACAGTCCGGAGGGACCTTGGAAAGACGCTATTGGCAAAGCGTTGATCACTAACGATATGACCACGCAAACAAAAATTAGTTGGGATGATATTGATCCAACAGTTTTTATTGATGATGATGGCACTCCTTATTTATATTGGGGAAATCAAGTATGTAAATACGTAAAGTTAAAAGACAATATGATCGAGATGGACGGTCCTATCCACACAGTTGACCTTCCTAAATTTACTGAAGCACCATACATTCATAAACGTGGCGATTGGTATTACCTTTCTTATGCTTATGATTTTCCGGAGAAAACCGCCTATGCAATGTCAAAATCAATTACCGGCCCTTGGGAGTATAAAGGGATTTTAAATGAAGTTGCGGGTAACAGCAATACCAACCATCAGTCAATTATTGAATTTGAAGACAAATGGTATTTCGTTTATCATAACGGAAGCATTCCTACGCACGGTAGCAGTTTTCACCGTTCGGTTTGTGTAGATCGTTTATACTACAACGAAGACGGAACGATCAAACGCATCGTGATGACCTCTGAAGGAATTCAACCAGAAAACTAAACTATGAAAACGCTTTTCACCCTTTTTAGTCTTTTAGTATTTAGCAGCCTTTTTGCACAAGACATCCGCGTTCACGATCCGGTTGCGATCAAGCAGGGCGATATGTATTACCTTTTTTGCACCGGAAGAGGAATATCAGTATTCAGTTCGCCTGATTTAAAAAACTGGGAAAAAGAACCTCAAGTATTTACTGAAGAACCGGTTTGGGCAGATGATGTTTCGGCAGATTTCAACAATCATATTTGGGCTCCGGATATCACGTTTCATAACGGCAAATACTATCTGTATTATTCGGTTTCTGCTTTTGCGAAGAATACTTCGGCGATCGGTTTGACGATCAATACGACCCTTGATGCAGACGATCCTAATTACAAATGGGAAGATCAGGGTATCGTGATCCAGTCGGTTCCTAATCGCGATTTATGGAATGCCATCGATCCTAATTTGATTTTTGATAAGGATGACACCCCATATCTGGCATTTGGCTCCTTTTGGGAAGGACTAAAAATGGTAAAGCTTTCAGAAGATTTGAAAGCTATTGCGCAGCCGCAAGAGTGGCATACGATCGCGCGCCGGGAACGTTCCTTCGATCTGGCGGATGCCAATCCTGGAGATGCAGCGCTAGAAGCGCCATTCATCTTCAAAAAAGGAGATTGGTACTACGAATTTTTGTCTTGGGATTTATGCTGTCGCGGTGAAAACAGCACCTATAAAGTAGTGGTTGGACGATCTAAAACTGCAACGGGTCCTTATATAGATAAAGACGGGGTTGCCCTAAATAATGGCGGCGGAACGTTGATCATCGAAGGAAATGAAAATTGGTATGGCGCGGGGCACAATAGTACCTACACGTTCGACAGAAAGGATTACATCATTTTTCACGCTTATGATGCCAATGATAATGGTGCACCAAAATTAAAAATCGCTGAGCTTCAGTGGGATGCTGAAGGCTGGCCAACTTTAAAAGATAATGTTCTTGATTAAAATGAAATATTTTGTTGTTAGTCTGTTTCTACTAAGTGCTTTTGCCAAAGCGCAGGAGAAGGTTTCGCTTTTTCCATTGAATGGGGTTTCGATAGAATCCGGAGTTTTTAAAGAAGCAGCATTAACTGATTTTAATTACATACAAGCGCTTGATGCAGACCGCTTACTCGCTCCGTTTTTGCGCGAAGCTGGTTTAGAGTCTAAAGCGGATTCCTATACCAATTGGGAAAATACAGGACTCGACGGTCATACAGCTGGTCATTATATTTCGGCATTGTCGATGTATTATGCTTCTACCGGTGATCAAAAAGCAAAGAAAATGCTTGAATATGCCTTAGCTGAATTGGATCGCGTTCAAAAAGCAAATGGGAACGGATACATTGGTGGCGTACCGGGAAGCGATGCGCTTTGGGCAGAAATTAAAGCAGGAAAGATCAACGCGGGAAGCTTTAGTCTAAACGATAAATGGGTGCCGCTGTATAACATCCATAAAACTTTCAACGGTTTAAAAGATGCCTGGGTTCACGCAGAACTTCCGCAGGCAAAGCGTATGCTAATCGAGTTAACCGATTGGTTTCTGGATATTACAGCCGATCTAAGCGAGGCGCAAATTCAGGATATGCTACGCTCAGAACACGGCGGACTCAACGAAGTTTTTGCCGAGGTTTACGCAATTACAGGAGAAGAAAAATATCTGAAACTCGCTGAAGATTTTTCGCAGCACGCCTTATTAAAACCACTTGCTGCTAATGAAGATATCTTAACCGGAATGCACGCCAATACGCAAATCCCTAAGTTTATTGGTTTTGAGCGCATCAGTCAGTTGGAAGAGGCTAAAGCCTATCACGACGCTGCTTCCAATTTCTTTGATAATGTAACAACACAGCGTTCCATTAGCATTGGTGGTAACAGCGTGCGCGAACATTTTAATCCTGTAGATGATTTTTCATCGGTGGTGAGCAGCGAGCAAGGACCAGAAAGTTGTAACACCTACAATATGCTCAAGTTGAGCAAACTTTTGTTTGAAGATACTTCAGAAGAGCATTATATCGATTTTTACGAGCGCGGATTGTATAATCACATTCTGTCTTCTCAAAACCCTGATGGCGGGTTTGTGTATTTCACGCCCATTCGTCCCGGTCATTATCGCGTGTATTCGCAGCCGGAAACCAGTTTTTGGTGTTGTGTGGGTTCGGGGATGGAAAATCACACCAAGTACAACGAACTTATTTATGCGAAAAATGAGGATAAACTTTATGTGAATTTGTTTATTCCTTCGGAAGTGAACTGGGAAGAGAAAAATGCTACACTTACGCAAAAAACAAACTTTCCTGAAGAAGCATCAACTGAATTGGTTTGGAATAGCAAAAAGAAAACCAAGGCAACTTTGATGTTGCGCTATCCACAATGGGTAAATGCCGGTGAACTGAAGGTTTATGTGAATGATAAACTACAGGAAATCCAAGCCACTCCGGGTTCTTACGTTTCTATGGAGCGCAAATGGAAAAACGGCGATCGCATTAAGATGGAATTGCCAATGCATTTAAGTTTAGAAGAATTGCCTGATGATTCAGGGTATGTTTCTGTAAAATACGGTCCAATTGTTCTGGCTGCCGTGACAGGTGAAGAGAATCAAGACGGACTTTTTGCAGACGATAGTCGAGGAGGTCACATCGCAGATGGTCCATTTTTACCTTTAACCGAAGCACCGATGTTTATTACTGAAAACGGTAAGAATCTTTTAAATGAGATCAAGCCGGTTGAAGGCGAGCCGTTACACTTTAAAGCGCCTAAGCTGTTTTATCCCGAAACGTATTCAGATTTGGTGCTTCAGCCATTCTATAAAATTCACGAGAAGCGCTATTCTATTTACTTTAAGAAACAAACTCCTGAAGGATTAGCTGAAGTGCAACGCAAGCTTGAAGAGAAGCAGAAAGCCGAAGCTTACTTACGAGAGATCACACTAGATTTTGTAGCTCCGGGAGAACAACAACCGGAATCTGATCACGGAATTCTATCTAAAAATTCAAACAGTGGCTTAAATCAAAATAAGCACTGGCGCGATGCTACAGGTTGGTTTAGCTACGATCTAAGAAATAAAGAAGCTAAAGCTAAAACGTTGCGTGTGACCTATTTCGGAAAGGATTCAGGTCGCAAGTTTAAGATTATGATAAACGGAACTGTAATTGCCGAACCTCATTTAAAAGGAACTCGAGGTAATGACTTTTTTGAAGTCGATTATACGATTCCCCAGGAGCTTGCAGCAAATAACGAAATTCTAACAGTGCGCTTTGAAGCTAAAGAAGGTTCAACCACAGCCGGAATTTACGGTGTTCGCTTATTGAGCGTACCCGCAACCCAAGAATAAAAACACATAACACACTTATAAGATGATCACACAAACAATTAAAAAAGCAGGATTAGCCGCTGTTTTAGCCGGTACTTTTCTGGCAGGCAATACGCTTTTTGCTCAAAAAGAATTAACGGTTGATATGAGCGAGACCATCGCACCCATTCAACCTACGATGTACGGAATTTTCTTTGAAGATATCAACTTTGCCGCAGACGGTGGTTTGTATGCTGAGATGATCAAAAACCGTTCGTTTGAATTTACGATCCCAATGATGGGTTGGTCTCAGCCTAACAGCGACAGACACTCGTACAACAACGAATCTGGTTTTGCAATGCCTGTAAAATACTTTGAAGGAGAAGGAAATTTGAACTTTTTACGCGTTCAAGTTAAGAATGCTGAAGGCTATGAATTGCACAATGAAGGCTTCCGTGGGATGGGAATCAAAGAGGGAGATACCTATCGTTTTACTTTTGATGCTAAGCAAATGGAAGGTGCCGTTTCAGCAGTAAAAGCTGAGCTTTTGGATGAGGAAGGAAATACGATCGCTGAAGCTTCAATCCCGGTTTCTGGTTCAGAATGGGCAAATTATAAAGCTGAAATCGTTCCGAATAAAACCGTGATGAAAGGTTCTTTAAAGTTAACCTTTGAAGGTACCGGAGAATTAGGTCTTGATATGGTTTCGCTTTTCCCAACAGATACGTGGAATGGTCGTGAGAATGGTTTACGTAAAGATTTAGTGCAATTATTATATGATCTTGACCCTGGATTTTTAAGATTTCCTGGAGGATGCATTGTTGAAGGCCGCACACTGGCGCGTCGTTACCAATGGAAAAAAACCGTAGGTCCTGTTGACGAGCGTCCAAGTTTAGTTAACCGTTGGAACACCGAATTTGACCACCGTTTAACTCCAGATTATTACCAGTCGTTTGGTTTAGGTTTCTTCGAGTATTTTCAGTTGTCTGAAGATCTAGGGGCAGAGCCGCTTCCTATTTTAAGTTGTGGTATTGCGTGTCAATTCAATACCGGCGAATTAGTTCCTATGGACGAACTGGATCCTTATGTGCAAGACGCATTGGATTTGATCGAATTTGCAAATGGTTCAACAGATACTCCTTGGGGAAAAGTACGTGCAGATATGGGACATCCTGAGCCTTTCAATATGAAATACATAGGAGTAGGTAATGAGCAGTGGGGACCGGAATATATCGAGCGTTACAAAGTGTTTAATGAAGCTATTTCAGAAAAATATCCTGAGATCATTATTGTTTCAGGAAGCGGGCCATTTCCTGATGGAGACTATTTTGAGTATGGAATGAAAGAGCTTAAAGAAATAGGAGCAGAGATCATCGATGAGCATTATTACAGAAGTCCGGAGTGGTTTAGAGAAAATGCAACCCGTTATGACAGCTACGATCGCAATGGTCCAAAAATTTTCGCAGGAGAATACGCAGCACAAAGCGTTGCTATTGCAAGTCCGGATAACAAAAACAACTGGGAGACTGCACTTTCTGAAGCTGCATTTATGACCGGACTAGAGCGAAATGCAGAGGTGGTTCAACTTACTTCGTATGCACCGTTGATGGCACACGCTGAAGGTTGGCAATGGACACCAGATATGATCTGGTTCAATAACTTAGAATCTTACGGTACGCCGAATTATTATGTTCAAAAATTATATTCAACCAATAAAGGAACCGATTTGATCTCGGTAACCCAAGATGGTAAAAACTTGGTTGGACAAGAAGAACTTTACGCTTCTGCGACTTTAGATTCAGAAGCTAATGAGGTTGTGGTGAAAGTGGTTAATACTTCAAGCGAAGCTCAAGAAATTCAGTTGAATTTTGAAGGCAAGCGTTTAAAGAGTAAGGGTAGTGTAATCGTTTTAAAAGAATCAGATTTGACTCAGGAAAATTCGTTTGAATCAACGCAGGAAATCGCTCCTATAACCGAGGAGTTAAAAGTTAAAAAAGACGTTGCAACCTATGAGGTTTCGGCTTATTCGTTGAATATCATTAGAATACCACTTAAATAAACTCTTAATAAAAAACTAAAAATATTAAGTGTTGAATCTACATTTTTAAACAGATTATAGTAGATTTGTTAGCAAGTAAGATTTTAGAATATGAAAGATTATGTGATTGGGCTTGATTACGGCTCAGATTCTGTTAGAGCGGTTTTGATAGATGCAGCTACAGGAGCAGAGATAGAAGCAGAAGTAAGTTATTATAGACGTTGGAAAGAGCGTCTATATTGTGACGCTTCAGAAAATCGTTTTCGCCAGCATCCTTTAGATTTGATCGAAGGGCTTGAAGCAACCATAAAAGCTGTTGTTACCCGAAGCGGAGTTTCAGCAGAATCGGTAAAAGGAATTTGTATCGATACTACAGGTTCTTCACCTATTCCGGTTAATGCGGAAGGTGTGCCTTTATCGCTAACAGATGGTTTTGAAGAAAACCCTAATGCGATGATGGTTTTGTGGAAAGATCATACCGCAATTGCAGAAGCTAACGAGATCAATCACCTTGCACGCACTTGGGGAGGTGAAGATTTTACAAAATATGAAGGAGGAATCTATTCTTCTGAATGGTTTTGGGCAAAAATTTTACACGTGGTGCGTGAAGATGAGGCAGTAAAACAAGCTGCATACTCTTGGATGGAGCATTGTGACTGGATCACTTATCTTTTGCTTGAAAATACTTCGCTAGAAACCTTTAAACGCAGTCGTTGTGCAGCGGGTCATAAAGCGATGTGGCACGAGAGCTGGGGAGGATTGCCGCCAGAAGAATTCTTAGGAAAATTAGATCCATATTTAGCAGCATTGCGTTCACGATTATATTCTGAAACGTACACGTCTGATGAAGTAGCCGGAAATCTTAGCGCTGCCTGGGCAGAAAAATTAGGACTTACCACCGAAACTAAAATCGCAGTAGGAACTTTTGATGCACACGCAGGGGCTGTAGGCGCTAAAGTAGAAGAGCACACGCTCGTTCGCGTAATGGGAACTTCTACGTGTGATATAAGTGTTTCTTCACCAGAGGTGGTGGCTAATAAAACCGTAAGAGGTATTTGTGGTCAGGTAGATGGTTCTGTCATTCCCGGAGCTGTAGGTCTTGAGGCCGGTCAATCTGCTTTTGGGGATCTATTGGCATGGTTCAAAGATGTATTGAGTTGGCCCATTGATAACCTTGTGCTTACTTCAGATATTCTTTCTGCAGAGCAAAAGGAACAATTAAAAGAAGAAATTGAAGCTGATTTTATCAGAAAATTATCTGATGCAGCAGAAGCGATTCCGCATAGCGAAGCGATTCCTGTTGCTTTAGACTGGATCAACGGAAGAAGGACTCCAGATGCAAATCAAGAGCTTGAAGCTGCGATCACCAATTTAAATATGGGAACGCGTGCTCCGCATATTTTTAAAGCTTTAGTAAATGCGATTTGCTTCGGTTCTAAAAAGATCTTAGATCGTTTTGAAGATGAAGGCATCGAGATCAAGTCTGTTGTGGGTATTGGCGGTGTAGCGCGTAAATCTAAATTTATAATGCAGTCATTGGCAAATACTCTTAACGTGCCAATTAAAGTTGCAGCTTCTGACCAAGCACCAGCTTTAGGAGCCGCGGTTTACGCTGCTGTTGCTGCAGGATTGTATCCTAATGTGATTGAAGCGAGCAAAACTTTAGGCAGTGATTATGAGGCAGAATACCTTCCGCAGGAAGAGCATTTAGAAGAATTTGCAGCCTTGATGCAGCGCTATGAAGTCTTGAGTGACTTTGTAGAAAATAATATAACCAAACCGAAAAAGAACATAAAAGAACATGTATAAGTCTTTAAAGGAAGAATGCTACGAAGCTAATATGGAACTAGACGCTTTAGGTCTGGTTATTTATACTTTTGGCAACGTAAGCGCAGTAGATCGTAAAAACGGCGTATTTGCTATTAAACCTAGCGGTGTGCCTTATGAAACCTTGAAACCGGAAGATATTGTTATCGTTGATTATGATAACAACATTGTAGAAGGAGATAAACGTCCATCGTCTGATACAAAAACACATGCGTATTTATACAAACATTGGGAAGGTGTTGGCGGTATTGCACATACGCACGCTACGTATTCTGTAGCTTGGGCTCAGGCACAGATGGATATTCCTATTTTTGGAACGACACACGCCGATCACCTCACAGCAGATATTCCTTGTGCGCCACCCATGCACGATGATTTGATCTCAGGAAATTATGAGCACAATACAGGAATCCAAATTCTAGACTGTTTTAAAGACAAAGGTTTGGATTATAACGAAGTAAATATGGTACTTTTGGGTAACCACGGTCCTTTTGCTTGGGGAGAAACGGCTGCAAAAGCGGTTTATAACAGTAAGGTTTTAGAAGAAGTAGCGCGTATGGCACAATTGACACTTCAGATTAATCCGAATGCACCAAGACTTAAAGATTCGCTTATAAAAAAACATTATGAGCGTAAGCATGGTAAAGATGCTTATTACGGCCAGGGTTGCTAATCAATAAACTAATCAATTACATTTTCAAATTATGGGATTAATCACATTTGCCGCATTTACACTTTTGGTAGCGGTGATTTCGTATTTCGCTTCGCGTAAAACAGATGAGACCACTTCAGATGGTTACTTTCTAGGAGGTCGTAGTTTAACAGGACCGGTAATCGCCGGTTCCCTTTTGTTAACCAACCTTTCTACGGAACAGATTATAGGTACTAACGGTGTTGGTTTTAGTGAAGGTATTCTAATTGCAGCGTATGAAATCGTTGCAGCTGTAGCCATGGTCTTTACAGCTTTTGTGCTTTTACCAAAATACCTAAAGGGTGGAATATCTACGATTCCTCAATTTTTGGAAAAACGCTACGGAAAACTTACGAAAACGATTGTGTCAATCCTATTCTTAATGGCCTACGCGATCTCGATGCTGCCAACGGTACTATATTCTGGTGCATTGGCGATCAATACAATGTTCGATATTCCGGAGCGTATGGGGCTTGATCCTGAATCTGCACTTTGGGTTACCGTTTGGGGAATTGGAATCATTGGATCTATTTATGCAATTTTTGGAGGATTAAAAGCAGTAGCAGTTTCTGACTCGATCAATGCTGTTGGTTTGATTGTTGGAGGTCTTCTAATTCCTGTTTTCGGTCTTATGGCAGTAGGTGGCGGAAGTGTAGTTGAAGGTTTGAATGTAGTCACCACAAATCTTCCTGAGAAATTTGAAATTCTAGGTGGACCTAATTCTTCAGTGCCGTGGACGACCTTATTCACAGGTATGCTTATCGTGAATTTCTATTATTGGGGAACCAACCAAGCGATCATTCAGCGTGCGCTGGGAGCAAAAAACTTAGCCGAAGGACAAAAGGGATTATGTCTGGCAGCGATCATTAAGATTTTAGGCCCTATCATCGTGGTACTTCCCGGAGTTATTGCTTTTGAATATTTTAACGGAAATCTTGACAATGCGGATGAAGCATACCCAATGCTTGTGAAAGCTGTTCTGCCAACTGCTTTTGTAGGATTCTTTGCAGCGGTACTTTTTGGTGCGATTTTGAGTTCGTTCAACTCGGCATTAAACAGTTCGGTAACCTTATTCGGTCTTGATTTATATAAACAATACTTTAATGCAAATGCTTCAGAAAAGCAGGTTGTACGCGCAGGTAAAACCTTCGGTATTTTCTTAGCGATCTTTTCGATGGCAATTGCACCATTGCTCTATGGCGTAGAAGGTGGTATCTTTAATTACCTACAGGAGTTAAACGGTTCTTTTAGTGTGCCAATTTTGGCGATCATTTTAGTAGGCTATTTCTCAAAACGCGTTTCAGGAAAAGCAGCTAACATCGCTATTGTTTTTGCGGTGGTGACCTATTTAGTGACCTTATACGTGGTAAAACCAATTATCGCAGACAATGCAGTTGCAGCAGCAGAGCTCTCTGGCGTTACCGATGCTTCAGAACTTGCAATGGTAGCAAAAGATGCGTTCCCAAGTTTCTTACATATTATGGGAATCATATTTGTAATGGTTTTTATCATCTTGTTTACGGTGAGTAAATTCTTTCCACGTCAAACAGATTATCTTGAAGAATACACACGTCAGGTGGACATTACACCTTGGAAATATTTAAAACCGGCTGGTGTAGTCATCTGCATCGCGGTGGTGAGTATTTACATCTACTTTTCATAAAAAACACTTAATCATTCAAAAATAAAAGCACAATCAAGGCTATGAATTATAACATTGACCAGTACGAGGTTTGGTTTGTAACAGGAACCCAGCATTTATACGGGGAAGAAACGCTAAAACAAGTAGCAGGACACTCTCAGGAGATTGCAAAAGGACTTAATGCCTCTGCAGCGATTCCTGTAAAAATCGTTTATAAAGATCTAGTAAAAACGCCTAACGAGATCACAGACTTGTGTCTTGAGGCCAATAGTACTAAAAATTGCATCGGTTTAATTTTATGGATGCATACATTTTCACCGGCGAAAATGTGGATTAAGGGATTGAATATTCTTCAAAAACCGGTCTGCCATTTACACACACAATTTAATGCAGAAATTCCATGGGGCGAGATTGATATGGATTTTATGAATCTAAATCAATCTGCCCACGGTGATCGTGAATTTGGTTTTATGATGTCGCGTATGCGTAAAAAGCGCAAGGTCGTTGTAGGGCACTGGCAAGATGCTCGCGTACAGACTAAACTGGGTGTGTTTACCCGTGTCGCTTTAGGATGGAATGAATTCCAAAACTTAAAAGTAGCGCGTATTGGTGACAATATGCGTGAGGTTGCAGTGACTGAAGGTGATAAGGTAGAAGCGCAAATGCGTTTTGGTTTTACCGTAAACGGATTTGATTCTTCAGACATTGTGGCAAAAATCAATGAGATCAAACCAGAAGAGCTTGATGCGTTATTGAAGACCTATGAGACTGAGTACGAACTGCACGATTCTATAAAAGAAGGTGGCGAGAAGCGCCAATCTTTAGTTGATGCAGCAAAAATTGAATTAGGCTTGAGAGCCTTTTTAGAAGAAGGTGGTTTTGGTGCGTTTACAGATACGTTTGAGAATCTTGGCGAACTGAAACAATTACCGGGAATCGCTACGCAGCGCCTTATGGCAGATGGTTACGGTTTTGGTGGAGAAGGAGACTGGAAAACAGCTGCTTTAACACGTGCGATGAAAGTGATGGCCATTGGTCTTGAAGGAGGAACTTCGTTTATGGAAGATTATACCTATCATTTCACACCACAAGGTTCTTACGTGTTAGGTTCGCATATGCTGGAGATTTGTCCATCTATTGCTGATGCCAAGCCAAAATGTGAAGTACATCCGTTAGGAATTGGTGGTAAAGAAGATCCGGCGCGTTTGGTGTTCAATTCACCAGAAGGTCCGGCGATCAACGCCTCTTTAGTAGATATGGGTAACCGTTTCCGTTTAATTGTGAACGAAGTTGAAGCCGTTAAGCCAGAAGCAGATCTTCCGCATTTGCCGGTAGCGCGTGTACTTTGGGATTGTAAACCGAATCTTGATATCGCAGCAACAAGCTGGATTCACGCAGGAGGTGCGCACCATACGGTATACAGCCAGGCGGTAACTACAGAATTTATGGAAGATTTTGCAGACATAGCAGGTATCGAATTACTTGTGATCGATGATCAAACCCGAGTTCGTGACTTTAAGGATACGATAAACGCTAACGAAGCCTACTATCACATCTTTCAACACCGTATGTAAGTTTAAAAACAGACGAATTATGAAATTAAATAAAAATCTTTTAGTTGTTCCTGTTGTATTAGGGATGGCCCTTTCGATGGTAAATTGTAAAAATGAGCCTAAGAAAGAAGAAACTGCGGTTGTTGCAGAAATGCCTGAAGCAACCATCACCAAGTCAGACTTTGGAATGACGCCAGATAGCATTGCTGTTGAAAAATACAGCCTTGTTAACGCAAATGGGATGGAAGTTGATATCATCACGTATGGCGGTATCATTACCAGCTTAAAAGCGCCTAGCCAAGACAGCACATTTCAAGATGTGGTACTCGGTTATGATACTTTAGAGGAATATACTACGACCGGAAATCCAACTTTTTTTGGAGCTTTGATCGGACGCTATGGAAACCGTATTGCCAACGGTAAATTTTCCATCGATGGTGAAGAATATCAATTACCAACTAACGACGGACCAAACAGTCTGCACGGTGGAAAAGGTTTTGATAAAGTAGTTTGGACGGCTGAAGAAATTGAAGATGGAGACAACGTAGGCTTAAAGTTGACCTACACCAGTCCTGATGGTGATCAAGGCTATCCCGGAAATTTAGAAACTACTGTGACCTATACCTTATTAGCAGACAATACGCTTAAAGTAGACTATGAGGCAACAACAGATAAGACAACGGTTGTGAACCTTACACAGCATTCGTACTTCAATTTATCTGGTGATTTTGACAACACTATTTTAGATACCGAAGTAATGCTGAATGCAGATCAATATTTACCGGTTGATGAAACCTTGATTCCAACAGGAGAGTTGCGTGCTGTTGAAGGTACTCCTTTTGATTTCCGAGAAGCGAAAGCGATTGGAGCAGAAATTGAAGCTGAAAACGATCAGCTTAAAAAAGGGCAGGGTTATGATCACTGCTGGGTTTTGAATGATGAAAGCGGAGCGATGCATTTAGCCGCTACAGCTTATGATCCACGTAGTGGAAGATTCTTAGAAGTGATGACTACAGAGCCTGCAATTCAGTTTTATACCGGGAATTTCTTAGACGGAACCTTACCGCAAAAAGGAGGTGAAGGCACTTATGCTTTGAGAAGTGGTTTCTGTTTAGAAACACAACATTATCCAGATTCTCCTAATCAGTCTGAATTTCCATCGACACTTTTAAAACCGGGAGAAACCTATAACACAACTACAAGCTTTAAGTTTTCAGTAAAATAAAAATGCCTTGAGCATTTGTGTTTAGATGAAAAAGCCCAATGTAATTTACATTGGGCTTTTTGTTGTTTATGAGCGTTGCTTTAAATTTTGTTCGCAGAGCGCGACGATTTGTTCAATGCGCTTCTGCCTCGTTGCTTCTCTTTTAGCTTGATTAAGCCAATACAAATAGCTTTTGCGATAGCCGCGGGCAAAATTCTCATAGTTCTCAAAAGCTTTGGGATTGTTATTGAACGCCGTTTGTAGATCTTCTGGGATGATTCCGTTTTCTACATCGTCTAAAGCACTCCACGAACCGTTTTCTTTTGCGATTTCAATGGATTTATAACCACTATCGTGAATTAGGCCTTCCTTCTCTAATCGTTCAATGTAAGCTTTGTTAACTGCGCTCCAAACGCTTTTTGCGTTGCGCTTACAGAAGTATTGCTTGCGTCTATCGTCATCAATTTTTCTCACAGTGCTGTCAATCCAACCATAACAAATGGCGACTTGCACGGCTTCTTCCCAACGCATACTAGGTTCTTCGGCAGCTACTTTGTAAAAAACTAGATCGACACCGCTCTCTAAATGATGATTTTCATGAAGCCAAGCGCGCCATTCTTCAGCATTTTTAAAATAGAGTAGTGGGCGCTTACCTTTTGTCATATTTACTTGATTTCTTCCGCTTCAATATAGAAGTTACGATCAACTTTAAAATCGGTAATTGGCGCATCAAATGACTTTGTTTTCCAAGCTGCTGAAGGGTAGATCCATTCAGTTGTATTATTTACGTGAACCTGAATAGGCATATCAAAACCTTCAACAATAGCGGTATATCGGAATTTTAACGTGTTCCCATCAATCGTGTATTCCAACTCCGGAATCATCGTAGTTCGCAGGTATTGATCCCAAAATTGAGTCAGGTCAATTCCGCTTTGCTCGCTAATATAATTTTCAACCTGAGCAGTCGTCACTGTTTGATGATAAAATTCTTTGTTGAGTCCGCGCAGAATTTGCCGCCACTTTTCATCATCTTCAACTAGTTGGCGTACGGTGTGTAAAATATTAGCTCCTTTAAAATACATATCGCCGCTTCCTTCGTGATCTACACCATAAGTCCCGATGATCGGGCGATCATTACGAATTCCTCTGCGCATCCCGACTACATAGTCTGAAGCCGCTTCTTTTCCGTAGAAATAATCAACAAATAAATTTTCAGAATACGTGGTAAAGCTCTCGTGAACCCACATATCTGCCACATCTTTATTGGTGATATTATTGGCGAACCACTCGTGACCGCTTTCGTGAATAATGATATAATCAAATTTCATTCCCCAGCCGCTTCCCGAAAGATCACGACCTAAATAGCCATTTCCGTATGCGTTGCCGTAAGTCACGTTGCTTTGGTGCTCCATCCCCAGATAAGGGACTTCAACCAGTTTATACCCATCTTCATAAAAAGGATAGGGGCCGAACCAATGCTCAAAAGCTTCCAGCATTTTTGGCACTTGCTTGAACTGCTTTTTAGCTTTCTCAAGATTTTCTTTTAGCACGTAAAAGTTTAAATCGAGTTCGCCTTTTTCGCCATTAAAAGTATCAGAAAAATGTGCATAATCTGCAATATCAGCGCTTACTCCGTAATTATTGATAGGATTTTCAACAGCCCAATGAAAGGTAGATTTTTGCTGTGTTGAAGTCGAATCGATAAGTTTCCCATTACCTACCGCGGTCAAGCCTTTAGGAACCGTAATAAAGAAATCTAGGCTTTCTACTTCGTCGTAAGGAATATCCTTGTTAGGCCACCAGATTGAAGAACCTATACCTTGATTGGCGTTTGCAGCGAAGACGTTACCATTGGCGTCTTCTTGCCACGTCCAGCCACCGTCCCAAGGTAAGCGATCACCAACCACGGGTTTTCCTTCAAATTTAACCTCGACTGTGTTTAAGGCACCTTTTTCTTGTTGCTCTTGAAGCGCTATAAAATAGGCAGCTCCGTCTTTTTTAATCTTTAGTTTCTCTCCTCCCTGAGTAGCGCTCAGGAGTTTCATAGGTTCTTGCAGATCAACTTGTAGCGTTTGATACGGATGAAGTACCTTGTAGGTGATCGTGTTGGTCCCTGAAATGAATTCTTGCTCAGGATCTATGTCAACTTTCAGATCGTAATGGGTGACATCCCACCAAGCGCGTTCAGGAGTGATGCTGCCTTTGAGTGTATCCTGATGTGTAAATTGTTTTTCTTGAGCAAATGCAGTTAGGCATACCATACCTAAAAGCGCTGTGATTAGTTTATGCATGCTTTTGTTTTAAGACTGAATTTCAAATGTCGTTCCAAAAAATGGATTAACGCATAATCGCATTAGGGAAAACTACCGGACTCTCGTGACCGTTAGCTCCAACCGCTGAAACTCCGAAGAATGAATTGTCAATTACAATTCCGTCTAAAGTAATTTCTGAAACATCCCCCACATAACGGCTGTGATCCCAGGTAGGCGAAGTGGTGTCTCTCCAGTATACTTTGTAACCAAATGCTACGTCTACTTTTGACCATGCTAATTTAGCATCTGCTTCAACGATTCCACCAATTTTAACCGTCTCCGGTGCCGGTGGAGCCCAAGCTAAACTTGCAAGGTTGATCGCGTTTACCGCGGTAAGTTTTGCCGCATACGGGAAGTTCACGTGTTCTACCACATCTCCGTATGCGATTCCATCTTCAGTACGGATATCCTGGTGTTGCTGGGTGTAATTTTCGTGTGCTTCCATAATGCGAACTCCGGCAAAACCTAAGTCATTAAAAGGTCTGTGATGCCCACCACGACCAAAACGATCCAGACGATAAATCATCATCGGGTTCATCTCTGGCATATACTTTTCTACATTTCTATGAATGTAGCGTGCTAATTGTCGTGAATTACCATCAACTTCACCTCCGTAAAAACGGCGTGCATTGCGCTGACGTTCGGTTTCGTTTGCAGGAACGGGTTCTGAGAAAATTCTAAAATCACGATTGCTTACCACACCATCTACACCGGTGATATTTCCGATCATATCGTTGTTTAATATTCCGATGATATCCCATCCTTGCTTTACAGCATATTCAGCAAGACCTTTTCCACCAAAAAGCCCTTGTTCTTCTCCAGATAAACCAACATAAATGATGCTGTTTTCAAATTTATATTTTGAAAGTACGCGGGCAGCTTCCATAGTTCCTGCCATACCGCTCGCATTGTCATTTGCTCCGGGAGCATCGGTGGTAAAATCGGTTGCACTACTCGCGCGAGAATCGATATCACCACTCATTATGATAAAGCGATTAGGATATTTTGTGCCTCTCTGAATCGCGACAACATTTACCACGTAGGTTTCTTTAGGAATACGGCTTCCCATTTCTGGTGTTACTAAATCTTTCTGGTAAAAAACGTCAAGACAGTCACCGCAGTTTGCAGACGTTTTGTCGAATTCTTCTTTGATAAAGCGACGTGCAGCTCCTATTCCGCGGGTATCGCTTAGCGTATCGCTAAAGGTGTTACGCGTACCAAAATCGGCAAGCGTGCGCACATCCTGCTCAATACGGTCTGCCGAAACAGCTTCTATAATATCATAAATGCGTAAATCTGTTTCTGAAGGCACATTATTCTGAGCAAACAAAGCCCCGAAACAAGAAAGGAATACAAGTGTAAATTTTAATTTCATATCATTAATTAGGGTTAAAAAAGGACGAGCAGTATCGTTAAAAATACTGCTCGTGATAAATTTATGCTAATTTATTGGCATCGCCAAAGCGTCGAAATACTCAAGGCTTGCTGTGGTCTAACACTAAGATGCAGCAAATTTTTTAAGCAAGTCGCGTACTCTGTCGGTGTCGTCTACATAATATTTAGCGGCTGTTTTTTGAAGTCCCACTTTGATTGTAAATGCATCTTCGGGCAAATCGTGAAACATATATTCATCGGTCCAATCATCACCAATGGCAAACTTAAACGTGTAGTCTTTACCGAAAATATGTTTGGTTACCGCTTTTCCTTTGTGAATGGTACTGTCTTTAATTTCCAAAACTTTATTTCCGTCAAGAACACCAAGTTCATTATTTGCTGAAAGTTCTTTGAGTACGGTTGAAAGTTCGCTAGCGCGTTTTTCCCCGAGGTCTGGATCGGCATTACGGTAATGCCAAGCCAATGAATAATTCTTTTCTTCAATAAAAGTACCAGCGGTGCGATCAACATACTTTTCAAGAATAGGACGCACAGTCTCCATCCAGTCATTTTTAAGATTTTCAGTAACGGCCCATTCCCCACCAACAGGACGTTTCCAAACGCCGTGTTCTGCAATCAATGTGATAGGCACATCTTGCCACCAGGTTCCTAAGGTGTGGCGATCGCGGCCACTAATGATGACTACTTCTGTATTTTCCTGACTGTGAATGCTACGAATTAATTCGATGAGTTCGTCATCTGGACTTGCGTCTTCTGGATTGTTGACAAATCCTCTTAAGGTTCCGTCGTAATCTAAGAACAGAATGCGCTTTTCTGATTTTTTATACGCATCAAACATGGTATCTTCTTGGTCTTGACGCATTCTAATTGCTTTCACAATATCAGACTTGTGTGTGGTGTCGTGTAAAGAGTGCATAAAATCGTCTGCCCATTTCTCAACATTATAGCGTTTTAAGCGCTTTTGAAGGAATTTATTACGTTTAACTTGTTCTGCTTCCGGCATTTCCATTGCGCGTTTTAAGGCATCGGCGATCTCTTCAAAATTATTAGGGTTGATGATCAAGGCTTCGCTCATTTCTTGCGCAGCACCGGCCATTTCACTCAGAATAAGTACACCCGTTTTATCAGTCCGGGTAGCCACATATTCTTTTGCGACGAGATTCATTCCATCTCTAATTGGCGTAAGAAGCGCTACTTCACAAGTCGTATATAAATCGATCAGGTTTTCAAAAGGCATCGACCGGTAGAAATACCAAATTGGTGTCCAACTCACCGATGCAAATTTTCCGTTTATTCTACCTACGAGTTCGTCTACTTCCTTTTTCAGCAATTGATACTGCGGAACGTTTGATCGGGATGGCACTGCCAACATCACTAAACGTACCTTCTCTTTAAATTCCGGGTACTTTTCTAGGAAGTATTCATACGCACGAATACGGTTTGCGATTCCTTTACTATAATCTAATCGGTCTATGGAAAGGATCATTTTTGCATCCGGAGTAGAATCGATATGGGTATCTAACCTGCGTTGTAATTCAGATTGATTTTTTGCGGTATCGTGTTTTGCAGCAGCATCAGCAAACTTGTCATAATCAATACCCATAGGGTAGGAGTTCACAGTGACGATTCGATCTTTTAAAGTGATCTCGTTAAAACTCACTTCGTGTCTTAAAATACGAGAAACAGAACTTAAAAAGTGACGTTGATAATCATAGGTATGAAAACCAATAAGGTCTGATCCTAGCAGCCCTTTTAATATTTCTTCTCTCCAAGGAAGCGTTCTAAAAACTTCATAAGAAGGAAACGGAATGTGTAAAAAGAACCCTATCTGCACATCAGGGCGCTCTTTTTTAATAAGTTCCGGGAGAAGCATCAATTGATAATCGTGAACCCAAACCGTATCGCCCTCTTCAATATTCTCAAGTACAACTTCAGCATACTTTTTATTTACTTCTACATACGTCTGGTAGCTTTCTTTTTCAAATTCGGTATACTCCATAAAATAATGGAATAACGGCCAAATCGTACGATTTGAAAAGCCGTAGTAGAAACCGTCAATATCTTTTTCGGTTAGAGAAACAGGAACACATTGTGCATCGTGGGCAGCTTTAGCCACATCATCTACAAGTTCTTCAGGAGTTTCTTCTTCGGTTAAACCGGTCCAACCGATCCAGACACCATTACTGTCTCTATGTACAGATTTCATTCCGGTTGCTAATCCACCTACGCTGGGTGTTGCTTTGATGGTATTGTTGTCAATTTGTAATTGTAAGGGCAGTCGATTTGAAATAATGATAGTTTTACTCATAAAAACACGTAATCGGAGGGTTAGATTTTTTGTTAATGCTTAAATTTCGGAAAATCGTAGCGGTTAAGCTAGCCGTTTAATAGAACTTTAGAATTTTAATTCCCTTATGGACAATTTAAATTATGGAATCATCGGGAACTGCAAGAGTGCAGCCCTTATCTCAGACAAAGGCTCATTAGATTGGTGTTGCCTGCCTATTTTTGACTCTCCATCGGTCTTTGCCAAACTTTTAGATGAAGAAAAAGGAGGTTCTCAGAGTTTTGAGGTTTCTGATGACTATAAAATTACTCAAAAATATATGTGGCAGACCAATATCTTACGCACGATGTATGATAATGGTACCGATGCTTTTGAAGTGTTCGATTTTATGCCGCGTTACGAGAAGCGAAGTGGAGCATTCTACGCCCCGCCGGATATTATTCGTTTTGTGCGACTGGTAAAAGGAGCACCAAAGTTTGTGTGTAACTACGATCCTAAATTAGAATATGCCAGTACCGAAACCATAACGGTAAATAAAGGAGAGTATATCGAAAGTTACACCGATGACGGAAAGTATGATTCACTTTATTTATATACAAATCTTGAAAAGGAATCTATTCTTAATAAGAAAGAAATAACCCTAGACGGAAACGCATTTCTCTTGATGTCGTATCACGAGAAACTGATGGAGCAAACGCTGGATAGAGCCTATTTAAAATTTCAGCGTACGAAAGTATATTGGATGAATTGGAGTGAGGTCACTACAAAATATCCTTTATATCAAAACGAAATTATGCGAAGCGCGCTCACTCTAAAAGCGCTTACATTTGAAAAGTCTGGAGCCGTTCTTGCTGCAGCGACTACCTCATTGCCAGAAACCATTGGCGAAGTGCGCAATTGGGATTACCGTTTTTGCTGGGTGCGCGATGCTTCGATGGTGATTCGAGTGATTTCCAATTTGGGTCATACCAAGTATGCACAAAATTTTCTTCAGTTTATCATAGACACGCTTCCAGATAAAGATGAGAAAATGCAAATTATGTATGGTATCAACGGAGAGAAAGAACTTACCGAGCATACATTAGACCATCTTTCAGGCTATAAAAACTCGGCTCCGGTGCGCATAGGTAACGCAGCCTACGTTCAAAAACAGAATGACATCTACGGAATTCTGATGGAAGTGATTTATCAGCAGTTCATTCAGTTTGAAACTACTCTTGAAAACAGTGAGGAACTGTGGACGGTTGTTTTAGGAATTGTGAAAATCGTAAGACGACACTGGCAGGAACCTGATAAAGGAATCTGGGAATTGCGTACCGAAGATCGTCACTTTACATTCTCAAAATTACTTTGCTGGGTGGCAGTAGATCGTGCGATTAAAATCGCTGAGGTTTTAAACCGAAGACGTCATCTTGAAGAGTGGGGTACACTGCGTAAGGAGATTCACGATGAGATTCACGACAACGCTTGGAATGAAGATATGCAGGCGTATACACAATATTACGGTTCAAAAGATATGGACGCTTCAACATTGCTGATGGAGCAGTATGGTTTTATCGATGCAAAAGATCCCCGATTTGTTTCTACCGTTGAAGCCACCGAACGCGAATTGTGCAAAGATGGTTTGATGTATCGTTATAAAAATGAAGATGATTTTGGTGAACCGAGTTCGTCTTTTACCATTTGTACATTTTGGTTTATCGACAGCTTGTTCAAGGTAGGGCAGAAGCAAAAAGCGATTAAATATTTTGATCAATTGTTGTCCTATAGTAATCATTTGGGCTTGTTCAGTGAGGATATCGATTTTAAAACCAAGCGTCTACTGGGGAATTTTCCGCAGGCATATTCACATCTTGCGTTGATCGAAACAGCTACCAATTTTGCAAAGTACGGTCAGGATTACGAAGAAGAAACACATTTTAAACCTATTTTGTATTAGAGAATGCAAAACATATCAGATTAAAAAAGCGGCCTTTGAGCCGCTTTTTTATTAGTGTCTCGCCTCCATAATACGTTTCATACTTACGTCTTCATAATTACGTTTTACAAAGGCTAAGGCGGTTTTTACAATTTGTCCCATAGACTTTGCACGTTTAAACTTCATATCCATCGTGTAATCGTACAATTGACTGCGCAGTTCTTTGAGGTTTTCTTCGGTAGAAATGTGATCGTGACTCATACATTTTAAAAGTCGGCGTAGTCTGTTTTTTGAGGTGATAATTCGTTTTGCTAACACCGCGCGTTCTTCCTCGCGGTATTGCTCGATAGATTTATCTCGAAGTCTATTGGAAACTAATTCAACCATTCTGAAGTTTTCCTTAAAAATGTGTGGCTTATAGACCTTAAAATTCCCTTCATAGGCTTGCTGGTCAAAATCAATAGCGCGTATTTTATATTTGATGTGATCAAAATCATGCGTTGGGATCACCACATAATTATACGAGCGCATATCTCCTAATAGCAAAATGGTGCAGCGTTCATTAAACTTTACAAACTCCTTGGCCAGTTGTGCTTTTCCCACATCATCACATTCTTCAAGATAATCTGAAATAAAAACGTCACCGGGAATGCCTACAATATGTTCTTCAATAAGCGTGTCTTTATAGACTAAAAAGTTAATACGGTTTGGAGATAAAATGTGCTCGAGATCCAAGCCATAAATACGACTTGCATCAGCTTTTTTTACGTAGAAATAGGTGTAGTTATCGTTAAAAATATTGTTGACTTTTATGCGGAAGGGCTTCGAGTTTCCAAACGTACAATAGTCAATAGCGGTCACACTTAAGAACGGAAGCACATTCTCGTTTCCGTCAGAATGTAAAATTGCATACACGCGTTTCAAGCTTTCTTCAATTTCTTTGCGCTCGTGTTCGGGGTAGTACACACTGATCCATAAGGTGTCTTTATCGTTTTTATCGTAAATATTTATTCCGCCGGAAAACCGTAATAAATCATCATAAAAAACGGGGATTTGCGTCAGGCGATTGTATTTATTTAAATACTCTTCTAAGCGCTCCCCAATGGGATATGTAGGCTTTTTACGAGACATTAATTTATCTTCCATAGCGTGTAATTTTGTTGAATTAAATAAAGAAAATCTACTGATTTTCTAGTTTGATTCAGGTGTAAAGGTACTAATGTGATGTAACAAAACAGAAGCTTACCCGTCTTGTTAGAGAACGTTAATTCTAAAAATACGCTTTTGGAAACAATTCTTACACTAAATAATCTCACCAAACATTACGGAAAAGTAAAAGCGGTAAACGACTTGAGCTTTACTATAGAAAAAGGCAACGTCTACGGTATTTTGGGCCCCAACGGAAGTGGAAAATCTACAACTCTAGGAATGGTGCTCAATGTGGTCAATTCGACTTCAGGAGTTTTCCAATGGTTTGACGGAAGTGACACTACGCACAATGCACTTAAAAAAGTTGGAGCGATCATAGAACGTCCTAATTTTTACCCGTATATGACTGCTGCTCAAAATTTGGAATTGGTGTGCACGATAAAAGATGTAGATCCCGGTAAGATTGAAGAAAAGCTCGAAATCGTTCATCTGCTAGACCGAAAGGATAGTAAATTCAGTACGTTTTCTTTGGGGATGAAGCAGCGTTTGGCTATCGCTTCGGCGCTTTTAAATGACCCTGAGATTTTAATTTTAGACGAACCAACAAACGGTTTGGACCCTCAGGGAATTCATCAAATACGAGAGATCATTAAAACCATTGCATCTGGCGGAACCACTATTTTATTGGCTTCACATTTACTTGACGAAGTTGAAAAAGTGTGTTCGCATGTTGTAATTATTAGAAAAGGAGTAAAACTGTATGCAGGACCGGTAGACGAGTTGAATGCAAGTCACGGCTTTTTTGAATTGCGTTGTGAGAAGCAAGCTGAGCTTATTAGCGTTTTAGAAAGTCATCAGGATTTTGCTTCGATAAAAGAAGAAAACGGACTCGTAACCGCGTTTTTGAAAAATCCGCTTACTGCAGAAGAACTCAACACGCTTCTTTTTACTCAAGGGATTGTGCTATCACATATGGTGAAGCGTAAAGAAAGCCTTGAAGAACAATTTTTACAACTTACTGCCAACCTTAACTAAGATTTTCATGCTACGATTACTCACTATAGAATTTTATAAATTAAAACACAGCCGCTCTTCAAAAGTGCTGAGCATCGCCTATTTTGTGATTTTATCTTTTATCGCACTCATTGCATCGATAGAATTTAATCTGGGTGATTTTCAAATTCGCATTGCAGATCAGGGAATTTTCAATTTCCCGTTTATTTGGCATTTTAATACTTGGGTTGCTGCGACACTTAAGTTTTTCTTGGCGATCGTCATCGTTTCAATGATCTCTAACGAATACAGCAATAGAACACTTAAACAAAATTTAATCGACGGTTTAAGCAAGAAAGAATTTATGCTGTCTAAGTTTTATACGGTCATTGCTTTTGCTGCGCTATCTACACTTTTCATCTTTGTGATGACCTTGATCTTAGGCTACTCTTTTTCAGATTATACTGAGTTTAGTATTGTAACGCGAGAGATGGAATTTCTATTGGCATACTTTTTCAAGCTAGTAGGCTTCTTTTCATTCTGTCTTTTCTTGGGTGTTTTGGTAAAACGTTCAGCGTTTGCTTTAGGGTTTTTATTTGTTTGGTGGATTTTTGAAAACATTCTCTACGGTATTCTCCGCTGGCAAACCAGTGCCGAAACTGCAGATGCAGTCATTCAATTTTTTCCGCTGGAATCAATGAAAAACCTGATCAATTTGCCGTTTCAACGTTTGAATTTTATTGAAACCGCAGCCAATCAACTGCAGGCAGATATTCAAATAGATTATGCGGTACATTGGTATGAAGTAGCAATTGTTTCAGTATGGATTTTCTTATTTATTTACAGCGCTTACGCATTGCTTAAAAAACGCGATTTATAAAAGTTTCTCGATTATTTCGTTGGATTCACCGATAGTATTTCAATAAGCACTTGGAATACTTTAAATTGTGGGCGTATAATGAAGGCGAACTCACATTTAATGCATAAAATAGTACTGCTTACAGGCGTGTTTCTTTTAGGAATGCTTAACGTTTGTGCTCAAGGACAGGCAAATAATTGGTATTTTGGATACGGTGCCGGACTGAACTTTAGCACAGGATCGCCCAGAGCATTAACCGATGGCAGCCTGTATACGCTTGAAGGTTGTGCGACAATTTCTGACGATGACGGAAACTTGCTGTTTTACACCGACGGAATCACCGTTTATGGTGCAGATCACAGCATTTTAACCAACGGAACAGGATTATTTGGAAACCCTTCCAGTACGCAATCTGCGATTATAATTCCACAACCAGATACACCGGGAATCTACTATATTTTTACCGTAGATACGAATACGAGACAGGGGGAAACCAACGAAGGTGTAAATTATTCAATCGTAGATTTTACCTCAGATCCAGACGGTGTAGTGCGTGAAAAAAACACACCCTTGTTGAACTACGCAGCAGAAAAGCTAAGTGCGGTGATCAAGAGCTGTACCGATAATAGCGTTTGGCTCGTTACTTTATCTTCAGCTTCGGGGAATCAGAATTTTATCAATACGGTTTATGCATTTCAGTTGAGTTCAAGCGGACTGGATACAACTCCGGTACGTTCTAGCGCAGGTTTTGTGGTTGAAGATCCCAGAGGGAACTTAAAATTCTCACCAGACGGAACCAAACTAGCTATCGCAAATGCAAGTGGAGGTCTATTCTTGGCTGATTTTGACTCAGAGTCCGGAACCGTAACCAATACTCAGCGCTTGAATATAAATTCAGCTAACTATGCTGCTTACGGAGTTGAATTTTCACCGAATAACAGATTTTTGTATTCAGCTAGTTCAAATAATGAAGATTCAAGATTAGGAGCAGGAAATCATTTTTCATCCTTGATTCAGTACGATCTGGAGGCGACGGATATCAATGCCAGCCAGGTCTCTTTAGATGAAAGCGGCTATTACAGAGGAAGCTTACAATTAGGACCTGATGGAAAAATTTACCGGGCTTTAAGTTTGGCGTATGAAGAGGGTTTGAATTCATTGGGTGTTATTGAAAATCCAAATGCGTTAGGAACTGCGGCAAATTACAATGATCAGGCTATAGATTTAGGAACAGGCGTGAGCTATCAAGGTTTGCCTCCATTTAATCAATCCCTTTTTAATGAATTAGATATCATTCAAAATAGTATCAGTACTACCCAATTGACCTTGTGTGATGGTGAAAATTATGTATTGGGCTATGAGCCCGTGGCGGGAGCACTTTATTCCTGGTACAAAGATGGAAATCTAATAGCTGGAGAAATCAATAATCAATTGAATATAAGTCAGCCTGCCGGAGTAAGCTTACCGTATACGGAAACCTATGAATTTAGACTAGATCCTAATGATGGAAGCTGTGAGAAAGTAGGTGTGGCAGAAGTGACGTATTATGGATATCCATCTGCTGCAACAGGATTGTCACTAACCCAATGTGAAGATGCCGGGACTGCTGATGGTCTGAGTATTTTTAATTTAACCCAAGTGCAGGAAGAGCTCACCGGAGGTGCTACAGATCTTACGGTAAGTTATCATTTAAATGCTACAGATGCAGCTACAGAAAGCAACGCTATTGATCCTGTTGGTTATGAAAATACAAATCCTACCGAAACTGTGTATGCCCGAGTAACCAATCCGGCCGGATGTAGTATTACTGTGCCTATTGATTTAATAGTAAGCAGTTCTGCAGCGAATACAGCAGTTTTAGAAGGTTGTGATCTTGACGATACTGGCTTTGCCGAATTTGACCTTTCGCAAGCAGATACACAGGTTTTAGATGGTGTTTCAGGAAATTATGAGGTTCATTATTATCCTACAGAAGAAGCCGCTTTGCTAGAGGATTCGGCTTTAGAGCTTCCGCAGTGGTATACCAATCAAACCGCTTATAATGAAACCGTGTATGCGCGTGTTGAAAATAATAATGCGTGTTTTGCCATAAGTACTGTAGCTTTAATTTTAATTCCGAGACCTGATTTTTCTTTGGAAACAGAAGCCATCTACTGCGAAGCTTCGTATCCCGAAACTCAGACGTATTCGCCAGATTATACCGATTTAGATCCCTCAAGAACTTACACCTACGAATGGTTTCCCGAAGGGCAGACTACACCGTATTTAGAAACCAATTTATCAGGCGATCATACCCTGCGCGTAACCGATGTGAATACAGGCTGTTTTAGAGAAGCAACCATTACAATTGTTGAAGAACAAATTCCTATTATTGATAACATTGAAGTAACCGATGCTACCGAAAACAATACGGCTACAATTACGCTTTCAGGAAATGGAGATTATGAAGTCGCTATTGATGATGAGACAGGGCCTTATCAGGATGAATTGTTTTTTGATGGATTAACGCCTGGGTTTCATACGCTCTATGTACGCTCTAAAAACGGCTGCACTACGATAAGTCAAGAGTTCAGCATTATCGGCTTTTCAAAATATTTTACGCCCAACGGTGATGGATATCATGACTATTGGCAAGTACAGGGAATAAGTGCGATGGTTCAGCCGGGGACGGTAATTCGTATTTTCAATCGCTACGGAAAGCTTTTAAAAGAATTGAATCCGTTAGGTCAAGGTTGGGATGGTACTTTCAGCGGGACCAATTTACCTGCCGATGATTATTGGTTCAGCGTAAAACTTGAGGACGGACGCTTGTTTAAGTCTCACTTTACACTCAAACGATAGCCGTAATTTTAAGGGAATCCTAAGATTTCTAAACTTTACTCTGACTTTCAAATAGTTTAATTTTACATAAGGATTTTTTCTTTAATCGCTCTTGTCTGAGCGCAAATACGATCTATTTTGAAATTCAATATACAGTCAGAATTTAAACCAACAGGAGACCAGCCCGGTGCGATTGAGCAATTGGTAGGCGGCATTGATGCCGGAGAGCGTTATCAAACCTTACTTGGGGTTACAGGTAGTGGTAAAACTTTTACCGTGGCCAATGTGTTACAGGAAGTTCAAAAGCCAACGCTTGTCTTGGCGCATAACAAGACCTTGGCTGCGCAATTGTATAGTGAGTTTAAAGCCTTTTTTCCAAACAACGCTGTTGAGTATTTTGTTTCCTATTACGATTATTACCAGCCGGAAGCGTATATCCCAACATCAGGAACGTATATTGAGAAGGATCTTTCTATTAATGAAGAGATCGAAAAATTGCGTTTGAGCACAACTTCGTCTTTGCTTTCGGGACGCCGCGATATTATTGTGGTGGCTTCAGTTTCTTGTTTGTATGGTATTGGGAATCCTGTGGAATTTCAGAAAAATGTGATCGCGCTGGAGCGGGATATGGTAATTTCTCGGACTCAGCTTCTCAAACGTCTTGTACAAAGTTTGTATAGCAGAACGACAGCTGAATTTAACCGCGGTAATTTCCGCATAAAAGGAGATACTGTAGATATTTATCCGGGATATGATGATCACGCGTTTCGTGTACATTTCTTTGGTGATGAGATCGAGGAGATCGAAGCCTTTGATGTAACAACCAATGAGGTTTTAGAAAAGTATGATCGCTTGAATATCTATCCGGCAAATATGTTTGTTACCAGTCCGGATGTATTGCAGAATGCCATAGATCAAATCGGTTTTGATATGGTAAAACAAGTGGACTATTTCAAAGAAATAGGAAAACATCTTGAAGCAAAACGTCTCGAAGAGCGCACCAATTTTGATCTGGAGATGATTCGCGAACTCGGCTATTGTAGCGGAATCGAAAACTATTCACGTTACTTAGACGGAAGAGAACCCGGGACACGTCCTTTCTGTCTTTTAGATTATTTTCCTGATGACTATTTGATGGTAATTGATGAGAGTCACGTTACCGTTTCTCAGGTAAGCGCGATGTATGGAGGAGACCGAAGCCGTAAAGAAAATTTGGTAGAATATGGGTTTAGACTTCCGGCGGCGATGGACAATAGGCCGTTGAAATTTGAAGAGTTTGAAGCGCTTCAGAATCAAGTGATCTATGTGAGTGCGACTCCGGCAGATTATGAATTACAGAAATCTGAAGGTACGTATGTGGAGCAGATCATTAGACCAACGGGATTATTAGACCCTATTGTTGAGGTAAGACCAAGTTTAAATCAGATTGACGATTTGATTGAAGAGATTCAGAAGCGTGTGGAAAAAGACGAGCGTACGCTGGTAACTACTTTGACCAAACGAATGGCTGAAGAACTTACCAAATACTTAACCCGTGTTGATATTAGAACCCGCTACATTCACTCTGATGTAGATACTCTTGAGCGTGTAGAAATTATGTCTGATTTGCGTAAAGGTATTTTTGATGTTCTTGTAGGGGTGAACTTGTTGCGGGAAGGTCTGGATTTGCCCGAAGTTTCGCTCGTGGCTATTCTTGACGCCGATAAAGAAGGCTTTTTACGTAGTAATCGATCACTTACGCAAACCATAGGTAGAGCTGCGCGTAACATCAATGGACTGGCGATAATGTATGCTGATACGATTACCAGAAGTATGCAGGAAACCATTGATACTTCAGAATACAGAAGACAAAAGCAAATCGCTTACAATGAGAAACACGGTCTAAAACCGATGGCGATCAAAAAGTCGTTAGACAATGCATTGGCTAAGAAAGAGAAATTCAAATTTGAAGCTGAAGAATTGACTAACGTTGCAGCCGAGCCCGATACTGCATATATGAGTAAACCAAAACTCGAGAAACTCATTCGGGATACGCGTAAGCAAATGGAAGCAGCAGCTAAAGAGTTAGATTTTATGGAGGCTGCCAAGCTTCGCGACCGTATTAAAAATTACCAAGAGCAGGTAAAAGAATTGAATTAATTATTCATACTTACTTAAAACATCGAGAACAGCTTCTTTGTAGCTTCGGCTTATGGGAAGCGATTTTTCTTCAAGTTCCACGTGCTCATTTGTATAGGCTTTAATCGCAGAAGCAGCCACGATAAATGACCGATGAATTCTCAGGAATTCTTTAACCGGTAATTTCGCTTCAAAATTAGATATCGTTTCTCGCGTGGTTAAGGTTGCTGTTGGGGTATGAATTTTAATGTAGTCACTTAAGCTTTCAACATAAATGATCTGATCAAATTCAACTTTGATCATTTTTCGATCTGCACGAATGAACACAAAATCATTCTGCGCTTCCTTTTCGATTGAAAGGGAGACCGGCTCCGTTTTGACAGTTTCACCAAGACATTTATAAACAGCTTGCAATAAGCGGTCAAAGGAAATAGGTTTTAATAAATAATCTACTGCCTGTAGTTCAAAACCTTCTACAGCATACTCGCGATGGGCGGTTGTAAATACAATTTTGACGTCATTATGAACAAGTTTTCCTAAAGAAAGACCGGTAACTTCAGGCATATTGATATCAAGAAATACAACATCGACCGATTGGGTTTTTAAAAATGTGAGTGCCTCAATCGCATTTTTAAAATCACCTAAAACTTCTACCAGCGGGATTTGACGCAAATGCGTAAGCAAGATGGCTCTGGCTGTGGGCTCATCATCTACAATTATCGCGGTGAGTTTTTTATGCATTGAGCTTGAGATTTAATTCAACAGAATACCAAGAATCTTGAGTATCAACTTTTAAAGTATAGTTTTTTCCAAAAAGGAGATCGAGTCGCTTTTGAATGTTGGGCAAGCCAATTCCTTGTGGTGTTTCAGAAGGTAACGCATTGAGGAACGTATTTTTAATTTTAAAGCAGAGTTCGTGATCGTCTGCTTTTAGATCGATAAGAATTCGAAGTTTTCCATCGAGAATAGCTCCATGCTTAAATGCATTTTCAACAAAAGGCAAAAACAGCATCGGCGGAATGGTAATCGATGGATTATTGTATTGTTTGGTTACCGAAACTTCCAAAGTATCTTGAAAACGAATTTCTTCAAGACTCAAATACTCTTCAATGTGTTTCAGCTCGTCTTCTAGAGAAACCTCTTTTTCTTGTACCTGATATAAAATATAATCAAGCAGATTAGAAAGTTTTAGAATGATATCAGGTGTTTGCCGGGATTGGCGTAATGCAAAACCGTAAATGGTATTGAGTGTATTAAACAAAAAATGCGGGTGTATTTGCTTTTTTAGATAGTGCAACTCTTGCTGTTTGATATGTAATTGCGTGTCTAGAATTTTATTTTCTAAGGCCTTGTTTTGGGTAAGCATATTAAAATTATGCTTTAGAATATGCACAAAACTCACAAGCCCAACCACGAGATAAATTAGAATCATTATGAAAATGAGGTTGCGGCTCATAGGTGGCGTTTCGGCAACTCTTAGATTGGAAAGAAAAATAAAGCTACCTATCATAGTCACAGTAGCAAGAAAGGCAGTAAAAATCAACACGTAAATAGCATACAGGCTAAATAATAGATAGCGCTGTTGAAGTAAATATTTTGGGACCAAATAATAAGCAGTCGTATAGGTCGTGAGCATGGTTAGCGGCAGTAGAATGCTCGAGAACCAAGTGACGTAAAGTGAATTTGTAGAATTATAACTGAAAAAGTACACAAAGAAAAACCAAACTCCAACCCACAACAGGGTATGAGAAGCAAAAATGCGCGTCTGGTTAAACTTCAATAAATCCATGGATGCAAGATGCTAAAATTTGGCATAATTGAATAGTTTTTGAGACGAACTGCAGAAACTCATCCCGATTTAACATAAGAGTTTTTGATGTAGAATCGCTGGCTAAATCGGTTATCAATCGCAAATAAATTTTAAATACTTTTATCTCAAATACTTTTGAAGCCTATTCATTCTTAAAAACCAAATTATGTTATTAGACAGAATTCAAGAAGGCGGCCCATTTTTTATGTGGCCTATTGTGATCGTATTTATCATTATTGTTGCACTATTTGTAAGACAAATGATCACCAAAGCAGATAAAGCACACACCATAACCTTATTAAGCAACATCAGCTTGTTTATTTTAAGCTGGGGTTTGTTAGGAAGTGTTATTGGTCTAATCGAAGCTTTTGATGCTGTTGAAGGTTTAGGCGAAGTTTCTCAAGGAATGATGGCTGGCGGACTTAAAATAGCATTTGTAACAACTGTTTTTGGGTTGGTGACTTTTATTTTTGGCCGACTTTTTATCTTGATATTAAACTTGATGAAATAATATTACTCATAAAAAACACAAAAGCCGAATCTATTCAGATTCGGCTTTTGTGTTTTACAGTAAACAATTGTCTAACTTTTTTGTTCTTTGTTGAAATAAACCAGGTAATAGTACATCTGGCGTTCTTCATCCCAACCTTTTTCTACAAACTTTTCTGCACTTTCAGGATTTACAAAGTCCAGTTTGATCTGTACGTTGGTATCCAATTCTATAACACTTTTAATACGCTTACGCGCACCACTTACGGCAGTGTTTGATATTGGGAATGTAGTTAGATCTTCAATTTTATATTTAGGCGCTTTTTCAGTTTTGTAATTGTTGAATTCAGGAATCAAAGCTGGGTTTTCCATCACTTCGTTCATAAAGTTCTGCTCTACAAACTCATCGTTTTTAGCAAAGTGATTCACCGCACGGTTCATAAACATCACTTCTTCCTTTTTATCTTCAGCAGGAAGCACGACGTCTTTGGCAAAATCCTGACAGAATTTTAAGTACTTCTTGGTATAGAAGTTTTCATCAGCAAGAATGTCAACGCCTAAGAAATTCTCGAGCCAATACTTGGTGTCGTAGCGGTTAGAATCGATGGAAAGAATTTTATAACCGTTTTCAGAATTTTTATTGAAAATTAAGCAGCCTTTGTCAAGTTTGCTGAGGTTCACACCTTGTTCTAGATGCATTTGGAGGTTGCTTTCACCTTCTTGAAACTGAAGAAAATCCTGCTTAAGCTCTGATTTAAAAATCCCGATAGCATCCATTTTTTCATTATCCATCATCACATTTTCAATATGCGCCACATAAACTTCTCCCGGTTTAATGTGGGGATGACTGGACTGCTCATACAAGAGCTTTGCAATTTCTACTGAAATTTCGTGCGATTGTCTTGGGTCATTAAAAACCGATGCAACAAGGTTGGATAGCGAATGAAATTCTAAATCTGCCTCGTGAACAAATTGATAGTAGTTTTCTTCTTTATCACGGAAAGGCTTAAAGAAAAATTCTTTGATCAAAGGCGTGATCTCGTCATTAAGATGGTATCTCTCTTTAGATAAAAAAGCACCTTCATTTCGGCTTTTATTACCTATGCGATGTATGGAAAGCGACTCGATTTGAGCAGAATATAAATTGATCATTTGCTGTTGTGTTTAAGTGGAGAACTAATTCTGGAAGCCTAATTTAATTCCAGTTTTCATCAAAATCAAGACCGTCATAGTCTTCGATATCATAATCATCATCATCATCTGCAAAAGGGTCGTCCTCATCAAGATCATCTTCATCACCTGAAAAATCTGCCGGTGGTGCTTCTGCCGGAATTTGGCCGTGCACATACATCAAATTAGGATAAGAAGTACCGTCTTGAGGCTCGGCAATTTCGGCAAGCTCTACAAAGAACGTCCATAGATTTAAAAAGTCATAAACGTAAATCAAACGCGTTTGATCCTCAGAAAGTACATCTTCGAGCAAGGTTTCGTTCATCATGCGTAGTGGGGAATCAGACTCGCTCATATCAAAAAGCGGAATTTCTTCTCCTTGACGCCACTCATCATCGCTCACATAAAATGAAGCCATTTCTGTGCCGTCAAACCCAAAACTTTGGGTGATCGAGTTGTGAAAATCTTCGCAAGTTGCATTTTGCTCGATCTCAATGTCTCTAAAGATATCTTCTTCAGTATCTAGAATAACGCGAAAACGGTAAATCATAATCTAATTTTTAAACAAAGTTAAAACTTCAAAATAGGTAATAGTCCTAAAAATCTAAAATCAAATCCTCTCAATTGAAAATTTTCAAAAGGGCGGCAAAGATATAATTTCAAGAAAGGCTTAAACGGCTTTTTTGAGGTTTTCTTTTTTGTTTGCAGTAAGCAAAATATAAAACTGAATTCCAAAGAGTAACGAGGCTACAACCAAGTGTATAGGTTGCGTTAAAAACGGAAATTCAAAATAATTCATCAAAACTCCGGTTGCGATCTCGATTAAGATTAAAAGAACCGCCCAATTGAAACTGCGGTGTCCTAGATTCAATTTTCTATTACGCATAAACAACCACGCATTTAATAGAAATACGACGATAGAGAAGGAGCGGTGAATGTAAAAAGTAATTTCAGGATTGTTGAGCCACAGGTTTTTTGCTGCGTACCCTACAAGATCAACTTGCTCGTCGATATGTTGGCGCACTTGTGTTCCCAAAACGATTTGAAGCATCGTGAACACAATTGCGACGAGCACCCCTGTTTTGAATGCCTTATCAAATTTGAACTTGTTTGTCGTAACAGAAGCCTCGTAAAGCATATAAATTAAGAGTGCCACAATGAGCAGCGCAATGACCATATGAATCGTGATGCGCACCGGAGAAAGCACCGAGTAAACCACGGTCGCACCAATCCAGCCTTGAAAGCCTATAAGAAAAACTGCAAGTATGGAAAGGAGAATGCGTTTACGCTTTCGCTCTTTAAAAATAGCAGCGCCCAGCATTACCAGAAAGGCCAGACCGGCAAGCGCGCCAAACAAGCGATTAACGTACTCGATCCATGTATGCCAAGGATTAAAAATGGCATAATCGTGTTTATCGTACCCATTCCAGTTTTGCGGATTGAAAGCTTCGGCAGTTGTAAAGTCAGTTTTTGCAACGCGCAGCGTTTCATCTACAATAATCACCTGACCTTTTTTATAGGTTTTTTCAGGCGTCCATTCTAATTCGCTTGCAGAAGTTGGTGGTATGATATAACCAAAACATTTTGGCCAGTCGGGACATCCCATTCCGCTGCCGGTCATACGCACAACAGCTCCGGCAATAATCACCAGATAAATAAGAATAAGCGAAACAATTATTGACTTTCTATACACGAGTTTAACGTATTGAGTAATTAACTTTTTACAGCTTCCAGACCTAATTCTTCGCCTTTTTTTAACATAAAAGCGTGAGCAGCTTCGTATTCATTAGGAATTTCACCTTCAAGAATCGCTTCTTTAATCGCTTCTTTTATAATCCCAATTTCTTTGGAAGGTTGTAAGTCGAATGTGCTCATAATTTCTTCACCACTTACCGGCGGTTGAAAATTTCGCACGTGATCGCGCTCCTCAACTTCTTCGATCTTTTGTCTAACCGTCTTGAAGTTATTGTGATATTTGCGATAACGTTTTGGGTTCTTGGTCGTGATATCGGCTTCACAAAGCGTCATGAGATCTTCAAGATAATCTCCGGAATCAAAAATCAAGCGACGCACTGCGCTGTCGGTTACAAAATCTTCAGCGATCACGATAGGGCGCGAACTCATCAAAACCAATTTTTGAACGAATTTCATTTTTTCATTCAAAGGCATTTTTAAACGCTTGAAGAGTTTAAAGACCATTTTTGAACCTACAAATTCGTGTCCGTGAAACGTCCAACCTATTTTTTTATGAAAACGCTTTGTAGGCGCTTTGCCAATATCGTGCAACAAAGCCGCCCAGCGTAACCAGAGATCCTCAGTATTTTCAGAAATATTATCAACCACTTCTAGCGTGTGATAAAAGTTGTCTTTATGCTTTTGACCTTCTTTTTCTTCAATGCCTTTAAGCGCAGTCAATTCTGGAAGAATGTAGTTGAGCAAGCCAGTTTTTTCAAGAAGCAAGAATCCTTTAGAAGGTGTTTTGCTCAGCATTATTTTATTGAGCTCATCAACGATACGCTCTTTGGTAATGATCTTAATCCGGTCTTTATTGGCTGTAATTGCCTCAAGCGATTTGCGCTCGATCATAAAATCGAGTTGTGTGGCAAATCGTATGGCGCGCATCATGCGTAAGGGGTCATCGCTATATGTGATGTCAGGATCAAGCGGCGTTCTTATGATCTCGCGTTCAAGATCTACAAGACCATCAAAAGGGTCAATAAGATTGCCTAAGGTGCTTTTGTTAAGACTTAATGCCAACGCGTTAATCGTAAAATCTCGACGGTTTTGATCATCTTCGAGACTGCCATTTTCAACCACCGGATTGCGGCTGTTTTCATTGTACGACTCTTTGCGTGCGCCTACAAACTCCACTTCAATATCACCGTCACGCAACATCGCAGTTCCATAGGTTTTAAAAACCTGAACTTTAGGTTTGTGAGGAAGAAGTGAAGCTACCTTTTCAGCGAGTTCAATTCCGCTTCCTACAGCGACAATATCTATATCTTTTGCCGAACCTCTTTTTAAGAGAAAGTCGCGTACGTAACCACCTATCACATAGGTTTCAAGATTTAATTCTTCCGAAGCCTGCGTGATCGTATCAAAGATTTTTGGCTGTAAAGCCTCCGGAAAACTGGGAACTGGCATGTATTCTTATTTACTCGATAATCGAGATTAAAATATCTCGGGGAAAACCCGAAATAATACGTTGACTATTTAAAATCTTTAGCGTCGACGCTAAAGATTATTTGCGTAAAACTTTAACCTGACCATCATTGCTCAACCTAATAATGGTTGACGATTTGGTCGATTTATGTTTGCGTTGCAAATTTACGATATAGTCTACTCCTTCCAAAATAGGTTTACTTATTTCAGGGAAACGCATAGGCGTTTTTTCACCACTAATATTTGCAGAAGTAGAAACCAGTGGTCGTCCCATTTTTTTGATGAGGCTTCGGCAAAATTCATCCTGAACAATACGAATTCCCAGCGTGTTGTCTTCACCTACAAGATTTTCGGCAACACGTATGGGTTTGTCGTAGATAATAGTCGTAGGCTGATCTGCATATTTGAGAATGTTGTAAGCAACTTCAGGGATTTCTTCGACAAACTGATTAAGCATCTTCATATCGCTCACCAGGCAAATCAAAGCTTTACTTTCTTTACGTTTTTTAAGCGCATACACCTTGTCGATCGCATCGGCATTAGTAGCGTCACAGCCTATTCCCCAGACGGTATCGGTAGGATAGAGCAGCAGGCCACCGCGTTTAATCACACCCAGTGACTCATTAACTTCGTTGATGATATTTTGATCGTATCTATTGAGCGACATTATTGTTTACTTTTGCTTGTTTTATTTGTAAAAATACATTCTTTTGAAAATAACTGTACTTGCTCCTTACACTTTTGGATATATTGATGCCTTAGTTGAAAAGCTTCAAGAATACGATGGTGTTGAGGTTACTTTTATACAATTTCAGGATTTTAGATATGAGTACAAGTCTATTTTTGATCGTGTTTACAATTTCATTTTAAAATTGACGCATACCGGCAATCTTAAAAAAAACTATATTTCTCAACAGGTTAAAAATAAAGTAGCCCAGTTAGATTATCAAGATTACATATTGATAATTCGTCCAGATAAACTTGAGAACGATTTGCTTAGATGGCTTAAGAAATATACTGATAACCTGATTTCATATTACTTTGATGCGATTGGTAAATTTCCTCGAAAGGCTAATATTATCAAGTATTTTGATGAGGTTTACAGCTATGAAAAATCTGATATATCTGACTATAATTTAAAGTTTATTACAAACTTTATTCCAAGTGAGGATAAACCAGTTCAATCAATCGAAAATGGAGTTTTTAATATATCATCAAGAGATGAACGTGTTTGGGTAATGCAGAAGATAGCAAGACAGTTGAAAGAATACAATTTTCCCTTCAAATTTATCGTGCGATCTGAAAAGCCTATGGTTATAGATTGCATTGAAGTTATACAAGAGTATATGAGTATGGAAGATACTAAAAAGTATCTTAACGAAGCTTCTATTTTATTAGATATACAGAAAGACGATCAAGAGGGGTTGACTTTCAGAGTTTTTGAAGTATTACAATTTAAAAAGAAGCTGATCACAACAAATCCTTCTATAAAGTCTTACGATTTTTACGATGCAAATAATATTTTAGTCATTGATAAGGAGAAACCTATTATTCCCCTTGAATTTTTAAATACCACCTATAATGATATTCCAGAATCTATTGTGCAAAAGTATCGGCGGAGTGCCTGGATTGAGCAAGTTTTTGGATTAAAAGAATAAGATATGACAAAAGTTGCTCTCCTATTAACAACCTATAATTGGCCTGAAGCCCTAAGTCTTGTACTTGATAGTGTTTCTAGACAATCACGCTTACCTGATGAGGTTGTAATTGCAGATGATGGGTCGCTTCCTGACACTATGAGTATAATCAAAAAGTTTGAGGTTGTTTTTCCTAATAAGGTGAGTCACGTTTGGCAAGAAGATTTAGGATTTCGGAAAACCATAATACTAAACAAAGCCCTGCTTACTATTAACAGTGATTACATCGTGCAAATTGATGGTGATTGTATTTTGCATAGGCACTTCATAAAAGATCATTTAAGGTTTTCTGAAAAAAACACCTATCTCTTTGGTAGCAGAGTAAATTTAAATGAGCATAGAACCGAGGATTTGATACAGCAACAAAAATTTAAATCAGTAACAGCCTTTTCCAGAGGAATTAATCGAAGAACGAGAGCAATCCACCTTCCATTACTTAGTGGATTATACAAATCAAAAAATAAACTTTCATCAAAAGTAAGAGGTTGTAATTTTTCTTATTGGCGTAGTGATGTTCTTAAAATAAATGGATACGATGAGAGTTATATCGGTTGGGGTAGAAGTGATTCTGATTTTGCTGTAAGGCTCTTACACAGTGGGGTTCTGGCAAAACGCATTCGCTATGCAGGTATTGTTTATCATTTATGGCATAAAGTCAATTCAAAAGCTGGTTTAAAAAGTAATTCAGATATTTTTGAGAAGGTAATGCGAGAGAAAATTGTAGTGGCAAGCAAAGGTTTGAAACAAAGACTTTAATTAGATGGGTTTAGATTTAAAATTTTGATTAACCAATTTTCAGGTTTGTATTGTGAAAGTATATTTGGAGATATGTCTTGATATGAACTCTTTAAGAATTCTTCAGTTAGTTTAATTTTATTGGGATTTACAATTAAAATATTCGACGGGTTATAAAAATCATAGTTAGCAACATCGGCGTTCGTGGTGATTAATTTTTTTCTAAAACCTAAACTTTCAAATACTCTAAAACTCAATCCCTTTTGGTCTACTCTCTGAATATCTACTAGACCATTAGCTTTAAGTATTTTTTTATGTACAAAATCGCAGTCTAGTTTTTTAGTAATAAACTGTACCGTCTTTGATATTTTATTCTTACTTGAATATACGAAAAACTCATAGTTGAGCTGATGCTTTGTGAGCTCTAGAGCTATAGATTCAAGGGTTTCAAAACGTTCGTCATATGTACTTATATTAAAGAAGTTTAGTTTAGGTGTGGTAATAGATCTACGTGAATACTCAGATTGAGGAATAAAATTGGTCAAAAATTGAAAACCATATCGCTCACAGTCCGCTTTTTCATAAGAAAATACTTCGTCAAAATGTTTAAGTACTGGTTTTTGACGCGGCATTTTGGACATACTGTCAAAAAGAAAAGTGATGTAGCGATTGGTATGACTTTTTAAGAAAAGATGAGTTTTGTGTGGTATATATTGAGGGTGAATAACGAGTACTTGATCATAAGTTGTTTCTTCTACAAAATTGTGTATGGCATTATGTCTAAAACTCATTTTAGTATTCAATCCAATAGCTTTTTTAAAAAAAGAAGTTACGTGATGTATTTTATTTTTATATTCAAAATTTAATGGTGCTTTACCGTGGTAGAGAAATTCGGCTTCAATGTCAAGTTTTAAAAGAGCTGGTTTAAGATGTTCTAGATATCCAAAAATATAACTTGAGATAATTAATACTTTCATTAAGACTATAGAGGTTTGGCGAATTCTTTCTGGTTTGAGTTACTTTTGCAATCTAAATTTCTTCAATGAAAATCATAGTTCACAAATCGGTCAAAAATAGTCTTTTAAAACTAAAAGCCTTTTTTGTTCATTTTGATAATCAAGGAAAAATTTTGGCAGACGGTAACCGTAACCAGATTAAAGTCTTTGATCTTGAAGGAACTAAAGTCACTGTAAAACGATTTAAAATTCCCAATCTGGTAAATAAAATCGCGTACAAGTATTTCAGGAAATCAAAAGCACAACGCTCGTATGAATATGCGTGTACATTGCTTGATAAAGGTATTTTAACGCCCTTTCCCATAGGGTACGCAACAGAATCTAACGGAATCTTTTTTGGCAAAAGTTATTATGCGTGTAAATTGGTTGAAGCTGATGCAACTTTTAGAACCTTGATCAACGAAGAGGACTTTCCCAATCGTATTGAGATTCTTAAAGCCTTTACGCGCTTTACCTATGAAATGCACGAGAAACAGATTCATTTTTTAGATCATTCTGCCGGAAATACGTTGATCGTACAAACAGAAAAAGGCTATGATTTCTATTTAGTTGATTTAAATAGAATGGAATTTAAGCCGCTTGATTTTGAAACCCGTATTCAAAATTTTGCCCGATTGACCCCAAAGAAGGAAATGGTTGATATTATGGCTGAGGAATATGCCCGAGTAGGAAATTACGATGAAGTAAAAACCAAAGCTGCGATGTGGAAGGCAACACTGGATTTTCAGAATCATTTTGCAAAAAAACAGGCTTTCAAAAAAAAGGTGAAATTCTGGAAAAAGTAATTCAGTTTTTCTTCGAATTTCTCAAGATCCAAAGATTTACATATCGCATAAAAACCGCATAGGCTTGAAGATAACTTATCGTCAAACCGGGAATCCCGTCTCTAAAGCCTTGTTGTAAAACATAATGTTTAAAAAAGCGCCAGCTCGGTTTTAAAAGAAAATGATATGGCGTGATGCTTCCGGTTTGTGAGTCATAGTCCTGCGCTTGCCAAACCGCATAACGGTTGAGCTTTGTGGTAAACTGATGAATAGAAGTAAAACTATAATGATCTAAAAGGTTTTTCAAAAATGAAACACGTCCTTGAGGTAAAATTTCGGCGTGTACTCTTTTATCTTCATAGCTGCAAAACTCTTTCTTAAAAAGCCGAATTACTTTATCGTTTTGCCAACCACTGTACTTGATTTTTTTATTGATAAAATGATTGTTGCGGTACACCCAATACGCGACAATTTCTGGATCTGGATTTTTAAGAATATTCAGAATTTCATCTTTTAAGCTAGGAGTTACACGTTCATCTGCGTCTAGAATAAAAACCCATTTGTGTGTAGCCTGCGGAATTGCCCAATTCTTTTGTGAAGCTGAATATTTATATTCTCGCTGAAGTATTTTAACCGGAAATTTTTCAGCTATTTCTAGCGTTTCATCGGTACTGAAGGAATCTACGATTAAAATTTCATCAGCAAATAATGCCGATTGTATAGCGGACTCAATATGAGCCGCTTCGTTAAACGTGGGTATGATTACAGTGAGTTTTTCCATCAATTGCTGAAGCGTAAAGCTAATTAAAATATGGTTTTAAGATTAAATTTGTTTTCTTTGATTTATGGAGAAAAAACCGGAGCTATCGATTATCATCAGTACCTACAATGCGGTCGACTGGCTGAAGAAAACCCTGTGGGGATATGCTTTTCAAACCTTTAAAGATTTTGAAATTATCATCGCCGATGATGGGTCAGATACGCAAACCAAAGCGGCAATAGAAGCATTCTCTTCTGTTTTTGAGCGACCTATAGTTCACGTTTGGCACGAGGATATCGGTTTTAGAAAAACCATCATTTTAAATAAAGCTGTCCAGGCGAGTAGCGCTGATTATATTTTAATGTCTGATGGCGATTGTATTCCTAAAGCAGATTTCATCGAGGTGCATCTCAAGTATCGAGAACAAGGCTATTTTCTTTCCGGAGGATACTTCAAATTGCCTATGCATATTTCTCAAGCGATTACCAAAGACGATATTGAACAGCAGCGCTGTTTTGATCTTAGCTGGCTTAAAGTACAAGGTTTGAGAGGTTCGATCAAAAATAAAAAGCTTTCAGCAAGGGGTTTAGAAGCGCGATTGCTCAATGCGGTAACGCCAACTAAACCTACCTGGAACGGGCATAATTCTAGTGGATGGAAAGAAGACATACTTGCAGTCAACGGTTTTGATGAACGTATGCAATACGGGGGAGAAGACCGCGAGTTGGGGGAGCGCCTTTTTAATAAAGGTATTAAGTCAAAACAGATTAGATACAGCGCGGTTTGTGTGCATCTCGATCACGCTCGAGGTTACGTGAAAGAAGAAATGCTTGTAAAGAATGCTGAAATTAGAAAGGAAACTAAAGCTCAGCAGAAAACGTATACGGCATTTGGGATCAAGAAAGATTCCTGAGAAAAGTTGCTAGTTGAGGCTTGATGAGGTCTGGTACGAACTGTTGGTACAAGGTTTCGGTTTCTTTTTTGATTTGTTTATTGGATTTCTTCTGAAAATATTCCGGCTTGAAATCGCTTAGGTGAACTGCAACATTTTTTTCATCTTCAAAAAGAGCCCAAGCTTCTTTACTGATCCACGGAGAGAAGATTGCAAACGTAGGCACATCAAGTGCTTTAGCCATATTTACAGCGCCACCTTCATTACCTATCAAGGCTTTACAATGGGATAGAACCGCTATAAAATCACGAAGATTTGCAGCATAAACTTTCGGAAAAACTACCGCTTTTAATTCGGCTGAGCAAACGTTTAAAAATTGATCTACCGTTTCTTTTTGACTGGGAATATAATTAAGTAATACTTGTGCTTCCGGTCTTTCTTGAACGAGTACCTCTAGTAATTGAGCCAAATACTCCAGAGGATAGGTTTTGTTAGGAGCACTACCCAATAAACCAATCATAAAAATTGGAGCTTCAATAGCTACTTCAGCCTCTCGTAAAAACTGAAGCGCTTTATTTTTCTCTTCTGCAGTGAGGTAGATTTTAGGTTTGAAAGAATCTGGGAAATTCCCCGGTAAAATTTGAAGTAACCGAAGTCGGTTCTCGATAGCCAGACCTGCATTGGTTTTAGGCTTTTTTAGGTAGCTTATGGTTTTGTTGTACACAAATTGGGTATACCATTTTTTGTAGCCAATACTTTTTGCGCTGCTGCGTAAACACAAATAGGCAGTACCTAGTTTTGAGTAGACATCAAGGATATAGTCGTAACGCGCTTCTGCAATGTATTTTGCAAAAACGGGAAGGCTTACATCCGTAGCTTCGGCAGTTGTGCGATCAAAAATTATCTGATCGATATACGGATTGTTTTTAACCACAGGTAAGGTGTACGGTTGAATTAAATAATGTAATTCAGCATCCGGAAATTGTTCACGTATGGCTCTAAAAAGGATAGATGACGTTAAAACGTCACCTATCATCTTTTGCTGAATCACTAAAATTTTCATTCTATGTGTTTAGAAAACTACACCGCTACATCATACTCACGTAGTGCGTCGTTAAGCGAAGTCTTTTTATTGGTGCTTTCTTTACGCGTACCAATGATCAATGCACAAGGAACATTGTATTCTCCTGCGGCAAATTTCTTGGTATAACTTCCAGGGATCACCACCGAACGTGGAGGCACAGCACCTTTCATTTCTTTAGGTTCGTCACCGGTTACATCAATGATCTTAGTAGAAGCAGTAAGAACTACGTTAGCTCCAAGAACAGCTTCTTTACCTACGCGTACCCCTTCAACCACAATACAACGTGATCCTATAAATGCGTTGTCTTCAATAATTACCGGCGCAGCTTGTAAAGGCTCTAGGACACCACCGATTCCAACACCACCACTTAGGTGAACGTTTTTACCAATTTGTGCACAGCTTCCTACAGTTGCCCAAGTGTCAACCATGGTGCCTTCATCTACATAAGCACCAATGTTTACATAACTGGGCATCATAATTACCCCTTTTGAAATAAAGGCACCGTGACGCGCAACAGCGTGAGGAACCACACGAATTCCTTTGTCCTGGTATCCTTTTTTAAGCGGCATTTTATCGTGGTATTCAAAAATACCAACTTCTAATTTTTCCATTTTTTGAATAGGGAAATAAAGCACTACTGCTTTTTTAACCCATTCATTCACCTGCCAGTCATCACCTTTAGGTTCTGCAACGCGCAGCGTACCGCCGTCGATGAGTTCTATAACTTCGCGTATTGCGTCTTGAGTTACACTATCAGAAAGAAGCGAACGGTCTTCCCAGGCTGCTTCAATAAGATTTTTTACTTGTTGCATTTCTAAACTTTATTATTTGTTGATTAGTTCAATTTTTGCGGGTTCAAATATAGCCTAGGCACATCTAAAAAACGAAAATACCATCATTTGTTTTCAAGTACTGCCTAATGAGCTTACCTCAAGTTAGGTTAGGCGTATTTACTAAATACTCTGGAAACCTAAGTGTGTATCAAAGAATACCAAGGGCTTTGATTCTATATGCTTCTAAAATCTTATTTTTGCCAAAATAAAATTCGAGGCAGGTTCAAGGAGCGTTTAAAAAGCAGATTTTTGATTTTTAAATGTTTTATAAAGAACCTCTCGAGCAATGTGTAAGATGGGGCGAATACTGGCATTAGATTTTGGAACGAAAAGAACGGGCATCGCTGTGACCGATGAGCTGCAGCTAATCGCTTCAGGATTGACAACGGTAAACACAAAAGAGCTTCTCGATTTTCTAAAAAAATATTTTGCTGAAGAAAACATAGAACTCATCTTATTAGGAGAGCCCAAGCGAATGAATAACGAAGCTTCTCACGTAGAAGCTGAAATATTGAAATTTCGCGAAAGCTTAGAAAAAATTACTTCAATCCCAATCAAAAGAGTTGATGAGCGGTTTACTTCAAAGATGGCCGCACAGACCATGCTAGACAGTGGATTGAAAAAGAAACAAAGAAAAAATAAGGCGCTTCTTGATGAAATAAGCGCTACGATTATTCTTCAAACCTATTTGTATCAATAGGCTGAATTTATACTAAACATAAGAACATGATTTTACCTATAGTTGCTTACGGCGATCCGGTTTTACGCAAAAAAGCAGTAGAAATTCCTCAAGAGTATCCTGAGCTAAAGGAGCTTGTAGCCAATATGTTTGAAACTATGTATGGCGCCAGTGGCGTGGGGCTTGCTGCTCCGCAAATAGGCAAAGCGATTAGATTATTTGTAGTTGACGCGACACCTTTTGCAGACGATGAAGATCTTCCTGATGAGGAACAAGAGCGTTTAAAAACATTCAAAAAAGCATTTATTAATCCGCAGATTTTAGAAGAAACCGGTGATGAATGGACCTTTAGCGAAGGTTGTCTCAGTATTCCCGGGATTAACGAAGATGTGTTTAGATGTCCCAACATCAAGATCAAATATCAAGATGAAGATTTTAACGAGCACGTAGAAGAATTTGATGGTTTGCTTGCGCGCGTGATTCAGCACGAGTATGACCATATTGAAGGAATCTTGTTTACTGATAAATTGAGCAGTCTTAAAAAGCGCATTATTAAAAGTAAACTCGCTGGGATTAGTAAAGGAAAAGTGAATGCAGATTACCGTATGCGATTTCCGGCAGTAAAAAAAGGACGTTAAAAAAGATGTTGCAGGCGGTTTAAATTTTGAAAATTCAAAAAGAGCCTAGATATTTGCCGCCTTTAAAATTAGAATAAACCACTTAAAAATCCGTTTAAGGATAAAATACATACTATGAGTCTAGATAAAATAGTTTCAATTTCAGGAAAACCGGGATTATATCATTTGCGAGCGCAAACACGTTCTGGTTTTATTGCAGAATCATTAACTGACGGAAAAAAAATACCGGTAGGATTGCGTCATAACGTGAGTGTGCTCTCAGAAATTTCTATTTATACTTTAGATGGCGAAGCACCTTTACGTGATGTTTTTGCAAAGATTGCTGAAAAAGAAAACGGTGAGAAGGCGATTAGCCACAAGGTTTCTAAAGATGAGCTAGAAGCATACTTTTTTGATGTGCTTCCTAATTTTGATGAAGATCGTGTATATGCAAGCGATATGAAAAAAGTGATTCAGTGGTACAATTTGCTTCAAGCAAATGATTTACTAGAAACTACTGAAGCACCCGCTGAAACTGCAAAAGCAGACGAAGAAGAATAGTCGCAAATACAACTAAAATATAGAAATCCTTCGGTACTTTTACTGAAGGATTTTTTATTTCAACCTATTGCATCGCAAAATTATCGCCTTATGAATGACAGAGCAAGCCAGCTTAAAGCCATAGACAGATTGCTAACCATTATGAATGAACTTCGGGAACAGTGTCCCTGGGACCGCAAGCAAACCTTACAAAGTCTTAGGCACCTTACAATCGAAGAAACCTATGAACTGGGCGATGCGATTCTTGATAATGATCTTGAGGAAGTAAAAAAAGAGCTGGGCGATTTGCTGCTTCATATCGTTTTCTATGCTAAAATAGGAAGCGAGACTGGAGACTTTGATATCGCAGATGTCGCTAACGGGATTTGCGAAAAACTCATTTCGCGACACCCTCATATTTATGGCGATGTTGCTGTCGAAGACGAAGAGGATGTCAAGCGCAATTGGGAAAATCTAAAATTGAAGGAAGGTAAAAAGTCAGTTTTAGAAGGTGTCCCGCGTTCTTTGCCGGCTCTGGTAAAAGCAAGCCGAATTCAAGATAAAGTTGCCGGAGTAGGGTTTGATTGGGAAGAGCCACAGCAAGTTTTCGAGAAATTGCAGGAAGAGCTCGCAGAGCTGCAAGAAGAGGTTGAAGCCAGAGATCAAGAGAAGATTGAGGCGGAATTTGGTGATGTGATGTTTTCTATGATCAACTACGCGCGGTTTTTAAAAGTAGATGCCGAAAGTGCTCTGGAGCGTACCAATAAGAAGTTTATTAAGCGCTTTCAATACTTAGAACAAAAAGCAAAAGAGAATAATAAAGCATTACGCGATATGACTTTGCGTGAGATGGATGTGTTTTGGGAAGAAGCTAAAAAGCTCTAAATCTGCTCAGAATAGCCCATTTTCGGTGAATTTCTGATCAAATTTGGCGATTTATCGCAATTTTTCGGGGTTTAACCTTATTTCTCTTGGTTTGTATCTTCTAAAGGTTATTTTTGGAACAAACGCCTGATTTTAATAGGTGTTCCATCGGAAATTCCAATAATATATCGAGAATTTTCGTTGGAAATCATTTCAAAAATATAAATCTCGATTATCGAGTAAACTAACTTTATGGATTTTACAAACCCGTTGATTTACGGAGTACCCTGTTTTCTAGGCCTGATCCTCGTGGAGCTTACTTACAGCAAGCATCACGATAACGATGAACTCTATCACTGGAAGGATTTAGGAGCAAGCCTTACGATGGGAATTGGCTCTACTTTAATAGCCCCGTTGATCAAGACCGTTACGGTCATTCTTTTATTCAATTGGGTTTACGATATTTTTAATCCGGTGGTTGATGGTGTACGCACCAATATTTTTGGGTGGGAATCCTTTGGCTATGCTTGGTACGTATGGATTCTTTGTCAGTTGGCAGATGACTTTTCTTATTACTGGTTTCATCGACAAAACCATATGGTTCGCTTTTTTTGGGCAGCTCATATTGTACACCATTCTTCAGAGAATTTCAATTTAGGTACCGCGGTGCGAAACGGCTGGTTTACTATTTTTTACAAACCCTTATTCTATGTTTGGATTGTCGCTATAGGCTTTCCGCCGGAAATGCTTGTGGTCTGTCTGGGTATCGAAGCTTTATGGCAATTTCAGCTGCATTCACAATATGTGCCGAAGCTGGGTATTATTGATAAGATCTTCAATACGCACACGATGCACCAAGTGCACCACGCCCGAAATTTGGAATATATGGACAAAAATCACGGGGGATTCTTGAATATTTTCGATCGTATGTTTGGTACATTTAAAGAACTCGATGAGGAAATAGAGATTGAATATGGAGTGACAAAATCTCCGGACAGCTACAATCCTTTAGTTATATTAACCCACGAGTACAAGGATATTTGGAAGGATATGAAGCGCTCACCAAAGCTGAAACACAAGTTTATGTATGCCTTTGGGCCGCCGGGATGGAGCCACGACGGAAGCACGCTCACCATCAAACAAATGCGTCAAAAATTAAAAGAAGAACGCGTACAGCAACAAAAACAGCGTGAACTAGAACTTGAGGTTGCTGAGTAGGATCTTAAGATCTCTTGATCACACGCTTAATATCTTCTTTGTACTTATCGGCATAAACTACCGCATAATAGCCTACTTGCATTGCGCTTGTGAATAGGAAAAATCTCTTGATTAGTTTTCTTGGTTTCATAACGTTAGTTTTCCCAAGGATAACCAAGTTCTTTGTTCGATGGGTTAAAGAATTCTTATTTTTAAGATTATTTATAAAATCTACTCTATTCCATGCAGCCAGAATTACTTGAAATCGAGCCACGAAAGATCATTGGTAAATGTTTGACGACTACACTTTCATTTGATGATACTGCCGCACTGTGGAAAGACTTTATGAGTAGGCACAAAGAAGTGAAAAATAGAATAGACTCCGGCTTTTACTCGATGCAGGTCTATCCTTTTGGGATGAATATTGAACGTTTTGATCGCGAAACAGAATTTGAGCGTTGGGCCGCAGTTGAAGTAACTTCCTTTGATTTGGTTCCCGAAGGAATGCAAACCAAAACCATTGACGGCGGACTTTATGCTGTATTTACCCACGTTGGTCCGGTAAAGAAATTTGTAGAAACCTCTAACTATATTTTTGATACGTGGTTACCGCAATCTGAATATAAACTAGATGATCGAGCACATTTTGAGCGATTAGGAGCTAAGTACTACGGGCCTGAGCACCCAGAGTCTGAGGAAGAGATTTGGGTACCTATAAGCACCAGGTCTTAACGATGGTGATAAGGTTCGTTGCGTAAAATCGTAAAACCGCGATAGATTTGTTCGGTGATAAAAAGCCGAATCATCTGATGCGAAAAGGTCATTTTTGATAAAGAAACTTTGCCTTGAGCTTTGGCATAAACCGCTTCAGAAAAACCATAAGGCCCGCCAATAGCAAAGACTAAAGTTTTGATGCCGCTGTTCATTTTCTTTTGAAGATAATCGGCAAATTTTACGCTGCTTAACTCTTTTCCGTTTTCGTCTAATAGAATTAGTTGGTCTTGAGGCGTGATCTTATTCAGGATAAGTTCACCTTCCTTTTCCTTTTGCTGTTCTTCCGAAAGGTTTTTAGTTTTCTTGAGATCAGGAATAATTTCGAGCTCAAAATTCACATAATGCTTTAAACGATTGGTGTAAACCGAAATTAGCGACTCAAGATTGCGATCATCGGTTTTGCCTATGCAAAGTAATTTTATATTCATAATTCAAAATTACATCATTTCAATTTTGAGTGTTTTATAAAAGCCTATATCTTCACGATATTTGCACACCGGTGTTGTAAATTAACCGGCTGTAACGAGAACTAAGCTTAAATTACTAGACTTTATGATTTCTGAAGCAAATCTGAATGAAGAAATAGCGGCAATAATAGCCAATGCCATTAGAGAAGATGTTGGTCCCGGTGACTATAGTTCGCTTGCGTGTATTCCGGAAACGGCAACAGGTAAGGCTAAACTTTTAGTTAAAGAAAACGGCATAATCGCGGGGGTTGCTTTTGCTCAGAAGGTTTTTGCGTATGTAGACGATCAGCTTGAAGTTGAGGTAAATATTCAGGATGGGACAGAAGTTAAAGTAGGAGATATTGTACTTTATGTTTCCGGTAGTTCTCAAAGTATTTTAAAAGCTGAGCGCCTTGTTTTAAACGGAATGCAGCGAATGAGTGCTATTGCGACTAAAACCAATGCCTATACCAAGCTGTTAGAAGGAACTAAAGCAAAAATTTTAGACACCAGAAAAACTACTCCTGGTTTTAGAGCTTTAGAAAAAATGGCGGTAAAGATTGGTGGTGGTGAAAATCATCGTTTTGCGCTTTACGATATGGTGATGCTTAAAGACAATCATATCGATTTTGCTGGTGGAATTGATCAGGCGATCGAAAAAACAAAAAACTATCTAGCCGGTAATAATCTGGATCTTAAGATTATTGTTGAAGCGCGTGATCTTGACGAAGTGAACGCTATTTTAAAAGCAGGCGGAGTGTATCGCATATTGCTTGATAATTTTAATTATGAGGATACTAAAACTGCTGTAAAAATCATAGGAGATCAATGCCTTACGGAATCTTCAGGTAACATCAACGAAGAAACCCTTGCCGAATATGCAAAATGCGGTGTAGATTATATTTCAAGCGGGGCGCTAACCCATTCGGTCTATAATATGGATCTAAGCTTAAAAGCAGTTTAATGGCTGAAGAGTGGGACGATAAGCTTAAAACTATTCCATTTCTACTCCCGGTAGTGAAGTGGGCCAAAGGAATTATTCTTCCTGGTTTTGAAGGGCTGTCGTTGTACGATTTCTGGGAAATGTATGCGATAGGCATCCTTAAGGGTACTTTTGCTACAAGAGCCAGTGCCATTGCTTTCAGCTTTTTTATGGCGCTTTTTCCGTTTTTTTTATTTGTGCTCAACCTTATACCTTATGTTCCCATTAACGGCTTCCAAAGCGACTTTCTTTCTTTTATAAATAATTTACTACCGCCGCAAACACAGGAGTTTTTTGATCCTATTCTTTTAGATATTGCAGCGAACCAACGTGGCGGACTTCTATCATTCACTTTGATTTTCGCTATTTTTTTAATGGCAAACGGCGTCAATGCGATTTTTACGGGGTTTGAATATAGTTTTCATTCCATTACCAATCGCAGTATTTTTAGGCAATATGCTGTTGCCTTAGGAGTTTCTATAATGTTGGCATTGTTGTTGTTATTGGTAGTTATAGCTGTGCTTTATTTGCAGTTTAGTATAACAGAACTCAAAAGGCGCGGCATAGTTAATGAAGATAATTTGTGGATTTCCCAATTAGGAAGTTATATTGCTTTGATCGTTTTGATCTATACTGTAGTGGCAACCTTATATTATTTTGGAACCAAAGAGGGTAAAGACACTCGATTTTTATCAATAGGCGCGACCTTGACGACGATCTTGTTTATTGTGACAACCTACTTATTTGGGATTTATATCAATAATTTTGCAACGTATAACCAGTTATACGGTTCTATTGGAGCCTTATTGATTATGATGGTTTACATCTGGCTAAACGCAAACTTATTGTTGCTAGGTTTTGAACTCAATGCAAGTTTGTACAGGCTAAAACGCAGAAGAGATTATAAAAAAGCGCAATTATCTTCAAATTAATTTCAATAGTGTTGAAAATATCTTATTATTGATATACTTTAATTAAGAATTAAAAATTTATTAACCCCTTAAATAACGAATATGAAAAAGATTAGCGCTTTTTTAATTACGATGCTTGTATGCACAGCAGGAGTTTTTGCTCAAGATGTAACCGGAAAGTGGAAGACAATTGATGATGAGACTGGTGACGCAAAGTCTATTGTTGAGATTTACAAGCAGGATGGTAAGGTTTATGGTAAAATTGTTGAAATTTTAAACAAAGATCGTCAAGATGCAAAATGTGTAGATTGTCCTGGAGCAGATAAAGGGAAGCCTATTAATGGATTGGTTATTATTAAAGGTCTTGAGAAAGATGGAGACGAGTATAATGATGGTAAGATCCTAGATCCGCAAAGCGGAAAATTATACAAATGCCTTATCGAGCTAGAGAACGCAGATAAATTAAAGGTTCGTGGTTATATTGGTTTTTCACTCATAGGAAGAACCCAATATTGGCACCGAGTAAAATAACAATACTTCCTATTAAAACTAAGGCTGTTTCTAATTTCTGAGACAGCCTTTTTTTTATCTTTACATCCGTGTATTTTGTTGATGTAATCTTACCCATTCCGGTCGAAAATGCGTTTACCTATCGCATTAGTGAGGCCGAATATGCTTTTATAAAACCAGGGATGCGGCTCGCGGTTCCTTTTGGTAAAAGTAAGATTTATACTGCCTTGGCCATTGCTGTACATCAAGTAGAACCTCGCATCTACGAGGCTAAAGAAATTGAGCAAATTCTTGACGAGATTCCTATTGTAAATCTGGCACAATTGAATTTCTGGAAGTGGATGGCTAACTACTATATGTGCACTTTAGGTGACGTGATGCGCGCGGCGCTACCGGGAGCTTTTTTGTTAGAAAGTGAAACCATTATCAAACGTATTTTGAAGAATGATTTTGAGCCGTATTTAAATGAAATTGATGAGGACGGTCTGACGATTCTTAATGCGTTTGAGGGGAGTTCTATTTTGCGCATCAGCGAAGTGATGAATGCCTTAAATAAGAAAAAGGTACTGCCAAGTATTAATAAATTGATCGATTTGGATCTGGTTGCTATTGATCAGGAAATTTACGAGTCGTATAAGCCAAAACTGGTAAAATACGTGCGACTTACCCCGACTTATGAGCAGGAAGAAAAAATGCATGAAGCTTTAGATGATCTTGGTAGGGCTCCCAAACAGCGCGAATTACTTCTAAATTATTTTACGCAAAAAGCACGGTCACAAAAGCCGATAAAAGCAAAGGAATTACAGAAGCAAAGTGATGCCACGAGCTCGCAATTAAAAGCACTTGTAGATAAAGGAATTTTTGAAATTTATAAAATTCAGCAGGATCGAATTTCTTATTCCGGAAAGGAGCAGGATCAAGTTAAGGCGCTAAATGAGGAGCAGGCACGCGCATTAACTGAAGTGAAAGCGAGCTTTAACAATCATGATGTTTGTCTATTGCACGGCGTCACTGCTTCGGGTAAGACAGAGGTTTATGTGAATCTTATAAAAGATTATTTAGCCGAAGGAAAGCAAGTATTGTATTTGCTTCCGGAAATCGCATTAACCACGCAGCTGGTAGCCCGTCTCAAGGCGTATTTTGGCAATCAACTTTCGGTATATCACAGTAAATATTCCATACACGAGCGCGTCGAAGTATGGAATAACGTCTTGAATAAAGCACCTAAAGCGCAGCTGATCTTAGGAGCCCGCAGTGCGCTTTTTCTGCCTTTTGAAAATTTGGGACTCGTGGTTGTTGATGAGGAACATGAGAGCAGTTTTAAGCAATACGACCCTGCACCTCGTTATCAGGCGAGAGATTCCAGTATTGTATTAGCGCATCAGCAAGGCGCAAAAGTCCTATTAGGTTCGGCCACACCGGCTTTAGAGACCTTTTACAATGCGAGTATCGGCAAATATGCACTCGTAACGATGAAAAAGCGCTTTGGCAATATTCTTCTTCCCGAAAATACGATCATAGACATTCAGGAAAAGCATCGTAAGAAACGGATGACGGGACATTTTAGTGACGATCTGTTACGCGCCATTACAGATACCCTTGAACTCGGAGAACAAGTCATTTTATTTCAAAACCGAAGAGGGTATTCCCCAATTGTTGAATGCAACACGTGTGGCCACGCGCCGCAATGTCCTAATTGTGATGTGAGTTTAACCTATCACCGGCATCGTGGGCAGCTGAGGTGTCATTACTGTGGCTATCATATCGCAATGCCGCAAAAATGTATGGCCTGCGGAAGCGAAGAACTGGATACTAAGGGATTTGGTACCGAACAGGTTGAAGCTGAACTTAAAGAACTGTATCCTGATCATAATATTGGCAGGATGGATAGTGATACTACTCGGGGTAAACACGGTTTTGAAAAGATAATTACCGCTTTTGAACAGGGTGAATTAGATATTCTTGTAGGAACGCAAATGCTTACAAAAGGCTTAGATTTTAGAAATGTCACCCTTGTAGGAATTCTCAATGCAGACAGTATGCTTAATATTCCTGATTTTAGAGCACACGAGCGTAGCTTTCAGTTGATTCAGCAAGTTTCGGGTAGGGCAGGACGTACCGAAAAGAGAGGAAACGTTTTGATTCAGAGCTTTAATCCGCATCATCAGATTTTGCAGCAAGTCTCGATGAATGACTATGAAGCGATGTATAAAGAACAACTTGAAGAACGGCATATTTACAAATATCCGCCGTTTTGCCGACTTATAAAGATCACGTTAAAACATAGAGATTTTCAGAAAATAGAAGAAGCTTCGATGTGGATGGGTCAAGCGCTGAAAAATGTATTTAAAGATCAGGTTTTAGGACCTGAGCCTCCGCCGGTTTCCCGAATTAGAAATGAATATTATCGAAATATACTCATTAAAATTCCGCGGAAGCAAAGCTTAGAAAAAACTAAAAAAGCAATACTAAAAGTACGTACGACGTTTTTAAGCATTTCACAGTACCGAAGCGTTAAAATTGTATTGAACGTAGATAACTACTAAAAACAAAAAATCCCGCAATTTCCGGGATTTTGTGTTGGCACCTCCAAAGGGTTGAATACTCTGAGGCTTGCCTCGAAATTATAAATTTGTTTCCAACGAGTGCCGCCTGAGCTTGCCACGTGGAAGTTTACTTGATTTTTCAGTTCTTATTTAGATAGAGCTTCCATAAGTTTTGTTTTCTTATGACGACTCAACGGAATTTTATCACCTTCGATCTCGATATTTCTGCTATTGTATTTTTCTACTTTATCCATATTGATAATATACGATTTATGAATACGCATAAATCGATCTGCTGGAAGCTGCGCTTCAAAAGCTTTCATTGTAGAAAGAACAATAATGGGTTCATTGTAAGTTACTAGTTTTACATAGTCACCTAACGCTTCAATAAATTTTAAATCATTAAGAAATACCTTTTTCTTCTTAAGATTACTCTTTACGAAAATATAGTCATCATCCTCAACACTTCCTTCGGTTTTTAGGCGATGTAAATTAATGGCTTTGTGTACCGCATTTAAGAAACGATCTTTAGTAAGTGGTTTCCTTAAATAATCGATCGCATTGTAATTAAAAGCTTTATAAGCATATTTGGTTTTTCCGGTAACAAAAATGATTTGTGGTTTATGAACCAAATCATCAAGAAGGTCAAAACCGGTAAGAATTGGCATTTCAATATCAAGAAAAATAAGGTCAACCTTAGTTTCTAATAAGCCATTCTTAGTTTCGATAGCGTTGTTGTATTGTGCAGCCAATCGTAAGTTGGGATGATCTTTGATCATTTTTACTATAGCTAGGCGTTGTAAACTAGAATCGTCAACAACCGCACAGTCTAAAATTAATTCTTCCAAAGGTAAAGTTTTGAGATAGCGTTAGTTTACCAAAACTACTTACAATAAATGTATTAACCAACTTTTTTGTGTAGTTCATCGATATTTTTTTCAATATTTGAGCAGCTTTTGAAAAATAATGAGTTGATAATCGATTTAATGGAAATCTGTTTTGTTGTGTGAGAAATTAAGGTTACTTTTGCACTCATTTTTTTAATAAACTATTTTTATGAATCATTACGAAACTGTTTTCATCTTGAATCCCGTTTTATCTGATGACCAGGTAAAGGA
>Ga0208450_1000063_pt1 | contig 89971 bp, 54 predicted proteins | sample MalvireepMed_908_FD_184249 | JGI IMG/M metagenome (GOLD analysis project Ga0208450, IMG submission 184249) | Marine viral communities from the Global Malaspina Expedition - Malaspina viral metaG DeepMed_908 (SPAdes) (version 2) | ecosystem: Environmental > Aquatic > Marine > Oceanic | place... | reverse complement strand
TAAAGAAAATGAACAGAACATGAATTGAAAAAATTAAACTTTTATTTAAACTCCTTTCTTTTTTGCATCGCCCAAAAAAGAAACAAAAAACGCTAGGCTTATTTTTAGATCCTTGAAAACTACGCAACCGCCTTATCCTGCGGATAGCAAACCGCTGCGCTAGGCTATCCTCCACTGCCCACCGCTGCGGCGCCCGCTTGTTTTACTACAGCTCTAAAAAGTAGGCCGGTACTGACGTTTGAATAGACTTGAGATATTAGAATTCAGACGTTAGATGTTAGAATAAAGAGAAAAGACGGATCAAGAGTTGGTAGTGGGCAGTTACAGTGGTCAGTGAGCAGTTGGTCTCTTGTTGTTTGTTGTTTCTGATTTATGATTCCGTATTAAAGTACAAAGTAAGAAGTACAAAATACAAATACGCAACGAGCTGTCACTCGAGGGGATCCCGATAGCTATCGCAAGAGAAGCCTAGCTGATAAGATGCTGGAACGAGTTCAGCATGACAGCGTGTGTTAAAAGTGTTAGACGCACTCATAACCGAAGGGTCAAACGAATCTAAAACTCCCTCGGTTCAGAATAGACGCAGGAAGCTCCGAAGGACAGGAGCGGTAGCGACGCGGAGCTGACAAGGCGGTTTTCGCGATAGCGAAAAATTCCTAAGCGAGGGCGTCGTTTCTTTTGGTTCGTTTTCTTTAGACGAGTAAAGAAAATGAACAAAACATGAATTGAAGAAACCAACTCCAGTTTAAGTTGACAGTTGCAGTTTACAGTTTGCAAGAGTTATTACTAGTTTAAGACTATAAATTATTAATATCCAAAGGATTTGGGTTCTATTTCTTCAGTATAGCAAGAAGGCTCCGTTAAAAATTTTCGAAGCCTTGGAGAAAATTTAGGAGCCTTATTGCGGTTTTCGCCCTAAGGCGAAAAATACCTAAGAAATAGGGTCTTTTCTTTTGTTACTTTTCTTTGGACAAGCAAAGAAAAGTATAGACTCTAATTAAAATTACTCATACCGACAGGAAGTCAACACCCCGTTGCGCGGGCATTACCCTATACATTCTTACAAACAACTAGAGTATCTCAAAAAATGTTAATATATTTAACACTACGCTTGATCGTCTCGCGTAATTGTCCCTAAACACCTTGTGTATGAATAAAAATTACCTAAGTCTGGCTTTAGGCCTTCTCCTTACCGGTTTATGTTATGCTCAGGATAAGTATCGTATTGAATACGATTACAATACCGAGACTGCAACTTACCTCAGCTTGAGCAGTACCAATGTGGTTCAGGATACCCTGATCAAACCGCGCATTAAACGCAACAGTCTGGTGGAGATCAAGCTGCTCAATGTGAATCCTTTTGCGGTAGATGTACTTACCGAAGTAAAAGAGGAAGACCTGCAGCCGGCAGCCTCCGGTTTTAACTTCAGTTCCTTGCTGGGTGGCATCAGCGGGATGAGTGGCGACAATCTGGGACTGAATGTGAGCCAATCCTCCCTAGGTGATCCCAACTTCTTTACGGCCGGTTCCCGGGGTGCAAGCGTGAGTAGCGGCGTTACAGAACTGACCAATAAAATGGCTGCCGTTCGTGCATTAGACAATACGCTTAAAGCCAATTTAATCAACCCCAATCTGGATAAAGATGCCATACTCGCCAATGCTAAAGCTTTGGCGCGCCAACAAACCGATGCCCGGTTGAGTGACCCGGACGCTAATTTCTACAATTACCTCGCAAATCTCGATAAGATCATCAGCACCGATACCCAGGAACTGCAAAGCAACCTGGATGCTATGCTGCAGGAGGTTGAAACCAGCGCGCCGCTGGAAACCGGAATGTCTCGCGGACAATTGGTAGAACGCAACCGCAGTATGAATAACCTGAGCGCTATTAAAGCTTCTTTAAATGATGCCGTATCTGAAACGCATACGACCATTGATGAAATTCGCTCCCTCTTTACCCGGTTGGAAGCGGCTTCTTTTGAACGCACCTATGATTACCAACTCGAAGCCGATGCGGTAAACATCAACCTGCAGTTTGTACAAAGTGCCTTTTCTGAAGCGATGGATGATGATTCAGAAATTGCAACCCTCAAAACCCGTAACCTTAAGCTTTTTGCCACGGGTGGTTTTAAGATCAATACCAGTATCGCGCTTACCTTGAATAATTTTGGTGATAAGTCTAAAGACTATTTTATTTCTGAAGAAGGAGTGATTGGCGGTACGCCCAACGATTACTTCATCCCTAATCTGAGTACGATGATCAACTTCTACCCGGTGATCGGAGATAACTTTAATGTAGGCGGAAGTTTTGGACTTTCCATTCCTATCGCCGATGATGTAAACGGGGTGAATTTCTTGTTAGGTCCTTCGGTGTTTTTGGGACGTCAAAGCCGACTCTCACTTTCGGGAGGTGTGGCTTACGGTCCGGTAAACCGACTCACCAACGGGCTGGAGATCGATCAAACCACCACCTTAAGCAGCCTGGATAATTTCACTAAAAAAGTATACGACTTTGGGTATTTCTTCGGAATCTCCTTCAGTCTGTTTGATATCAATTAAATCCCTAATTATGAAAACCCGTATCGCACTTGTACTCCTCGTGCTGTTGAGTTTACCGCTTCAGGCTAAAAAGATAGCGCTCATCATTGCGGTAGGCGATTACCCCGCCAGTACCGGATGGAGTCCCATTAGTTCGGCTAATGATGTGCCGCTTATTCAAGCTGCTTTAAAACACCAAGGCTTTAAAGAAGAGCACATCACCACGCTCTTGAATGCCGAAGCTACCCACGATGGTATCATCAATGCGCTCAACACCTTGAGCACACAGATAGAACCCGGGGATATTGTGGTGATTCACTACTCCGGTCACGGCCAGCAAATCGCTGATGATAACGGGGAAGAAATAGATGATAAAGACGAAGCGCTCGTGCCGTATGATGCGCTCGTGCGCCCCACCTACAATTACAGCGGACAAAACCATATACGCGATGACGCTCTTGGAGCGTTGCTCACCAATTTTAGAAACAAGCTGGGAGCCAAAGGCCAATTGCTTGTATTGCTAGACAGTTGTCATTCGGGTTCTGCCACGCGCGGTGGAAAAGCCCGTGGTGGCGCAGCGACCTTTGCTCCTGAAGGCTGGGTGCCTAAAACCAACACAACCAACAAGGGCAGTGATATGTTTGAAAAAGCACAGGTACAGTCCGACGCAGCTCCTTTTGTGATGTTTAGCGGAGCTTCGGCCAACGAACTCAATTATGAATATGAAGGCGTAGGCTCTTTGAGTTATGCCTTTAATAAAGCCATGACCGAGCTGGGAAGCGATGCGACCTACCGCCAGCTCTATACCAAAATAGCGGCGACAATGAACGTCATCTCTCCCAACCAAACCCCAACGCTTGAAGGAGACCCTGACTATAAAGTCTTTAAAGGAGAATATGTTACCCAACAGCCCTATTTTGAAGTACAGTCGGTATTGCGTCCGGATGTGGTCAAAATACAGGCAGGTAAACTGCAAGGCCTATTTCCGGGAACGACGGTTGCCGTGCTCCCTGCCGGAACAACGACCTATGCTGCAGATAAAGCCCTTGCTACAGGAACGGTAAAACTTGCCAAATTTAACGAGGCCAATATCGTATTAGACCAAGCCCTTGAGGGAACCAACCATAAGGAATACTGGGTGTTTGTGCTCGAAAAAACCTACGGCGATCTGGATCTTAAGGTGTATCTGGATGCTTCGGTTACCGAAAAAGCCGTTGAAAATTCATTAGAAGAATTCTTAAGCACCAACCAGCTGGGAAGCCTGGTTACCGATTCGATCGCCTCGAGCGTGACCATCACCCAAACCGAAGGCGCGTATCAGCTTAACGCGACCCACGGTACGACCACCATCAATTCGGTAGATGCCAGCCGGGGTGCTGCAGCTTTGGATGCGCTCCAACAAGACCTGTTCAATTACGCGCAAGGCCAATACCTCAAAGAGTTACAGCTGAAGAATATGGACTATGAGTTTAGCTTTCGACTGCTGCCGGTAGCTTATGATATGGTGATGGAAACCTTTGGCGAACTTCAGGAACCCGAAGCTTTTATTGATGCTAACGGTACCTTTAGCGTCGTTCCTGAACAAGATCACGTGGTGCTTGAGGTGACCAATGAAAGTAAACAACCTTTGTATTTCAGCATCATTGAGATCAACAGCAAAGGAGAGCTCAATCCCTTTATGCCCAACGATGCCTGTACCTTGAACGACGATGAGCGAAGGCTGGCTCCCGGGCAAACCATGGTTTTTAAAGACTGTGTATTCTCTTTTGGTCCGCCGTATGAACGCCTCATGCTGAAAGGCTTTGCTTCTCCCAAGCCCATCAACTTTAAAGCAACCGTACAAACCCGTGGTGCCGGCACCCGCGGAACCACCAATCCCCTAGAGGCCTTTATCGCCAATACCTATACGCAATCGCGTGGCGGTGCAGCGAGCACAGCTTCTGGAAAAGTAGACGGTTATGCCACCGAATTTATTTATGAAATCGTAGAAACTAAAGAGTAAACCAATCATTCTGCCCACCCTAAACCGCAGTATTATGAAAAAAACTACAGCTATTTTCAGCCTTGTATTCGTCCTGGCTACCACACTTGTTGTACACGCCCAGGACAGTACACAAATCAACATACAATATCCTTTTGGAGAGCCGGGATCTACTTCCCGTGGGGTCTTTGGTCCCGATGATCGCAAAGAGGCGCAAGATGCTATAGGCTATCAGGATTTTGTGCGGGCAACCGCTGTAATGGTGAGTAAAGAGTCGATACGCAATAACGTGGCTTATTCCTATTCGCTGCGCGAACGCCTGAGTATGACCTTTAATACCGATAATTTTGACGACAACGTCATGTTCTTAGAGCAGCCGGCACTCGCCAATTGTACCGGATTTCTTATCGCTCCCGATATTCTGGTGACCGCAGGACATTGTATTAAAACCATAGAAGATGCCGAACCTTATGTTTGGGTCTTCGATTATACCAGTACGCAAAAGTTCAACACCAATACGCATGCGATCCCTTTAGATCCTGATGATGTCTATGAGGTTGCCGAAGTGCTAAGCGCTGCTTTAGACGATGAGACCAGTGATGATTATGCGGTGTTACGCCTCAAGCGTAAATCAGACCGACGTCCCTACCGCTTTAGAACCAGCGGCACCATCACCGAAGGCACGGGCGTAAATACCATAGGCGCCCCCACAGGATTACCGCTCAAATTTGCAGAAAACGCCGAAGTGGTTGACGCCTCGCCTACCAACTGGTTTAAAAGCGATATTGATTCCTTTCCCGGAAATTCCGGAGGTCCTGTCTTTGACGACTACGGCTGGATCGAAGGAATCCTGGTACGCGGCGCCGTAACCTATAGGAATGGGGACTATACCGGGGATTACTACTATGATGAGACCTGCGATTGCATCAAGACGGTAAACTTTAACAGCGCCAGCTATACTGCAGGTTGCCAGTCGCATAAGATCACCCACGTCCCTTCTGAGCTTTTAGTACGCAGTATTTATGAGAACCTCGCCTATGCGATCACAAACGGATTACAAGACCGTTTTGACGACTGGGCCGTATATCAATGGATCTTTACCCATCAATACGCCAAAGAAAACGGACTCCTCGAAGTCTTAGCTTTAAAAGAGCAAAACTATGGCATGTATGCTCAAATGCTTGACTACGCCTTCCCTACGTATACTGACAGTCAGCGCCGGGAACTTTTAGACTATACCATTAGCACCAATAACAACACGCTCTACACCCTTTTACTCGAGCAGGGTATTTATGCCGATGCCGGCGCAAACAAGACCTATACCGCCTTACAGGAAGCGGTTAAAGATGCTAATACGGGCTGGGTGGTCAAACTGGTAGATGCCGGAGCCGACGCACAAGTTAAAGATGATGGGGACAATAACCTCCTACATCTCGCCGCAGCTACCGGAAATACAACGCTCATCAATTACCTCTACGGCCTTGAACCTCAGCTGATCGATTCAGAAAACCGCGCTGGGGATCTACCCGAACGTGTGGCTAAGGATAAGGGATACAAAAAAGTATTTAAGTATATGAAAAAGATGCGCAAAAGCAGATAGTACCCCCTAGCTGCTTGCGCTCAGTAAAAATCCTTTACGATGAACGCTTATCTCAACTACCTGATTTTTCTTGCTCTTCTTGGCATTGTAATGCCGGGGAAGGCTCAGGAATACGGTAGAGGGTCTAAAGCCAAAGCGACTGCAGCAGCTACAACAACGACACACACCAAAGCTTTGGTGATTGGGACCAGTGGTGCTGCTGCACGGGATGCTATACTGTTTTCAGGATATTTAGAACATGTAGCTCAGGTTCCTGTTGAGCAGCTCATCACCCTCTCCGGCAAAACAGCCAAAGCGGCACAGATCTATACTGCCTTAAAAAAGCTTACCGACAGCATTCAGGAGGGAGATCAAGTGTACTTCTATTTTTCAGGAACGAGTGTGTATTCAGACTTTCTGGGAACACCCGAGAGTCTGTTGCTGGCTGCTGATTTTAAAGCCGAAGAACCACTTTTAAGCAGTATAGGGATCGTACGACTCAGCGACATCCTGAATCTTTTGGGAAAGGCTTCAGCCGAAGGCGCAAGCATACAATATATCCTAGACACCAACAAAGCTGATGATCCTCTTGTCTTTCAACAGACCGCAAAGCGCAATATGCAAACGATTCAGACCCGTACCCAGAACTATACCTGCTTTTTAGCTACAGGACACGAAGGCACATCTTACAATTCGGCCTCTAATTCCTTAGGAGTCTTTACCCACTATCTGGTTTTGGGACTTATGGGCGCTGCAGATACCAATGCAGATGACAGGATCACCTATAGCGAACTCGATGACTACCTCTACACGCAGGTGCAACAGCAAACGGGTAAACAACAGCAACCGGTATGTCCGTCACTACCGGGAGAAAATGTTCGGGAGCTTCCGCCGGGAGCTCGTGCGCAAGCGCTTAAGCTTGCCCAACAAAAAAATGCAAAGGCGCTCTTTAAAACACTGGTACACTAGATGGTTTTTTTAAGAACATATACGTTGGTTGCACTCTTGCTCATGCTGGCTACCGCTGCTGCTGCACAACCTGCGGCTGGTGAGTTTCCTACGGTCCAGGGAACTCGCCGTGCATTGATCGTAGGCATTTCAGAGTATAGCGAGCCCAGCCTCAAACTGAACTATGCCGCTTCTGATGCTGCCTTATTTCGCGAATATCTGTTGAAGATCGAAAAGTTACAAGCCGAGGACATCACCTATTTAATCAGCAATGATCCTTCCGCAGAAACCTATGCCGGGGCTTTAGGGGTTTATAATGCCTTAGACCAACTTTTAGAAACCACACAACCTGAAGATCTGGTCTACATTTATTTTGCAGGGCACGGAGATGTGGTTAAAAAGATCACACGTTATGAAGGCTATTTGCTCGCTGCCGATGCCAATGCCAGTCAGAATTACAAAGGTACCGGTGGCGTGGTCGCCCTTCAGGACCTCAATGAATATGTGGGCGCGCTTACCGCTTCGGGAGCTAAAGTGGTGCTGGTGCTTGACGCCTGTCATTCGGGATTTGCCTATAAGGAAGGTGCGCAAAGGAATATGGAAAGCCTGAATGAAAGCTTTCTCAATACCACGCGCTATTTGAGCTGCAAACCCGACCAATTCTCTTACGAAAGCGGAACGCTGGGTCACGGTTATTTCACCTACTATCTCGTCTTAGGCCTTATGGGAGCTGCCGATGTAGATGATACCAACCTGCAGTACAAAGAGCTTGGTGAGTTTCTCTACACCAACGTCTACAACGAATCTGAAGAAAAACAAACCCCGCTGGTGGTCACTCAAAATCAGCGGGAAGTACTCAAAGCCATCGACCCACAGGAAAAGAAAGCGTCTATGGAGATCGTAAAAAAATCGAGTTCGATCAAAGACCTTTTAGCCTCGCGCAGTAGCTCCGGTTCTACCCAGACGACTACAGGATCTGCAAACGACAACCCCATCATTAAAGCCTTTAACGACGCCCTGGCTGCCGAAGCTTATTATGAAGGCGACAACAGTGCATTGGCGCTTTATAACAACGCAAAGCAAACACAGCAACTGCCCGAAAAAAGCCTTAAAAAAATGCAGTTTGCGCTTTTAAAAGCGCTTTCGTCGACTGCGCAGATGCTTATCAATTACTATATTGAAGGACATGAAAAACTTCCGGGAGGTCATGTCTTTGTGCGACAAGCGCAGCACCTGGACGTATGTCTGAGCCTAATGCCTGCCGATGCACCAATGCGGGAACGCCTGGTGACCAGCAAACTCTTTCTGCAAGCCTACAGCATCATTCGCACTAAAAATTATTCTAACTATCCTCAGGCAAAAGAAAAACTGCTCAAAGCGATAGAGCTTGAGCCCCGGGCAGCATATATTCATAATGCTTTAGGCGTTTTATACGGTCAGGAGAATAGCTTTAACAAAGCACATATTCACTACGAAAAAGCAAAAGAGCTTATCCCCAATTGGGCCTACCCTATAAACAATCTGGGCACCAATTATTTTGATCAGTATCAATACAAAAAAGCAAAATATTGGTATGAGGAAGCTTTAGCGCGTGCTCCCGAATACCACACCGCCTTGCAAAACTTAGGCGCGCTCTATAAATCTCAAGGAAAGTATCAGGCTGCAGAGCAGTATTATTTACGCTCAGCAGACACTTCTGGAGCACTACAAGCGATCACGCTGCGCAATCTGGGCGGACTTTATGAGGATCGGGGCAATATCAAAAAAGCTTTAGCCTACTATAAACGCGCTTTAGAACAAGATACTAAAGATGTAGACAACTATTACAACTACAGCGATCTGCTCATCGATGAGGCTATAGACATTGCACAAGGAGAAGCCCTGCTCCAGGAAGCCATCGCTATTGAGCCTTACTTTTCAAAAGGGCACGCCACCTATGCCGACCTGTTACGACGCTATCCTAAAAGCGAAGCAAGCTATACACAAGCGCTGGAGCTATATGACTTCGCGATCGCTAATGACCCTTTTTACGAGTGGGCCTATGCCGGGCGCGGCTGGCTTTACAGTAGACAAGAGCAACCCGATAAAGCCCTGGCATCCTTTAAAGCAGGAATCGCTGCAAATCCTAAAAAACCAAGAGCTTATTACTATTTGGCACAGTTTTACAAAAGTGCTTTAACCGACTTTGAAAATGCAGAAAAACAGTACCGCAACGCTATCGCCAAAGACAGCTTTTACCTTCCTGCCTACAAGGGGCTTGTTGACTTGTACAATAAAAACGACAAGCAGGAACAATCCTTAGCCTTGTTGCACAATTTGGTGCGTATAGATGACGAAGCCCCCGACAGCTACAATCTTTTGGGTAACACCTATTATTCTCAAGGCAACAATGAAGAAGCCATAAACGCCTACCAACGCAGTCTTGACGTAGATTCTACCTATGCTAAAGGTTTTGCCAATCTCGCCTACAGCCTGTTACAATCTAAGCGCTATAAAGCTGCTGTAGCCGCTTACCGCAAAGCGATAGACTACAACCCCTATAAGAATAACGTAGAAAACTTCACCCTGCTTTTGGTTACCGAAGGAAGAAGATTAAAACGTGAAGGTGACCTCAAAGCAGCTGAAATCAGCTTTAAGGAAGCTCTAAATCTTGACCTCAACTACACCAGTGCTACGGCACTGGCCGAACATTATTATTTTGCAGATCGTGCTAAGGAAGCACTCGAGGTGTTACAACACCTGGATGTAGAACAACTGTCTAAAACCCGAAAAACCAAATACTACGAACTTTCAACAAAGCTCGCCATCGATCTGGAAGAGGTTACTTTAGCTACAGCTAGTTATAACGCCTTGACTCGCTTGAGTCCGCGGCCCGACAAGATCCTGGGCGCCTTAACACAAGCGCTTGAAGGAAAAACGCAAGAAGCTAAAACCACGCTTACGAGCCTTAGTCCTATGTATTTTAATGAGCAACTGCTTGAAACCAAATACAGCCCGGCAACGATACAACGCATTAAAAAACTGAACCCATGAAACCGGTAAAATCCTTTAAACTCACCCTGCTGCTTTTACTACTCAGTCTTGCGCTACAAGGCGGAGTCAATCTTAAGAATGGCAATTTTTACATTTCGTATACCGACATTCAAATCCCGAAAACCCGCGGTGCTCTTGAAGACATCACCCGTACCTATAATTCCAAATCTATTGAGGTTGGTTTATTTGGTTATGGCTGGGGAACACTTATCGAATCACGCCTCTATGCCTATCCTGACGGAAGTCTGGTAGTCGCCGAACACGGTTCTGGAGGAAAAACTGTATATCTCTCACCTTTTGCTACGCAGGATATGCTCGACCTGATGATAGACCAACTCCTTGAAGTAAGTCTTGCTGAAGGAAGCTTACCCAATACCCCCAATGCATTGGCCAACAAGCGTGAAGAACTACAAAACAATCAGGAGTCACGTCACAGCCTCTGGAACAAATACCTGAAAAAGGGATTGGTAGCCTATCAATCTACGCTTCCTGTAGGCGCCGAGTGGGAATCGTTTGAACGCGGCCGGGAGCGTATCGTAAAAACCGAAAACGGTTATTCCCGGATTAAAAGTTCGCGTATCGATGATTTCAACACCGAAGGCCTTTTAGTGAAGATCGATGAAAAAAATGGCGATTATACGCTTTTGGAATATACTAATAGTCACCTTGCCAAAATCAGCAATGCCGATGGTACCAGTCTGGTGTTCACTACCAATGAAGACGGTTTCATCACGCGCATTACTTCAGGAGCTAAAGAAGCTACTTTTAAATACGACGGGCTTGATCTGGTATACGCCAAAGATGCCGGCGGTAATCACTATAAATACGTTTATGATGAAAAGCATAACCTGATCAAGATCGTATATAACCCTGTTCGGCTTAAGGGGCAAGCCGAAGATGCACGGTATATTTCTTACGAACCCAAAACCAGTTTTGTGACTAAGATCATTGATCGCAATGGAGAAGAAACAGCCTACACCTATAAAACATTCTTTAAAGAAGATGGCACGGTCGATGACGACCACTACGCGACTACGGTGCATAAAACCGGTTATAATGGGCAACAGGTGACCAACGAATATGAATATTACATCGGGGTAAAAGAAAATGGAGATCGCTTTAGCCAACAGATCATCACAACGGTAAACGGGATCAAAACAGCAACCACTTATGATGAAACCTGCGAACTGCCTATAAACATCACGCGTGGGACCAATACCACGGTATTTAAATACAACAACCGCTGTCTGCTTACCGAAAAACTGAGTACGTACGACTCGGTGTATATGCGATATCATCCCAAACTGGAAAAATTAACGGAGGTCAAAAATGATCAAGGCGTCTTTACTTTTGAATACGACACCAAGGGAAATCTGGTTTATGCTTCTAAAAATGATGACACCTGGGTAAAGCTGCATTATGATGAACGCTCGAAGATTACCAAAATGGAGCAAGCCGATAAAACCTTAGTTTTTGAATATGATGAACGCGGGAAACCCGTTAAAATACAAATGGAAGGCGCTGAGGAGTCTGGTGCGATCCATGTGACTTATGATGACTATGGTGAAATCACACTGGTAGATAGTGAAGACGGTCACAGTATGGCTTTAAAAGTCACACAAGCCTTTCAAAACTTACTAGCCCTGGTTAAACCTGCGGGTGTTAATTTAAGTATGTAAACCCAAATTAAACATTTTTTACGCTGAACGAAATCTCAGGGGTTTACCACACCTTAAAATCGTATTCTAAATTCTCTTTACGCGAGGTTGGATTTTGTTTGCCGTTTGTAAGTTCTGAAACTTTATCAAAAACATAGCTTTTGAGTTCAGATACCTGCACACTGCCGTCTCCATTTAAATCACAGGCACCACTCTTTAAGCCTTCGAGCATCGCATAGGTAAATACCCCATTCTGCCAGGCTTCCCCTTCATAGGCATATTCCAGTCCGCTGGCCGAGCTGATCACTGTAGCACCTGTTCCCCTTCTCAAATCGGAAAACAGCATTTGCATCAGCTCAAAAGAATTCTCAAGACCAAGCTGCTTGCTTTTAGACTTTACGACGATAGACCCGCGTTTCCCACTTACTTTAGCATTGGTCAAGCCACTGTCTATAGTCGCATCGTCCTGATCGACTTCCCCGGAGTGGCACGCATCAATGATGAGTAGCTTATTGAGTGCGGGGATCCCGTCTAAAAGATTTTCTAAACCATCATAGGCGAGTCCGTTCTTCTTCGGATTATCAAAATCGATGTCATAGGTTCCCAGATAATAGTTCATCTCCTCATCCAGTACCCCGTGTCCTGCAAAAAATACAATAACCACATCATTGGTGCGCGATTGCATCAGCCGGGCTTTCAGCTTTGCGATCTCAGTTGTGGTAACCTGCTCATTGACTAAATTATGCGTGTGGATCTCAGCATAAGCTTCAGGGCGCTCGTTTACATAATCCATCAGGTCTTTAGCGTCCTTTGCTGCATATTTTAAGTTATAGTCTTCATTTTGGTATTTGGAAACTCCAATGCTCACCAGATACAGATCAGGTTGTGGCATTGCAGCCGTAGCATTGATCACAAAAGTGCGTTTGAGGCTTTCTACCCCTGAGCTGTTCACCACCGAAACCTGCACTTTATTGGTGCCACTAGCTAAATTTACGGTGAGCGTTTCTTCTAATTGCTGAATGTTGCGATCACGGATACTTTTACCTTTAGCCCCAAAAACCGGAACATCATTTACCCAAACCAAAATTCGGTCGAGGTTCTTCGCTCGATCTTCTGCTTTTATGCGGAAGCTGATCTGCTCTTCATTTGTGGTTGCCGGAAGGTCTTTTGTGAGCAATTCGAGCGTAGGCAATTCAAAAGCTCCAGAAAGCATACCCTCGTCAAAGCCCATTTTTGACAACCGCTTTTGATACGCCATCTCATAGCCTTTTTGCAGCAACGAATCGGTTATGCCTAAAGAAACTAAATTACGAATCGCCTTATCCGGCCGGTTGTAGAACATATCAAACTGCTCAAAAGGATAGACCTCATCCCCTTTCTTAAACGCCACCGCTTCCCGTGCTGCCTTAGAAGCATAATAAAACCCTTCTTCGTCAGAGAGAATGAATTCGCCATCCTCTAAAAACGCACAGGAATAGAGTAATTTATAATCCTGATCGCGATCAAAAACCTTAATGAGGTTATCACCGCCCAGGATCACCAGAAAATGATTCTTGTAATCCATATCCGAAAGCTGACCGGTACTGCCTAGAAAAGTGTGCGTAACCTTGAATCCCGGCAAGCTCATAATTTTAACGGCCCCATCTTCAAAAGCCAGAATAAGACTTTTGCTGTCTTCGGTAAACACCCCGTCAACAATGCGTACATCTTGGATGTACTGGTCATAAAGGAGTTCTTTACGCTCCATGTCTTCAATTTTTAGATGAAAATCCTCTAGGTATGCGTAGTATTTGCCATCATCAGAATAGGCATTGAGCTTGGTATGGTATTTAATTTTATAATCTAAAAACTCTTTGTTTTCTTTCAGATTGATGAAATGTTCTTTAGAGTTTACGCTGAGCTGCTGCGTAGAAGGCGTATAGTTTACTTTATTGAACACCAATAGCGAATCTCCCAAAGTTTTGAGCGCTGTTCCCTGAAGCTGTAACTTCGTATTAGCTTCCCGAGTCACCGAAGCGACTGATAAAGAAAGATACCCCGGAATTTCTTTAAGTTTGGTTTCGCCCAGCAAGGCTTTATTTTGAATATCGTAGGAATACATCACATCGGTCTTGGTGTTTTTAAAACTCAATACCGACCCATCTTCAGAAAGCAGACTTCCGCTTGCATCTCCGGCAGCTACGGGTGTTTCAAACAACAAACCACTTTTGCCATTTTCCGGGCGGTACACGTGATAGTCCTTCCCGTTTCTGTAGAAAAACAAGCTTCCATCCTTAGAAAAAGCGCCATAATAGGGGTAGTTATTACCTTCGAGTTTTTTGATCTGAAACTGCTTAAGATCAAAAAGAAAAAGACCGCTCTTGGCATTAAACGCCATCACATCCCCTTGGGCATTGAGGTCTACACTGTAAATATCATTAGCAAAACGGTCTAACTCCCAGAGTGGCGTTTTGGTTTCGGCATCCCAGGTAATGATATTCCCCCAGATGTCTGCACTGGCATACAACGTATTGATGGGGTCATAAGCCAAACTTGAGATCAGGTCCATATGCTCATGTTCAGATTGCAGCCGCTCCCAGGTTGTTGCATCCTGCTTCAATGCTGATAAACGAACATTACTGTTGACCATGCCTACCAACTCCCCGTCATATCCGAATACCGATAACTTTCCGGTAGTTTCATAACTGATGCTTCCACTTGCTATATCGAGCACTTTCAAGCGATTGGGGCTTCCCATTTCTACATAAGACAACCGGGTTCCTTCAGCATTAAAATGCATCAGATCATTCCAGTATTGATTGCTCACATCAGGAGAGTCCCGCGGTATGACCGCCACTTGACGCGTCTGCACCTGCTCGTTAATCTCAAAGACTTTGATGTACTTATTGCCATAAGTAGCGATGCGTTTGCCATCTGGCGAAATGATAAGATTGATGATTTGCTGGTCTTTCTCTTCGGCAGGGTTCACCTCAAGCGTTCCCATCACTAGGCCAGAATTGCTATGTATAAGCAAAGGGTAATGCCAACCGTGAATATTGAGCCCCACTACAATATTGAGGTCAGGAAAACTTTCAACCTGATGAATACTGCGGTTGCGCGTATTGAAATCTAAAAACTTTTTAGACGTCCCGGTATAGGCATCTATAAACTCTACCGAACTCCCCGAAGCCACAACCAGCGTGTTATTATCTTTTAGAAAAGCGAGATCGTTCAGGGTATTGTCTTCGAGCGTGATTTCACTAATTAAAAAACCGGTTTGTACTTCGCGTACTTTGATAACCGAACCATCATCACTTGCCAGTAACTTACCGTCCCGACTAAACACCAGCTTGCGAATCGCATTGGTATTGGCACGCTGCACTAGAAGTTCGGGTTTGGGATCTGTGATCTTTTGATACACCAACGGATTATAAAAATTACCGGTAATCATCCCCGGTCCGGAAGAACTGATATACAGACTATCGTGTAAGCTTAGATTTTTTACCCAAGCCGAATCCAAATGAATACGATGCACCAGGCGCTGTTTATCCGCTTCCCAAAAGTGGATGTCCCCGTAGGTATCTGCACTCGTAAGATAAGTTCCTGTAGCATCGTAGGCGATCCCGTGAATAAAGCCCGTATGCCCTATTAAAACATCTTCGGCGGTTACTTCAGCTTCTTGATCTAGCCGTAACTGAAGCATTCGGCCTAAGCTTGACACAGCTACCTTAGAACCCGAAATACTTACTCCGGTAATCGCATTGGACAAAGCCGGAGCATAGTCCCGCTGAAGCTCAAATCCCGAAGAACCCAACCGGTAAAAAGCATAAGCTCCAGATTGTGTGCCTACCACAAGTTGGTTCCCATCAAAATCAAGCGCCGTTATTTGTTCTTCCTGCGGAAGGGCTAATCGTGTTTTTTCCTTTCCGGTTCTGGCGTCATATACTACGATTTTATCTGCCCTGGGGTAGCACGCTAAAAGAAGTTTCCCCGAAGGATCAAGCTGAACGAACTGCGGGAAAGTGACTTCTTGGGTTGTAATCGCGACACGTTCTTTTGCCGACTTCAAGTCCCAAAGCCTAAGTTTTTGATCACGCGTAGCAAAGGCTATAAGGTCTTCTGCTCCCGACACTGCATTGGCCAGACCGTCATCCAAGCTGATTTGCTTGGGCTGTCGCTTAGCAGCATCTCCTAGAAACAACATGCTGTCCACGACCAAAGCTACCCGTTCTGAATCGGGATTTACATAACTCCCACTGTTCATAAAGGATTTGGCATACAAGCGCGTAATCAAATTGCCATCAGTATCTAAAAGATCCAATCGATTTTTAAAGTTTACCGCAAAGCCTACATTTTTCACGAATTTAAAATCCGTTAAATCCTCTTTAAATTCAAAGGTGTCCTCTGCCCCGTTGCTGTTAACCACAACCACCTTATCAAAGGATTCATAGAATAAAAGTTCGTCGTTAAACAAATGCATTCGAGCTGCAAACGTCTGAAATGCCTTCTTGGGCTGAATTTTTTCACTTTTGGCCGTCCCTGAAAAGTCGTAAAAGCTCAGCCGTACATCAGACCCCTGCGTATTGGCCGCAGTTTGTTGAATGGCTATACCGGCATCTCCTACTACAAAATTAGAAACCTCCTTAATATCAAGCGTTTTTTGAGGAGTGTTTCCTTGAACGTCTACATAGCGCAACTGCCCATTACTCAATCCAAAAAGTGCATTCCCGTTTTTAGAAAACATCAAACGCCCCGGAGCATCTGCATAGGGCAATTCTTTCACCACTGCATTATTGAGATCTTTAAACTGAAGGCTGTTGTTTTGGTAACTTACAAACCTTGCAGTTGCAAAGGAGAAATCTCGGGCTGCATAAAAGTCGGTAGCATATTCTGCTTGTTTTTGAAAACTGTTTATATCCCACACCTGTGTTTTATCTGGATAGTGAATGACCAGGCGCGTTCCGGCTGCATCAAAATGCATCGCTGTGGCCGTAAAGGTATTGCCGGTTACGCGAAATACCTCATCTGCAGTAAACAGATCATACAGTACCACATCGGTATACGGGTAAACCGCCGTCGCAATAAGGGAAGCAGAGTAAGACGCATCAAACGCATTTACAGCTTCGGCATGCGCTTCAGCATAGATCACATCTTGATTTTGAGCCACAGCAGTCGCCGGGATACTTATAAAAAACAAACAAGCCAACAGTCTTTGAAGCAAATGCATAGCGATCGATTTTAAAGCATTAATTACACAAGTTATACCGTGCGCAGAGCCATGTTTCTATCTCGCGTCTGGACAACTTTTTCAAGTTTGGATTTTGAAGTTGGCTGAGTAGTTCTTCTTTTTTTAAGGTGTAGGCTTCTTTAGTGATCAACGTAAACGTATAATACTGCAGGTTGTTTAAATTGGGAAATGCCTCATCGGTCACGCTCCATTGATACGTGCTTCCTTCACTAAAAAAGGGATGCGCGTACAGCGTAAGCATGCTCCCGTCTGCGGCCATCTTGAGATATTCTTCAGTTTCGGTGTTTTTAATAAAGATGAATTTGGGCGAAGTAGCCGCTGCGGTATCCCATTCAAGGCGCAACATAGTCCCGGCAATATAGGTGCTATCGTTCGGGAAGCGCATAAGTATATTTCCTCTAAACACGCCTCCGATCTGTACTTTGGCTTTTGTAGCCCCCATCAGTTCAGACCAAATAAATTTGAAATAATTCACCGAAAGATTTCCCGGATAGTTTTGAGTTTTACGCTTGAGCAGCATAGGTTGGGTATACACCCCGGGGTCTGCGGCTTTAAATAATTCGCCTGCTTTATTAATAGCTGTGATCGAAGCTCCCGGCTGCAGTTCTACACGCGTATCCCTTAGCAGGAGTGCGCCCTTTTGTAATCGCGTTTTCTGGGTAGGTTTTCCTTGCAGCACTACGCCTTCAGCCTTGTACACATAAAGGCTGTCTTGCGCATGCACCGCTACGGCAAGCAAACAAATTAATCCAACAAATAGCTTTTCCATCGGTATTTCTTCCGGATAAATTCCTGTAAATAAATATAAAAATCAATACACTCTAATCCCAAGATAACCAAGAAAATAACGGGTAAGACATTGAGATAGATTTGCCAACTCAACAAGTGCAACACCAGATAAAGCAACACAATAGGCACAAGCAGCTGTAAGACCTTGACGCTGATGTCAAATATAAAATTGCTCTTTTTGTGTATATACATGCCCAAAAGAATGCTTCCAAAGGCGATCAAAAAAGCCAGCGTTGAGGTGAACATTTTGGGAAGCGCCGTAAAGGTTTTTCCTGACTTTAAGTTTTGCAAAATAGTCGCGTGTATAAAAACCCCAAAAGTATCTGGAGTGGCACGCCCGGTAAAGGCAGCATTCAAAGGAGTAAAATGTTTGTCTTCAATATCAAAGGGATTACCCGTAGGCGTACCGGCATACCCCAGAAGCACCACCGCATCGGTAAGAACATCTAGCCGCTCCCGGCTTAGAAGTTCGTCAACAGAAAGCGTCAAAAAAGTCTCAGAACCTCCAGTATAACGAATAGGTACCGGCGTAGCATAGTTTGTTTTCAAGGTTGCTGTACTGATATATCCTGCAGCCACGGCGAGCGCCCCTGCCAAAGAAGGAATCTCGCGTTCCTGATACTCCAGCACTCCGTTAAAATCGCGTACTACAGAGGAACTCCCGTCCAGGTTAAAATTAATGAAGCCCTGCTGCTCGGTTGGAGTTTGAAAATAAGGAGCTGAAGTGATAAGCGTATCCTGATCAAAGTACACCGCCTTCACTAAATTAGGCACCTGCTGAAGTGCAGCTTGTAAAGCCTCATCCTCAAAAGCAGTTTTACGTTCTTTAAAAAGAAGGTCAAGACCAACGGCCTTAGGCTGATAGGCGCTTATTTTTTGTAAGGCCTGAGCAAGCATATAGCGATCGGCTTGTTCTACGTTGATGACAATAATATCTGCTGCCGCTTCCTTTTTGTAAAAGCCTTCGGCATAGTAAATATCGGTAAATTCAAAATCCTCAAAAGCCTTCTCAAAAGGATCTAAGATCGAAAGATTCAGTATAAAAAAATAAAGCAACCCGCTCACGATACAGGTAAAAACGGTGCAGAGAAAAGCATCTGCAATCAGTAAAAAAGGAAATTTCTTATTCGCCACTATTCCTTTCCTATAATTTTTTGAATGGTGCTTGAGCCATTTTTGATGATGGCGTTTTTGTTGTCTGAAAGTATACTGGGCAGTTGGTTTATGTATTTGCTTTTACCGCCTTCATACTCCTGCAACTGCACATTAACCTGAACCACTCCATATTTAGAAAAGTCGGCATCCTCTGCCAGATAAGGAATATCATAATACCAAGGAGAAAGAATAGGTGTCTTGATCTGATTTTGCGTACCGTATTTCAACTCCTGTAAATCATATTCCTGCTCGATCAACACTGCGTGCATAGGTGTATTGTCTTTATTACGCCAATGTCCTTCTATAGAAACCGATAAACGCGCGTTGAGGTTTTCATCGGTATATACTTTGGTTCTTGAAAACAAAATACGCAGTTCATTAAAACTCAATCGGGAAACCCCGGGATTTTCAGGATCGCTTAAGATCTCGATGACTGCTTCAAAATTCAGAAGGTCTTCTTTTTCATCCTGAAGACGTATCACGTCATTCATAGTAAAAGCACTTGTTGCGCCGCGCGATTTTGGCATATCCTGAATGTCGTTTTCAATATAACCTTTCAAACGCTGCTCATCTGTTGCCTGTTGAGGCGCCGCATATTTCTTTATATGAATTTCATTATAGGTTTTCTCTACCTCACCAAGATCTGTATTGTAATAATCATTAACCGAAAGACTCTGGGAATAGGTACTGGTTAAGGATTTTGCTGTTTTGTCGGCTAAATAATCTGCTCCAAAAAACAAGCCTTGCAGCGCAACTTCTACGAGTCCGCCACGTGTGGCCGGCTTATGCAACTCCACCACAAATTCTTCTTGAGCTTTGATCGCCGCGCGCTTATGCACACTGCAAGAGGTTATTACGATAATGAAACCAAACAGTAGGGTAGTTTTTTTCATAGTGCTAGAGCTGTTGCTAATAAAGTGTTAAAATACATAATTTAATGTATTTTAAAAAAAGAAGCGAAGTCGTTAAAAAATGAATACATTTAAAGATAGAAGTCAACTATCTTATGAAATTTTTAAAAGCCACAGGACTATTACTCCTCATTTTATTTACTGCCTGCAACACTAAAAACACTGAAGAAAACGAATGGATCACCCTCTTTAACGGTACCAACCTCAACGGGTGGACGCCTAAGTTTTACCATCACGAAGTGGGCGAGAATTATGCCGACACCTTTAGGGTTGAAGACAGTAGTATTGTGGTAGCCTATGATAACTACGATACCTTTGATGAAACCTACGGCCATTTGTTTTACGACGAAGCTTTTGCCTCTTTTCATTTAAAATTCAAATATAGGTTTACCGAAGAGTGGATGGAAGATGCACCAAGTTATACCTACCGGAATAGCGGTGTGATGTTTCACTCGCAAGCCCCGGAAACCATTTTAAAAGAACAGGACTGGCCGCTATCTGTAGAATACCAAATGCTGGCGGAAGCCGAACCCGGCAAACCAAGACCTACAGGAAATATGTGTTCGCCCGGTACCGATGTATACTACAACGGAAAAAAATCAAACGAGCATTGTATCAATTCGTCTTCCCCCACCTTCCCCTGGAATGTCTGGGTAGAAGCCGATCTGATCGTTTATCAGGACTCTTTAGTCATTCATAAAGTAAACGGAAAAGAAGTGCTTCGGTATACCGATACACAACTAGGGGGCGATGTAGCCAATGGCTATAACCCCAAACTTAAAGTAGACGGTAAGGCCTTAAAAAGTGGATACATCGGGTTACAAGCCGAAGGACAAGGTGTGATCTTTAAAGACTTAAAGCTTAAAAAATTATAACGTAACCTTCTTGAGGCTGGTTAGTGAGTAATGAAGTCGTGGTCGCTATCTGTAAACTACCTGAGGGCAAGTCTGTCTGCCGACTAAGGCAGGCCTCAGCGTATTAAACCCTTTGGTGGAACCAAAAAAAGCTCCCGTTGCCGGGAGCTTTTCGTTTTTCATCCAACTAATGAACTCAAAATTAGTTGAGTATTGCACGAAGTGCTTTTGCAGCTTCTGCAGGATCTTCAGCACCGTAGATCGCTCCACCTGCAACTGCTACTACAGCTCCAGAATCTTTAACTGCTTTGATGCTGTCAAGGTTTACCCCTCCAGCGATAGAAACCGGTACTCCGGCACGTTTTGCCTCGTCGATCAATACTTGAATCGAGTAGCCTTCTTCTGCCTGCTCGTCAAGACCTGCGTGTAGTTCCACAAATTCTACACCCAATTCGATCACTTCCTGTGCACGTTTTACACGATCTGCAACACCAATCGTATCAACCACCACACCTTTACCGTGTGCATTAGCCGCTTTTACCGCTCCTGCGATCGTGCTGTTTCCTGTAGATCCTAAGATGGTGATGTAATCAGCTCCGGCAGAAAAAGCCATATCTGCTTCCAACTCACCCGCATCTGCAGTTTTAAAATCTGCAAATACTTTTTTGTCAGGAAATGCATTCTTGATCGCTGTAATTGCAGCCAATCCTTCACTTTTAATAAGTGGAGTTCCTAACTCGATGATGTCTACATAAGGAGCCACTTTAGTCGCCAATGCAAGGGCATCTTCGGTTTTTAATAAATCAATTGCTACTTGTAACTTAGCCATAGTATCTTGTTTTTAGTATATTAATAGTTATTCTTGTTCTTATTCTAAATTTGCGTGTCGCTGCCAAAGTTGGTCGGCAGTCTTTCCTCCTTTATTCCAAAGCAGTTGTACCAGTGCGTCTCCGTAGATCAGCAGGGCCTGCTCAAATAAACTGCCGGCATATTGCTGTGAAACATCGGCCTCCTGTTTATTTTTTTGTGCCGCCGGAAGAACGACCACAGCATCTGCGAGCTCGGCTAAAAGCGATTCCATATTGGTGGTAAAGCAAAGTACTGCAGCACCTTCTCGTTTTGCTGTTTTTGCGGCATTAACGATACTAGTGGTACTCCCACTTCCCGAACCTGCAAGCAGTACATCGCCTTTGGTAATCGCCGGCGCGGTGGTCTCTCCCACGATATGCACGTTAAAACCTAAATGCATCAAACGCATACCAAGCGCTTGCATCATAAAACCGCTGCGGCCCATTCCCATCAAAAAAATACGCTGCGCACGTTCTAAAGGAGCGATAAGTCCCGCGAGTTGCTCAAAAGCAACGCCTTGTCGCAGGTGCTCGTGTTCTCTGTAAATCAGCGCGGTTGCATCTGCTAATGCAGCCTCGCTGCTCATCGTTTCAGGGGTTTGCATAATTGCGTGTTTTAATTAGGAAACAAAAGTACTGTGAAGTTCGACGGACTTGGTACACAATCCGGCAGATGTGTTGTACAATTTGCGCACCCGTTAAAAATTACGTGTGTAATGTGCTACTTTTGTGGTACATTTTAGAAATCAGCAGGTTTTCACCACAGTACCTGTTGTTTGTAAATCCCCTATAAAAGTGCTACTATGCTTAGTGATAAAGTATTATACATACGCGATCTTGCCGATTGTCCTCCTTCTTACCTGGATGACCCGGGAAGACGTGAATTTTTTGAGATCGTATGGCTAAAAAATGAGGAAGCCTTACACACCCCGCAACACGATTTTCAAACCTTAAAAGGACATTGGATCTATCTTATCCCTCCATATCGGGTGCACCAATTGAATAAAGCCGGAAAACAAGGCGTCCTGATCTCTTTTAAACAGGAATTGCTCGAAGATGACCTTAAGGAATTTTTACTGGATGTATTCCGAATCTTTAACCTTCAGGGAGAGTTCTCGTGCTTACAAGTGAGTGAAGCACATGCGGAAAGCCTTTCGGCAGTGTATCAATTGATGTATGCCGAGTATGATCAGGATTCGGTAAATCTTATTATGCTGAAGGCCTTGCTGAAAGTCTTACTGCTGAAGCTTATCGAACTGAAAGAACAGCATTTTACCCTTCAAGACCTTAATGAAAAACGCGTGTACGAATTTATGATGTTGCTCGAAAAAAATTACCTCGAGGAACGTGCCGCCTCCTTTTATGCCGGAAAGATGGGATTGAGCGCCAAGCGTCTTAATCAGATCTTAAAAGAAAAACTGGATAAAACTGTGGTACAACTCATTCACGACCGACTTATTCTTGAAGCGAAGCGGCAGATGATTCACAGCGAACATACCATTAAAGAAATAGGCTATAATTTACAGTTTAAAGACCGAAGTTATTTCAGCAGGTTTTTTAAAACCCATACCGGTCAAACCGCACAGGAGTTTCAAAATCAGGCACGGCGTTATGTGCTTAAGCATGACAATACGCTCTATGCAGACTAAAACGAAATATCCCACTGCAGCCGGAAACGCAGCTCGTTTTCGAGAGTATTGTCGGCATTTTCATAATCAAAGCTAGACACCTCTGCCGTGAGCTTATTGCGATGCCCGTTAAAGAACCAATTAAAGGCCAGTGAAACCTCATCGAGTGTGATGGGTTGGTCTATATCCGGGTTAAAATTGGCATAGCGTGCTGCGACCTCCAATTGTTTTGGCCACCAGGATATTGCCTGATGTGCAAAATAACCCGCCTGGGCATAATACCCACGCAACTGCGTGCGCCCGCCATTCAGCTTATCTAGGATCTCTTTGTGATGCACCTCAGACTGCCAGCTGAAGCCTTTATAGACAAAAGCGGTTTCTATGTTGCCTTGATTGATGCGGTACTGCCCCGGCTCCTGTTGTTCAAAATCGGTTAAAAAACCACCTCCTGAAGAAGAAAATCGTGTAAACGGACTGCGATTGGTTACCGCAGAAAAAGCGATCAAGGCTTCAGGTTTTTGATGAATTACCAGATCGCTGGTTCCTCCAAAGCCTAAGACGTCTCCAAGTAGATTCCATTGCAGGCGCCCAAAATACATCAGGTTCTTGTCGTCATTGTCGGTGGCTGCTCTCCCCGCTCCGGTGAGCACAGCTGCCCAATAGGAAACGTCTGCTGCTCCACGACCTTCCAATCTTCCGTAGAGTTCAACACCTTGCTGGCGATCTACGGTAAAACTTCGGTTAAGAATAGAACGATCTACCAGTTGCTGCGCTCCACTGCTTATACGGCGTTCTCGGGTGTATTCGATCTTCCACTGTCCTATCTTGATGTTAAGCCATTTCCAACGCTCGATCATCACTCTAAAATCGAGCAAATTGCCACGCCCCAACTCGTACTCCCAATAGTACTTCAGCCAAGGTTTATAGGCGTGTCCACCTACTTTGAGGCGCGCCCGATTGATCTTGAATACCGAGTTTTCACCGTCATTAAAATCGTTAAAGGTCACCGGATCGTTATCACTCGGAGTCGCAAACCGAAACTGTAACCTGCTTTGAATATGTAAACTGAAGGCATTATCGGGTGCTGTAAAATAAATACCTTTTCCCCCATAATTGATATCCCATTTGGAAATCGAATCCTTCTGAAATTCCTGAGCGTGGGCAGCAGTCCCAAAAAAGAGAAGCGTAAGTCCAAAACAAACTAAGAAGCGTGTAAAACGCGTGCGCATAACCATAAACCTTAGGCACGCAAAAGTAAAATTATCCTTTCACTTAACGGCTTAGAAACCTTAAAGAAACTTTAGCTTAACACAACACGCAGTGCTTTCAAGGCTAGGCAGATTCGGGTTTGAAGATCTTTTTTCCTCCCATAATAATTAAAAACACCACAAAACCAACGACCAAGCCCAGGAGCAGGTCGGCCAACATCCCCGGCCACGAGTGAAATAAGTCGTGTACCACGTGTAAGTTATGTCTAAAGATTCCGCCGGAAACTAACAGCAAAGCGATGGTCCCAATGATAGAAAGCCCTTTGATCACTTTAGGTAGTGCATTTACCAGAAAGATTCCCACTTTATCAGAAAAGCTATCGTCTTCCTCATTCAGGTTGATGAGTTTCGCGCCAAATTCATCCATACGCACAATGAGTGCGACAATACCGTAAACTCCCACTGTAGCGACCAAAGCGATGATCGAAACCACAATGATCTGATTCACGAGCTCCTCACCCGTTACCGCACCTAAAGCAATGATGATGATCTCTACTGAAAGAATAAAATCGGTTAAAATCGCCGACTTGACTTTTTCTTTTTCGTAAGCCACTAGTTCTTCTTCGCTTCGGTTTTGTAAGGCAGGCTTTTCTTCCTCGTGTGTGTGCGGCACAAAATACTCGTAGATCTTCTCAGCACCTTCATAGGCGAGATACAAGCCACCGATGATCAAAATAACGGTGATGGCTATGGGGACAAAAGCACTCAGTAAAAAGGCGATGGGTAAAATAATGACCTTATTGAGTAATGAACCTTTGGTGATTTTCCACAGCACCGGGATTTCCCGGTCAGACATAAAGCCGGAAGCTTTCTCTGCATTTACAGCGAGGTCGTCACCGAGAAGACCTGCGGTTTTCTTTCCGGCAACTTTTGCCATTACCGAAACATCGTCCATCAAAGTTGCAATATCATCAAGGAGTGCAAAAAATCCTGAAGCCATAGTGTAGTATAGGTTAGTTGTTTGCAGCAAGATAAGTTGCTGCATTTTAAAAACACATTAAAAATTTTATAATTTCTTTCAGACGTATACGTTTATGAGATGTACCTACGTTTTAGACGCGTCATCGTTGCTTGCGGATTAAAACTTTACCATTCTGTTAAACCTTTTGCCTTTAAGTATTTCCTACTTTTAAAGGCCGTAATCTGAGGTGGAAGCTTCAGCTATGCGCGTAGTTAACCCCGAATTATGAAACATCTTGAATATTATGTGATCTGCGGTGCCCTGCTATTTTCTGTAGGCTTGTCGTATGCATTTTATAAAAAATCGATTGCTGAAGAACGTCAGATTCTCGAAGAAGCAACCTACAATCTTGTAAACACCTGGGAACTTCCTGAACTGCTCAACGAAGTAAGTGGGATCGCCTGGGTTAATGACAGTACGATCGCCTGCATACAAGATGAGGAAGGTGCTATTTATCATTTCAATTTAAATACAGGTGAGATCTCTTACGATACTGTTTTTTCTGAAAACGCAGATTATGAAGCTTTGGCACTTGATCAGGAAAACGCTTATGTGATGCGCAGCGACGGCCGCATTTTTGAAGTTTTGGATTATGTGGGCGATAATCAAACGGTACAACATTTTGACACTGCTTTTGATGAAGACAATAATATGGAATCGCTCACGCTAGATCCCAAATACCGAGAGCTGATCACTGTGGCCAAAGATGAGGGCCTTGAGGAAAAAGATTTAAAAGGGCTCTACCGCATCGATATAGGAACCCGAAAGCAGGAAGAGCAGCCGTTTATGACCATCAATATGAAAGACAAAGCCTTTGAGGCTTTTCAAAAAAAAGATGCTGAGAAGACGTTCAGTCCGTCTGACCTTGCGATTCATCCTAAAACAGGGGATTATTATATCGTAGACGGAAAGAAACCTAAACTGCTTATTTTGAGCGCTACGGGTAAAGTAAAGGCCGTACACGAACTCAACCCTTTTCATTTTGCGCAACCCGAAAGCATCACGTTTAGTCCGCAAGGCACCTTGTATATTGCCAACGAAGCTGCTACCGGAGTCGCAACCTTACACGAGGTTACTTTAGAAGAACCAAAAGCAAACTCAAATTAACCTGATCTTACGTACATTACAATTCAGCGCAAATTACTTCCAGGCATTTTATGCTCTTGCAGTGCCCGAAAACTACCATAAGGCAAGCCTCGGAGTATTAAACCCTTTTGGCGACGCCCATAAAAAAGCCGCAACTTTGAATACGTTGCGGCTTAGTTTTTAAGCGATGATCGAGATCTGGCTCGTTTAATTGGTTTTGAATTACAGTGCGTAGGTTCCGGCAATATCAAAACGGATAGCGATCGCGTCTTTAATAGTGATGAGACCAAAAAGCTTTTTAGGAAGTTCGAGCTCAAAATCGGTGATATTGAGGTTTAATATTCCTTTGAGATGCTGTTGTTCTTCTTTACACCAGGTTACCGGAATGGTATACGTATTTTGCTGTCCTGCAATATTTATGGTTATGGTGGCTTGCTGTCCTGCTTCGGTAAGCTCAACTTGCTTAAAATTCAAGATGATATGCGGATAGTCGTCAGCCTTAAGCATTTTGCGAAAGTCTTTATTGATCGCCTTTCCGCCGCAGTCAAATCCGTCAATATCCAGTTTGAGCTCAGCATCCTTGAGCAAGATCACCTGTTCTTTTTTATAAAACTTCAGCGTATGTTCTGCCTGAAAATATTCAGGTTCGTAGGTACAGGAAAAACCGGTTACATTGGTTTTCCCGGAAACCTCAAGGCTGCTGTTTTGCATACCACTGATCTGCAGGCTGCGGTAGTGCGTTTGCCCAAGTATTACAGAGGCATTAAGTACTAAAAAAAGAGTCATTAAAACCTTCATCGCCAAAAATTTTATAGTGCCGGTAGCTTAAAGCTACCGGCACTGTTTTAAGAATTACAAATTAGAAACTAATTGCAGCTTCAAGCATAAAGCCGTCAAACTGCCCTTCGCTATGAATATCGGTCACGGGATAGTCGTTGTAATTTTGAACCACATATTCAGCTTTCATCAAGATGTTTTTGGTCATAAACCATCCTGCTGCCAGTTGAAAACGGTCTGCAGAAACATCGGTGCCTCCCATTAACGTACCGCTCACGTAGTTGTAACGACCGCCTAAGTAGATTTTTTCTTTAGGTCCAAATCTGTAGATCAACTCTCCAGAGTATTGGTCCCAGCTACGGCTTTCGCTTTCTGCAGCTGCTTTACCACTTGCGTGCTCATAAATCCCGAAGAATTCTAAGCCTTTATACTTGAAGAATGGGTTGATCATAACTGAAGTAAGTTCGTTACGTAAATTAGGATTGATACGTCCTGCTCTAAAGCCATCTCCATTACCGTCTACGTCGATCATCACATTGTAATAACGTGATCCTGAACGGTCACCGCTGTAGAGGTAAGCGCTTCCGGTTTGATTGGTGTGATACATAGAACCGGTTAAACGCAATCTGAAATCTTCATTCAACTGACTGTCATAACCTAATTTTGCGATGAATGATGGGCTTGTAGTCTCTGGATTGGTTACCGCCTGATTCAACTTACCATTAGTTAAGCTCAACATTCCTAACCAGCCTTTGTTGAAGTAGTACACTTCTGCTCCTACTTCGGTAGTGAAACTATCCATTAGATAATTCCCCACAAACGGATTGTAAAGTGCCATTGCATTATCGGTACGTCTAAAGTGTGCGTCACCATAGTTGTTTTCCATATGACCGATTTTGATACGCAGGTGGTTCATCAAATCTTCCATAAAGCCTTCCTGAATAAAGTCTAGCTTATCGATCTGGAAATACCCTCCTTTTACATAGGTTTCGGTATGATGCTGAGAAGACAAATAAGTTCTCAAGTGCATACGCACCCCATCATAAAGTACTACATCAAGATCCAGGTTTGCCGTTGCAAGGTTAAAATTGCTACCTATATCCTGTAAAACGGGAGTTGAAGGATCATTAGAGTTCTCGTGATCTAAGGCCTGAAACTGTAAGGTTGAAGCACCTCCCAAACGTACTTGTAGTCCGTTAAAGGTAGTTGCTGTATCCTTAGGAGCCTCAAAGTCTGAAACGCCACGTTGATCAGGTAAACGATAGTTGTCTAAGTCACGCTGACTTTGCGCGTGCATGCTCATCCCAAAAAGAGCAAAAAGAAGGATTGCGAAATATGTTATTTTAGTTTTCATAACTGACAGGTATTATAGGGTTTGATTAATAAAGGTTGTTTCAAAATTTATTTTTACAGTATCTCCGGTAGTAATGGTACCAAAGAGTGCTGTAGGAGGTTCAATGTTATATGCAGTCATTTGCAAATCGTGAGAGCCTGTTAGGCTTACACTTTCTTTTTCAACTTGCATTTGAAAAGGTATGGTCACCGTTTGGGTGGTTCCTGCAATGCTTAAACTTCCTGAGGTTTTCACCGTATAGGTTGAAGCTGAAATCTGTTGCACATCCAATACTTTTTTTAAGGTATAGGTTAGGTATTGGTGCTCATCGGTATCCAGCGCCTTGAAGGTATTTTTGTCCATTGCACGTTTACCGCTCTTAAGACTTTCTGCTTCAATTTTAAGGCTGAGCTTTTTAAATGTGATCGATTCACCGTTTTGCTCCACCTCAAGAGTGCCGCGTAAGGCTTCGACATCGATCTCCCAATCGTGTAGATTAGAAGTGCCCTCTACCTTCATAGTAGATTGCGAATTATCTAGTGTAAATGTTTGTGCTAATCCTTGCTGAAGGCTAAATCCTAAGAAGAACAAGCCAAATAAAATGCTGTACGTGGTATAGGTTTTCATAGTTGTTGTTTTTAATTATACAGCAAAGGTCAACAAGGAAGCTGGCGAGAAATATGATAAAAGTCAGCTTTGAGAAATGCGTTCAAAAAAAATGCAACTACAAGGTTTGAGGAGTGAAAAAAAGTGAAGAATAAAATACCTCAGGGAATGTCTAAGGATATAAAAACCTCTGAAAGTGCCCATAAAAAAAGCCCTGATCGAAACACGATCAGGGCTTTTGATTTTTAAGTATGCTGAAAAGTTTATTCGGCGTTACCGTACATATTAGATTCGCCACCATCTATCGCAATGGTTTGACCGCTAACATATCCATTAGCTTTGCTTAACAAAAAGCTTACTACACTGGCTACATCTTTAGGATCACCTAATGCACGCGTTGGGTTGTTGCTCGCATATTGTGCTTCGGCAGCTTTAGGATCCTCAGGATTCACTTGCTTGAAAGCTTCGGCTACCATTGGCGTAAGAATCGCACCCGGAGCAATCGCATTGGTTAAAATTCCATCTTTACCATATTCTAGCGCGGCATTTTTAGTCATTCCGCTTACGGCGTGTTTACTAGCTACATAAGGCATTTGATTGAGTACTCCGCGAATACCTCCTACAGAAGCCACATTTACGATACGACCAAATTTTTGCTTTTGCATCACCGGGATCACGTAACGTAACCCGTAGTACACGCCCATAAGGTTAATATCGATCACTTTTTTAAATATGTCTAGATCGTAATCTACAATAGAAGCTTGTTTCCCTTCAATCCCCGCGTTGTTGTAGAGTCCGTCTATACGACCAAATTTCTCTACAGTCTTATCAACATAGTTCTTTACTTGCTCTTCGCTCGACACATCGGCTTTAACCGATAAAAGCGCAACCTCAGGATTGATCTCTTTGAGTTTCTGTTCAGCGTCTTTTAAGGCGTCTTCATTATAATCAACCAATACGAGTTTTGCACCTTCTTTGGCGAGTAACTCGGCAGTTGCTAAACCCAGTCCCATTGCGGCACCGGTTATGATAATCACTTGATCTTTCATTGTGTTTGGATTTTATAGTTGTATGTACAACAAAGTTAACCCGCACTAAAAAATCAATACGTTAAAGACATCATAAGGTTTTGATGACTATAAGCCTGTTGACATTAAGAAATCGTTACCGGAAGCATGATAAGGGTTTCTACTTTACCTGCTTCATCTTTGACGTAATCTAATTTCAATTTATAGTTTACCGGGCGCTCTTCGGCATAATACATTCCTGTCTGCGCATCAAAACCGCCATAATCGGTATAAGCCAAACTCACAATACGGTCTGTATCTACAGCGTCTAGCTGTTGTAATTCTGTTTCGCTCAATCTATAGCGTTTGAGAATTTGGTTCAAACTGCGAGAAAAATGATTTTTTGGTGAAGTTTTCATAGCTTTCGTTTTTCTCAAAATTATTATGGGTAATAAAGAAAAAATGTTAGTAAAATCTTATTTCACAATTAATTAAGACCTATGCGCTTACCGCCTACTGGCACTACCTTAACTCAGAGCGTTAAATGTGCTTTCAGCTTAACTATTTAAAAGATCAATAACCTCTACAAGCACAGTTCTAAACTCTTGATTATTAATATTAACTATATCTCTTAGTAAATGGAAGTTTGTGCTATTACAATGAATAATTACAGCGCCATACGCTGACGGAATCTCTTAAGACTTATTTAAAACAGTGTTATAGAGGGTTAAAAAAGAAAAGGCATTAACATATTTGGCATAATTTGAGCCTTACTAATTTGAACTACCTCTATGAACAAGAAATACGCGTCCTTACGCCTTTCGCTTTATTCGTTTTTCGCATTTGGTTTATGGGCTTTAGTTTCCTCAGGAATGTATGCGCAGGAAACAGATGCAGCCATCGAACAAACCTTTTATTTTACCGGAAACACAGGAGATGCTCCCAACGCCTCTACCACAGGAGTTCTGGAAGCCATCACCACGATGTCTCAACAAGATGTTAATGCCACCTTTGTTGCTATCGGGAACATCACAAAAAAAGGCTATCCGCCAAAAAAGAAAGACCGCAAAGCGGTAGAAGCTTTTCTGCAACAGGAAATCATGCAACCCTTGGAAGCTTTTAATGGTAACGTGATCTTGATGCCCGGAAAAAATGAATGGAATAAAAACGGACACGAGAATCTGGACGACCTTGAGTCTTTTATTCAAGATAATAGCAAGATTGAATTTTGGCCAAATGATGGTTGCCCCAGAGAGATCGAGAATCTCAATATGGAGAATGTAGAGTTGTTGATGATCGATTCCCAATGGTTTCTTGAAGACTGGGATGATCATTTATACCTCAACAATAAATGCGAACTCAAAACACGCGATGATTTCTTTGCAAAGTTTAAAGATGACCTCAAAGATGAACAGAACAAAACGGTCATTGTTGCGGTACATCATTCAGTACTTACGCTTTCTCAACAGAATTTTATAGAAAAAATAGGTGGCCTTAGCGTTGAAGATTACTATAGCACCCTGCGTCAAAACTATGCAGGAACGTTGGAAACTTTGGCAAGTCAGTTTCCTGATGTGATCTTTGTTTCGGCCAGTGACCGCAACTTACAATATGTTTTTGACGACGGAATCCCACAAATCATCAGTGGTGCTGCCGCTTCAAAATTAGATGGAGTGCGCAAAGCCGATGACGGTCAGTTTACCGCAAAATCTCACGGTTTTGCTAAACTTACGGTTTATACAGACCGAAGCTCTAAAGTGGAGTTCTTTCAAACCGGAAAAGGCGCGCCTCAAAAACTTTTTGAAAAACAAATACGTCGCCAGCAACCTCGGCCCGAGGACATTCCTGCACCAGACATTAGCGGGATGAGCGATACCTATAAGGCTTCGATCTATACTAAAGAAGAAACCGACAAAAGCGGCTTTTACCGTTTTCTGTGGGGAGAACATTACCGCGATGTATTCAGTAAAGAAATTGAAGCACCCGTGCTTGACTTGTCTGAACTTCCGGGTAATGTACACGCGATTTCTGAAGGTGGAGGAAATCAATCCCGATCGCTGCGTTTGATCGATGATGACGAACACGAATATACCGCTCGTGAACTGCGTAAAAGTGCTGTGCGCTTTATTCAGTCTAAAATCACAGATCACTATGTGCGTGATTTTATGCAAAACACCATTGCCGAAGATATCGTCCAAGATTTTTATACTACAGCGCAACCTTATGCGCCCTTTGCACTCAATCCTATTTTTGACACCTTGGATATTTATAATGCCGAGCCTAAAATCTACTATATGCCCAAGCAAAAACAACTGGGTATCTTTAATGAAGATTATGGAGATAAACTGTATATGCTTGAAGCACACGCCGGCGATGAAAATAAATCTTTTGAACGCTTTGGAAATGCAGACGATATCATAAGTACCAAAGATCTATTGGCCGAAGTACGCGACTCGAAAAAACATCAGGTTGACGAAGCCAACTTTTTAAAAGTGCGCTTGATGGATTTTGCCGTCGGCGACTATGATAGACATTATGACCAATGGCGCTGGTCTGCTTACGAGCAGGACAACGGAAATACGCTGTACAAAACCATTCGGCGAGATCGGGATCAGGCCTTTCCTAAATACGACGGACTCATACTTGGATTGTTGAAAGTAGCGATGATCGATTTCCGCTCTATGGAACGCTATGACGAAGATGTTGATAATGTAAAATGGTTGAGCCGTTATGCTTATCCACTCGATCAGGCTTTTTTAAAGAGTTTGACCTGGGAAGACTGGCAAGAACAAGTTCGCTTCATACAAGAAAAGCTTACCGATGAAACCATCGAAACTGCTTTTGCTACGTTGCCTAAAGCTGCACAAGACGAAAGCACCGAAAAGATCATAAAGAATTTCAAGATCCGTCGGGACAATTTGATGCCCATTGCGCGTCGCTATTATGAGTATTTGATGCGTCACCAGATTCTTTTAGGAACCGGTGATAAAGACGATTTTGTAATCACCCGACTTCCTAACGGAAAAACCCGCGTGGCGCTCACCACCGAAGACGATCGTACTTTTGAGCGCACCTACGATAAAGAGGAGACCAAAGAACTCTGGATTTATGGTCTTGATGATGAAGATACTTTTACAGTAACGGGTGAAGGCGATCAATACATTCCTATTAAAATATTGGGAGGAGAAAATAACGACGTGTACGATTTTCAAAATACACGTGCCGTAAAAGCCTATGACTACAAAAGCAAGAAAAATACATTTGTAAATCCGGGAACTCGCAAATGGCTGGTAGACAGTTATGACATCAATACCTATAATGACGAAAACAGAAAACTGGATGCCTTCTCTACTCTTCCTGCGGTAGGTTACGATCAGGACACCGGATTTTCTGCAGGCTTAAGCGGAACCTATACTACCTATGGTCTGGCAAACAATCCGTTTGCGACACAACAAACCTTGACCGCCAAATATTTTGCAGCGACACACGGGGTGGAGTTGAAATACTCAGGAGAATTTGCAAATGCTTTTTATAAATGGAATTTTGGCCTCGATGCCCGCTACACCACGCCTAATTATGCGATCAATTATTTTGGTACCGGTAATGAAACAACCTACGATGATGATCTTGTAGATCGTGATTTTAACCGGGTACGTATCAGTCAGTGGAGTGTTAACCCGTCATTGATCTACAGAGAAGATCGTATGTCTATACGTTTTGGTCCTACATTTGAGTCGCTTAATGTCTCGTATTCCGGAGATGGTGTTACAGGCGATACTGAAATTTTCCTGCCTGGCGATGATGTGTTCAACACCCAGTATTATGCCGGTGCAGAAGCCGCGTTTCAGTATAAAAACAAAAGCGGAGCGATCGCCTTTATTCGAAGAGGATTTCAGTTTGATCTGGTAGCAGGTTATAAAAGTAATATCGATGAGTATGATAATGAGTTTGCTTATGTAAACCCTACGCTTTCTATAGACTATCCACTGCACCCTAGCGGTATGGCTGTTCTAGCGACCAAAGTGGGTGCAGAAATGAACTTTGGAGATACTTACGAATTTTATCATGCTGCGACTTTGGGCGGAAATAACAGCCTGCGCGGTTTTAGAAATGAACGTTTTAACGGTAAGACTTCCTTTTACCAAAGCACCGATTTGCGTGTAGGTATTGCCGAATTGACCACCAATTTCATTCCGTTGCGATTGGGCGTTTCAGCAGGATTTGACTACGGGCGCATTTGGACTTCGGGAGGAGATTCTGAACAATGGCATAACAGTTACGGGGGTTCGGTGTTCCTAAATGGGTTTAAAGCACTCACTGCCAATCTGGGCTACTACCGCAGTAAAGAAAGTAACCGCGTATTGTTTACGCTAGGATTCAAATTCTAGAAAACACACACTAATCAACCAAACTTTAAAAAGCCACGCCCTAAAAGCGTGGTTTTTTTATGGGTAAAAAATGCATCGCTAACTTGTGCTGAAGCAATTCGCTTTCAGAGTATCGGAATTTTTCCGTTAATACGGATTTTTTCCTTTTACAACTTCTGGAGATTTACGTACTTTGCAGTTATGAAAGAGGCCAAGTTTGCGATCATTGATGTTGAAACGACCGGTGGCGGGATCAAGGGGAATAAAATAACCGAAATCTGCATCATCGTACTTCAAGAAGGCAAAGAAATCAACCGGTTTGCATCACTGGTAAATCCCGGGCGGGAAATTCCGCTTTACATAGAAAAGCTTACCGGCATCAACGACCGCATGGTCGAAGATGCACCGTATTTTGATGAACTTGCCCCGCAAATTGATGCACTCACCCAAGATTGCATTTTTGTGGCGCACAATGTAGGTTTTGACTACAATGTGGTACGTGCAGAATTTAAAGAAGCTGGCCTCGATTTTAACCGAAAACGCCTCTGCACGGTGCGACTGGCTAAGAAACTCATTCCGGGATTGTTCTCGTACAGTTTAGGAAATTTATGCACCTCGATCAACATCCCACATTACGATCGTCACCGCGCTACAGGAGATACCGAAGCTACGGTTATTCTGTTTCAGCGCTGTCTGGATCTCGACCCTGAATATGAAGTCATTCAAGGATTCTTGAACCGAAAATCTAAAGAATCCTATTTTCCGCCGCACTTTAAAGCTTCAGATTTTGAAGAACTTCCGCATAAGCCCGGCGTATATTTCTTTAAAGATAAAAACGGAAAACCGCTTTATATTGGTAAGGCGAGCGATATTCAAAAACGCGTGCTTTCGCATTTCAGAGAAAAAAGCAACCGCAAATATGAGCTGCTTCAGAACACACAGCATCGATTATGAGTTAACAGGAAACGAATTGCTGGCCTTGTTGCGGGAAGCCGAACTTATTCTAAAATACTACCCCAAATACAACAAAGCACAAAAGAACCCTTCAAAACCCTACAAGCTCACCTCCTATCATAATAAATATGGGATCGAGCAATTTGCCTTGCACAAAAACAAAATCGCCCCGGTAAGCTGGATGCAGTTTTATACGCGGGAAGAAGCGATACAGTTTATGGAGGAAGTATGTGAAAAATTTGAATTGTGTCCTAAATATTGTGCGTTGCAACAAGGTGTTGACACCTGCAATCATTACAAGATACACACCTGCAGCGGTGCCTGTAGCGGCGAAATTGCTGTTACTGAATATAATGCCCGGGTGAGCAAAGCGCTAGATTATATTCACACCTATGAGCAGTCGTGCTTGCTCGTGGAACAAGGGCGTAATCCCGGAGAAAAGTCTTTTATTTATTTAAAGCAAGGCCGTTTTTCGGGCTATGGTTTTGTGGACGAACATGCAGATTTTAAGCATAACGAAGATTTTGAGTATTATTTAATTCCGCAGAAAAGTTCGGCGTATGCAGATCGCATCATAAGACGTTATCTCGCTACCGAAAAGAATATCGTACGCTTACCGCTCACCACTACCGAAAATACAACCCAAGATATTTTTGCTTCCTGGCTTAATTAGCAGGTTCATTCGGCATTTCGCGATTTGCAAATCTGGAAGCGATGGCGCTTATGATCATAATTTGGGATGCGTGAAAAAGCATCAAGGGCAATAAAACCAGACCGAGGCCGGGCATTCCACCAAATATTATTTTTGAGAATACCGTACCGTGTACCAGAGATTTTTTGGTCCCGCAAAACTGCGCCGTAATCCTATCTTCTATAGAAAAACCAAGCGCGGTGGCGATGCGTCCGGTTAACATATAAACCAGAACAAACAAGAAAAGCACTCCAACAACTAAAATCGCTAAATCAAAAAGCGATACTCCGCTAAAAACACCATCGCTGAAGGAAGTCGCAAAACTTTTATAAATGATGAGCAGGATGATGCTTTTATCAAAAAGCGTAAGTTTTTTAGTATGTTTCTGGATAAATCCTCCCCAAAACCGCTGCAACAACAAGCCTAAGAGCACCGGTGCTAGAATTTGTAACACTAGCTTCATATAAATTTCAGTAAAGTCAAAATCGGTTTGCATATCGTCTATAAACAAACCCATCCACAAAGGCGTAATGACAATACCTATGATTCCGGAAATACTTGCGTTAAAGATCGCCGCCGGTATGTTTCCTTTTGCAATAGAAACCATAACTACAGAAGAACTTACTGTAGAAGGCAGCGCGGCAAGAAAAAAGAAAGATAACCATAACAGCTCGTGCTCTGCATTTTGTACTAATGGACGAAACAAGAGCACCACCAGCGGAAAAACAAGAAAGGTACACGCCTGTACCAGCAGGTGTAATTTATAATTCCCTAAACCTGCTTTCAGTTTTTGCGGACTTAATTTGAGTCCGTATAAAAAGAAGATCAATGCGATTCCTACGGTACTAATGGTATCTAGTGGAATCGGGCTTGTGGCGATTCCCCACTGAGGAAAAAAATAGGCAACAACAATGGCTACCAGAATCGCAAGCACAAATTTATCAAGCTTTATATTCATTGCGGCAAAGGTAAAGCAGTTCTAAGCCATCACAATACTCCAATTGTACCTTTATTCAAGAACTTCTTTAGATTTTAAAGAGCGATAAAAACGAAACTTTGAGCTCATAACCGGAATAAAATGATCGAGATTATTCACTCTGTGTGCATTTCGTCTAAAAAAAAGCAGAAATCTATTCGTATTCAATACTTTTATAAACTTGTTAATTCAAAGGAGATGTATGCGCTGGTCTTGAAAAAGACGTCACGTAGACTTCTTAAAGAAAAAGTAAACTTCCTCAGGGCGAGCCTGTCTACCGATAATGGCAGACCTTGAAGGAATGGTTAGAAATAAATTTTCAATTCCGCAGCAATACATTGGGCAATCCCCTCTTTGGCGCTGCCAAAATAGTGAATTGTGGTTGGTGGCTTTTCAATATTCAAGACGCCAACTGTTCACCTAGATTTACAACATAATGAAGCAAAAACGCCCATCTATAAAAGACATCGCAAAAGCGCTCAACGTATCGATCACCACCATTTCTTTTGTTTTAAATGGCAAAGGAGAAGAACGAAAGATCTCTAAAGAGGTTATCAAAAAGATCGAAGACTACGTCGAAGAAGTTAATTACCGTCCTAATCAAGTGGCACAAAGCTTACGTACCGGAAAAAGTAAAATTCTGGTATTTATGGTTGAAGACATCGGAAACCGCTTTTTTGCCAAGATCGCCCGTATTATTGAGGAGATCGCCTATCAAAAAGGCTACAAAGTATTGTTTTGTAGCAATGAGAATAATGATAAACGTTCGCGGGAACTCATTCGTGTTTTTCATGAACGTCAGGTAGATGGTTTTTTAATCATTCCATCTGCGGGTATTAAAAAGGATATTGAGAACCTTATTAAAAGTGATATTCCTGTCGTGCTTGCCGACCGTTATTTTGAAGACCTCGCTACGCACCAGGTGGTGATCAACAATTATGAAGCGGCCAATAAAGCCACCCAACATCTCATAGATAACGGTTTTAAACATCCTGCTTTTATTACCATAGATACGCAACAAATACAGATGCTTGATCGCGCCAGAGGTTATCGCGATGCCGTTGCTGCTGCGGGATTACAAAGCAATATTCTTGAACTTCCATTTGAGACAATACAATCTCCTGAGGGAAAACAGCGCATCACAGAACTACTCACCGGAAGTAACGAGATTGATTCGGTGTTCTTTTCAACCAATTACCTAACCCAAACCTCACTCGAGATCATCAAAGACATCGATCCTAAGCTTATTTATGATCTGGGTATTGTAACATTTGATGATAACGAATTCTTTAAAATCAATAATCCTTCTATAACCGCAGTGGCTCAACCGCTACAGGAAATGGGAGAAGAATTGATGCGTATCATGTTTAAATTGTTGAAGGCAAATGGCAAAGAAGAAGTGCCATTGATGCAATCGGTTTTGCATGCTGAACTGATCCCCAGAGACTCTTCTAAAAAGAAGTAGACCTAATAAGTCTCCCCCCACTCCAACATTATCATATATTAAATCCATTCAAAATCAGAGAGAACCTGCTGTTTTTTGAGTGGATTTTTTTGTTTTGATCTTAATTGTACTTCTAATAAGCTTCAGTTGAAGCGTAACGCATTACACAATTCGACATTTTATAGCCAATTTATGTTAATATGCCGTGGTTTATTTAAGTCTGAAACAAGAATGACACATTTCAAAATACAAATTAAAAACAATTAAATATTATTTATAATATTTAAAATGGATCAAAAAAGACGTAATGAGATAATTTGTGCCCTGATTGAGACATATTGTATCAAATAGACTTTTATTTCGATATCGGTTTACGATTTAAACTTAAATTAACTTTAAGATTACAAATACAAACATTCGCATCGATTAACGGCTTACATTCAGTAATTAAACTTCGCTTAAACTAGCCTCATCCAAATTCCGTTCTCATAAATGCTAAAACGTTTTACTAGTTTTAGCATTCTTTTAACGGAAACACGAACAATTTAAAAACTCAGATTATTGGATGAAACAATTACTTTCTCTATTTGACAAGTATTCCTTTTCTCCTAAAGTCGGTAAACGGCTCGGAGAATCCAGTAGTAAAATCTTTTTTATGGGATTGCTACTCACCGCCCTACTGTGTAAGACACAGTCAATTTATGCCCAACAAGACACTGCTATTACAGTTACTGGTACTGTAACAGATTCACAAGGTGTTCCTTTACCCGGTGTAAACATTAAAGAACAAAATACCACAAACGGTACCTTGACCGATTTTGATGGTAACTACAGCATTACGGTTAGCGATGCTGAAGCTATTCTGATCTATTCCTATGTAGGAATGAAAACCGCAGAAATCCCTGTGAAGGGGGAATCAAGTATTGACGTTCAAATGGCAGACGATGCACAATCTCTGGACGAAGTCGTACTCGTAGGTTATGGTAAACAGAAAAAAATCAGCGTAGTAGGTGCACAATCTACCATCAAAGCCGATGAACTTGAGTTGCCCGTAGCCAATTTGGGAACCATGCTTGCCGGAAGAATCGCAGGGATCACCGGGGTACAACGTTCTGGTCTACCCGGTTATGATGGTGCAGACCTTTGGATACGTGGTATTTCGAGTTTTGGTAATGCTTATCCACTTGTTTTAGTAGATGGAGTTGAGCGTTCTCTAGACAATATCAACCCAAGGGATATCGAATCATTCTCTATTCTTAAAGATGCCTCGGCCACTGCCGTTTATGGTATTCGTGGAGCCAATGGAGTTATTTTGATCGAAACCAAAAAAGGTAAAATAGGTAAACCTCAAGTTAGCTTAGACTATTTTGAAGGGGTCACTAACTTCACCAAAACACCAGAACTGGTAGATGGTGTAACCTATATGAATCTTGCTAATGAAGCCTTAACCACCCGAGGTGATATTCCTAAATATTCGCAAGAATACATAGATGCAACTGCCTCTGGAGAAAACCCGTTACTCTATCCTAATGTAAACTGGATGGAAGAAGTTTTTAAAAGCTATGGCCGTAACAGGCAAGCTTTGATCAACGTAAATGGAGGAGCAGAAAGCGCTCGTTATTATGTTTCGTTAGGATACTACAATGAAACCGGTTTGTTTCAGACAGATCCCAATGTATCTTATGATTCAGGTACCGGCTTTGAACGTTTTAATTTCACTTCAAACCTTACTATTGATCTTACCAAAACCACAGACATCAACGTAGGGATCCAAGGATATTTATCTGACGGAAATTATCCGGGAACACCTACTTCTCCAGGCATTACGCTTGAAGACCAAATATTTGGTACGGCTTTAGAAGCGCCACCAGTGGAATACCCTGTGCTTTATCCGGGAGGCTTTGTACCTGGAAAAAGTGCTAATGGTGGACTGCGTAATCCATATGCAGAAGTTGCGCTTCGCGGATACCGAACCATCACACGTACAAACTTAAACACCAACTTGAACCTGAATCAGGAATTAAGTTTCATTACTGAAGGACTTTCATTACACGGTTTATTTGCATTCGACTCTTTTAACGAGCAAAACGTTGCGCGTTCTAAACGAGAAAGCACCTACTTTGTTGATGCCAATTTCCCATACACTGAAGATGGTGGCTTGCTGTTGAATGAAACCTACACCGGCACCAATTTCCTAGGCTACAACCGAAACAATGGAGGAAACAGAAGATTTTACACGCAAGTATCGGTAAACTATGATCGTACTTTTGGGAAACACAGCGTAAGCGGATTATTGCTTGCTAACCGTACCGATTATTCTAATGCTTTTGCAGGTAATTTCACCGACGCGATTCCATTTAGAAATGAAGGTTTAGCGGGTAGAGCCACGTATTCTTATGATGATCGTTATTTCTTTGAAGTAAATGCAGGTTATAACGGATCTGAAAACTTTGCACCAAATAACCGCTACGGGTTTTTCCCGTCTTTTGCAGCCGGTTGGGTACTATCTAACGAAAAGTTCTTTGAACCTTTAAAAGACCATATAAATTATCTTAAACTTCGTTATTCTGACGGTTTAGTTGGTTCTGACTCTGGAGCGGGACGCTTTGCATATCTCAACCGTGTAGAGGGTCAAGATGGATATACCTTTGGAGAAAACAGACAATCCCTAGGCGGTATTGGTCAAACCTATTATGGCGTAGATGTTACCTGGGCTGAAGCACGAAAACAAGATTTAGGTATCGAGATCAATGCTTTTGACAGTAGATTAAGCTTGATTACAGATTTCTTTTACGAGCGTACCGAAGGGGCCTTCTTAAGACGTAGTGATATTCCTAATTATATAGGTTTAACCTCTGACCCTTTCGGAAATATTGGTGTTGTAGAAAATAAAGGTTTTGACGGTACTTTAAACTTCAGTCAGCAATTCAAAGAATTGAGACTTTCATTTAGAGGTACCTTCTCGTACAACAAAAATGAGATCATTGAGAATGGTGTTCCTGAGCAACCTCACCCGTGGTTAAATCGTCAAGGCACAGGTCTTATCGCCAATTTTGGTTATGTAGCTGAGCGCCTGTTTACTTTAGAAGATGATATAGATGGAGATGGCTTTATCACTACAGATGATGGTTTCCCTACGCAGTTTGGTCAAATTCAACCGGGAGATATTAAATATGCAGATCTTAACGGCGATGGACAAATTGATGCTTTTGACCGTAAGGTTATTGGTGACGGCGACGTGCCTGCTTTGACCTACGGTTTTGGAATCACTGCCATTTATAAAGGTTTTGATGCAAGCTTATTCTTTCAAGGACAAAACTTCTCAGATCGCTTCATAGGCGGGTTTGGTATTCGTCCATTTATTGGTGACGGAGGTGAAGGTAATATTTACACGACCTCACTAGACCGCTGGACTCCTGAGAATAATAATGCATACGCTACCTATCCACGTCTATCATTTAGCGCTTCAGGAATAGGTCAAACAAACAACAATCAGGCAAGTACCTGGTGGTTGAGAGACATTGACTTTTTACGTTTAAAAACAGCTGAAATAGGATACACCTTTGAAAAAGACTTCTCTCAGAAGTTTGGTGTTGATGATTTCAGAATCTATATGCGAGCAACCAATTTGTTTACTCTAAGCAAATTTGATCTTTGGGATCCTGAACTTAACACCAATAATGGTGGTAGATACCCTAACATTTCGGTGGTATCTCTGGGAGGAACCTTTCAATTCTAAAAATCAATTGAAACGATACAATTCGTATTACAGATTTAAAATATAATCATATGAAAAAAATACTATTAACACTTATTCTAAGCGGGTTTTTACTCTCCTGCGGTGATGATTACTTAGATCAGGTACCGGATGATCGGTTAACCTTTGAAGAGACTTTTGCGCGTAGAGCAACCGTAGAACAATACTTAGCAAACATTTATTCTCAAATTCCAAGTGAATTTGCCCAGCGTTATACGACGACTGAAAACTCGGGACCTTGGACCGGTGCTTCTGATGAAGCTGAATATGTTTGGGGATTCCATATGGGGAATTTCCTGAATATTGGAGACTGGAATGCAACAACACAAAATGTAAGTAATTTGTGGTCTAACTTTTACCGAGGTATACGAGCTGCATCTACTTTTATTGAAGCCGTAGATTTATGTCAGGATTGTGATCCTGCGATCATTAGTCAGTACAAAGCAGAGGCTCGTGTTCTAAGAGCCTACTACTATTATAATCTGATGCGTAGTTTTGGACCGGTAATTTTATTGGGAGAAACTCCCATTCCTGCTGATGCAGACTTAGATGCTCTGGGACTTAAACGTAATTCGATTGATGAAGTCGCTGCGTATATCACTTCAGAATTAGATATCGCTGCTGCAGACCTTGATGGCGTTAGCTTTACAGGGAACAATGCAGGGAGAATGAGTACGCCTTTTGCGATGGCCATTAAAGAGCAAACCCTATTATTTGCTGCGAGCCCTTTATTCAATGGAAACACAGATTATGCTGATTTCATTGGTCAGGATGGCGAAAACCTAATTCCTCAGAATTATGATGTAAATAAATGGAAAGCAGCGGCAGATGCGGCTAAAGCATTTATTGATGAATATGTTCCCAACACCTATAGCCTTTACGAAGAATTTAATGAAGACGGTTCTTACAATCCGTATTTATCTACACGTAATGTAATGCTAGAGGATTTTAATTCTGAAATTATTTATGCACGTCCTGCTGGTGCAAATTATTTCCATTACGATGTAACACCTTATCATCTGGGCTCAGCAACAGAAGTACGCGGTGCGGGTGGACTTAGTGTGACTCAAGAAATGGTTGATGCCTTTTTTACTTCAAACGGAAGATCTATCGATGATCCTCAGGCAAATTATGTTGCTGACGGTTTCTCTCAATTTCAAGCGCCATACGACTTCACCACGAGAACGACGTACAATCCTTGGACTAACAGAGAGCCTCGATTTTATGTGGGGATCACTTACAATGGAAGCTTGTGGTTAAATCGTGATTTTGGAAATATCATCACAAAAACTTGGTTTGGAGGAAATTCAGGTCGTCAGGCAGGAACTAATGACTACCCTCCTACCGGATATATCGCCAGAAAAAAAGCGCCTTTGGGAGATAGAAGAAATAATAACAGATCACTTCCTATGTTACGTTTGGCAGAAATCTATTTAGACTATGCTGAAGCGCTAAACGAGTACGACCCCGGGAATCCAGACATCTTAACCTATATCAACCTTATTCGTGAGCGTGCAGGAATTCCTGAGTATGGTTCTGTTGAGTTGGAAGCTCCTGCAAGTCAGGAAGCGATGCGTGAAGCAATACGAAAAGAACGTCGCGTAGAACTCTTCTTAGAGAATACCCGATACTTTGATGCACGTCGTTGGAAAATTGCAGAAGATGTATTTGCCGGTGAAATGCACGGGATGGACATCAATGCGCGTACAGAAGAAGATTTTTATAACGTAACCACTTTTGAAACGCGTGTGTTTAGACCACAGGATTACCTATGGCCTATTCCTCAGGACGAACTCAATGCAAACCCAACTCTGGTTCAAAATCCCGGTTGGTAAATTTAATTAGCCAAAAAGAACAGACGCTTTTTCAATCAAGAGTCTGTTCTTCAAATTCGATCTAAAATGATTCAAATACTATCAAAATATGTGCTGCTTAGCTGTATTGCTTTCGCAATTACAGGAAGCATTCAAGCACAGAAATACACGCTTTCTTACGAGAGTCAGGATGAGACCTTAGATCCTTCGATTCAAAAAGGTATTGAGAAAATCTTTAAAAAGGTTTACCCAAAACTGGTTAAGGATTTCAACCCGCAATCTCAAAAGCATGTTGCCATAAAAATAGATACAGCGTACGGCGGTGTTGCCTATGCGCATAGAGGTGCGATCACCATCAGTTCTGCGTGGTTGCATAAGAAGCCAGAAGACCTTGATCTGGTTACGCACGAACTTATGCATCTCGTACAATCCTATCCGGGTGGTGCGGGTCCTGGTTGGTTGACCGAAGGGATCGCAGATTACGTTCGCTTTAAGTATGCTTTAGATAATGAAGGAGCAGGCTGGTCTTTGACGCCATTTAGCCCCTCGCAAAGCTATGAAAACAGCTACCGCATTACAGCGCGTTTTCTATTATGGGTGAGCCAAAACTATGACAAAAATCTGGTTGAAAAGCTAGATGAGGATTTACGTACCAAAACATATACTGCTGAAACTTGGGAGCAATATACCGGTAAAACGGTAGACCAGCTGTGGGAAGCATACACGGCTAACCCAGAGGTAAGCATTTAAAATTTAAGATTATGAAAAAAATTATATACACTGTTTTTTATACGCTTGGGGCACTCTTGCTGTTTCAAGCCTGTGCAGAAGATGACTCTGCCCTGGTAACCGGGGAGCCCGATTCTGTAGTCAACAATGACCCGGAAGGATCGCCGCTACGTGGACTTTCAGAAAGCTGGAATGGTCACGATGAGGATGTACTTAGACAATACTTTGACGTATCTGCTGCGGTTTATTACGATCCCGAAGTTGATCGATCGATCGAATGGCCCTTCACCTTTTTTAGTGATTCCTGGGGGTATGTTGTCGAAAACTATGGCACCTATGGTCAAAACAGCTTGTTGTATGTGGTAGGCCACGGAGAAGCTGATAAATCGTCTTTTTTCAAAACGCATTTTGAAGAGGATGCTGAGAATCGTAGCCTAATTGATCATCCAATAACTGCTTCAAGTCCTACAGGTGCAGCAATAGACGAGCCTGCTGCGCTTATGGCTAAGGTCGTTGAACATTCTAGCAACGGGGTGCATAAATCACCCGCTGAAGCGATCTGGCAAGATAAATTCACGGAGATCTTTACTTATGACTTATACCTAAAATTAGGTTTAGAATCTGAGGCCGAACGTGTTAAAGCAGAGTTCTTAGAAACATCGGTAGACTTCCCAAAAGCAGACACTTATTGGTTTAGAGATTGGTTTTTACCTATTTATGAGAACTATAACGGTTCTGTTACTTTAAGCAACTTCTTTAAAGTTCTAAGTACTCATTATCCTATTAACGATACAGATTATGCAAAAGATATGACCTTAGGCGAACTGGTTCACTTCTTTAGCGGAGCGACTGGGGCAGATCTAGAGCCTCTAGCACTAGAAGCTTTTGGTTTTGATGATCAGAATCAACAGGAGTTATTAATTGCAAGAGGAAGATTTCCTAACCTCAATTATCCATTCGTTCCAGCTTCAGAATTAATCGATGTAACCAGTGAAGGTTTGGCAACAATAGAGGTTTCAAAAGACAATAACGGTGGCCCAACTGCTGCTGAAGGTTCTTTAAAACTCATCGATAATATTACCGAAGGGAATAATAAGTTTCTTACCGGTGGGTTTCCACAGGACTTTTATATGCAGCAAAACTTTGAATTTCCTGTAATGGTTAATAGATATAGTTTGACTTCTGGTAATGATGTTCCCGGGAGAGATTTAAAAGACTGGAAATTACTAGGTTCAAAAGATGGTGTTGAATTTGAAGAATTGCACAGTGTAAGTGATGAAACATTTGCTTCTAGAAATTTGACTAAAAATTATGAATTTGAAAATAGTACAGCCTATAGACATTACCGTATAGTAGTTGAAGCTAATAATGGTGATGGAAACTTACAGTTAAGTGAGTGGAGATTGTTAAACCTGAAATTAATCACTTTTGGTCCTCAGGATATTACCGATTTTGCTAACACTTCCGTAAGTAGAGAAAACAGAAATGGTGCTACCTCAAACGAAGCCTCATTTAGAGTTACCGATGGAGATACGTCAACTAAGTTTTTGCTGTTCAATTTCAATAATCCGGAATGGATTCAGCAGGAATTTCAAAATCCTCAACGTGTGACCCAATATAGTCTTACATCTGCCAATGATGCACCGGGAAGAGATCCTGTAGAATGGACGCTTTCTGGATCAAATGATGGCACCACATTTACTGAGATAGATTCGAGATCAGGACAATCTTGGAGTTCTCGAGGACAAACACGTACCTTTTTATTTACTAATGAAACCAGCTATAAATATTACCGATTAGAAATTCTTGCCAATGGTGGCGACGGCTTATTTCAATTAGCTGAATGGCGCTTGTTTGCTGAGTAATTTAGATTTTAATCAGCAATTTATTTAAATATCCTGGGCACGCTTTTGTGCTCGGGATATTTTTCTAATTAGCTACAAGCAGTTGCTCATGCAAGAGGGCTACAACGGTACATTTTCTAAACAAGTAGATTAAAAACCAGAAATACCTAAAATTAACTTTATGAACAGAAACAATCTATTGATGTTGGGGCTTCTATGCTTCTTTGTCTTTTCCTGCAAAGAACAAGAAACCGCGACACAGAACGAAAACGTTGTAAGTGAGGCGAGTGCTTCTTTCAGAGCTCCAGCCTACCCGTTGATCACACACGATCCTTATTTGAGCATCTGGTCTATGGGAGACGAACTCAACAGCAGCCCCACAAAACATTGGACAGAACGGGATCACGCGCTTCTTGGAGTGCTTCAGCTAGATGACCAATTCTATCAGTTTCTAGGAAGCGAAAGCAAAACCTATGACGCGATCCTTCCCGCTTCTGATGAAGAAACCTATTCCGTTTCTTATTCTGAAAGTAAACCCGATGAAGCTTGGATCAATCCTGATTACGATGCTTCTGCCTGGAAAACCGGCGAAGCGCCTTTCAGTGAAAATGAAAGTATGGCAAAAACCATTTGGAATACGGCCGATCTCTACTATCGCAGAACCTTTGATCTGGAAACCACAGAACTTGAAACTTTATTTTTAAAACTCAATCACGATGATAATGTAAAAGTTTGGCTCAACGGAATTCAAATCGCCGATATCAACGGCTGGCAAAACAGCTATAAATACCTTCCGGTTTCACAAGAAGCAATGCAAGCGTTAAAAACCGAAGGTAATGTTTTGGCCATTCACATTCGCAATACCGCAGGCGGGCAATTTTTAGATGCAGGATTGGTTACCGAAGCAAAATCTAAATCTAATGAGATCATCAAAAAAGCTAAACAACTTGACGTTGCTTTTAGAGCCAATCAAACGGAGTATTCCTTTGATGCAGACGGAACTCAGGTAAACGTGACCTTCACCTCTCCGTTATTGATCGAAGATCTCGAGATCTACAGCAGACCTATTTCGTACATCAGTGTAAAAATTGCCGGGCAAGAGGCGCGTAAAGCCAAAGTATATCTAGGTACGTCCTCGGCGATTGCGATCAACCAACCTGTGCAGGAAGTTGAAGTTTCAGAATATAAAAACGGAGCGCTTTCGATACTGAAAGCCGGCTCGGTTGCACAACCTGTTCTTGAGAAAAAAGGAGATGATCTACGCATAGATTGGGGGTATTTATATGTAGGAGCGCCTGCAACAAATCTGACACAATTTGTTACTCCTGCTGCTCAAGGGCTTGATGCTTTTGTTTCAGGAGCTATAAAGGACACCGATGAAAAAGCCACAGGTAAAAATCTTATGTTGAATACTGTTGCAGATCTTGGTGAGATCGATGAAGAAGGTATAGAACAAGTATTTATGATCGGTTATGACCAACTTGAAGCCGTGAATTATTTTGGAACCGCTCTTAAACCTTGGTGGTCCAAAGACGGTGCAACAATGAATGAAGAACTTACCGATGCCTATACCAATTATGAAGATGTTATTGAAAAAGTAAAAACTTTTGATCAAAAATTATATGAAGATGCTCTGGCTTCAGGTGGAGAAAAATATGCAGATCTTTGTGTTGCAGCCTACCGCCAGGCGATTGCAGCCCATATTCTTGTAGAAGCACCTAATGGCGATATTCTGTTTTTATCAAAAGAGAATAACAGTAATGGTTCGATCAACACAGTTGATGTCACCTACCCTTCGGCACCTCTGTTTTTGGTATACAATCCTGATTTACTAAAAGGAATGCTCAACGGAATCTTCTATTACAGCGAGAGCGGAAAATGGCAAAAACCCTTTCCGGCTCACGATATTGGTACGTATCCAATTGCATTGGGACAAACCTATGGTGAAGATATGCCTGTTGAAGAAGCAGGAAATATGCTAATTCTCACCGCGGCGATCGCTCAGGTTGAAGGAAGTGCAGCTTATGCCAAAGCACATTGGGAAACCTTGACCACTTGGGCAGACTACTTGATGCAAAGTGGTTTTGATCCGGCAAATCAACTTTCAACAGATGATTTTGCAGGGCACTTGGCGCGTAATGCAAACCTCTCGGTAAAAGCGATTATGGCAATTGCCTCTTATGGTAAACTTGCAGCGATGCTGGGAGATAGCGAAACCGCTGAAAAATATACCAAAGCGGCCAAAGAGATGGCCGGCAAATGGCAAACTATTGCTGGGGACGGGGATCACTATACCTTAGCTTTTGAAAGTGAAGGCACCTGGAGCCAGAAGTATAATTTGGTTTGGGACGACATTTTAGGATTGAATGTATTTGCTGAAGACGTGCATAAAACCGAAATCGCCTACTATTTGACCAAACAAGAAGCTTACGGTTTGCCATTAGACAGTCGTAAAACCTACACCAAATCTGATTGGATTTTGTGGACGGCAACTTTAGCAGATGATGAAGCCGATTTTAAAGCGCTTATTGACCCGGTGTGGGATTTTGCAAATACAACTCCAGACCGCGTACCACTTTCTGACTGGCACGAGACCACCGATGCACATAAAGTTGGTTTTAAAGCACGTTCTGTAGTTGGTGGTTATTTTATTAAAATGCTGAAGGACGAAGAAGTAGCTAAATAGTATATTTAAAAATAATCCTGAAGCAATTATGCGTTGCGGTATCAAAACCGGAACATCACCCATTTGGGTAAAGCGGAGTCTCACCAACTCCGCTTTTTTTTATGCAGCGTTTATCAAGAAAAGGTTCTCAACACATATAAGAGTCCTTGAATTGCCTCTAACTTCTACCTGCCCTTAGAAGGCTTAATCAACGATTTGAAAGCACTCGTGCTTCTGCTAAAACCTATTCAAAATTCAGAGTTTCAAAAAATATACTTATAAACTGTAAAAGGCCGCGTTGCTGCACACAGCACTTAAGGCAGATTGAAAGATTCACTTTATGTAATATTTCAATAATAGAGGTAAAACGTCACTTTCTGTTAAAAATATTAACAATTTAACCCTTATCTCAAACAATTTATCGGCTCCTGAAACAAATTAGAGGGTCTTTGAAATAGATTAACTACATCTTCATTACATCAAACGTTATAGTTTTAAAATGAAACACCAAAAGTCTATTTAGTTAACAGTTGTAACTACAAATTGTCTTAAATCTTACCATTTGCGTCAATATTACTTATTAAACGTAAAATGTACTTTTATTTTTTAGTCGCGATAAAACGTTTTATTACATTCGTCCTCTCTTTACGATATCGATATCGTAACACACCAGAATCTTAATTTTTTAACAACTGAAACAATTCAAACTAATTCTCACAAAAATGAAACTCAATGAAAAAACTTCTACTGAACCCAATTAAATGGCATCCATTGTTGATGTTGGTTCTTGGTATTATGTGTTTGCAAAACATATATGCGCAGGAGAACATCACTATTGAAGGAAATGTAAGCTCGGCCGGAGAAACCTCGGGGCCACTACCCTATATTACCATTTTAGTAAAAGGTACCACACGAGGCACCACCACGGATTTTGACGGAAACTACAGCATAAGCGCTGCACCAGACGCTACACTTGTTTTTAGTTATGTTGGTTTTAAAACCAAAGAAATCCCGGTAGACGGGCAAACGCAAATCGATGTACAACTCGAAGAAGACGTTGCCGGCCTTGATGCGGTTGTGGTAACAGGATATTCTACACAAGATAAAAAGTCGATCACCGGTTCTATTGCTAGCATCACGAGCGAAGACCTGGAGAAAGTACACGGTGGAGCAACCGTAAGTGCAGGTCTCGCTGGTAAAATTCCGGGAGTAAGTTTCCGTATGAATGACGGGCGTCCCGGAGCAAGTGCATCTATCCAAATACGTAATATGGGAACACCTCTTTATGTGATTGACGGAATTCAACAGGATGAAGGACAGTTCAACAACATCTCACCCAACGACATTGAGAGTATCACCGTACTCAAAGACGCTTCTGCTGCGGTTTATGGGGTGCGTGCGGCAAATGGTGTCGTTGTGGTAACGACCAAACGCGGTAAAAAAGGAAGCCGAAATACCATAAACATCAACTTGTATACCGGATGGCAAAACTGGTCTCGCTTCCCGGAGACGGTAAACGATTCGTATGAGTGGATGCTGGGAAAAGCGGAAGCGGAAGTAAACCAATATGGCTCCACTGGAATTACTCCAGAAGAATTAGAGAAATTCCGCATCGGTGAAGAGCGCGGTTACCAATCCTTTAATTGGAAAGACTTTATCGTAAAAGGAAATGCACCACTCACCAGCATCAACCTCAGCGCTACAGGTGGTTCTGAAAACATTAATTACTATGTATCAGGAACGCACCTCAATCAACAAGCGGTTTTTGGTGATGAGTTTACTTTTAAGCGTACTAATATCCAAAGTAATATTGACGCCAATATCACAGACCGACTTAAAATTGGCGTACAAATTAACGGTCGTGTAGAAGCGCGTAAAAATCCAGGTATTCCAGGTTATGATGACTACTGGTTGCCTCGTTTTGCTATTCTGCGTAACCGTCCTTTTGAGCGTCCTTACGCAAACGACAACCCAGAATATCTCAATAACATAGGGCATAATGAGACCAATTGGGCATTACACAACTTTGAAACCGGAGGATATTATGAAGAAAACTGGAGACAGTTGCAAGCCAATTTTACAGCAGAATATCAAATCCCGGGAGTTAAAGGCTTAACTGCAAAAGGAACCTACTCGTATTACATTGCAGACCGTTTGCAAGATGGTCACGAGTATACTTACGATGCATATACTTACTATCCTGACATTGATGAATATATTGTTACCGGTGGTAGTTCTAACCCTTTTAGAGAACGTGCTACGCGTAAAGTTTTTAGAAATACCTATCAAGGTCAACTACAATGGAAACGCGATTTTGGCGATCACTCTTTTGGAGCTTTGTTTATCGCAGAGCGTCAGGAATTCAGATATCTGGGTCAATATGTTCACGCAGTACCCAGTACCAATACGCTTCCGCTAATCTATTTTTCTGATATGGATCAATACGATGACAGCGATTCTGAAGAAGCACGTATTGGCTATATTGGACAATTCAATTACAACTTCCGCGATAAATATTACCTCGAACTTTCTGCAAGACGTGATGCTTCCTGGAAGTTTGCTCCAGACAAACGCGTTGGGTATTTCCCCTCGGCTTCTGTAGGTTGGAGAATCACCGAAGAGCAATTCTTCAAAGATCTAATTGGTGAAGAAAGCATTCTGGACAACTTCAAATTCCGTGGTTCTTACGGGGTGTTGGGAGATGATAACGTAGGTATTGGTGCTTTTGATTATTTACCAGGGTACAACTACAACGTAAACAATGGAACGCCGGTAATCCTTGATGGGCAAGCGGTAATTCCTGCGCGCGATAAGGGACAACCTATTTCTAACATCTCTTGGTTTAAAAGTAAAATTCTCGACATAGGTGCCGACTTCTATATGTTTGGAAGTAAACTCTCTGGTACCGTTGATTATTTCTACAGAAAACGCACCGGCTTGAGAGGTCGTAAATACGACATTCTGATTCCTAATGAATTGGGCTACGGACTTCCGGATGAAAACGTAAACTCTGATGCACGCTATGGTGTTGATGGTTCATTATCCTATTCAGATGAAGTTGGCGAGGTTTCCTTTAGTGTTACCACGAGTGGTTCGATCTCCAGAAGTAAATTCTTATCGTCTTATAAGCCTCGTTTTGATAACTCTTATCAACGTTACCGCGCGTCTTCTGAAGACCGTTACAATACGATCTTTTGGGGATACACTACCGTTGGACAATTTCAGTCTCAGGAAGAAATTGACAATTATCCGGTTGATATTGACGGTCGCGGAAACAGCACCCTATTACCGGGTGATTTGATTTACGAGGATGTAAATGGTGACGGTCGTATAGACGGGTATGATGAGACCCCTATTGGGTACAACAACTACAACCCGCTGATCAATTTCGGTTTAAACATTTATGTAGCCTATAAAGGGTTTGACTTTACAGCAGACTTCTCTGGAGCTTCAGGATTCTCATGGAACCAGAGCTGGGAGCAGCGCTGGGCGTATCAAAATAACGGTGCTTTAAATAAAATTTTCTTAGACCGTTGGAGACGCGCAGATCCTTTTGATCCTAACAGCGAGTGGATTCCGGGTAAATATCCTGCATTGCGCTTTAATGATGGCGGGCACAGTAACTACAACAAGAATTCTACATTCTGGTTACACAACGTGACCTATTTGAGAGCACGTACGATTGAGTTAGGATATTCATTACCCAAAACCTTCCTAGACAAGATCAACGTACAAAAAGCGCGATTCTACGTAAACGGATACAACCTCTTCTCTATTGATAATGTAGCAGAATATGGCATTGATCCTGAAATCTCTGATGCTAATGGACTACAGTATCCTCAGAACAAATTCGTCAATGTTGGGGTTAATGTTTCACTATAAAAAAATGCACGCAATGAAAAAATACATATACTTTTTAATGATATCCTTTCTGTTGGGCAGTTGCTCTTCAGACAGTGAATTCTTAGACCGTGAACCTACTAATGTTCTCAGTCAGGAACAGGCTTTTGGAAGTCCCGATCTTGTAATTTCGGTACTGGCTGATCTCTACAACCGCTATTATGATTTTGGCACTGTAGAAGATTGGTCTTCCTTAGCGCAATTTAATGTCGCATTCTGGTCTGAAGCCGGAAGGTACTGGTACTTTCAGAACGGCGGATACGGCTACGGCGATTGGGGCACTTGGGACTATGGCTACATCAGAGAGATGAACCTGTTCTTAGAACGTCTTGAGCTTTCTGAAGAATTAGACCCGGAAGAAAAAGCCCGTTTTGCAGCTGAAGGTCGCTTCTTGCGCGCCTCGTATTATTTTACGATGGTAAAACGTATGGGAGGAGTTCCGCTAATTTTAGAATCACAGACTTATGATTTTAGCGGTGACGCTACCTATTTGCAGTTCCCTAGAGAAACCGAAGCTGCACTTTATGACTTTGTAATTAGTGAAGCAGATGCTATTGTTGCAGATCTTCCCGGAGATTCAGGCATAAAAGCACGCGCTACTAAAGCGGCTGCCATGGCAATGAAAGCAAGAGCAGCATTATACGCCGGTTCTATTGCAAAATATGGTGCGAGCACGCCACAAGTTTCACTTCCCGGTGGAGAGGTTGGGATTCCCGCTTCTCGCGCAGATGAATATTATGCAACAGCTTTAGATGCAGCCCAAGCTATCATCAATGGCGAAGTAGGAAGCTATGCTCTTTATGAGAAAAAGCCAGATTTGTCTGAAAACTTTGCAAGCTTATTCTATGATAAATCTAATAATTCTGAAGCGATCTTTGTAGAAGATTTTATGCTTCAAACGCAGAAAACCCACGGCTTTACGATTGCCAATCAACCGCGATATGGTGCCGAAGAAGAAGAAGGTGGCCGTATCAATCCGGCACTGAGTTTGGTGCAGTCTTTTGAAACTTTAGATGGAACATATGCCCCTTTACCCATAGAAGATGCTTCTGGAGATCCCATATATTATGACACGCCAGAAGCTTTATTTGCAAATAGAGATGCGCGACTTATGGGTACTGTGATCGTACCGGGATCTTCTTTTAAAGGTCGTGAGGTAGATATTTTTGCCGGAGTACAATTAGCAGACGGAACGATTGTAAGCGGTAATCAGCGCGGTCAACAAAGTAATGTTCTTGGTAACGATATTCAAGTTGTAGGTAATGATGGCCCTGTAGATGGACTAGAGTTTACCGCTCAAACCGGCTTTTACATTCGTAAATATCAAGACCCTAAAGCAGGCTCGGGACAGCGAGGTACACGTAGTGACGTGTGGTTCATTCGCTATCGCTATGCTGAAGTCTTATTGAATGCTGCAGAAGCAGCTTTTGAACTCAATCAAAATGAAGTTGCTGCAGGTTATCTCAATCAGGTACGTGGCCGTGCAGGAATCACTACCGATCTGGCTGCCGCAGATGTAACTTTTGATCGTATCGCTCACGAGCGTTTTGTTGAGTTAGCTTTTGAAGGGCTATACTTCTTCGACCTAAAACGCTGGAGAATTGCACACGAAGTCCTTGATGGTACTCCAATGGATGCTACATCTATTACTGAAAACATTGGTGATGCAACTAAGAGACTCACGCAACCTTTTGGTCTTTGGCCCTACAAATATTACAATCCGGGTGGACCCAATGACGGTACCTATATCTACAAGATCGTAAAGCCAAACCGAGTAACCGGGGCAGATCGCTTTCAATTCGGTAATTATTATTCAGAGATAGGTCCTGGTATTTTGAACAATAACCCGTTGATCGTTAGAAACCCTAACCAATAATTTTAAAAGTCTAAGATTATGAAAATTACAAATTATATATACTTAGCTGCGATGGCATTGCTTTTTGCATCCTGCGAAATAGACAACTACGAAGAGCCAGAATCCTACTTCACAGGCCGCATCGTGTATAACGGAGAACCTATTGAACTAGGAGTACGCGATGTACGCTTTCAACTTTTTCAACCGGGTTTTGGAAACCTCGCGCCTCTTGATGTACACGTAGATCTTGACGGTTCATATAGCGGTAGATTCTTTGACGGAGATTACAAACTAAAGTTTATAGACGGTCAAGGTCCTTTTAAAGCTTATGAGGTAAATGAGCAACAAGGCGATACTATTTTTGTTACAATTCGTGGAAACACCGAGATGGATCTTGAAGTGCTTCCATATTATATGCTACGCAATGAAAGCTTTTCTGCTTCAGCAACTGCGGTGAGCGTCATTGCAAACTATGAGCAAATAATAACAGATGCAGATGCACGCTCAATTGATTTTGTTCGGCTTTACATAAATGATACTGAGCATGTTTCTTTTGATGGCTTTTACCATATTAGATGGTCAGAAATAGACTTTGGTGATGGTGCAATTAGTGGAAGTGTAGACCTACCTGAGGATTATAACAAACCCTATATTTTCACACGAATTGGCGTGAAAATCAATGGAGTTGAAGACATATTATATAGTCCCATTCAAAAATTAGATTTATAAAGAGCGTTTTAGTTGAATTTGTAGTAAAAGTCCGGTGAATGTAGTTACCGGACTTTTCTTTTGAAGAAAAAAAATCAGTAAAATCTAAATTAAGTAAAACGTTTTATCTATATTGAACCTAAATTTTACTTCAAACGTTATAGTTTCTCTTTTAAAAGTTCATAAATTTCCATAGTGAGAACCTTTAACGCACTTAACACCATCAGAAACATGAAAGAAAAACAGAATTCCCATTCTTCTAAACGAAGAGATTTTCTCAAAAAAACATCTATTGCTTCTTTAGGTATTTCTATAGTACCCAGACACGTATTAGGCGGTGTAGGCTTTACTGCACCTAGTGACAAACTTGTTGTTGCCGGTATAGGTGTAGGCGGAAAAGGAGAAAGTGATATTAAAAGTTTTGCCGATTCTGGCCTGGCTGAAATCGCATTTTTATGTGATGTTGATGACCGCAGAGCAGCCAATTCAAGAGCGCGGTTTCCTAAGGCGAAGTACTACAAAGATTATCGCGAAATGCTAGAGAAAGAAGGCGATAAAATAGATGCAGTTTCTGTTTCTACACCAGATCATAATCACGCAGTACAAGCTATGGCCGCTATGGAAATGGGCAAGCACGTTTATGTACAAAAACCCTTGACTCACGATATTTATGAAGCACGCCAGCTTACCGAAGCAGCAGATAAATACAAAGTGGTAACGCAGATGGGAAACCAAGGCGCTTCTAACAACGGAACGCGTTTAATGAGTGAGTGGTTTGATGCCGGCTTGATCGGTGAGATCGAAGAAGTGTATTGCTGGACAGACAGACCGGTATGGCCACAAGGAATTCCTTGGCCACAAACTTCTGCCGAAATTCCTAGCGAATTAGACTGGGATCTTTGGTTGGGCACCGCTCCTTATAAAGAGTATGTAGGTGGCTTAGTCCCATTTAACTGGCGTGGCTGGTGGGATTATGGTACAGGCGCCCTAGGTGATATGGGATGTCATCTGGTTGAAGTTCCTGTGCGTGTGCTTAATTTAAAATTTCCTAAAGACGTACAATGTAGTGTAGGAAGTGTATATGTAGACGAATTCAAGCGCGGCTATTTCCCGGAGAGCTGCCCACCTTCAAGTCACGTAACGATGACCTTCCCAAAAACCGATAAGACCAAAGGCGATATCAAATTACACTGGATGGACGGTGGTATTCAACCTACCCGTCCAGAAGAATTAGGTCCTAACGAAGTATTTGGGGATGGTGGCAACGGTGTGCTGTTTGTTGGAACCAAAGGAAAAATGATGTGTGGTACCTATTCTGAAAATCCACAGTTATTGCCTACTTCTAAAACAGAACGCACTAAAGTTGCAGAAAAATATGAGCGTGTACCCGGCGGTGCAGGCGGTCACTATAAGCAATGGGTAGAAGCTGCTCTTGCCGGTTATGGTAAGAAAGAAGTGAGTTCGCCCTTTAGCGTTGCAGGTCCACTTACAGAAACTTTATTGATCGCAAATCTTGCGATCAGAGGTTTTGACATTCGCAAAGAACTTGAGAATGGTAATGTGGAATATCCAGGTCGCTATATCGAAATGCTTTGGGACGCAAAGAATATGCGCGTGACTAATTTTGAAGAAGCAAATCAGTTTGTAAAGCGTAACTACCGAGAAGGTTGGACGCTATAAATGAAGCTCAATTTACAAGCTGATTTTTAAAAACAGAATCTACTTTCTCGATTCCATAATGCAACTAATGGGTCTAGAAAGTAGATTTTTTTTGTTTTCAAGCAGAAACTTAAAAAAATATTAAAATTCTTTAGTTAGCTAAAACGTTTTACTGAAAGATATACTTATATTTAAAACCTCAATTTGCAATTATGAAAAAACTCTTTACATTTTTGCTTCTTCCGGCACTTTTCACCAGCTGTGCTCAAAAAAAGGAAGTAGCTGACAACAACCCTGTTTTTCCGGGCTGGTATGCAGATCCTGAAGGGATTATTTTTGACGACACCTACTACATCTACCCTACCTACTCGGCTCCTTATGACAAACAAGTTTTTCTTGATGTATTCTCTTCTCCCAATCTAACCGATTGGACAAAGCATGAACACATATTAGATACTTCAGCGATCAAATGGGCCAAACGTGCGATGTGGGCTCCTTCCATTATCAAAAAAGACGATAAATATTATTTGTTCTTTGGTGCAAACGATATTCAAAGTGATGAGGAATTAGGCGGAATTGGAGTTGCTGTAAGTGACTCTCCAGAAGGTCCTTTTAAAGATCATTTGGGTAAACCTTTAATCGATAAATTTCATAATGGCGCGCAGCCTATTGACCAATTCGTGTTTAAAGATAAAGATGGATCCTATTACCTGTATTACGGAGGTTGGAGACATTGCAACGTCGCCAAATTGAATGATGACTTTACCGGATTCATTCCTTTTGAAGATGGCACAACCTTTAAAGAGATCACGCCAGAAAGCTATGTAGAAGGTCCGTTTATGTTTATAAAAGACGGTAAATATTATTTCATGTGGTCTGAAGGTGGCTGGACCGGTCCTGATTATAGCGTGGCTTATGCCATTTCAGATTCTCCTTTTGGGCCTTTTAAAAGAGAAGATAAAATCCTTCAACAAGATCCTGAGATCGCTACAGGTGCCGGGCATCACAGTGTGATTCACCCTAAAGATTCTGACGATTACTATATGGTCTATCACCGCAGACCTTTAGACGAGACCGATCAGAACTCACGAGAAACCTGCATTGATAAAATGTACTTTGATGAAGACGGTCGCATTAAAACCGTCAAGATCACCAATGAAGGCATTGAGGCTCACCCGCTCAACTAACCGGATACCACCAGAAACAGTTAATAATGAAAAAGTGCAATGTATTTGGCATTGTCGCAAGTTGCTTGTTGATTCTTTCCTGCGATGATGCTTCAAAACAAGAAATGACTCTTACTACCGTAGCTAAACCTTCGGTAGCACAGATCAATACCAATTATGTGAGCAACCGCGCACCGCTTGCTCCAAGTGCTTTGATTAAACTTCCGCTAGGTGCCATTAAACCGGGAAGCTGGCTCAAAGAAAGCCTGCAGCGTCAGGCAGACGGTCTTATGGGGAATCTTGGCGAAATAAGCGCTTGGTTACAAAAAGACGATAATGCCTGGTTATCTGACGATGGCACAGGCGCCTGGGGCTGGGAAGAAGTCCCTTATTGGTTAAAAGGTTATGCTAATACCGGCTATATTTTGCAAGATTCTTCAATGATTAAAGAATCGCAGATCTGGTTTGAAGCTGCGCTCAAAAGTCAGCGCGAAGACGGGAATTTTGGCCCTAAAATGTTTTCAGATCGCGACGGTTCTCAAGACTTCTGGTCTAATATGATCATGCTGTATTGCCTGCAATCCTATTACGAAGCCACAAAGGATGAGCGTGTAATCGACTTGATGACCAAATACTTCAAGTATCAAAACAGTGTGCCTGATGATAAAATGCTTTCAGGTATACATTATTGGCAAACCTTGCGTGGTGGTGATAACCTCTATAGCGTGATCTGGTTGTACAACCGTACCGGAGATAAATTCCTTTTAGATTTAGCCGAAAAACTACACCGGACCAATGCCGATTGGTCGAAGCGCGACAATACGTTAGACGAAATTCACAACCATAAAGAAACCCGTGAAGGGATGGAATTCCCGGACTGGTTTAGTAAATTGGTAGACTGGCATAATGTGAACATCGCACAGGGGTTTAGAGAACCGGCTCAATATTATCAGCTAAGCAGAAATGAAGCAGATTTGCAGGCTACCTATGACAACTTTAAGATCATACGAACTTATTTCGGTCAGGTTCCGGGCGGAATGTTTGGTGCTGATGAAAATGCACGTCCCGGTTATAGCGATCCGCGTCAAGGTGTTGAAACCTGCGGAATGGTAGAACAAATGAATAGCGATGAGCATTTACTGCGTATTACCGGTGATATTTTCTGGGCAGACCACGCTGAAGAAGTAGCTTTTAACACCTACCCTGCTGCGTTAATGCCTGATTTTAGATCGCTGCGCTACATCACCAGCCCCAATATGGTATTAAACGATGATGCCAATCACAGTCCGGGGATTGCGAATGCTGGTCCGTTTTTAATGATGAACCCGTTTAGCTCCAGATGCTGTCAACATAATCACGGGCAAGGCTGGGCCTATTTTACCGAAAATCTGTTTATGGCAACTCCAGATAACGGTCTTGCGGCTGTTCTTTATGCAGCAGGTTCGGTTACTGCAAAGGTGAGCGATGGTAAAGAAGTGACGGTAACTAACAACTCAAACTACCCGTTTACTGAACGTTTAGACTTTACCGTAAACACTTCAGAGGCTGTGGAGTTTCCATTATACTTTAGAATTCCGGCGTGGGCTAAGCAAGCTTCGGTAGCTTTAAATGGCGAAGCTCTTGATGCTAACCCTTCAGCAAATACTTATATACGTATTGAGCGTGAATGGAAAGATGGTGACCAAGTTACGTTGACCCTTCCGAAGGAATTAGGTTTAAGAACCTGGGAAGCCAATAACAACAGTGTAAGTCTTGATTATGGCCCGCTTACCTTTTCGCTTAAAATAGAAGAGGAATACCCCACAAAAAACAGTTCGCAAACTGCAGTTTGGGATTCAAAATGGCAAAAAGATGCCGATGTAGAAAAATGGCCTTCTTTTGAGATTCATCCGGCTTCGCCGTGGAATTATGGCTTAATTTTAGACAAAGAGCATCTTGAAGATTCGTTCACCATTGAAACCAAATCGTGGCCTGAAGATAATTATCCATTTACGGTTGATGCAGCACCTATTGTGATCAAAGCAAAAGGAAAGCGCATCCCGCAATGGACGATTGACCAATATGGTCTTGCAGGGGAATTGCAGCCAAGTCCTGTAAAATCTGATGAACCGGCTGAAACTATTGAATTAATTCCTATGGGTGCCGCGCGTTTACGCATCAGTGCCTTTCCGGTGATCGGAGAAGGCGACGCTGCAACCACCTGGAAACCTACTAAATAAACCTTTAAACTTGTTAATCGCAAATTCACACTTATGAGAAAATTACTTTTGGGATTATGTACCGGATTGCTATTTACTGCCACGCAAGCACAAGAAACGCTGGTAGAAACGGTGCACAACCCTGTTGATTATGTAAACCCGTTAATGGGTACCGACTCAAGCCCTGGATTATCTAACGGAAATACCTATCCTGCAGTAGCAGTGCCTTGGGGAATGAACCTCTGGACACCGCAAACCGGACCTATGGGACACGGTTGGGCGTATACGTACAACGCCAATAAAATTCGTGGCTTCAAGCAGACGCATCAGCCTTCTCCTTGGATGAACGATTATGGTCAATTTTCATTAATGCCCGTTACCGGTGGTATGAAATTTAATCAGGATGATCGCGCAAGCTGGTTTTCGCATAAGGCGGAAGAATCTACGCCATACTACTATAAAGTGTACTTAGCAGATCACGATGTAACGGTTGAGCTTACGCCGACTGAGCGCGCTGCACAATTTAAAATGACATTTCCAAAGGCCGACAGTTCGTATGTAGTGATCGACCCTTTTGATAAAGGATCGTATGTAAAAGTGATCCCTGAAGAAAATAAGATCATTGGATATACGACCAAATATGCACGTGGTAGACTTACGAATTTCAAGAATTATTTTGTCATCAAATTTGATACACCTTTTAGCGATGTAAATACTTGGCAAAGCGATACCCTAGCAAAAGGTCAAGCTGAAATGACAGCTGATCACGCCGGAGCGATCGTAGGATTTGACACTAAAAATGGTGCTGTCGTTAATGCTAAAGTCGCTTCTTCTTTCATCAGTTTTGAACAAGCCGAATTGAATTTGGAGCGCGAAATTGGCGATAACGATTTTGAAACTACCAAACAAAATGCACGAGCGCTTTGGAATGAAAAACTAGGCCGCATCGATGTAGGTGGCGGGACTATTGATCAGGTAAGAACGTTTTACTCGTGTTTGTACAGAACCTTATTCTTCCCCAATAAACTTTACGAGATCAATGCTAAAGATGAGATCGTACACTGGAGCCCATATACTGGCGAAATCTTACCCGGATATATGTTTGCCGGTACCGGTTTCTGGGACACGTTTAGAGCGCTTTACCCATTCTTAAACCTGGCTTACCCATCGATCAATAAAGAAATGCAAGCGGGTCTTGCCAATGATTTTAAAGAAGGCGGCTGGTTACCAGAATGGTCAAGCCCGGGATATGCCAATATCATGGTAGGTAATAACTCGGCTTCTGTAGTTGCAGATGCATACATTAAAGGCTTGAGAGGTTATGATACTGAAACGCTTTGGGAAGCATTAGTTAATGGTGCGAATAACGAAGGACCTATGACTGCTGTAGGTCGTGCCGGTGCGCCATACTACAACAAATTGGGCTACGTACCGTACGATGTTGGCGTCAATGAAAGCGCCGCAAGAACGCTAGAATATGCCTATGATGATTTTGCTATTTATCAATTCGGAAAAGCTATCGGAAAACCTAAAAAAGAGATCGAGATCTATAAAGAGCGTAGTATGAACTACAAGAACCTTTTTGATCCTAGCTATGGCTTGATGCGTGGTAAGAATGAAGACGGAAGCTGGCAAGAAGACTTTAACCCGTTCAAATGGGGTAACCCATTCACTGAAGGAAACAGCTGGCATTACAGTTGGTCTGTATTTCACGATGTACAGGGACTTATCGACTTGATTGGCGGCGAAGAAAAGTTTGTTAAGAAATTGGATTCGGTTTTCTCTATGCCTCCTATTTTTGACGAGAGCGTTTATGGGGGTGTGATTCACGAGATCCGTGAAATGCAAATCGCAGATATGGGACAGTATGCACACGGTAATCAGCCTATTCAGCATATGATCTATTTATACAACTATGCCGGTGCTCCGTGGAAAACACAATACTGGGCGCGTGAAACGATGGACAGAATGTATATGGCAACTCCAGATGGTTATTGCGGTGACGAAGACAACGGGCAAACTTCGGCTTGGTATGTATTCTCTGCAATGGGCTTCTACCCTGTTGCCCCTGCTACAGATCAATATGTTCTGGGTGCTCCTTTATTTAAAAAGCTTACGCTGAAGCTCGAAAACGGAAAAGAGCTGGTGATCAATGCACCTAAAAATAGCGATGAAAACCGCTATATTGAATCGATGAAAGTCGATGGTAAAACCTATAATAAAAACTGGTTAAGCCACAAGGCGATAATGGATGGAATGACCATTGATTATGATATGAGTGAAACTCCAAACAAATCACGCGGAACCAAAAAATCGGCGTACCCGTATTCACTTTCTAATGAATAAATACAGAGACCTTTAAATACATGACACGAATTACACTAAAGGGTTTATGCACCGTCGCAAGTATACTTGCGGCTGGTGTTTTTAACACCCAAGCACAAGAAGACCTTGCCAAATATGTAGATCCGATGATCGGGACTGCAAAAATGGGACACACCTATCCCGGTGCAACTGTACCTTTTGGAAGCGTTCAGTTAAGTCCCGATACCGATACCATTCCGTATGCGGTTAACGGGCGCTACAATCCCGACGTTTATAAATACTGCGCCGGTTATCAATATGAAGATTCAACAATTGTTGGATTTAGCCACACGCATTTTAGCGGTACCGGTCACTCTGATTTGGGTGATTTTTTAGTAATGCCAACGGTAGGAAAACTACAACTCAATCCGGGAACAGAGACCAATCCCGACAGCGGTTACCGCTCACGCTTTTCTCACGATGAAGAAACAGCAGAAGCAGGATATTATGCCGTTAACCTAAAAGATTACGGCATCAAAGCCGAAATGACAGCCACCACACGCGTAGGTGTGCATCAATACACATTTCCAAAAAGTGATCAAGCGCATATTATCCTCGATCTTAAATCAGGAATCTACAATTATGATGAGAAGAATGTGTGGACGATCGTGCGTGTAGAGAACGATTCTACCATTACCGGATATCGTCAAACCAGTGGTTGGGCGCGTACGCGTAAGGTGTACTTTGCGATGACTTTCAGCAAAGCCTTTAAGAGTTATGGTCAGGAAAAACAAAAAGGACAAGTATATCGCGGATTCTGGGGACGTTTTGATCAGGAGCATAATTTCCCGCAAATGGCCGGAAATGACCTGCGACTGTATTTCGATTTTGATACGGAAGAAAATGAAGCGATTCAGGTTAAAATGGCACTATCTCCGGTAAGTACTGAAGGTGCGCTAAAGAATATGGAAGCTGAAGTTCCGGGTTGGGATTTCAACGCCGTAAAGCAACAAGCGCGTGACACCTGGAATAAAGAATTGCAAAAAGTTACGGTAGAGACTTTAGAAGAATCTGATAAAGTAAATCTGTACACCGCAATGTATCACGCCTTTTTAGGCCCAACCGTTTATATGGATGTAGACGGAAAATATATGGGACTTGATCGCAATGTGCACGAGGCCGATGGTTTTACCAATTATACCAGCTTCTCGCTTTGGGATACGTATCGTGCGTTGCACCCCTTATTCAATGTATTGCAGCCACAACGCAATCAGGATATGGTGCAGTCTATGATGGTACATCAAGAACAAAGTGTACACCATATGCTTCCTATCTGGTCGCATTATGCCAATGAAAACTGGTGTATGATCGGTTATCATTCGGCTTCTGTGATTGCAGATGCTATTGTAAAAGGCAATGCTGATTTTGATCAAAACGCTGCTTTAGACGCTTGTGTGGAGACAGCGCGCGTTCGTTATTTTGACGGTATTGGTGACTATATCGACATGGGTTATGTTCCTGAAGATAAAAGTGGTGCTTCGGTATCAAAAACTTTAGAATATGCTTACGATGATTGGGCGATTGCACAAGCTGCTAAGAAACTAGGCCGTGACGAAATCTACAAAGAATTCATCGAGCGTTCTACCTATTGGAAAAACGTGTACGATAAATCTATCGGATTTATGCGTCCTAAATTGAGTGACGGAAGCTTTAAAAAAGAGTTTGACGCTTTGAATACGCACGGTCAAGGGTTTATTGAAGGAAACAGTTGGAACTACAGTTTATATGTTCCTCAGGATCCTGCTGGAATGATCGATCTTATGGGCGGAAAAGAGAAATTCAGCATCCATTTAGATTCGTTATTTACAATGGAATTGCCTGACAAGTATTTTGAAAATACCGAAGATATTTCGCGTGAAGGAATCATTGGAAATTATGTACACGGTAACGAACCTTCGCATCACGTGGCTTATTTATACAACTGGACAGACGATGCTTACAAAGCACAAGACAAGATCAGAATGATCTTAAAAGAAAAGTATATGACCGGTTCTGATGGATTGAGCGGTAATGACGACTTTGGTCAAATGAGTGCCTGGTATCTATTCAGCAGTTTAGGATTTTATCCTGTAGCTCCGGGATCTGTAGATTATGCGCTAGGAAGCCCTGCGGTTAAAGAAGCAACGCTTAACTTAGATAACGGAAACACCTTTAAGGTGGAAGCTAAAAATCAGTCTGAGAAGAATGTATACGTGCGTAAAGTTGAATTGAACGGTCAAGAACTTACCGAGCCATTCATCACGCACGATCAGGTTATGAATGGTGGAACGCTTACTTTTTATATGAGCAGAAAACCTAATAAAAATCTTTATAACTAAGTTTATGAGCAAATTTGTCCAACTTTCGGTATGTATAGTTTTTATGGTTTGGGGTAGTATTTTTAAGTCAACGGCACAAGATTGGCCTAATTTAAAGCGCTACGCCGAAGCCAATGCACAAGTAGATTCGATCTATGCAAAAGAAAACAGAGTGGTCTTTATGGGCAACTCCATTACCGAAGGTTGGGTAAATAGCGATCCTGATTTCTTTACTAAGAATAACTTCATCGGTCGCGGAATTAGCGGTCAGACCACGCCTCAGATGCTGTTGCGTTTTAGACAAGACGTGATCGATCTAAATCCGGTAGCGGTAGTCATTCTTGCCGGAACCAACGATATCGCCGGAAATACGGGCCCGATGACTACAGCGCAGATTTTTGACAATATGGTTTCTATGGTTGAACTGGCAGAAGCCAATAGCATTGTTCCAATCATCTCTTCTATTCTTCCTGCGGCTAAATATCCGTGGAAGCCTGAAGTGGATTCTGTAGGTCCTATTTTAGAATTGAATACGATGCTGAAGTATTACTGCGAAGGAAAAGGCCTAGTATATCTGGATTATTTTTCTGAAATGGTGAATGACGCAAACGGTCTTCCGGAAGCACTTTCTTATGATGGCGTGCATCCTACAGATGAAGGCTATCAAGTGATGGAACCGCTGGCATTAGCAGCGATCCAAGAAGCTTTAAAGCGCTAAAGCTTACCTATAAATTGAAACAACAAAGCCTGCTCGATGAGCAGGCTTTGTTTATTTATTAAGTATGTTTTATACAGATTCCTTGTATAAATTTCTTTTTTCCAAATAATCTAAAGCCAGCGCGTAAGCTCCTAAACAAACCGCCGTACTGGTTCCCAATTTACTTACCCCGATCGCAATACGCTTTTCTTTGGTATAGACTACCTTTTTGGTACTAAACGGAACCTCAACTTCAAATTCAGAATCGGCTAAAAAGGCTTTCAACTGCTCCTCATCATCAATATTGAACACTTTAGAAATCGCACGCGGCATCCCCTGATCTTCCAGATTATAAATACAACCTGATAAATGCGCTATAATTTTAGGCAGAATAAAGCGTGATGCTCCGGCAATTCCGCCGCCAATAACAATGGGTCCGTCTACGAGTGCCAAGGCATTTGCCAGCGACTCGGCTGCTGCGACGGCCATCTCTTCAAAGGCGTTAATTGCAGCCTGTTTATTACCTTCTTGCTCTCCGTTGGCTATTTTGAAAATTTCGCGTGGCGAAATCGCCTCTTCCTCTCCAGATTGCTCCGCATAAACACGTTGAATCGCGCGTATACTCACACTTTCTTCTACAACCGTCTTAGGCTTTATAAAATTACGGGTAAGCCAAATTTCGCCTGCGGCAGAATTGTCTCCTTGACAGATCTGGTTATTCACCACGATACCGCCTCCAAAGCCGGTTCCCAGAGTAATCCCGATCAAATTCTTATAGGTACGGCTCAAGCCTGCATCTGCAAGGGATTCATTGATAAACGGAAGCATCCCGGCTACCGCTTCGCCATAGGCAAAAAGATCTCCGTCATTATTGATCAAGGTTGGGATTTCAAAAATCTCTTCAAGCATTGGACCTAAAGCTACTCCACCTCTAAATGCAGGTAGATTAACAAGATCTCCTATAATTCCGTTTTTATAATCTGCAGGCCCCGGAAACGCAAAACTAATTGCGTCGGGCTGATTTCCATCTAAGTTTTCCTTAACCTGATTAAAACCATCAATAATGGTTTTAAGACAAGTATCTAAGTCATCAGAATGCGATGCTAATGTAATAGGCTCTATAATTTCTTTTCCAGATTGTAATGCAGAGAACACAAAATTGGTTCCTCCTGCATCTAGAGTCATAACAATCCGTCGATCAACGTAAATATTCTTCATATTTCGGTTTGTACTCTAAAAACTAATAATAATATCGCCCTGGTGAATCTGCAAAGATACACAACTAAAAGGTTTTACTACACGGAATTCTATTAGATTTGATAATACACGCTTTTTATAATTCCTGTTTTAGAAGTTCTGTTTAAGTTTTATCGCTTTTGTTCTGCTACAAAGTTGAGCAACAGCGGGAAAGCAGGATGTGTCATATTATGACCATAGCCTTGCATCTCGTATTGTTTGATCTTTTCTTGACCGGCAACCTTCATCATTCGGTAGAAATAGGCATTCTCTTCATATCTTCCCAGCATTTCCAGCTCGCGATCTCCGGTGATCAAAAGCGTTGGCGGTGCATCATTGCGTACAAAATAAAGCGGCGCAAACTCATCAATTATAGGTTGCTCTCCCGGTATCCCACGCTCTGCCCGAATGGTAAAATGGGTGATCGTGTGACCACTAAACGGAATCAGACCTGCGACGTCGTTGGCATCAATATCGTATTTAGCGAGTCGGCTTTTATCCATCACACTCATCAGCGCCAAATAGCCTCCTGCAGAATGACCACTCACAAAAATATTTTTAGGATCGCCGTTATAAGTAGCTATATTTTTAAAGGTCCAGGCAATCGCCGCAGTAGCATCTTCAATACAAACCGAAGCTTTGACCTTAGGTGAAAGTCGATAACCTACTCCTATTACACAGTAGCCTTTTTCTTTTAAGGCTTGCGGAAGTTCCTTTCCTCCACCGGTTAGGCCGCCGCCGTGAAACCAGACAATTACCGGCACATCTTTTTTCCCTTCAGGATAATACACATCTAAGCGGCACTGCTTATTTTGATATTCGGTTGCTCCATCAGTATTCTCAGGATAATAAGCAATGTTCTGAATGGTTTTATAGGCCGTTTCCTGTGCGAAGGCAGGAACACTAAAAATCATTAAAGCTAAAAGAAAGTATTTCTTGAGTTTCATAATACTGATTTTACTGTGCTTTAGGTTTAAAAACAGCTGCCCAGCCTCCGTTTCTGACTAAAGTAATGGTTAATGATTCGTCATTTTTAACTGTACCATCATTCTTTTTGTAATCCATTCCCTGTCGCCCGGCATTGATACCGTCTTCAAAGGAGGTCATTTCATACAAAGCTTCGGCATTGAGAAAGTCTAAATTGATCTCAAACTCTCGTGTATTCTCGACTCCATTTGTGATCGCACCGGTGTACCACGTATCGCCTTTTCGCTTTGCGATCACTACATACTCACCAATTTTTGCATCGAGTACCACCGTCTCATCCCAGGTTGTGGGCACCTGAGTAATAAAGTTGGTACACTCTTTTTCACGAAAATAATTGGTAGGGTTGTCAGCCAGCATTTGCAAACCGCTTTCAAAAACTACAAAAAGTGCCATTTGATAAGCTCGCGTTCCCAGCCCAGCAGAATTTGGTCTACGGCTGTAATACACCTCGGGCTGCATATTGATCATCGCCCCGGGAGTAAAATCCATCGGACCTACGGCGTTGCGCATAAATGGCAAGTACAAACTATTTTCTGTGGTGGCACGTTCCATTTGTTCGAGACCTAAAACGCCCTCGTACGACAACACATTGGGGTATTTGATCTCGAGTCCGGCAGGTTTAAACGAACCGTGAAAATCTACAAACAGCTCGTGCTTTGCCGCTTCGGCTGCAACACGCTCATAGAAGTTCACCATCCACTGGTCGCTGCGATCCATAAAATCAATTTTTACTCCGGCGATTCCCCAATCCTGAAACTTTTCAAAAAGCTCAAAATTCTTTTCAACGGTAAGCCAGGTAAGCCACAGCACTATTTTTACATCGCGTTCCTTGGCATAAGCTATCAACGCAAACAAGTCAATCTCAGGATTGGGCGTGTAAGGATCGGTCGTCGTTTTTGCCCAACCTTCATCCATAATGATATACGGAATGTCAAAAGACGCAGCAAAATCAATAAAATACTTATAGGTTTCTTCGTTAAAACCTGCTTTAAAATCTACGTTATACGGCGAAGCGCCATTCCACCATTCCCAGCTCACCTGCCCCGGTTTTAACCAATCGGTATTCTTTAAGGTGTTGGGCGTCGCCAATTTTGTGGTTAGCGTATTGGTCAAAATATCAGCATCTTTAGTCGTGATCTGAAAATAGCGCCAGGGAAAATTACGCTTGCCCGAAGTCTTTGCTATGTACTTAGCTTCTTTCAAAATTTTGACACTGCGATCCCCGTCATCCCCAAACTCAAGCGGATATAGAGGAAACACTCCTGAAAGTGCATTCGCCTTTTCAGTATTGAGAAACATCGCAGGATAATCACTTAGATCTGATTCTGAAATAAGAATGTTTACCGCATCACTCTGTAGCAACACCGGCAGTGTAGACATCTTATTTCCGTCTTTAAATGCTGAAGTTTTAAGATGCGTATACGGGTATTCATACGAAGTTTTAAAGGAAGGCGTTTGCTGAAGGTGTGCCATAAACTCATCAACCAGATGCACATCAAAAATTTCTGAAACCACCTCAACATCACCTTTTTTATCGGTAATGAAGCGGTAAGCGAGACCTTCATTAAATACTCTGAATTCTAGCGAAAAATCCTCTCGAAATTCGATTATAATGCCGTTATACTCATACTCGAGCATACTGAATTTAAGCGGAACCGCCGGAGCATTTTGCACATTAGCATGTGTAGTTTTTGTAGCCTTTATTTTAGGATTTTGACCTAATGTTTTGTCTTCAAGCTGCAAAGCGGCTTTATTGTTTTGCATTATGACCTGCCCCTTTTTTAAAACGCTGTACGCAATCTCATCCTTTACAGAAATCTGAAGCTCCAAATCGCCTTGAGGCGACATCACTTGATACTCCTGACCATAACTCAAGCCCAAGCTAAATCCAAAAATTAATAATGCTACAACCTGCTTCATATTTTAAAATTGTTGTTCTAGTTTGTTTTTAAATTAAGCGTTCCGCCTTGCATCAGTTGCTCTTGATCAATAAAATAGCCATCAATCGCTTTACCATTGTATTGAATTTGCTTCAGGTTTCTTGATGTTCCGGCTTTTGTGATCTCAAAGGAATTTCTACCTAAATTCCATTTTACGCGATCAAAAACGGGAAGACTTACCAGATACTCATTATCTGCCGGTGACAGCGGATACAATCCGGAAGCTGCAAAAACATACCACGCACTCATCTCGCCCGCATCGTCCATCCCGCTAAAGGCCAAGCCGGTTGGTCCAACACCGTAATAGTCTGCTAAAAGCGTGTCGATTATGTGCTGCGACTTTTCGGGCTTATCGATAAAATAATAGGCAAAAGGTGCCTCGTGATCGGGCTGATTTCCGTGGCAATATTGGCCTAAAAATCCACTTACATTGCGTGCGATATGTTTAGGATTCCAAGGTAAGGTGAATAACGAATCTAACTTTTGCTCAAACGCTTTTTCACTTGGGTATAAAGTTACCAAACCTTCCATATCGTGCGGAACAAAGAAAGAAAGCTGCCACGCATTGGCCTCGCGATACATATACTCGTAATATGGATACTCGGCATCAAACGGACTTATAAAGGAACCGTCTTCTAGCTTACCACGCATAAAATGTGTTTCGGGATCAAAGACATTCTTATAATTTTTTGCACGCTCAGCAAGCTCTGAAGCGTGATCCTGATCCTGTAAGGCTCTTGCCAACAGCGACAAACTGTGATCGTCATAAGCATACTCCAACGTTTTTGAAACTCCCGCTTTTGCTTTGGTTTCTACATGCGGATTTTCAACATCAGGGTCTGATATAAAGCCTTTCTCTATATACTCTGCAATATGTGGTCGCGTACCACCTTCTTTATACGCATTGTTTAGAAGAAGTTCGTATGCTTTTTTTACATCAAAATTGGTTATTCCTTTTCCGTAAGCCTGTGTGATAAAAGGCGCGGCGTGATCTCCGTGAAAAAAGGTTGGCATAAATCCGCTGTGAGTTCCTTTATCTATTAAAGACTGAATGATATCACCGGTAACCTCAGGCGCCAGCAAACTCAATACAACCAATTTGTTGCGATACGTATCCCAAAGCGACGGATTGGTATAATAGCGGAAGCCTTTATTTTGAACCGTTCCCTGAGCATCTGTAAACTCCCCATTGTAGTCACTGCGCAAAGCCGGCCATTGCATGCTTCGGTATAATGAAGAATAGAAAAGTTCTTTTTCTTTTTGGCTTCCACCGGAAACCTGAATTTTTGACAACACGGCATCCCACGTTTTTTCTGCAGCCTGATGTACTTCTTCAAAGGTTTTATTTCCTATTTCTTGCTGAAGATTTTCACGTGCATTTTCGGTACTTACAAAAGACAAACCGATCTTTAAGCTTACCGGTTTTGGCGAAGCTTTTAAATTTAGAAGCGCATAACCTTTATCGGTATTCGGATTCACTTGTTCAAGTTCGCTTATCGCCTCACTGAGTTCCACCGAAAAATATACTTTATCACCGCCCGTACGCTGAAAACCTGCAAGTGTTTTACGGCCTGTTTGGCGCAGTTGCCACTCGTCAACGTGATGATTTGCGTGTCCCAGATCAAACAGAATAGTATGCGCAGCATCGTCATCAAAAGTATATTTATGAAAACCTGCTCGTAAGGTAGTGGTAACCTCAACTTTCACCATATAATCGTTCAAGTAAACACTGTAATAACCTGCAGAAGCAGTTTCGTTTTCCTTATCAAAAGAAGATTTAAAAGGTGCCGAAGCCTTTTCTGCGATTGGCAAAATCGGAATATGACACAAATTCCAGTGGCCTTTATTGGTATGTGTAAAGCCCAGAATTTCTTTGTCTTCATATTCGTAGCCGGCGCCGCTTCCATATTGGGTAATAGGACTCAGTTGTACCATTGCATTAGGCAGGGTTGCACCGGGATAGGTTAGTCCTGCCCATACACGCCATCCTTCGGGCGGCGTGTATCCTATAAAACCTGGATCTGTAAGCGGTGCCGTCCCGTGAAATGGATTAACATAGGCTACAGGGTTTTCTACATATGCTTCTTGTTGTTGCGCTGTTAGAACCTGAGCTAAGCTCAACAGCGTCACTGTAAAACTGAATAGTATTTTCAAACGGAAGGCGCTAGCGTGGTGTTTCATCAACTTCTATAATTTAAATCGAATTGAGTAATTCGGGATTCTCTTGATAGGTTTTCCATAGGAGTTCGCCAAACAAGGTATTGGCCCAGGCAAACCAAGAGCGGGTAAAATCGGTAGGATCATCTTTATGAAAAGTCTCATGCATAAATCCTGTTCCGCCGTGTGTATTTTTAAGCATTTTGATGCACTCTTTAATCTCTGCATCTGAAGTGCTCGTAAGACCGAGCATCGTAATCGCCATCGGCCAGATCATATTCATCCCTACGTGCGGTCCGCCGATACCTTCGGCAGCCGTTCCTTTAAAGAAAAATGGATTATCTAACGACCAAACAAAATCACGGGTGTTCTGATAAATAGGATCATTTACATCTACCGCATCCAGATAAGGCAAGGAAAGTAAACTCGGCACATTGGCATCGTCCATCATCAAATGATTACCAAAACCATCGGTCTCAAAGGCATAGATCTTACCGTATTTTTCGTGTTCGGTCACGCCATATTTTGCGATCGCCTGTTTAACTTCTGTGGCCAACGCTTTCAGCTCGTTAGCAAGTTCCGTTTCTTCCTGAAGCGTTTCAACCATTTCTGCAGCCTGATTCAAACTTACCACCGCAAAAAAGTTAGATGGAATCAAAAACGAATACACCGTAGAATCATCACTAGGCCTAAAAGCACTGCAAATCAGACCCACCGGTTTTACGGGATAGCCTTTACCACGAAGGAAGCGCGTATCTGTCCCGTTAGAAGTATTTCGACTGAAAGAATACGGGTTGGTACCGTCTTTTTCCTGCTGCTCTTTGAAGGTTTTTAAAATGTTCTTGATCGCTGCAAGCCATTGCTTATCAAAAGGAGCCGTATCTCCGGTTGTTTTCCAATAATTGTATGCGAGACGAATGGGGTAGCATAAAGAATCGATCTCGTATTTACGCTCGTGAACCCCTGGAAGCATATCGGTATTATCAGAGGTCCACTCCCCTTTTTTCTGCGGATCGTCATAGAATGCATTGGCATAAGGATCTTTTAATATCTGACGTGTTTGCCTATTGATCACACCGGCAATAAGGTTTTTCAGGTCTTTATCTTCGTCTGCAAATTGCATATACGGCCAAACTTGAGCCGAACTATCGCGCAACCACATCGCATCAATATCACCAGTGATCACATACGTATCTGGCGCTCCTTTGTAGGTTGAATAGGTAACCGTAGTATCTAGCGTATTTGGAAAACAGTTGTTGAATAACCAAGCCAACTCCTCATCATTGACATTTTTTGAGAATTTTTTGATCGCCTTCTCGATAGCTTTACTCTCAAAATTACGCGCACCTTCGGGCACGCGTACGGTTGGAAATTTTTTATAAACAGTATTTGCAAAAATACCTGTAGGATTAATCATGGTCAAACCACCTGCCATCGCAGTATTTTGAATAAACTTTCTTCTTTGCATTTTAGAACTATTAATCTGCTTCGAGGGCTGATTTTACCGAAGTAAATTTGCTCAAAGCGAAAACGTTATCATTTTACACAGTGAAAATAAGTAAAACGTTTTAGTTAAACAACTATTTCTGAGTGTTATTTCAACAGAACAACTTTTCAAGCGATGATATAATTTATTTTTTGAGGTTATAGTTTAAACTATAACCTCAAAATTTTATTCCAACTTGTTTTCTATTCTGTCAGTAGACCCTCTGCTTCAAGTTTTGCTAAGGCTTCAACGAGCATAATTCCGCTGAGTTGCGTCTTTAGATCTACACGATCTGGAGGAGGGTTTCTCCAATCTGGACTTGACAACATTCCCGGGTGGCTCAATCCATTTCTGTAGAAGGTTTCACCATTGAAAATTAGAAAGTCTAAAAAGTTATTAAAATCCTCATCACTAATGTCTTCTTCTAAAGTCAACTCTGTAAAATACCTAACGAGAATTCCTTTAAATAGGCCTCCATCTCCTTGTCCTTCATCTCTCAAAACCCCTTGGGTTGTCAATTTAGGACTAGTTAGCGTAGTTCTTGCAGATAGTAATGCATCATCTAAATAACTTTGCTCTCCTGTCTCATTATACAATCTGAGTCCAGCACCAATCCAAGTGCCCATATTGTATGTAAAGATCCAATCTTTTTGAATTACAGGATTCCCATCAATGAGTTGAATATTATCCCATACCTCTCCATTTGTAGGATCTACCAAATTAGCCTTTTGCCATTCATATAAATCCTTTGCCCAATCGAGGTACATCTCATCTCCAGTAGCATCATATAAACGCATTCCTAAAATGATTGTTGGACCATTAGAAACTGCATTTTTGGAAAATGGAGTATCCTTTTTCCAGGCTATTCCTCCACCAAGAACTTCACTATAACTCAATAAAACATCATTCCATAGAAATTTTGCTACTTCTAAATATTCTTCATCACCCGTTGCATTGTAGGCACGCATTGTACTATTACCCAACCACAACATATCGTCATTAAAAACATTACTATAGGTGTTACCATTCTTAGACTCTATACCGCGTAACAATGATTTCATCCTTGGTAGATATGCTCCATCCTGGGTTCGTATGTAAGCGTCAACTAACACATGTAATACGTGAGCATTAGGCCAATATTGAAATGTAGAGTTCCCTTGATTATCGGTCACATAAGTTCCTTCACTTCCTAAATAAATATTATATGAAGCCTCTTGAATAGAGTCTGCCGTCGCAGCCCAATTTATAGGCACCTCCTCACCGGTGGTTAAAGACGGATCTCTTAACGGTATAGGGCCGTCATCACTACAGGAAGCCAATATCCCCAACAATCCCATAGCAATTATTATTCTTTTATTGAATTGAAATTTCATAGTTCGTTTTTTTTTAAAGTACTGTAATTTCGTGAGTATACTCAGGTACATCAGCATTGAAAAAGATTCTTAAGTCAGAATTTGCCGTATCAACTTCTGCTCTAAACTTGAAGGAGTTACTCCAGTAATCATCTGATACCGGAACCATATAATAAAACGAATCTGCAGTATCCTGATTCGGTTGATTGTTATCGCCATTTACACTACCAAACCATTCCTCCTGAGTACTGCCATCTGTAGTAACTGTAAATTTAAATTTATAACGCTCGTCTCTACCCCAAGATTCTTGTTTAAACTCTATATACTTATCAAGTGCTTCCCAAGTCCCATTACCGGCATATTCAAATGAAAAAAGATATTCTCCATTAGGAGGGAACCAAAGCTCTACTTTATCGATAGTAGCCATACTTGTTGTTCCATCACTAAAATCAACACGTATTCTATATACAGCTTCTGCCCCATCGAATGTAGTTTCACCATCTTTTCTCAACTTAGTTTCAGTATCTATATAGAAAGAATCAGCCTCACCAGATTTTCGAGTTACAAAATTGTAGCTCCCAGGAGAAAGTTTTGTGTAAATTTCGAACGTCGTAGCTCCTGTTTTTACAAAAGGCATTGCAGCAGCAAGTTCCTCTCCTCCTTCAGAAGCTGTCCCTGTAATAAAAAGTTCATCAGGTGTAGGAAAACCTGCAGGCCTTTCTACTTCTATTGTTCTTACAATTGAAGATTGTTTTACTGTCAGCCCTTTTGAACTCCAAACTGTCCATTGCAATTTCCCCGTGCTTTCAGCTGCAATACCTGCTAAAGTTGCTATTTCATTTAAACGCGTAAAGGACAGGTTTAATCTATTTGAGAAACCTTGTCCATCAGAGGGTATTACATAGAGTGGTTCTGAAAAATCTCCACCTTCTTCGTCAAATACGACATCATAAAGAACAACACCGTTATCTGCAGATTTTGAAGCCTGCCATTCGAACACCGCTGAGCTTTGTGCTCCTAGGTTATAAAATATATTGTCTTCAGGGCTATATAACGCCTCAACTTCTGAAACTTCTGCTACATTTAATGAGTCATCGTCCTCACAGCCAACAAGCCCTAAACCAAGGGCAAACACTACTAAAATTTTACCGATTACATTTTTCATACTTATACTATTTTTATTTTTTCTATACTTTATTTCTTTTTCTACCATCCTGGGTTTTGCGTTAGATTAGGATTTATGAGACGCTCATCCCTAGGGATTGGCCATAAATAATGTTTTGAAGGATCAAAAGTTCTCAAATTAACTCTTATGTATCCATCATCTATATCGTCAGGACCATACTGTGCTCCGTGAGCATAACCATTCAATACGTCTTCTGCTGTCTCCCAGCGACGAATATCGAAAATACGCAGACCTTCCATCGCTAATTCAACGCGTCGCTCATTACGGATTTCTTCTCGCATTTCCTGTTCACTTAGGCCTGTAGGATAACTCAATGCAGCCGGATCTGTAAAACCTGCACGTGCTCTTAATAAACCAATGGTTTCATCCCAAACTGTTTCTGAAAATTCACCCATTTCATGTTTGGCTTCAGCATACATAAGTAATACATCTGCATAGCGTATGAGCATTAAGTTTGTACTAATAGCGATACCCGCCTCGTGGTTTGGATCAAAATATTTACGCACATAATATCCAGTAGAGGTTGTTGATCCTCCGGGAGCATACTCATCTGTATTATCATCACTGGGGTCTGAACCCGGTTCTATATAAATTGTAGATGTACCATCAAGATCTTGCCATTCATAATTGTTATAAACTATGGTTGCAGTTAATCGCGGATCGCGATTCTCATACGGCTCATCTTCATCAAACCCAGAACCAGTTTCTTCAATATCCTGACCATTGATCATTAGGTAGCTATCAACAAGTTCTTGAGTAGGTGCAAGCGCATTGACCCTTCCTCCTACCGAAATTGGAATCATGTCAAAAAGCTCTCCCCAGGTTCTGTTTAATGGTGCGTATTGAAGACTTAAAATATCTTCTGAACTGAATTGATTTTGAGGAGAAAATAATCCTGAATACGAATTAAACAACCCGTATTCTCCTACTTCACCATTTATAATCATTTCAGAGTAAGAAGCGGCTTGAGACCAATTTCCTTCATATAAATGAATTCTGGCTAAAAATGCTGCTACTGCCCCCTTGCTTATCTTTCCTCTCTCTGCATCGGCATAATTAGAATTCAATGGTAAATCATCTAATATGTCTGTAAGCTCTGCTATCACAAACCCTAAGACTTCTGCTCTGGGTGTTCTTGTTATAGTTTGTGCTTCTTCTATTGAAGGATCGCTTTCAAGCAAAGGTATATCTCCAAACCAAGTTAATAAGTAGAAATGCTGCCAGGCTCGTAAAAAACGTGCTTCAGCAATCATCCTTGCTTTAATTGCTTCATCCATATCAGGAATGCGGTCTATATTAGCTAAAATGAGATTGGTTGTTTTTATGCCTGCATAGCGTCGATCCCATTCTGCTTGCATTCTTCCTAGGGAAGAATCATAAGTTCCCGATGCTATTGATGCGGCTCCTGCATTATCACCTCTTCCGTTGTAAGCATTGTCAGACAGTCCCTCATTATAAAAAAAGTGATTGCTACTCATCATTTGAGAATACGCAGTATTCAAGAAAGTTTGAGCCTTCTGCGTTGAAGTCCAATAGGTCTCATCTGTAAATGTATTCTCTGGTATTAAATCAAGCTTTTCACAATTCGTAAAAACCAAAGCCATACAAAGACCAAAAATTAATCTGTAGTTATTTATAGTCATTTTCAATTGCTTTTAAAAGGTTATATCTAGTCCTAATCCATAATAAACTAAAGTTGGGTACGCTCTAGCACTATTAGCTCCTCCATTGTTCAGGTTTGAATCAAATTCGGAAAGCTCTGGGTCTAACCAGTCAGTTTTTGCAAGAGTAAGCAAGTTGCTTCCCGACAAGTAAAACCTAACTTTATTTAAGCCCATTGTCTCTGTAGTTGTTTTTGGAATAGTATACCCTAATTGTAGATTTTTGAGACGCGCATACGCCCCGTCATATAGGTACATATCTGAACCTCGTCTAAAATTATTAGTATTAGACTGTGTTCCATTATTAGCTAATCTTGGGTAATAAGCATCTGTATTTTGAGGAGTCCAATAGTCAAGCTGATGTGTATACATTGTAGCACCATAATTGAAATGGAATGGCTCTACTTGCTCTCCACGCACCATCATCGTTCGCTTACCCACTCCCTGTACAAATACACTTAAATCAAATCCCTTTACTTCAACATTATATGTCAAACCGAATGTATATCTAGGAAAAGGATTACCAAATATGAATTTATCGTCATCATCAATAACACCATCTTCATTAAGATCTACATACTTGTTATCTCCAGGAACTGGTGAGATTCCCACGGGTACAGCACTATTTTCAATTTCATTGAAACTCTGAAAAATACCATCTCGCTTGAGCCCTACATAAGAACGAAAAGGCACTCCTTCTCTTAATATAACTTGTAATTCCTCTACCCCCGTAAGAATTTCATTTCCCTGAAACTCAAGCACCTCATTTTGAGTATCTCCGATGTTTGCTGTAAGCGTATGACTAAAGAGTTTCCCTGTATGGCGATAAGTTGCAGATAACTCCCAACCATAACTTTTAACCTTACCTGCATTAAAATCAGGCAGACCTGTACCATAAACTCCTGGAACTGCGGGAGCAACCAATATATCTGAAGTGATTTTGTTAAACCAATCAAAAGTTAGAAATAATGATTTATCAAAGAAATCAAGATCTAAACCTAAATTCAATGTTGCAGCTCGCTCCCATTGCAAATCAGGATTTGCAAAATTAAATCCAGTTCCACTTACCGCAGCATTGTTAAAAGCATAGGCATTTTGAAAAGTGAAATAAGTTGTTTGATATTGAAAATTACCTACATTCTGATTACCCAGCACCCCATAAGAACCTCTGAATTTAACGCCTCCCCACTTATCCTTATAATCTTGCATAAATTCTTCATTTGTTACATTATAGATAAGTGATGCAGATGGGAAAAAGCCCCATCTAAGATCTTTTCTAAATTTTGAAGAACCGTCGTATCTAAAACTAAACTCTGCAGTATAGCGATTATCATAGGTATAAGACGCTCTACCGAAAGCCGAATTTAAACTGTTCTTTGAAGAACTTTGATTGGAGTTATAGGAGCCTTCTTCTATTGTTGTTTCACTAATAGGAGTTCCCAAATCAGGATCAGTATTTATTCTAAAAATACCTATGCCTCGATCGCTGTGATTTTCATTAGACACACCTAATAATACGTTTAGATCATGCTTATTATTGAAAGTGTTATTATACTCTACTAAAAATTGAGTATTTAGATCTAAACTCTTTCTCATCTCGTCACGCGTATTTCGATTCTCTCCATACACACCACCCGGAACAAAATCTACTCGAGTTGTTCTCGAATACAATGAGTTGTTGTACAATCTTCCTCCAAAGACACCTCGCACTTTAAAGTTGTCTGTGATCGCATATTGCAATGACAATGACCCAAATAAATCATCATTATCATAATGCCTGAATCCACCCTGCTCTAAAACACCTAAAGGATTAAATTGCCCCAAAACATCGTTGGTCAAATAATTACCCTCATCATCTTTTTGCTTGTAATATAAAGGTGTTCTAAATGCATCTACCATCAATGTGCTGGTATTAAAAGAGTGATCTTTAATTTTTTGTTTAGCATAAGACAATGTGGTCTCAATTCTAAATTTCTCAAACTCACTGGTTAGATTTACTCTATAATTATATCTCTTCATACCCTTTGACGGACCTACAAATATGTTTTTTTCATCAGTATAACCTAAAGAAACTCGGTAAGTTGTATTTTCATTTCCTCCAGAAATAGCCAAACTGTGGTTTTGCTGTAAAGCTTCCTCTACTATCTCTTCTGCAAACCACTGTTCAGAACCGTTTTCACGTAATTGTCTAATACGCTCTGCTGTAAACACAGCACTACTTACACCATCAGAATTAAAAGCTGCTTCATTTCTTAAAATTGCATTTTCAAATCCCTCTACAGGCTTTGTGAAGAAGTAGGGGTTATTAATCCCGCTTAAGCCATTATATTGTATCGTCATAGCACGGCCAGTTTTACCTTTCTTAGTTGTGATTAACACCACCCCATTATTTGCCCGTGAACCATAAATCGCAGCACTACCTGCATCTTTTAGGACCGACACACTCTCAATATCTGATGGGTTTAATGAATTAAGATCACCCCCAATAATCCCATCTATTACAATAAGCGGACTATTGTTTCCTAAGGTGCTAATACCTCTAATATTAATATTGAGACCTGCTCCCGGCTCAGAGTTTCGCTGTTGTATTACAAGACCAGGAGATTTCCCCTGCAACGATTGCGTAACGTTTGCAGAAGAGCGTCCTTCAAAATCCTGAGCGCTTACTTGATCTACAGCTCCTGCCACTTTAGATCGTACCTGTGTACCGTACCCTACAACCACCACTTCGTCTAAAGCAGCAACATCATCTGTAAGCGATACATTAATCACATTTCTCCCATTCACAGGCTCCTCAATCGTTTTCATACCCACGTATGAAAAAATGAGAACACCCTCCTCATTAGCTAATGTGAGTGCATAGTTTCCATCAAAATCGGTCTGCGTACCATTTTCAGTTCCTTTTTCTAAAACAGTTACACCCGGTAATGGCGTACCATTTGAATCACTCACTACTCCTTCAACCATCATCCCTTGAGCATGAGCGACAGTATTTAGAAATAGTAAGACAAGAAAAATCCAATTAAAGCTTTTGGTCAACGGCCGCACAACAGCTTTGCCTCGCCAAAAGATCTGGTTAAATAGTTGTTTTTTCATGAATTATAATTTGTTAATTAAATCTTAATATAACGATGTAGTTATTAGATAAAACGTTTTATCTAATATGGTTTAGTAATCAATGATTTAATAAAGTTATTTGGTGAATTATTTCTGGACTACAACGTTATTATGTACTAACATTAGAGCAAATATAGTAAAACGTTTTACTAAAACAATAGTTTAATAATGTATTTTTTAAGAATGTTGAACTTTACCTCTAATTATTATCCATAATCAGTCCTAGAATCCCTATAATATTTAAGCATTGTTGATTGAAATACAATAATCTGAAGCATATGTTTTATCTTTTAGTTTTTTGTTTAAACCATCCTTTATTAGGTTCTGAACCCAAGGTGTACTTAATATTAATCCCTGCCTTTAAACGCTCCAGAGTTATACTGTTTTGATAATGTGGCTCTCCGTCAAACATCAAGGATTGTATATAATAGTTACCTTCGTGATTGTTTTTAGTTTCAATAATTACCTTGCTATCCCATCCTGTTTTTATTTCTATCTTATCGAATAATGGACTGCTTAACTGAAATGAAGGTTTTAGATCAACGAGTCCTTTTACATCAAATAGACCCATTGCCGCCATATTATACCAAGCACCTAGCTGACCTTGATCTTCATCTTGCCCATAGCCATATCCATGTATAGGTTCTACCCCATAAAATCCATCACAAATTTTCCGAACCCATTTTTGGGTTAACCAAGGTGAATCTGTGTAATTAAAGAGGTAAGGGATGTGTAAGTTAGGTTGGTTACCTTGATTGTATAAGTAATTTAGTCCGGCAAATGCATCTATATTTTCTCCTCCAAATTTTGTCCTTTCTGATACTGTAAAGATTGAATCAAGTCTCTTTACAAATTTTTGCTCTCCCATCTTCTCTATAAGCTGTTCTGGTTGATGTGGTACATAAAATGTATACTGCCAAGCATTCCCCTCTTGATAACCAATCCATGGAGCAAAAGGATCAAAATTTGATAAAAATTTTCCGTTACTATCTTTAGGTCTTATAAAATCGGTCTCCTTGTCATATAAATTTTTCCAATTTTCAGAAAGCTTTATTAACTCTTCATACTCCTTTTCTTTACCCAAAGCCTTTGCAAATTGAGCTACCGCATATGAGCTATAACAATACTCTAATGTGTGAGAAACAGAAAAAGCAGAACCTTCAGGAGAAGTACCTCTTCCTTCAACATAAGTTATATAACCATCTTCAACAAAACCTTTTAAATCGGTTTTACCAGCACCCTCAATACGGTCTTTGTAACGTATCTCATTCTCATAAGCGGCTTTGAAAGCAAGCTCTACATCATAATCCCTAATTCCAGATTGGTATGCTGATGCTATGATTAGACTTACAAAGTTTGTTCCTACTCCAGAAACAAAACGTGAATTCGCTAAGCCATCTCCCAACCAGCCCGAATTTTTATACACGGCCAGATGGGTTTGCACGAGATCATTATAATATTCTGGCCAGACCAGTGTCCACAGTTGTGTTAGATTCCAAAAAGCTCCCCAAATTGCATCTGTATTGTAAAAATTAAATTCTGGGTTTCCATTTTCGTCAAGAGGAATCTGACCTATGCTCCCATCATTCTCAGGGAACTGACCGTTAACATCACTTGCAAGTCCTCTACCTAATAATGTGTGAAAAAGTCCCGTATAAAATTTGGTTTTGTTCACTTCTGAGGAATCTGTTACCTTAATTTTTGATAGTTCGCTCTTCCAAGTTGACGTAGCCTGTAACAAAGCATCCTCAAATGTCAAATCCTGTGCTTCAGCCTTCAGATTTTCTTGTGCATTTTCTATAGAAGTAAAAGAGAATCCGGCTTTAATCTCAATCTTTTCATCTTCTCCTGTTTCAAACCGGAGATAAAGCCCAACACCTTCTCCTTTATTTTTAAGTTCATTTTTAAATTGCTTCTCGTGTAAAAAAGTACCGGCCTCCAGAGGTTTTTTATTTACCTTACCAGATACAAACATTTTTACCTCAGCACCTTCTTGGTATTTTTGCACGTATTTAGGATAAGTAGTAACCCAGCCTTTAAAGGTTTGGTTTTCTGCATCATATTCAACTTCAGCGTCTTTAACATCTCCACTTTCTCCCAACTCATTTCCTATATCAAGTATCACATAAGCACTATCACTTTTTGGATAAGTATACCGGTGAAAACCAACTCGTTTAGTAGCTGTTAATTCTGCCGTAACATTATAATCTTTAAGTTTTACTTTGTAATATCCTGGACGAGCAACCTCATCTTCTCTATCAAACCTCGAACGGTATCCCGTTTCTGGTTTTTCTAATTCGCCGGGAATGGTTTGTAGTTTTCCGGTAATACCGGTAAACATAAAAGCGCCTATTTGAAATTCGTGAAGATTCGCAAACCCTTCGATTGTATTATCTCTAGAGTCATAACCTGTAGCCTCCCAGCCTTGTTCATTACCCAAACTTCCATTTGTTGAAGGCCCTAACTTTGCCATACCAAATGGCATTGCAGCCGGAGTGTAAAAAAACCAGCGACTATGCGCTGTACCTATATTAGGATCTACCCAATTTAAAGGGAACTCTTCATCAACGATCTCTTGGTTTTTATTTTTTGAAGTATCACAAGAAATTAATAAAAGAGCGATACTAACTATGACTAACTTATACATTACTACTGTTATTTTTTATTATAAAGTACGTTGCAAATACATAGCCTGAAGCTATGACAAGAACTATAAAACTCGATTGAATACTGAAAAACCTATTAACCAAACCCATAAGTGGCGGTACTATAGCCCCTCCTACCACAGCCATGATCATTAAACCTGACAGCTCATTAGCCCTTTGTGGTATTTTATTTATTGTAATCGAAAAGATTAATGGAAATAGATTACCTGAACTAATACCTAAAAGAAAAAGAAGTACATATGCTACATTACTTGAAGAAGTTAGCGTTAATCCTATAAGGAATATTACCGTTAATGCAGAGGACCAGTATAAAAACTTAAGGTTATCAATCTTTGAAAAAAGAATGGCTCCGAGAAAGCGTGTGATCATTAAAGCGGTAAAATATAAACTGATTCCAAGCGAAGCTTGTTCCAAATCAACACCAAAGCTCTGGGTTAATAAATTTTGAATATTTGTATTTATACCAACATCAAGACCTACTATTAGAAAAATAGCTAAGACCATAGATGCTATAAATGGTTCCTTTAAAAGACTTAATGTAGATCGAAAAGTCGCTCTAAATCCTACCGAAGATTCCTTTACAGGAGTAATCGCAAGCCATAAACCCACAACTACAGAAGTAAAGCCATATACTAAAAAAACAAGTTTCCAGTCATTATATTGTGCTACAAAAAAGGTTACAATTACAGGTCCTAAAAGTGAACTTATAGCTTTTATAAATTGCGATAAGCTCATATAGCTCGAAAACTTTTCTTTGAGTACAACGTCTTGCAACAGCGGGTTAGAAGAAACCTGTATTATTGTATTTCCTATTCCTAAAAAAACAAAACAGACCAGCAATACTGGGTAAGAATATTTTAGAAAAGGTAGGAACATACCTAGCGAAGTAAAGAGTATACCAAATAGTAAAACCTTTCTTTTGCCAATGTTGTGCTGCATTATACCTACTGGAATAGAAAGTATAAAAAACCAAATAAAAACCATTGAAGGTAACAACTGTGCCAGCTCTGGTGAAAGATCGAAATCTCGCTTTGCAAACCCCGTAGAAACTCCAACAATATCCACAAACCCCATTACTACATAACATAACAGCACAGGAAGCATAACTTTAAAATTCACCTTTTTACTATTCATCACATCAACTTTAAAGTATCTTGAATTTTACTATAAAACACATCCTCTAACAGAAGCGCACTACCTACTATCGCTGCATCTTCTCCAAATTCTGAAACATATATTTCTTCAAGAAAATCAAGTTCATTTTTTAATGAATTACCAAACACATCAAAAGCTTTCGAGATTTTGCCTCCTAAAACAAGAATTTCAGCTCCAAATTCTTCTAAATAGGGTCTTAGAAAATCTCCTAGTTCACTCCCAAAATTTTCAAAAACAGGTTTAGCGTTCCTATCGACACCAACTTTATCATAAAGTTCTTTAACATTTCTAATATGTTGTCCTGTCATTTTGCTGTAAGCTTCAATTATCCCACGTGTTGAAAACAGTCTATCTGCCAGAACATTTTTATAATCTTGATTATAGAGATAACCACTATCTGGAACATTTTTACCTTTTAAAATTGGTGTTCCATTTAATATGAAGCTGGCCCCCAGTCCAGTACCTAAAGTTATCGCTACCATTTTGCCATAAACAGAAGCTGGACCAATCCAAGCTTCTGCAATAGCAAATGCAGCTGCATCATTTATGAATCGTATTTGAGAGGGATTTAATTTTAACCTTTCAGCAATTTCAAGACGCAGATTCACGTTGAATAAGGACTGAAATTTTTCAACGTTATTGATTTTACATATACCTTCATAATAATCAAATGGGCCAGGCATTGCCAAACCTACACCTTTAATAGGTTTGCCTAACTTTTGAATCGATTTTCTTATTGTATTTTCCCATGACTCTAAAATTTCATCTTTTGAACCATATGGGTTGATTTTTTCGTAAAAGTGCGTTTCCTTAATTAAACATTTGTTTAAATGATCAAACGCACAAACCGCTATATGACTTCCACCCACATCAACCCCTATACTAAACATATGATTTATACCGGCCTTATATTTTAAATTCGCTCCCAAAGAAATCGTTATCGCTTAAGATTAAAAAATTATTTATTTGTTTTCTATTTCAAGTATGCATTAACAACTTTTGCTCTAGCCGAACTTAGATTTGTAAGCTTAAATTCACCGGCAGCAGCGGGAATAACGAAAGTTTCTGCATAATTTAATACTTCACACAGGCCGTTGACCTCTAATTTCACCTTTTGCCCTTCAACAAGCATCATAACTTGACATGAGCCTTGAGTATTTCTTTTAATCGATGTATCAAAATCTAATCTTCTCACTTCATAAAAATGTTCCTTGTGCGTAGGATAATGTATAATCTCAAAATCATTCCCAGCTTCAATTTGTTTTTTATGAGAAAAAAGTTCTTTGGAAACTTTATCTCCTTTTCGATCAAATCGTAAATTGTTAAAAGCATGATCAATATTTATTGGCCTTGGTTTCCCATCAAGGTCTAAACGCAACCAGTCATACATTTTAAATGTAAAAATATAAGGTGTTGCACTAATCTCAAGAACCATGTTACCTGCTCCCGCGCTATGTACTGTTCCGTTAGGTATTAAATATAACTCGTGCTTCTTAGAGGGATGTTTCTGAACATATTCTGTAATAGCAAGTTCAATATTGTCTTTTTGACTTCTAATAAGTTCAGATCTAAATTTTTCAGGATTTATATCGTTCTGAAAACCCAAATATACACTGGCGCTTTCATCGCAATCCAAAATATAATAACATTCATCCTGTGTTATATTTTCTCCAAACTCCTCTTGAATATACTTTAAACTTGGATGACACTGAACTGATAAATTACCCCCTTTGTAAGTGTCTAAAAAATTGAAACGAATTGGAAACTCTGTTCCAAATATCGTCTCATGAGCTCCCAAAATATTATGCGATTCCTGATTCATTAAGAAATCAAAGGAGATCTCGAGAAGATTTCCATCACTTTCAAACAAGAGACCATTTTCTGGAACTATTAAAGAAAAAGCCCAGGCATAATTAATTACATTTTTATTTAAATCGTCTATGTTTTGTTTAATCCATTCACCCCCCCAGGCTCCAGGTTCAAACCAAGGCCTCACTCTAAAAGCAGAACGACTCATTTCTGAAAGAGCTATTTTTATAGATTTCATATACGTCCAACTTGGACATTCTTCGTGTTGGCCATCAATAATTACCTCTATTGTACTTGCCAATTTTTTTTTCTCTGCGCTCAACACTACCCAATCAATAAAGTAGTAATGTTTGTACATTTTAAAATTTTCTTTTTTTGAGGAAACACCTAAGTTATTTATTTCCTCAGCACGCATCCGATATTGCAACTCATTTTTAGGTAAATCAACATATAAAAGCGTATGCGCAAAACTCACTAGTGAGGCTCCTGATCCAAAAACAATTCTAACATCAACATCCTCCTTAACCTCTAATGCATTTATTTTTTCACTATCAAAAAAATCTCTTAGTTCCAAATCACATTTAGTACCCCAAACAGATTCTTCTTCACCAAGAAATGGTTTGGTCAATTTTAAAATTTCGTGTTCTGGCTTTAAACATTCACTCATATTAATCAAACAAAAAGTGATTCCCTTAGATTCTAATGCAAAAGAAATTTTCAACATCATAAGATTCCAGTCAACTCCAACAAATCCTTCTAAACAGACGGTTCTTTTAGTTGCTATATAATCTACCAAACCATCATATCCTCTAAAAATCATTTCTGCTCCCAAATCATGAGAAGGATATAAATCAAAATTTGAGTCTTTACTCTGCAAATTCTTTACCTCAGGCATTAAAAATTGATCTGTTTTTCTCTTCAAAACTGATTGGTTTATATCAAAAAATTTTTTCTAAATCCTTTTATTGAAAAAATCTCTTGATTCAATTTTATATATTGTTCTTATGTACAAACATAATAATTGTTTTTTAAGAAAAGGTTAATTCACAAGATCTTTTCCAAAAAATCTCAATAATCTGAATATTCCTAAAATTATCTACTGCTTTCTACCGAATAAACAAAGCTGTCTGACTTATAATACCCTAAATTATATTCAATTGGTCTTTCACCTTGATCAAAAACAAAACGTTTTCTAAATAGAACAGGGATGCCTTTCTCTATTTTTAGCTTATCTGAGACGAACTTGTTCGAAGCGGTCGCGCTAATTTCCTCTTTAGATAGCGATGCAATTACTCCGTGTTCTTGCTCAAGCATCTCATATAAGGGTAATTTGAAATCCTCGTCCCCAGTAAGTCCAACGCGAGGATGAAAATAAGACACAAAATATACAAAAGGTTCATTTGGCTTCCCCCTTACCCGCTCCATTTTCAACACATCCCTATCCTTAGAGATTTCAAAAAATCGGGCAATATCATCGTTAGGTTTAACCCAACTTAAATTCAATTCAAAATTTCTTATGGGAATTCCGCGTAATTTCATTTCCTGAGAAAAACTCAACCAATTATTTGATTTCGAACTGACAGGCTTAGGAGCTACTTTTGTACCCGCTTTCTTTTTTCTTACTAACAATCCTTCAAAAACAAGCTTTTTAATAGCTTGACGCACTGTAGATCTAGAAATCGCTAATCTGTTGCTAATCTCAACTTCGCTAGGTAAAACTTTTCCGTTTTGATATTCTTCAAGCTCAATCAATTCTCGTAACAACTGCTCAACCTGAGCGTGTAAGGGTACCGGACTCTTATGATCAATAGTGAATTTCATTAATTTTAAGTTGCTTAAAAGTTAATTGTATTAATGTGCAAACATAATTAAAAGTTTAACGATTATACTAACCTAAGCCTTTATAAAAAGGTAGGATATCTCCTTTAATTCGCATAAAAAATAAATAGCCCAGTCGGTTTAAATATCACAGCAAAATATTGGTATTTGATAATTATCATGATAAAACAATTGCTATTAGAATTAGATGTATAATTCATTACTCATACATTGTTTTCAACTATCCGGAAAATCCGTTAATAGACAGAACTAGGCTATCTAAATCAAATCCAATATGAATAGATAGCATTATTAAAACTTCCTTATTTGTCTGCTTAATAATAAAAAATAATATTCCAATATATTTTAATAAAACGTTTTACTAAAATTGCATTGAAAGTAAATAATTTTACATAAATTAACATAAATTGCAGTTTTTGTAAGCCATTTACAGAATTCTACAGTTTTTAACACCTTTTACACCAGTTAACTGAAAATAATTTAAAAATTTATCAAGCTTTTTCCATGCAAATAAAAGAATCTTCAAAAATATATGATGTCATCATCGTGGGCTCTGGTGCCGGCGGCGGTATGGCAACAAAAGTTTTGGCTGATGCCGGACTCAAAGTAGCAGTGGTTGAAGCAGGACCTCATTTTGATCCTGCAGATCCTAAACAGCGTACCCAACTCAAATGGCCCTATGAATCTCCCAGACGTGGTGCCTCAAACCGTAGACCCTTTGGAGATTTTGATAGTGCCTACGGCGGCTGGGAAATTGAAGGCGAACCTTACACTCAAAAAGACGGTACCCAATTCGACTGGTTTCGATCTCGAATGCTAGGTGGTCGTACCAATCACTGGGGACGTATTTCACTGCGTTTTGGCGAGCGTGATTTTAAACATAAAAGCTATGATGGGCACGGCGATGATTGGCCTATAAGCTATGAAGATGTAAAACCTTACTATGATAAGGTAGATAAGCTGATCGGCGTTTTTGGAACTAAAGAAAATATTGAGAACGAGCCTGATGGCTTTTTCTTACCTCCACCAAAACCGCGTTTACACGAACTTTTTTACATCAAGGGAGCGCGCAAATCTAATATTCCTGTGATTCCTTCGCGAATGTCTA
>Ga0208450_1000057_pt1 | contig 96270 bp, 87 predicted proteins | sample MalvireepMed_908_FD_184249 | JGI IMG/M metagenome (GOLD analysis project Ga0208450, IMG submission 184249) | Marine viral communities from the Global Malaspina Expedition - Malaspina viral metaG DeepMed_908 (SPAdes) (version 2) | ecosystem: Environmental > Aquatic > Marine > Oceanic | place... | reverse complement strand
GGAGAGTAGGTCGCCGCGAGGCATTACAGCAGGTGGTTGACGGTCAAGCCCATTCACAGTTTCAAAAAGCCGCTGCCGGACGTGTCCGAGCGGCGGCTTTTTCGTCTCTATTGGCCATTTACGGTCTGGCGAGACGATACGGTGCCGCGGGGTGGAGCAGTCCGGTAGCTCGTCAGGCTCATAACCTGAAGGTCGTTGGTTCAAATCCAACCCCCGCAACCACCGCTATAGAACTAACCGGCTTCCTCCCCGAGGTGGCCGGTTTGTCGTATGCGAAATCGATGATTTTCGACGGATCGGAGATGAATTCGGCGAATAGCGAGCGGTCGTCTCGAATGATGACGATCTTGTCGATGAGGGACCGCAAGGTCTCGGAGGCTTTCTCGCGCACGGTTTCGTCTGACAACGCGAGATGGGCTGTTTTCACCTTCTCCCTGTACCGTTCAAGCAGCACAGGATGGGGAACGACCTCCGCGTGTTTCTCGGTGCCCAACCGAGAAAGGCGTTCTTCGAGATCTCGCTTCTGAGCCTCCCGCTCATTTAGCATGCTGATCAGCGTGTCGCTCACTGCGCCCTTGGCGAAGTTTCGAGCGATGTTTTTGATCTCGGAATCAAGAACCGCGATCTGAGTCTTCAACCGCGTACCATTGGAATCCTCGCTCGCGCGAAGACGTTCGACCTCCTTCGAGAATTCGGCCGCGAAAAGTTCGGCCATCTCTGACGTCAGCAGGCGTCCGCGAATTACGGAAAGGGCTGCCTCTTCGATAACTGATTTGCGGACAGACAGCGCGCTTTCGCAGCCACCTTCACGATTGCTCGCGCAACGGTAGTAATCCTTGCCGTTGATGACGAAATTTCCGCCGCAAGCGCCGCATTTTATGATGCCCGAGAATAAGTGACGCTTCCTCATAGCGCCCGCCGAGTTTCCAGACACGCCTGGACGTCGCCTGAGTTCTACTTCTTGATCCACCCTCTTCCAGAGGGCTCGATCGATGATCTGGAGGTCGGGAACCTCTACTCTGATCCATTCCGTCTGCTCACGTATCCGATACCTCCGGGCCCTAGTTTCAGAGTCAGGATCCCTTCGCCATTCGCGACGCCCCCACACCAGTTCCCCACGATAGAGAGGGTTGTGCAGGATGCCGACAAGCTTCTTCGGGTCACCTCTGATCGAGGACTGGTTCCATCGACCGCCTCGCGGACCAGGTATGCCATCCGCGTTCAGATTCCGGGCAATCGTGTATGCCGACTTCCCCTGCGAGAATTCAGTGAAAATGCGATTGACGATCGGCGCACCGACAGGGTCGGGCTCGAGCAATCCTCTGATTCTATTACCTTCGGTATTGACCTTGTCGCTGAGTCTGTAACCGTAGGCCCTTCCTCCTGCAAAGCGCCCTGCCAGAACCGCAGCCTCCATGCCGCGTATTGTTTTGTTCCGCAGGTTCTGAAGGAAAAGCGCGCCCATCATCCCGGCCACGGCTAGTTTCACGTCATCAATCTCACCTTCGGTGGTCGTATGCAGACCGACACGATCAAACCGGAGCTTCTTCCCAAGCCATGCCACGTCCTCGCCGTCGCGGGCGATCCTGTCCAGCGCCTCGCAGACGACCATGTCCACTTCGCCGATCCTGACGGAGTTCAGCAGCGCCTTCAAACCTGGCCGATCCCGTCGATAGCCTGACATTTCCGGATCGGTAAATACATTGACCACTTCGCCGCCCAAGCGCTCAACCAAGGGGCGGCAAGCCCGAACCTGATCGTCCGAGGACATCGGGTTCTGGAAGGAAGTAGAGTGCCTACCATAGATGGCAATGCGAAGAGGGCGGGAGAACGCGGGGCGAGTACTCATGTCAGATCCTTCGACGGCCAGCCGCGAAAAGAGAGATCTAGCGAAGGTTGATGCCGATACTCGATCATCTCACATCCGTCTCACCTGGGTCCATGGCCGCGAGAAATTCGGCTGCGGATTGCCTGGCGATAAGTTTCACCAGTTCACGCAATTCCGCATCGGCACGCCGAGGCGCGCTTCCCAGCTCCACGCGGATCGATGTCCGGGGCGTATGCGATTGACGCCGCATACGTAGTTTTGGGACAAAATTCGCCAGATCCTAGCGAAATCTTCACAGGCCGGAAGTTTTCTCCATGGGGTCTAGCCGCCCCGATGAGCGGGCGAGGACTCGAATGCCTGGACACGGCGGCCTCTGTGCGCGGTCTGCCTCGTCACCAAGGTATCCGAGCGCCGGGTATCTCAAACCAGGCGTTTGGTAACACCATCGTAAAAGCAGTCCCTACGATCGCAACGAGCCAGAGGGTGGAAAGGTCAATTGGAGACCACACTTACCGTCGCGCACCAGTGCCCGACCTGCTGCCTTACGATCTCTGGTCTGAGATTGCGGACGCCGATCTCGATGAGGTTCAACTGCGCGATGGGATTGGCGCGCCCGATGGGAACGGGCCAGTATTCCCCCTGAGGTTTCTCGCTCACGGGCGGGTCGCAGCCGGGAAAGCGTTTCGCGAGCAGCCGGGTTTCGGCTTCATTCTCCCAGGTTGCCGGTAGATAAAATGCGCCGATGCGCGAAACACCCTTGAGATTGAAGCGAGGGAGACCAGCGGCGACCAGCGCGTCATTAACCTGTCGGAGCAGGGTGGTCTTGCGGTGATATCTAATTTCGTGGAGGTGACCGGCTCCATCTGGCGTAACTTCGAACCGCAGCCGGTAGCCATTTCCTCGATCGCCGAAACCGTGCGAGAAATCGTCATTCGGCGGTTGCGCGGTGAAGGATATATAGAAAAGGTCAACCGCGGCTTGTTTCAGAAGCGGCTTCACCGGGCCGTTCTACTCGACATAGCCGTCCAGCCCATGCTCCCACGCGAAGGTGTCGAGTTCGCCTTGGGCCAATCGACGAGCTAACGACGAGAGGTGCAGTTCGCCGGATTTCATGATGCCGCGGAACCCTGCACCGTCGGTATAATGGTCGAGCGTGGCGGCCCTACAAGGTCTGGGAAAATCGTGGTCCACGATCGCGCACGTCAGCCCGTCATAATTGCTCGTCTCGGGCATGGAGCGGTCTGTAATGACGATCTCGCGCATGTCGGGAAACGGGCGGCCCGCTGCAGCCAAGATTGGCCTCAGCGTATTGACTGCGAGTCGACGTTAAGAGTCTAGGACAGCTTCATAGGATGGCATTGCGCGCTATCCATAGTATTCCGGCTCGCATTGTTAGAAATAATTTGCCGCCATCGCGAGGTATTGAAAAAACCTCAAGGGACTGAGTGATCATAGCAGGATCAAAGGCTATCTAATGCCATTCGCGAACGGCATCTGCCGGTCCTTAGACACTTTATTTGTCCCAGCGTTTTAGATCGAATTAAAATATTGTAGCGCAGCCGGTCGCCGGTTCTCGCTTCGCTTTCCTCGTATTATCCGATGACGATGTATTTCCCGCTCGTGGTGCACGGCGGGATGCTGGGCGAAACGATCGAGACCGAAATCAAGGCCGCACTCGAGCAGTTCATCCTCGCGCTGCGCAGCGTGGTAGAACGTGCGATCGGAGGCGATGAAAGCAGGAAGACCGCCCCGCGTTATGCGCCGCGCCGCCGGCTCAAAGAGACGCGGGCGGCAAGGGAGCCGCCGCTGGCCCTTTAGGCGACGATGAGCACTTGGCCTCAGCTATCTTGGGCGACCATTCGGATCACCAGGCCTGCTACGGGGAACAAGTTTATGATCCCTTGGCCGCGCGCCCGTCCGTTTTCAGCATGAATTTACGTTTTGGCTCAGCTGAACTCGTATTCCTTGGTGATCAATCGCTTCGCGAATTCGGCTGAGATCATGCTGCATGCCTCGTGAAGACCGCTGTTCTTCAAACCGTTGCAGAAATCTGCGACGCTCTTGAGACAAAGGAAATCGGGCTTGGCCATCCGTGTCGTGCGACAGGCGAGGTAGAAACCATAGCTCTCCATATCGACGGCGTAGATGTTCTCGTCGAGACCGCTGATCCGCTCGAGAATCTCCTCGCTAGTCACGACGGCAGATCCGGAGCCTGCTGCCGCACGGCGAACTCTCCATCCTTCGATCGCCCCGCCACTCAATTCCTTTATCCGTCGTTCCAAGTCTGCGGGGTTGGGCTTATCGCGCGCAATCAGTGTCCTGACGAGGTGATCAACGCCGTTTTCATCGACGGAGAGTGGGGTGGGCCGCGGCTCGAAGGTTATCGTCGGTTCCGCTTCCTCTCGCTCTCTCTTCTCGGTCCATTTCCCGTAATCCCAGGCGAAGCTCGTCGTGAAGGCCACGAGATCGCCGGGGCCGGTGCGTTCGAGGCGTCCACCGCAGAATCCGGTCATCAGGATCAATCGAGGACGATACAGCGAAATGAGCGCCTGCGTCTCCGAGGCGGCGGGTGCCTGACCGCTTTTCCCGATCTTCAGGAGGACGCCCTTCCGCCATACTCCATCCTTCGACTGGAAAGGAAAGCCGCTGATGTCCTTGTGTGCCGTAGGCCGCAGTTCGAGCAGGTCGCCGTAGGGCGCCGCTTCCTTGTCGAGAGCGGTCACGATCGCGACATCGATGCCGTAGGATGAATGCGACACGACTTCCCGAGCGTGTCGGCTGCTTCTAACGTAGCGGACCTTCTGAGCGACCATATCCTTCCAAGCACCGTCGGCGTTTTCGGGGATGCTGGCCATGAGATGTTCGCTGATGCTGTTCTTCACCAACGAAAGCGCATCGTTGTCGGCCGTGATGCCCAGTATGTCGGCGGGCACCTTGTAGGCCGGATCGCTAATGATCTGCTTCAGGAGAAGGTCGACGTTCTGGAGGCTCGGCGAGCCGAAGGTGGCGTCGACGGGCAGCGTCAGGTCGAGGATCATGAGATCGTAGAATCGCTCGCGAAGGATGTCGCGAGCCCCTAGGAGATCCTCCCTGACATCTATCTCGCAGGTCGGCGCTTCCTCCGCGACGATTTCCCGGAGCACATCTGCGACTTCCTTGCGATCATGGACTATGAGGATCTTCAAGACACGAGCCTTCCCATGACGAATTTGCGGAGCTGCCCTTCCCAGCCGGTCGAGCCATGCCGTACCAAACCGATGACGAAATCGCCGAGATACTTGCGCATCTCCCGTTCTACATCCTCGAGTCCGAGGACGATTTCGTGGTCGCCTTGGGGGCGCGGTGAGGGGAAAGTCTCGAACCCGGTTATCACGATCGTTGGGATCTCTTTTCGGAGATTTCTCATACGGCTGGCCAATTGCAGGCCGCCGGTGAATTCATGATTGCCGCGAGCGTTCTTCGACCCGTTCGCCCGAATGTCCAACGATACGTCCAGCAGCAATATGTCCCATCCACCAGCGTAGATGAGGTTGCGGCCTTCGATCATGTCGGCCGCGCGAACGATCTCGGTATCCTCCGGAACTACCGGAAGAAGCACCTTTTCTATCTGCTGCCATTTAAGATCGGTGTCCTCAATGACCAGGACCCTCTTGAACTCGGAGATCTTTGTCATTGGCGTTCCGGAAGTTCGAGCAGTAGATGGAAATAGTCACCACGGGAGATCGCGAGGATCTCGGTTTCCTCGTCTAGGATCGTGGAGCAGCTTGCGGCGATCTTCAGGCATCCCGAGTTTCCTTCGGTTGCGATGGCGGCAAGGATGTCGTCATAGGCGCGTTTGCGGACCGGCGTCCGGCGCTCGGCCGGGACATGCTCTCGCGAACGATTGGAAAACGTATAGAGTCCTCGTCCCCGAGTTCCCCCTAGCCGGGTTATCCTTAGGGCCGCGGACGGTCTGCCGTGCTCGAACACATTGAAGAAGATTTCGCGAATCATGTCGAAAGCGATCTTCACCTGGGCGGCGCTGAACTCGACGGCGCAGACGGCTGGATCGATCCGGACATCGAACTTCTGAACGCCTCCCATATCCTGAAGGAGCAGCGCCGTCGCAGTGGCGAGCTGTTCGAGATTGACCGCATCTCCGGGCGCCGTGTCGATTCCCCCGAACCATTCCTGGAGATCCGTTATGCGACGCCGCATCGCTTCGGTCACAGCGGTGTGGACCCGTTGTATTTCTCCGTCGGTCGCCTGATCGGGCATCGAGTTGGAGAGCCGCAGTTCTTCGAAGGCGCTCGATAGAAGCTGGGGGAGTTCGACTACGAAGTGTTCTCCGGCATCCCGGACCTGGGACCGTAGCTTATCCCGCAGCCAATCGGTGACGATGTCCATGATGCTCTCGAGCCCGTTTTCGTTCCGCGCTGCGTGGAGGAGGTGTAGGATATCTTCCTGGGAGGGGACGATGTCGAACAGAGCGTCGGGCTTTCCGTCGCGCATCGTGTGGAGGCGTCGGTTGCACCATCTTTCGACTTCGCGCTCCATTTCTACCCGGTAGAGTGCGACGATCTCGTTCTGCAGGTCGGGCGGAACGTCCCGGATCGCTGTCCGAGGGAATTCGGGCAGGGCGGCCCACAGTTCCTGCTGGATCTTGCTGTGCCTGAAACGGCCGGACAGGATGACTTCGAGGCCGAAAGCACCATGCTCGAAGAAGTCGAGTACAATCCCCGTGACGACGTTGAACAGCGCGGTTTCGCTGACCCTGATCCGGTAATCTTCCTTGCGACCGTTGGGGAAGGAGACCGGGATGGTCGTCAGGCTGCTTTGCGTTTCGGACTGCTCGAGCGCCGGTCGGAGGGATTCGTAGACCTTGAAGACGTCCTCGAAGTTACCCAGCGCGTCGCGTTGGAACGTGGCCCAGGGTATCTCGAACTTGCCGCTGTTGAGGTTGGACAGCAGGAGATCGGATGTCAGCGCCTTGACCTCGCTTTCGTAGGCTTCTCGGCTGAGCAGGGCGAACCCGGTCCGCCGAATGCAAGCTTCCAGCGCCTTCACGCGGTAATCGAGGGCCGTGAGATGATCCGGTGCGAGGGCGTTGAGGATGAGGTTCGCCGGGGTAAGAAGCCGTCTTACGAGTGCGGTGGCGAAGGAGTCGTATTCGTCGAGCAAGGACTGTACGAAGTCTTCAGGGCCGTGCGATAGGACCAGCGTCTCGAGGACCGTATCGAGGTCGGTAGGATCGCTTGGCCATTCGGCTTCCTTGAGGAACAGCACATAGGCTCCGTCGAAGCCCAGGAAGTAGTCGAGGCGATAGGTCTCTAGGATCTCGTCGACCCACGGCCAGTCGATACCGGAGAGGTAGCTTGGCCGGTAGGGCGCGAACTGACGTACGGTTCGCGTCCACTGTGCGATACGGCCTTCCTCCTGCAGAACGCGCAGGGTCCATTGCAGGCGATGGATCCAGCGCCGGTCGTCGCTGCTCGGCTGCTGCTCGATTGCAGTCTCGGTGGTTCGGCCGATCTCGCCGAGGTCGTGCGAGAACTCGATGCTCGCTTCGCCCAGCCGGCGCAGGCAATCCATTCCCGATGGAGCCGATGCCAGGTATGGGGTGAAGGACCTCGTGGTTGCCAGTAACGTGAGAACCGCCTGACGTTCGAGAGCGGGCTGGGCTCGATCGATCATGTAGAGGCTGCGCAGTGCTGCGAGGACATACCGCCCGCCGTCGGTGAATGACCAGTTGTTCTGCGTAGCGGTGACCTGCGAGAAATCGCGGGGGTCCGGATATTCGCTGGCCTGCATTCGGCCGAGGATCGCGAGACACGTGTCGCTGGAGACCGTTTTCCTGTCGGCGTCGAAGGAAAGAAGTTCGGTATGGGACTTCGCGTCTTCCTCGGATAGCTGGAAGCGGCTGGAAAGACGTACCTGGTCTGGCCGGTTCCCGAAGGGAACGGGTGCGGAGATGATCGCGAGCAAGTCGTCCGCCCGCCGTGAACCGAGATCTTGAGCGCAGAAGGTTAGAAACTCAATCAATCTGGGAGAAAGTCCCTCCCCCCTGCATATCGTCTCTTCCGCATATGCGATGACCGTTTCGCACGCGTCGTAGGGATGACCCATGAGTGCGACGTAGAGGCGGAATGCCAGATTGAACGCCGCCCCTGCATCCTCGTGCAGAAGGAGAAGCATGGAGTCTCTCTCGACACCCTGGCTATCATGTGGAAACAGGTAGACGAGTGACAGCTTGAGGCTGTCGAGTGTCGGCTGCGCTATGAAGCGAAAGGCGAGGGGGTAGGTGAGATGGGTGAGGACCCAGCTTTTTCGTGGGAAACGGCGCTGGAGGGTTTTCCTGATGGCTTCGGCAGCGGTCGGCTGGGTAGCGCAGGCATACTTTATGGCGAATAGCGACGGTGTCGCTTCGGAAGAGAATTCTATTCCGGTCTGATCCGGTTCGGAGAGTCCGAGCAGACGGCAGCTCAGGAGATCGTTCGCCGCCTGGATCTCACGAGAGCTTGCGAGATTGACGCGGACATAGTCCCGCACGAGCACCAGGAGGTTCGCCTCGCTGACGGCCGATCCGTGCTTCTTGAGCCGATCGAGCACCCGGAAGTCCCGATCGCCGAAGGCGAACGATGTCCAGCCGCTGCGGAGGGAATAGAATCGTTCCGCAATGTAGGGCGACAGTTCGGGAGTGGCTTCGCTCCCCAGATCGATCAACGCCCGAAAGACATCCTGACGATGGTCGATATATGTACCGCCGCCGCGGGCGATATTGCGGATTGTGGACATGATGGTCGAAGAGGCCGGTCTTTGGATCTGATCTTGGATCCAGGACCCTAAGGACCATGCATCTTCTATGTAAGGTCCACGTCTGACTTATACGCAGGAGTTACCCTTCTGGTATGATCAACGTGTACGTGTTCCGTTTCGCAGGAACCTGTTGGACGGCACTCCCGGATTGGCTCCGGTCTGCACAGGACCACTGTTCGTTGTCGGAGCGACCAGCATCTGTGCGAGTGCTCCGTTTCCCCGAAATCGTTCTGGCACTGCTTTTCCTTCCTATAGACTGCACATCGAAGCGCGCGGCGCATGCCTGATTGTCCGCACTTTCCTTATATCGGCATAATAACTAGGAATTTAAGTGCCTGCGTCCGCTGGCCGTTCAACGAGGTGACCGGACTGTGGGGGCGCCGCTAGCAGGACGCGATATCCTTGTCCAATCGATGAGCCGTTTCCTTCAGTGACCTGGCGGGCCCGGCAATCTGCTCAAAAGGTTCAGTGCCACGCCCATACCGATGAGGATCGTGGCCGATATCTTCCGGCCCTGTAGCGGTTCGCCGATTCTGTAATGGGGAAAATACAGAAAATTGCCACCCCGCACGGGGCAGATCAGCGCGTCTGAAAGCTCCCCTCTTGCGGGGCTATAGCACTTTCCACCATCCAAACCACCGGGTTTTGTTTGGAGGTGACTTTGAACGGAAGATTGAAGCTACGCGCTTGGCCGAGCAGATATTCGCCTTGTCCTCGCGGCGCTGAAATAAATAGAACATTGGCTTTTCCGCTCGGCCGCGGACCGTTAGATCCTCGACGAAAGGCAAGAGCGTCAGTTTGGAGCAGTAAGTGATCGAAATATCCGCATCTGAACTGATACAACTTTTCGAGGGCCGGTTCCGTACTCTGGTGGAGACGGAATGGTCGTCGTGGCGAGATGCATATGTCGAGCATGCGCGCACGGTTCAGGAGGCTGATGAGGACACGTGGTCCCGGCCGCGGTTTCAGCAGCTTCTGTGGGACGATGCGTCCATTTCGAGCATCGGCCCCGGACAGTCGGTTACGCTGGTCGACGCCTATGACGATGCCGAACTGGCTGGCCTGCTCTTCCGGGCGCGAGATACGCTGGATGGCCTGCCGCTGGATCGCCGTGGGGCGGAACTGGACGACCTGTACCGGACTGTGCTTGCGCGGGTTCACCCGCGCTACGCGCCCCGACGCCCGAAGGCGCGGATTACAAGGTTGTTTGCGGCGATGTTCCCTACCGACATGACCTGCCTCATGGATGCACCCCGGGTATTCGCGGTCCAGCGCAAACTGGGTGTGCAGCGACTGGCCGGCGATTTCATGGCACTGCATCCGGCTATAAAGGAGAAGTTGCGGGACGTGCTGGGCAAGACGTCCGACCTGCGTGGTGAGGTCGAGCAGTCGATGTTCGCCTGGTTCGTGTGGGAGGAGATCGCGAACAGGCCTGACGAGGGCGCGGTCGCGATCCCGTCGCCGGACCGGAAGGCCAACGCCGTCCCTGCCTTCTCGCTTCTTCCGGCGAATGCCCAGCGGCGCAGCCTCGCCTGCGTGAAGGACAACGTCTCGCTGCTCATGGCCATGATCCGGGAAGCCGAGCAGGGGATCAGCCGGGAGGACCTCGTGGGCGAGATCCTGGGTGAGGCGACCCAGCTCAACGCCAGCTCGGCGGGTAACATAATCTCGCAGGCGATGGGCGGGTTGGGGCTGTTACGACTGGACGGGAGCACGTATCGGCCGACGGAACGCGGTCAGGAGATGCTGCTGGCGTCCGAGCCCGCTCACGTGCTCAGGGGACCGCTGATAGGACGCGTCTTCGGCATGGGCCACCTGCTCCGCATGGCCCAGCGTGAGCCGGGCAAGCTGCGGCCGGTCGACATCTCGGGCAGGCTGAAGGATCTCGTGCCGACCTGGACCTCGTTGCAGCCGGGAGCATACATCTTCGCCTGGGCGAAGATAGCGGGTCTGGTGCAGGTCGACGAGGGGGCCGGTGGACGGGTCACTCTGACCGAGGACGGCGAGGATTATGCTGCGGCGTTGCCTGACGACTTCGAGGAACGTTGGCGAATAGAGGCGCCTCGTGAGGAAGGGCCGGAAGTGTCCGCCGGGTCGGCCGCTACGCAGGTGAATGGGTCTGCGTCCTCGGATCCGTACGGTGTCGACGAGATCGTCGCGGATGGTTGCTTCATGGAACGCGAGGCGATCGTCAGCGCTGTCGATCTCGTCCTGCGGAAGAAGAACGTGATCCTCCAGGGCCCGCCGGGAACGGGCAAGACCTGGCTCGCCAAGCGGCTCGGTTATGCGGTGCTCGGTGGCCGGGACCATGAGCGGCTGACGGCGGTACAGTTCCAGCCTTCGCTCTCGTATGAGGACTTCGTCAGAGGCTGGCGTCCGGACGGGAACGGGGGACTGCGGCTTGCCGATGGTGTATTCCTCGACGCTGTCTCCGCGGCACTGGATGAGCCGGGGCGGCCGTTTGTGCTCGTCATCGAGGAGATAAACCGAGGCAATCCCGCCCAGATTCTCGGAGAGATGCTCACTTTGATCGAGAGCGGCAAGCGCCACCCGGCCGAGGCGCTTCGGCTGACCTATCCTCGTTCCGTCGCCGAGCGCGTACACGTTCCTGACAACCTGTACATCATCGGCACGATGAACCTGGCGGATCGTTCGCTGGCACTGATCGACATGGCGCTGCGCCGCCGCTTCGCCTTCGTTTCGCTAAAGCCTCTGCTGAACGATGCTTGGCGGACGTGGTCATCGGAACTCGGCTGTCCCGTCGAACTGCTCGACGATATCGCCGAGCGGATGGGCTCTCTGAACGATGATGTCGCGGCGGATCGCGCGCTCGGTGACCAGTTCCGCGTCGGCCACAGCTTCGTGACGCCTCTCTCGGCGCCGGGGCCAGGAGAGGAGGATTGGCGGCATTGGTTCCTGGAGACCTTGGACACCGAGATCGCGCCGCTCCTGCGAGAGTATTGGTATGACAGACCCGAAGAGGCGGAAGGGCAGATCGGGAAGATGCGGGCGGGTCTCTAGCTCATGTTAACGGACTCCACCGCTTCCGTGACAAATGAGATTTGGCGTAGCAGGGTCGGCATCCCCATCCGTAATTTGTGGATGCTTCTCGTCTATGCTTCCGACCTGGCCGGTTTCCGGGAAGCTCGGGAAGCTGGAGTGGACGAAGACACGGATCTTCCCGATCTGTTGGCCCGTCTTCTCGTCGTCGTGGTGGAGCGACGATTGCGGCGCAGTCTGTCGAGCGGCTACGTCGATCGGCGGGAAGCGCTGCCGCGGGTGCGGGGCCGCATCGATTGGCTGGAGACGGAAGCGGGCATGCTGCTGCGTCGTGGCAGGGTGATGTGCCGTTATGAGGACCATACCCAGGACACCGCGCGCAACAGGCTCGTCAGGGCGGCATTGGAGGAGGTGTCGCGACGCGTTCGTGATGCCGGTGTGGCGAACGATTGCCGGCGGCTGGCAGGCCAGCTTGCAGCGGTCGGTGTCGGGGCGGGCAGGCCTTCGCCGGCGCCGGTTTCGCGCGACCAGATCGCGCGTTACGATTCGGATGACAGATTGATGGTGGCAGCGGCGCGGCTGGTGTTGGACCTGGTGCTTCCCTCGCAGGAGGCCGGAGGAACGGCGTCGACCCGGCTGCAACGGGATGAGGTCCTGCTCCGGAAGATCTTCGAGAAGGCGGTCGCGGGCCTGTATCGCCACGAGCTGCATGGCCGTGACGGCTGGCGGATCAGCGCGCAGAAGTCGCTGAGGTGGAAGGTCGAGCAGGCGACCGCCGGAATGAGCAACCGCCTTCCGACGATGGCCGTCGACATCCTGCTTGAACGCGGATCGCGGCGCATCGTCGTCGATACGAAGTTCACGAATGCACTTAAGCCTCGCCGCCACGGCGGCGTGGGCTTCGACAGCGGTCATATCTATCAGCTCTATGCATACCTGCGATCCCAGGCGGGGGCGGGGGACGACATGGCCGACACCGCCGAAGGGATCCTGCTCTATCCTGCCGTCGACGAGGTGATGGATGAGTCCGTGACCCTACAGGGTCATCGCCTGCGCTTCGTGACGGTCGATCTTTCGCTTCCGACGAACGAAGTCCGCCGGTCGCTTCTCGATGTCGTGAGAGGGACTGGATGGAAAGGTGAGGAGCCTCGTCGCTGATCGGAAGGCTATCGCATCGCGGATCCGTTCGTCATTGCGACAACGCCTGGGTGCGGGAGGGCGAATGAGCGGTTCGACGTTTCACCGCCGCGGATAGCGTGGCGGTCTTTCGCACCCCGACTCCTTTCAGAAGCGCCATGCACGCCAGGATGTAGTCCTCTTGAATAGCTCGAACATTCTCGCCGGCATCTGCGGGGATTGGATCGATCGGCTGGATGCCGGCGGCGATGAGAGCTCGGTTGGTTCGATCGAATTCTCGTTTGATGCGATCCTCAGTCGGATACCAGAAGGGCCTTTTCATGATGAGCGTTGTGAATTGGAGACGGCGGACGAGGTGATGTCTCGAGGCTCCCCCGAAGCCGCCTTCGATCCTGTAGTGGTAACCGTCAACCATCTCGCCGATCCACTGGCCTACGATCATGGCGGCGATCGCGAAGACCGGTGTCGATAGCATGAGATCGGTCAGTGTGCGGAGCAGACCGTCATCACCTGTCATCTCGACCCCGAACATACCGAGGAGCGGCACTGTCAGCTTTACTCCGGTCGTCACGGCCGCAGCCGATCTGAGTACTCGAAGCAAGCGCTGGCACACTCTAATTCCCGCATAATTGTGCGAGCTTTATCGCGTAGTGTCTGGAATGAGGCCTAATTCGATGGCCTCTCGCCGGTTCCAGCCATAGCCGATCCGGGAAAGGGTCTCGACGCGGCGGTCGTACCGCACGCTTTTCGCCGCGACGCCCCAGTGTTCGCCCAGGCCCGCATTGGAGACGACTTCCCGTGCGACTTTCAGCACTTCTTCCTTCCCGATCGTCTTCGCCCTGCCTGACTTTACGAATTTGAGGTCGAGTTCATCCAAACAGTTGTCGAACAGCGGTGGATCGATGGTGAGGACCTCAGCAGCTTCCCGCTTCGCGTAGTGCTCGCTGGCTTCGAGGTCGGGGTCGGCCCAGCCGAAGCGATTTCCGAGGAACTGCCGCATCTCGTCGGGGCGGACGAGCATGCGTCGGATATCGAAGACTTCCGGCTCGCCCCAGAAGACAAGATCGCCGACAATGATCGCATGGATGATGTCGCTCCAGGGTTTTTCTCCTCCCCCCAAGAGGCGTGAACATTCGCTCAAGGCACGCGCGTCTGGGACCGGTCTGGTGCGCTTGCGCTTCTCCTCGATCTCGTCCTCCAGTTCCCGGACCGATAGGGAACTGACGAACCGTCGCGGATAGGCTATCGCCAGCGCTTCGCAGGAACGGTAGAAGAGCTGGACGCTTATCCCCAGCGCAGCCGCCTCTCGGTCCGCGGTAGCCCGTCCAGGATTGCTATTGGAGCGTCGTATCGCGGCGATGCGCTCCGATACCACCGTGCGCCGGTGTGGATCCACGAAGCTGAGATCCGGGAGGTCGTCAGGCATGATTGTTCCTTTCTATGTTGATGGGAAGGTTGGATTGTCCGGCAGGACGGTCTGACCGTTTCGTTCGGCGAGGCTGGTAAGGGGGAAAGATTGATGGTCTCACCGCCCACGGCTCTTCGGCTGGCGGCGCGGCAGAAGAGGTGCTTGTCTGGAACGCACACTGCATTCCAGAGGTGCAGCATCTTTCAGCGCGCGACAGGCGTCCGGACCCGTCAAGAGATCTTGTGGCCGAGCCGCGAGTCTGTTCGTTCCGCCTCTACGCTATCGTAAAGCGACCGGAGCTTTGTACGCTGACCTTATCGTTTTCCTCGTTTCTCGATTCCGCTCTCGAGATTGAGAAGGTTGATGACGGCCGTCGGCGAAGGTCGTCATGACAGTGGTCGATCGGCATTCTGCCAATTGCTTACGCCCCCGGTGGATCTCGAAAAGTTCGATCTTTCGGTGGAACGCATCTTTCACACTGCGGCTTCTATTGGTCCGACGACCGCAAGACTTTCACGGATTACCATAAAGAAAGCGACGAAACGAAGTGGGTATGTCTGAACGTCGCGGGACCGCAATCTGGGTCCCCAAGATTGGGGAGGAACGGGTTCGTCGGTAGAATTAACAGGTCATCACGCGATGCTTACGAGCGAACCGGCCAGGTCGATCCGACGCCGTGGATAGCGATCATTTCAGGAGGGCTTCTCAACGACACCATCTGAAACATCGCGAAAACATCGTTTTTTCGACTATACCGTTGATCGCTGGTCACATTTGCCGCGAGGGTGAACGTTTCGTCAATTGACTGATCCTAGATGCTGGATCATGGAAACCCGATCCTTTTTAAGAACTCTGGCTTGGTCTTGCCTTTTAGCCTTTCCCCCACTCATCCTTGTATTGGGAGGCGGAAAGGCGTTCCAATATGCATGTGAACTGGAAAGGCGAGCCCCATCCTCATTGATTTCGAGCGAAGCCGATAGGTTGTGTCCGGCATTGAAGGGTGCCGGCTATGTTGCGGATGCAGGGGTGACCGCGGCCGAACTGGCCTCTGTCCGAATTGCGGCCCTCGCGTTTGCGGGTTCCTTGCTCTTCGCCGTGGTGATGGTCTTCTTCGGTTATGTGGCCTTCGTCAGAGGAGATCGAACCCGTCTGGTCTCTGGCGGGTTGGCGTGCGAAATTATAGTGGCCGGTGCCGATGGACCGGTCACCTGCATATTCGCGTCGGGACATACCGCCATGGCCTTGAGATCGATTTCATTCAGCGATGATCACGGAACGACGTTCCAAGCCCCTCCTGATTGTTCTCTGCGGGCTGGTGGTTCCCGCCAATGGTCTATCTTGGCGGAACATTCGGTGCGGCCAGCCAAGATCCTCCTCCATATGACGTTGGTAGGGAATGACGGTCGGATTTCGAACTTGTCTGCAAGCTGGGAACAAGTCGGTTTCGGTTATCGGTCAGTTGATCTGAAGCGTATCTGGCACCAACTTCCAAAATGAGATAATTCATGGAAACGGCCAAAAGAATAGTGCGATGCCGCCGTAGAGCAATATGATACGGAGCACGAGTCCCTTCCATCCATTGACTTCCATCAGGATACCTGCAGCAATCATCGACGTGGCTACGAAGAATATGATAAAGATTAGGAAACCTTCCATGCGTTGGCTGCTCGATTATTTTTTCTAGCCATTCGGCTGAATGCTTTCATTCCTATTGGAAGGAATTACGCATACGGACCGGAAGGTTCCGAGCAGACCCTCCTTTTCCATTTCACTTCCGATCCTGCCCTAAAATGATAGAAGGTCGTTTATCGCTAACAGGTCGGTTTAGTACTTGGGTTTTATAGGTATCAGTCCGAGGTCATCAACCAGTTCTTCTTCCAATCTTGGAATTCGCAGGTGCTCCCGTTGCGTCGCCTCGATATCCCGCGCCTTTCGACAAGGCTTCGGAACGAGCCGACCTCACAAGTCTCTTTAAGATGTTGTGGTCATCCTGCTCGAAAGAGATGAGCGCACGATGAGTTGAGGGAGAAGGGGACCTTCGTCCGCCCGATCTCGGAAGGATGACATGTTCGGGATGACGCCGGCATTTCCTCGGCGGAATGCCTCAGTCAGGCGCGCTTGCGGACTTCTGGCCCCTTATCTGGATCGAGGACGACGAACTCCTATCGGGATGCCCGCCTCCGACGTTGACGAACGGCATTTCGATCTGGGGAGCGGGAGTTTCGATTCCCCCGAACGCAGCAGGTTCGACGATGTTCTCAATTCCTAAATGCCGACCCGTTAGACAAGGCTCAGCACATGCTGTTTCCCTAGTTCGTAGGTCTCGATCGCCCACCGGGCCGGATCTTGTTCCAGGAACAGGCCTTCGAATTTACGTCCATCGTCAGTTTTTCCTAGCGCGAAAGCGCAATTCGCGAGCGTCGCGTAAATCCACATCTGATCCGATCGCTCATCGAAACTAGGCGATGCGATGGCCTCTAGAAGGCTTTCTTCCAGCGACCGGCGTACCTTTCGCGCTGTCATCCGGTCGTACTTGCGCTCTTCATCGTCTCCTTCCTCTGAGGCGCGCAGATCGAGACAGATGGCGTAATTCTCGCCGTTGTAGTAGTCCCGGCGCACCTCATAGCCGCGGGCGTAGAGCCGAATGGCCGCGTCGAGTTGAACTCGATCCTTTGTCAGAAGCCAGAGCCGTTTGCGGATCGCTCCGGTGATACCGAGTGTCTCCGGATCGTTGGAATGCTCCGGGTCGAGTTTCTCGAGCAACTTGAGCCCCGTGATAAGGGCCTCCAGCTCCGAGGGCTGTCCTGATTTGTACGTGGCGAGCGCCAGTTGTTGCACGATATACGGCTCGGCGGGCTTCATCCGCGCTGCCGCTTCGAAAGCGCGCACGGCGTCCGGCATGCGACTTTCAGCGAAGGCGGCCTTTCCTTCGGAAAGATAGCGGCCGAGCTTCTCCTGTGCCGCTTCGGCGTCATCCAGCAATTCAGCGTATTCTGCATCCGAGAGCTGGGGTTGCTGGAGCTTCGGCAGGTACGTGTAGACCGGACTGTCGGTTCGAGCTTCCGAGAGAAGGTCACCGATGAGAGTTGACAGCTCAGTGCGGGCACGGCGGACCTCACGAAAGCCTATGTCCTTACCTAGGTGCTCGTAATGAAAGAGGTTGAGGTGATCGAGGTCGAAATGGAAACGCCCTTCGGCTTCCTTCATGACGATCGTGGACCAAGGCCGCAACGCATGCCTGACGCCCAGTTCGTAGACGGCATTGACGTTCCCTGTCGAAATATCGGCAATTACGAGGTCTGCGCGCAGGAGCATCTCGTACATCGGAGTGTCTATAACGCCGGCATGCGCGATCTCGTCGGCACGGATGCATCGTAGACCGCATTCCTCGGCCGCGGGACGGATGATTGCCTCGTAGGTTGCGTCGAGATCGAGCGTCCGACCACTCTCGTAATCGGTCTTGAGACCGAATCCCATTATCACGAAACAAAGGCGTTGCGTCGAGGTACCACTCATATTGCGCCACCTTTTTCTTTCAGCGTCATGCGATTAGACCCGCGAATGATTACGTATGGCCATCACTAGGGAATTGGAGTTCCAGTTCACTGTCTGATCAGCATAGCTTTCGACTTCGAGGGGAGTTCGCAGCTGACCACGTCTTCGTACGGCGATGATCGGCTTCCTAAAGTTCTTCGCGATCTCAATTTCGCGTTGCACCCAATTGCGGTGGTGGATGAACATGCCTGCAACGAGAATGAAGCAACTCGACTGACGGATCTGCTCTCGCAACCGTGCGGTCAGCACTATGACGCCGATACGGGAATTTCGATCCACTACGGGCGCGCTGCGAGGAACCGAATAGTCTCGCCATGAAAAACCGGACGCCGAGTCCAGTAGACGGACAATGCCCTCGTATCGCTCATCATAGGCCCATGCGTGTGAGATGAAGATGTCGTAGGTTCGCATGCCGTCTCCGCCCATTCCGCCCTTGCTGCAATGTAACGAACGTGAAGTCCACACCGGGTGGTGTAGAGTTCCGGTGACAGCAGGTTGATGGGACACATAGACATGCTGACGAGTTCTACGCCAAGCGAATCCGAAGCAGCGACGCAGGAGGGCACCAGTGGATATTGTTGGGGGTCTGTATCACGAAATTTGCGATTTCCCGCCTTGGCGCGCGATCCGCGGCTCGGGGGGGCGTGCGGCATGGGTCCTTGCTGATAAGGTGGAGACACGTCTTCACTGCTATGCCACTCGCGCCGAAGAAGCCGCCATCGAAGAATTGAGGTCGCACGGAGTGACCGTCAATGTCCATGGTACGGCCCTCAGCACGGCCTTCGCGTATTTCCACGGTCTCTCGACCCCTCATATCGAACCGGCACCGGATAGCCGCACTCCCGCCGAAGCTTTCAAGGTCGTGGGCTCGACGATACTTCGCTTCGGCCTACTGGAAGGGGACCCCATCATAAAAGCGACGGGACGAGCCATTTACGATCCCCAGACAGCAAACGACCCGGCGCCCTTTCACGCCAATGGGTCGACTGCCGAGGAGTGGGCCCTTGTCGTCAACGAGCGCGAACTCGAGGTTATGGGGGGTGGCGGAACTCTCCAAGCGGCTGCCGCTCGTGTTCACGCGCAACAGGGCGCGAGCGTCGTCGTAGCGAAGTGCGGGCCGACAGGAGCACAGGTGTTCGTTCGGGACGCGGACCGACCGACCCTGGTGCCGGCCTATGCGTCGGAGCAGGTTTTCAAGATCGGCACGGGCGATGTCTTCAGCGCGGCATTCGCTCTCTACTGGGGTGAACGAGGCCTGGCTGCCGATCAGGCTGCTGATCGCGCATCTCGCGCGGTCTCGGATTATTGCGAGGATCCCCTCGGAAGATTTCCGGATGATCAAAGGAAGGAGCGGCTATCGGTACCGATTGGAACCACAGCCCCGATCATTCTGCTGGGTGCGGGTGACACCCTTGGTCAACGCTATGTATTGGAAGAAGTGCGATTTCGATTGCGCGAGCTGAATGTAGTGGTGAATGCACCGGCGCTCGATCACACCACTCCGGATGAAGATGCCCGGGTGGTACTGGTGATAGCTGACGGCGCTCGGGATGAAGTTTGGGATGAAGCCGACGCTCTCGTTGCGAGCGGTGCGCGTCGGATTATCCTAATCCAGGACAGCGATCTTGAGTCCTTTCGGCGAATGGCCGAGGACAAGACGACCAGCGATTTCACGACTGCGGTCTATTGGGCGGTATGGGCCGCACAGATTCCTGTCGACTTATCTTCAGGAAATTGAAGTCCTCCGGGTTGGTCGATTCTAATTCCAAGCATACTGCGTTAGGCGCTTATGATTTTCAATGATCGGTAGTCATGGCGGACGTATTCGTTGCATATTCGAGCGTGGACCGCGAGGTTGCTGAGAAGCTGGTCGGTCTGCTTTCATCGCAATGGTCAGTCTGGTGGGACGATTTGATCGTGGGCGACTTCGACGTCGCGATAGAGAAGGAGGTCCTTGCAGCGCGCTGCCTTGTCGTCCTGTGGTCGCCCGAAGCGCGCGATAGTCCCGAAGTGAAGGACGAGGTCAGGCTGGCCAGCAGCGCCGAAATTCCGATCATTGCTGCGAAAATACGCGAATGTACGCCTCCATACGGTTTTCAAGGAATCAGCTTCTCCGACCTTGTCGGCTGGGATGGACAGTCCGAGCACAAGGGAGTGAGGCAATTACTGCGTCGCCTGAGTCTTGCCGTCCCGCCCCAGACCCCCGCACCACGTCCCGAGCATATCCTCGAAAGGCGAATACCCCTTCCAGCGATCTTTCTTTCGGTTTCTTCGCATGAAACGCAGCTGGAGCCTGGAGCGGCGGTAAAGGCGCTATCGCTACAACAGGTTCCCCTTGTCCTGGTGTCTGCATATGATGCGGTGGGCGCACGCCGTAGCTCGGAAATGCTCGAAGCATTGGAGGAATACCGTTCCAACGGAGGCCTGGTCCTTGTGGATTCCGGAAACTACGAAGCGACGCGCCTTCGCGATACGGACTGGTCACCACAAGATTTAGGGCAGGCTCTGGCGGAAATTCCGCATGACTGCGTATTCTGCTTCGACGAACTCGCACCCGAACGTGACGTCGGGAAAGCGATCGATCAAGTTGTCGCGGCGGTGAAGCGAGACAGGGCCTACAGCGCAGCTCCGGTCTTCCCTATCGTCCACGCCAGACCCCTGCGGCGGGGCGGGTTCGACCGCACAGCGCTCGTTCAAGTTGTCAAAGGGGTCTCCGAAGCCCTCCAGCCGCCTTTGATCGCCGTTCCTGAGCGCGAGCTCGGCGCGGGACTGATCGAGCGAGCACGGACCATGCTGAACATTCGCGAGGGGCTTTCCGAATTGCCTTTCTATCAGCCGGTACATCTCCTTGGCACCGGCAACCCTTGGAGCATCGCAGTATTGGCTGCGGCCGGTGCCGACAGTTTCGATGGCCTCGAATGGTGCCGTGTTGCTGTAGATCATGAGAGCGGCCGGCTCCATCACTATCAGCATTTCGATTTTTTCCGCTATCAGGCTCAGATGTCCGATTCACCTGTTACCAGAGAGGCGCTCAAGAGGCGTAGCGTGACTTTCCCGGCGAAGGTCGCTTTCCACAATCTCGATTTCTACCGTCGGTTGAGCGAGAAGCTGCTCGCTGCCGCTGCAAAGGGAGATTTCGAGGCGCTTGTGGTCGGAATGCTGAGAGAGGCGAATACCAGACAGCTGAAGCAGAAGATTCCTGGGTTGCTTGCGTGATGGCCGCCTCACCCGAACGGCTCAAGCATGCAGTCCGCGTACTTTGCCCCGATATCGAACAGCGTATCCACCGCAACGATCGCGCGCGTAGTGAACGCGAACTGTGGCGCGAGTTGTCGTGCTGTCTGCTTTCCAGCCAAGTCCCTTACGAGCTCGCAGATGCCGCTGCCGAGGCCATCGATGCCGACGAACTGTTGCTTGGACGAACGGTCGATGCGGCGGCGATCGAAGCGGTGTTGTCAGCACCATTGCTCATCAGCAGCGGGACCCGTCGCTATCGCTTTCCGGTCAAACGTGCCGAGCAGCTTGCCGCGACACATGATGCCGTCATGTTGTACGCCGATGGTCTGTCCGATTTGATCGAGGGCTTCGACACCGCACAAGCGGCACGCGAATGGTTAGTGGCGCACGCGCCAGGCCTTGGACCTAAGCAGGCCAGCATGTTCCTGCGCAACGCGGGATTCAGCTATGAGCTTGCCGTGCTCGATCGGCATGTACTCACATACATGAAGGCGCTCGACTTGAGCGAAATGGGCAATCAGGCACTAGGAAGCTTGCCGAGGTATCAGATCTGCGAAACGCGATTGGTCGAGCATGCTGGCGAACTTGGATATCGTGTCGGCCTTCTCGATTGGGCGATCTGGATCGTCGTGCGCGCGGCGCGTCGGATGGACAAGGGAGCAGAATTCTCATGAGCGTCGTTACTCTCGTTTCAGGCGGATTGGATTCGACCTTGGTCGCGTGTCTCGCGAAGGCCGAGGGCCTCACCCAGTTTCCGCTCTTCATAGATTACGGGCAGCGAGCCCGTGATCGCGAACTTGCCGCTTGCCGCGTAGCGATGCGGATGCTGGACCTGCCCGAACCGCGCGTCGCCAGCCTCGAGGGGTATGGTGCTCTGATTCGAACGGGACTGACCGATCCGTCTCTTCGCGTGCTGGAAGACGCGTTCACCCCCGGCCGCAATCTGCTGTTCCTTCTGATCGCAGCGGCGTACGCTTGCCAGAAGGGAGCTGACGCCTTGTCTATCGGCCTTCTGCATGAAGACACGACGTTGTTCCCGGATCAACGACCGCGATTTCTAAGAGATGCCGAGGCGCTTATTTCGCACTCGATGGGCCGGGATATCCGGGTACTGACGCCGCTCGCGAGCTTTCATAAGATTGATGTCGTCGCGCTAGCCGAGGAACACGGCATAGCCGACACCTATTCCTGTCATCTCGGTGAACAGGAGCCATGCGGAGAATGCATCGCCTGTAACGAATTCAAGTTCGAGGAGAGTTAAAATGGGCGGCGGAGGTGGAGGCGGTTGGAGCACGTTGGGCAATATACAAGCGCTGGAGGCGAAGGCCAAGGCCGCACTTAGCGAGGGTAAGCGCAATGTGTTCATAAGTTTCTCTATGGACGATCAGCGCGAGGTTAATCTGCTTCGCGCCCACGCCAAGAACGAGGACAGCGATATCGAATTTAACGATCACTCAGTCAGAGTGCCGTACAACAGTGAGCGTGCGAACTACATCAGGGAGCGGATAACCGAGCGCATTCAGCGCTCTTCGGTGACCGTCGTACATCTTACCGATTCCGCGCTGAAGAGCGACTGGGTGAAGTGGGAAGTCCAGAAGAGCCGCGAACTCGGCAAGCGTATCGTCCTGGCTCATCCGGCGGGTGGGGGCGTGGCCAACTTGCCGGAGTGGTTACGAGGCGCCAAGGTGACGACTTGGAGCAATCTGCCTAACGCGCTCAAATAGTCCTTTGGTTCCCCTTGAGAAACGCCAATCAGGCATTGTCTGCACCAAGATCGCTGGAGCTGGTTTGTCTCAGCGTCGCTATTTCGTACGTTTCTAGATGCGCGGCCCGAGCCTGCGCGAGGAAGTCAGCGGTCGCATCGTCAGCACCGCGCGGGGCGCCTTCCCACACTGCGATGGCGAGGCGTCGAGCAGCTCTTCTTGTCCGGACCTGATCTATGATGCGAGCGGTTGCCCGGTCATAGGCATCGTCGTCCGTGTATCTCAGCCCGAGATCTATGAGCGTATCGAAGCGATGGGCGCGTGATATCGCGTGGTCATAGAGGGTGCCCCAATCGCCAGGACGATCCGTGACCGAAGTCTCTCGAAAGGCGTTTTCATCGAACGGCAGGATGATCGTCGCGTCAATCCCGAGCCGCCTGGCAGCGTCGAGTGCGAGCAGGTCCGCTCCACATGCTGCCGAACAGATGAGGTGTTCCACCCGGAATTCGCTTAGCAAGGATTCTAATGCCCTGGCTACTTTTGCGACCGAAGACAGGGGGAACCGCACCTCCGTAGTGTCGGAGGCATCGATGCGGCGTCCGGCCAGAGCCGCGATCGTTGGCATGTCCTTCATCTGAAGTGTCTCCTGCCCCCGCGTGAGCGCTTGTCGTGTAGGACTGGTGAATGCAGACAGAAACTGCCCGCCCGGTCACGATCGAACTAAGGAACAGCGAATGAGGACGGAAAGCGATCCCATAGACTTGCGAGCATTTAAGGATGAACTGTGCGAAAGGCTGAGGAAGGGTGAGACCGGGGTCCTTGGGAAGGCGAAGGAACTCGCACATGAACTCTGTCGTGCCCGTCAGCACGAATTGCTGTCCGAGATCGCCGAGGAGGTAGCGCGCCGGGACGATGATCCATCGGTCCGAAGGCTCTATGGTCAGGCGCTGATCGAACGCGGCATGGTCTCCGCCGCGGTAGATGTATTGACCGCTTTGGCCCACCGGCTTGATACTGACCATGAGGAATATGTCGAAGCAATGGGGCTCTTGGGGCGTTGCCACAAGCAGATGTTCTTCGACGCCGAGGACAAAGCGAGCCCCCGGGTTCTGGCGAACCTTACGAAGGCGATCGAGCACTATCGGGTCCCTTATGAAGCGAGTTCCAACAATTCCTGGCATGGTATCAATCTGATCGCGCTGATGCACCGCGCGCGGGATGAGGGTCTCGACATCGCGATATCCTTCGACGTCGCGAGTGAAGCGCAGCGCCTGATCGAAGAATTGGAGGCCGTTCCGGATGGAGAGCGCGACGCTTGGCATGCGCCGACACTTGCGGAGACGTACCTTGCGGTAGGAGACTGGGATCGTGTCGAAGAAATCGTCGCCCGCTATGTCGGCCGACCCCATGCTGCGTTTCAGATTGCGAGCACCTTGCGCCAGTTCGACCAGGTTTGGGACGTCGAGAGCATGGATCCGAAGCGCGGAAGCGCATTGCTTTCGGTTCTGCGCGCTCGGTTGGTCGAGGTGGACGACGGTCAACTCGAATTGTCGGTGACCGACCTTGCGCTTGAGCGTGAACGCCTGAACGGGGAAGACTTACCTACGTTCGAGGCGCTGCTGGGATCTACCGGTACATCGTTGTATCAATGGTGGAAGACCGGGCTCGCCCGCGCGGAGGGCGTAGCGTCCGTTCGCGAGAAGGGGGGAGGACGATACGGGACAGGTTTTCTCGTAAGAGCAACCGACCTCGGACTAGAAGGAGACGAGGCCGTCGTCCTTACCAATTTCCATGTCGTCAACGAGAAAGGTCTCGGAGGCCTTCCTCCGGCGGACGTCGAAGTGAGCTTCGAAGCAGCGGCCGATCCTGCGCCCATCGGGGTTTCCTGCATTCTCTGGGAATCGTCGAGCGACCTTCACGACGCGACGGTCCTCAGGCTTGCCGTTCCGGTCAAGGACGTCAAGCCGCTGCCTTTGGCCGACAGGCTTCCCGATCCCGACAGCCGGGTTTATATCATCGGGCACCCGGGGGGCCGCGAACTCGCCTTTTCCTTTCAGGACAATGCCCTGCTTGACCACGAAGGCCCCACCGAAGGACGCCCCAAGGTGGAAGGCGTCGTTCGGCTTCATTACAGGGCCCCAACCGAAGGAGGCAGTTCGGGAAGTCCGGTCTTCAACGCCAAACGATGGGAAGTCGTCGCGCTTCATCACGCTGGGCACCAGAAGGCGATGGGTAAGCTCAACGGCAAGGAAGGCACTTACGGGGCGAACGAAGGGATCTGGATCACTTCAATCCGGGATGCCATCCAAGCAAGTCGGCAAGGCTCAGTCGAATGAGGCCCATACGGGTAATCCCCGTGATCGAAGTTAGGTCAGGCGGCGATCTGAGCGGCGCTTAAACCGTTCCCCTGCTTCAAGGGTGATGAAGAAACGAGGAAATGCCTATGACGTTCGACGCCGACCACCGTCCAAGGCTGGCTGACATGCGATACCTTTCCGTGGAAACACCGATGGGACTGGAGGGTATGCTCGAAGCGCGCCCCCGAGGGCCACGTACCACCGATCCTGCCATGCTGGCAGATAGAGTCGGCTATGATGCCGGTTTCCTGGGAGACTTCCAAGTGCCATGGCCCGTCGCCCGCGGCACATTGGCTCCCGATATCCTGGTAGTGGCAGATGGCAACCGATTGGACTACCTTCACTTCTCGGTAACTATGTCCGTCTCGCGGCGGATGGCGGCTTATGTGGGCGTCAACATTGACGGAAGCGCCACTGTCAAGATTGGACGCACATCCGATAGATGGTCGTTGGATGGCCGCATTGCTCCCGAACAGCAAATTGGCGAAGAGCTTTATGCGGGAAATGGCCTAGACCGTGGCCATCTTGTCCGCAGAGAAGACCCCAACTGGGGTCCAGATGCACAAATCGCCAATGACGACACTTTCCATTTCACCAACTGCGCTCCGCAGATGTCTGGCTTCAATCAGAGAACTTGGCTGGGGTTGGAGTCCTACTTGCTGGACAATACGCGACGTTGGCGTGAGCGGATCACGGTATTCTCCGGTCCGATCTTTCACGAAGACGATCTTCTATATCGTGGGATCCAGTTGCCCACAGCATACTGGAAGGTTGTCGCGTTCCTCGATGATGACGGAAAGCCGTCTGCTACGGCATACATGATCGATCAAGTACGAGAATTGGCGACCCTCGAAGCGGTCTTCGGAGCGTTCAAGACTTATCAACGCAGTATTCGCCAAATCGAACGTTTGACCAACATTGATTTCGGGGAACTGGTCAAGTTCGACGGATTTTCGAACGAAGAGGCCGCGACAGGGACGCGGATCGAAGCAGAACTTCGCTCGCCTTCCGATATACGTGTTTAAAGATGTAAGAGCTTGATGGCTGACCGGAAACGTATCGTTCTCTAGCCTCTAATCTCGCTATTGCACTTGAGTGTTCGACTATGCACTCGACTCTTTTCAGTGTTCTGGCGCTCGACTCCTCGAAGCTGACGCGCACCGCATTTCCGATGTTTGCGCTGATCGTTACTACCTACCATAGATGAGAAGTTGGTGAGGCGAGGCGGTCAATTGAAGAAGCTGTTCGCCTCACCCTCTACGTTCATATGCGCGCCAGACGTGCCTGGAAACGCGTTTAGGCAAGGACGCGCGCGACGAAATGGGACTTGGCGTCGGTGTAGGCAGCGCGATTGTCCGGATGTCGCACCGCGAGTGCTCGTTTCAGTTCGCCGTATTCCGCTGCGAGGTTGGGATCATCCCACAATCTGTCGCGAAAACGGATCATTCGGTTCCAGGCTTCCCCTCTTCGAGGGACCACATGGATGAGGTGCGTCCTTGGATTGCCCTTACCGAAAATCTCGTTGCCGGGTACACCTGCCCATGTGGCGTGCTCGTGTCCGTCGTCAGAGCATTTGGCGCAGATCGTGGCGTCGGATAACGGAGTGCGGGCCTCGTCCGGGTTTGTTATTTAGGCGGCGAGTTTGCGGTGCTGCAAGCGCCGATGTTCGATGGTCTGTCGCTTGATCCTTTCGCGCTGTTCGATGATGGCGGGCGCCCTGCCGAAGTAGGCGTCAGCGGGGGTCACGTTGTTCAGGCTCTCGTGGTAGCGCTGATGATTGTAGTGTACGACGAAGGCCTCGATCTGGGCTTCGAGATCGCCGGGCAGGAAGTAGTTTTCCAGCAGCACGCGGTTTTTCAGGGTTTGGTGCCAGCGTTCGATCTTGCCCTGGGTTTGCGGGTGGAACGGTGCGCCGCGCACATGGCTCATGTTCTGCGCCTCGATGTATTCGGCCAGTTCGCCCGCAATGTAGCTGGGGCCGTTGTCCGATAGCAGCCGGGGCCTGTGCAGCACCGTGGCGCCGTCGCAGCCCGACGCCGCCAGGGCGAGATCCAGCGTGTCGGTGACGTCGCTGGCGCACATCGTGCTGCATAGCCTCCAGGCGATGATGTAGCGCGAGAAGTCGTCGAGCACGGTCGACAGATACATCCAGCCCCACCCGATGATCTTGAAGTAGGTGAAGTCCGTCTGCCACATCTCGTTCGGGCGCGTGGTCTTGGTGTGGAAGGCCTCGGCCGCTTTGATCACGACATAGGCCGGGCTGGTGATCAGATCGTGAGCCTTGAGCAGCCGGTAGACGGTCGCCTCGGATACGAAGTAGCGCTTCTCGTCGGTGAAGCGCACGGCCAACTCGCGCGGCGACAGCTCGGTCTGCTCCAGCGCCATCTCAACGATCTGGCTGCGTATATCGTCCCCGATCCGGTTCCATATCCGGCTTGGCGACGATGGCCGATCCTCCAGCGCTTCCAGCCCGCCTTCGCGGTAGCGATCATACCAGCGGTAGAAGGTTCGCCGGGCGATACCGAGCTGGTCCAGCGTGCGCTTGGCGGGAAGGTGCGACTGTTCGACGATGCGAATGATCTCGAGCTTCTCGGATGCGGGATATCTCATTCTTCGTCTCCCCCATCCGCAATCATGCTTTTTTTGAGCAGACGGTTCTCGAGCGTGAGATCGGCGACGCATTCCTTCAAATCACGCGCCTCGCGCCGCAGGCCCTTCACTTCGTCGGTCGTGGCGGCGCGGGCGGTATCACCGGCGAGGCGGCGCTTGCCGGCCTCCATGAACTCCTTGGACCAGGTATAATACAGGCTTTGTGCGATGCCTTCCCGGCGGCACAGTTCGGCGATGCTGTCATCGCCGCGCAGGCCATCGAGCACGATCCGGATCTTGTCTTCGGCGGAGAAATGCCGACGGGTCTGGCGACGAATGTTCTTTTCCACCTGCTCCGCAGGGGCCTTGACCGGCGATTTTGCGTTGGAGGGTTTGGACTTCATCTTCGTTCCTTCGTCACTACGACGAAGCCCAAACCCTCCTCACATCACAACTTCAACTCTGTGCCATGGGTGCTGACGGCGGACACTTACCAGGGCCGCAACGGTCCATCAGCTCCTGGAATTCCTTACGGCTGCGTACGAAGAGCAGACCGCGCGATATCCACAGACGCTGACGGCCTTCGGGCGCGAGAAGCAATACGATAGCCTCGACGACCATTCGGATGCGTATCCCAGGCAACGTATCGATCTGATCCGGCCGCAGCCGGGGGAACTTCGTTCCCAGTTCGATCCGGAGCGTGTCGGCTCCTCCGCTCGTCTGAGCTTCTGATTGTTCGAAGCGAAGAGCGCGCAGGACATAGCTGGAGGTTCGCCATTTCGGGCCGAGTGAGATGTTCGATCCATTTGATGGCCGCGAACTGGAGGTTCTGCCGGGCGAGTTGCCGATCAGTTGATGAATTACCGTGCTGGATGTACCTTGGTCGTAATGGAGACTGCGACCATAAGCGGTAATTAGGGGGGTGTATGCATCGACACGTGATCCTGCCAATCGTTGCGGCATTCGCCGCGCCGGTTCACGCCCAGAATGGTGATGCCGGCTCATGGAACGGCGAAATAAGCGTTACGCTGGCGCCGAAGGTCGGTGCATCGCTGCCGCTTTCGACTGAACTCGATCCAGTCGATAACAGCGAGTTCAGCGGTGCGTTCGCAATCGAGCGCAAGGGCCGTACCGGCCTGACGGACTTCGCGATCGAGACCGGCATCACGGCCGCACCGCAGCTGCTCGACGATAATGACGAAAGCAGCTCCCTCTATGCGAAGGCTACCCTGGGAGACAGATATGTCCCGTTGCCATTGCTTCTTGACCGACTGCGAGGGAATGCGGTGGCGCAGGCCAGACCGGACGAAGTCCGGCCCTACGCCAGCTACCAGTTCACCAAAGTCTATTCCGGTTTCTTGGATGCGCGCACTTCCGATGACCACACCGTGACGGCCGGCATCCGCTATCGTGACATCCGCAGCGTGATGAGTGCCACGGGCGAGATGGGTGTGTACACGGAGTTGCGCGGCGAGGTGGCGCGTGTCTGGTCGACCGATGCCAGTCGCGAACAGATCATCCCGAGCGTACGGGCCAGGGTCGTCAGCCGACCCCTTGCTCGCGGCGTTCGGGTCTTCGGGGAAGCGCGCGGCGACTTCAAGTTCTACACCGACCGACCGTTGGCGGTAGGGGACGGCAATCGCGAGGATCAGAGGCTTCGCCTGACCGCAGGGGCGGATATCACTCCTCTGTTGGGCGGCCCCTTCATCGAGATCGCGGTGCAATACCAGAAGGTATGGTCGAATGATCCCGGTGCCGAACATGACAGGCTTTTCTTCGCTCCCGTGGTCCAGATCTCCCAGGCGTTCTGATTACCGCGGGTTCGCGATGGACACCGGAGGAAGTAAGCGTTGCCCCAATGAGGAGATGGATGGGCGAATGTCCCGCTTACGGTATGAGATGCGGCGACGCTTCGGTCTCGCGCATGCGGCCGCCAGCCGCACGGGGTATCCTGATCTCGTCGCGGTGGTCCTGATCGATACAGTGCCCGACGGTAGTGGGGCAGGGCACGCCGTCTCTTGCTTCGCGGCCTTGCAGGTGTCGATGGTCGAAGGCGGTCCGGTCTTCGCAATGCATCATGCCGCAACCACGCGCGTGGAAGGTCGAACCGAGATCATGAGCCGTCTCGCCTCTCTGTGCTCGGGGCGCGATGTGGTGCTGGGCTCGGCCGATCCGCATGTCTCGTTCGCCGATCGTCGTCATCTGTACGGGTCCGGTATCCGGTTTCTGGATGCCGTCTCGGATCACGCAGGCAAGCCCCCTTCCGATCTCATCCTTTTCGGAAGACCGGAACGCTCGATGGCGATGCAGGCCGCCGAATTCGAACTGACCTGTTGCCACCGGACCGAGCCGTTGGATCAAGCCCGCTGTGCACCCGACCGTGCGCAACTGGTCTGGGCTGCTTACGTCAAGGAGAGACTGGGGCCCCGAAGGGCTGACGGCTTGCTCGCGGCGTACAGGGCGTGGTCGGTCATCCGGAAGTGCCGGCCGGTCCCGTTCTGAAACCACCGGCTTCGACACTTGCGCAGCCTGGTGTTCTTCGCATGTGACCAGCAGACAGCCGAACGCCGACAGGGAAGGTACGGTTTCGAGCCAGCGGTCGGCCAGGCATCCCGATTGAGGCCGTCCGGTTGATCGCGACCGGCTAGCAGAAGGCTTTAGTCCGCTGCCGAGGCCCGAGATGACAGCGATCCGCTTTCATTTCGGATGCGATGAGGTCTGAACTGCATCGCCGGTATAACGTCTGGTCCGGACAGGCGAGAGAGCAAGGATCGCATTATGCCAGAGCGGTTAGGCATCTCCGGTGCGATCCACCATCGGTCAATTCGCCCCTCACCCGGCTACTAATAGACGTTGCGACACCGGTCACTACCGATCTGCGAGTTCTCCAGTCTCGAGGCCGCGGCGTCGAGAGGCATCTGGCTGGCTAGGCTGATCTGTCGCAACGGGTATCTACCGGCCAGGGCGGATCGGAACGTGACGACCGCGGCGGGCGGAAGTGATCGCAACCGATTCCGATGATCATCCGCCCCGCGAGCTATCAGGATAGGGGCAGATCGGGCGACTATACCGATTTAGGGCTACCGGCGTCATCTCCTGGCGCATACTGGAGGCCGGTGGTCGACGTCAGACCGACAAGTCGATCAGCAGGGGTTCTTCCGGCGCGTCAGGGAATATACACTCGAACGAGTACCGCGGATCAGACCCGGTGCGTCCCTCCCACACCTCGGTGCGCGACTGCCGGTAGTTGAAGAGCAGCCGCACCCCGTCGTCCCGGCTAGTGACAATTCTCGCGACGGCGACCTCGTCGGGGTGGCCGAACTTCGTGCCGTCGGTGGAGATCAGGAAGTCCCGGCAGTCGATCGCGGCGAGAAGGTCTCGCGTCACGTTGGCCTGGCTCCCGTGGTGTGGCACCTTGAAAAGGTCTAACGGCAGTCGCCCGCCGCAGCCCAGCGTCTTCACGCTGCGGGTGAGCAGGTCCGGATGGGCGTCTGCACCCAGCAGGACGCGCCTCCCGTCGTATTCGGCCAGAAGTGCGATGCTCGTGCCATTTGCGGCAGCCCGATCGTCCTTTGTGCGCGTCGCCGCCATGGCCGGCAGGTCCGCCCCGAACGTCTCGAGGCCGGCGCGGGGCTCCTCTTCGACACGCCCCTGACCAGGAACCAGACCGGCCTTCCTGCAGGCCTTCTCCCAATCGGGGATCATTCGCTCGAGCTTCCGACGGTCAGGCGACAGCACTGTCATGATCATGCCGCCAGCAAGTGGCGGAAGCCTGAAAGGAGCGCCGTCATCGGCTGTCCGGACGGCCCTGCCGCCGGTTGCCCGGTTCCAGTTCAGTCCCGAGACGAGCGCGGTGAGTCGCTCGCCCTGTGCCGGCCCCATACCCTCGATCTCTTCTTGGAGATGGTGCCATCCGTTGAACCAGATGTCGCCGACGGCGATCCGCCCCGAGACCGCTTCGAGGAAGTCGAGCATGCCCTCTATGTGATCGGCATCGACGTGGGTGACGACGATCAACTCGATGTGATCGATGTCACGCTCGAGCAGCTCGGTCGCCAGCGCGCGGCCCGTCGATGCGCGGCCGGCATCTACGAGGATGTATGATAGCGATCCCTCGGCTGTTCCGTACGCCAGCAGCAGGCAGTCTCCTTCGCGTGCGGGGAACGCCTCGATCCTGAAGACGGTCATTCGCTCGTATCGCCCATAGTCACGGTCGTGAACGCCTCGCGCATGTCGAGCCGTGCGGCCATGTCGGTGAGCACAGGTCGGACCTCTGTCACGGTCGGATCATCGGGGAAGTGCATCATTGCCTGGAGGAGCCAGTCGAAGCCTCGCCTGTAATAGGGGATCCCGCAACCGAGCGCGGCATGGAGGCAGGCAAGCGCGGTCGCGGCATCAGCATCATCGCGCGCGTGCATGAGTTTCAGGCGCGCATTGAGTATAAAGGTGTCCGGGATCCATTTGAACCACGACGCGAGGTTCTCGATCCACGAGTGCCAGAGCTGCTCCTCCCCGGGAACCGCTGTGCCTATTAACGCGTAGCCCGCTGCGCAAGCACCCAGGGGGCTCGCCCTTTTGCCTTGAAGAATGTCTTTGGCGCGTCGGCCGATCGTATCTTCGAAGCTGTCGTCCGCCTCAAGCAGATCGACTGCGGACAGGACCGATCCGGATGCTAGGTAGGCCAGCATCCCGCCAAAGCCTTCGTCCTCCACCACGACCCTTGTCCGACGCGCCTCGGAACCCTGATCTAGCATAAGAGCGATCGGGGTAGTCCCCTCGTGCGTGCGCCAGGGCACCGGAAGACAATGGAAACGCGTACCCGCTTGCGCATAGGTTCGGTGTACGGGCTCGCCGCCGATCCGCCAGCGCATCTCGTCGTCAACCCTAGAGGCCTCCGGCATAACGGCTGGAGCGCCGATCCCTCCGACCGCTGCAAGTAGTGATCCCTCGGCCGCGGCACTGGCTAACTCTTTCCACAGCAGCACCGGATCGCGCTTGGCCGGCGCGACTGTCGCTGCTCTGACCACCGGAGACTGCGCATCGAGCGCGGATCGCTGGTCTCCCGTCGCTGCGGCATAGCGGCGAGGCAGCATGATGCTCACCCGAGGGCGGCCCCGCCCGCCCCGCACAACCGGTGGCGGGGCTGGTGCCGGAGTAGGGCGCCGCCGTGCCGATCCGAGCACGAAGCGCACCGCAGTGACTCCCGCCGCAGAGATCTGGACCTCGCGGACCTGCTCGCGCCCGTTCGGCATGATCAGGCGCACCTGCCATAGTCCTGGGGCAAGTCCGCCCACCACTCTAGCCTGGCGCGATGACACCGCGACCTTTCGCGACTGGCGCGGTTCGTCCAACCGGTCGAGTTCGGCGATCAAGCCGATTGGAGCGCGGCCGCGACGGTCGCCAGAGGCGCCCACCTCTATGCTAAGCGATGTCATCTCGCGGGAACTCCACGATGCGGAAGGGCGGGTTCAAAGTCACGGGCAGGCTCCTCATCTGGCGGCCGTCGGTGAAGGTGACGGACCAGCTGTAGCGACTGCCGGCCGGCCTCTCGCACCGGAACCGATCCCCCCGCCAGACGCAATCGGGATTCTCGTGCCAGGGGTTCGGCCATCGAAGCAACTCGATATCCTCCAAGTCAACGCCGACATCGGCCAGATCAGCCGGCGGATCGTCTCCCTCCTCGGTCCAGCTCGGATGGAGGTAGAGCGGAACTACCGGTGGGTCGTCGAGGCGCTGGAAGTCGAACGACACCTGCTCACCGCTGGTAGGTGCTTGAAGGCCGCGATCCTCCTCGTCGGCGAATTCATCCGCCAGGCCGGTGAGCGCCCGTTGAAGACCGGTCGTCTCGACCCACCATTCCCCTCGGTTGTCGTTGGCTCCGAGGCCTTCGAGCCCCTTGATCAGGTTCTGAGTGAAGAGACTCGGCCGGTCAGGACGGCCGAAGGCGGGGGCACCTGACGTCGTCGCATGGTATACCGACTGCCGCACTCCCACCGTGAATGGCGTTCGTACGCTCATCACTGGGTCCAGTTTCACGGTGTAGTCCGCGGATAGCTTGGCGGAATGCACCCGGCAGGCATCGATGAAAAAGAGCTGCCGGGTCGCTTCGCAGGACCGCATCGCCTCCTTCATGCCTTCGAACCAGATCGAGTGCTCGAAGGGCTGCTCCGGATCGGAGCCGTAGTCGTGGGCGAGAAGGACGAGATCGAAACCACGACCGACCCCATGCCCGCAGAAGAAGAACAGTGCGAGGTTGTCCGGATGCTCGTTGCACCGAGCCCTCCACGCGCGGATCGCCGCAACCATCGTAGCCTTGTCCGCTGGTTCGGCCTGAAACACCTCTTCACCGGTGCCAAGCGGGGCCTGGCCCCCTCCTTCCTCCGAGATCAGCAGATCCACGGTCGCCAGCGGTGCGCCGGGGTCCGCATGGCTGCCGACCAGCCATTTCGCGATCGCCCTCGCGGACACCGGAGGCGACGAAAGCTGGCCCATGCCATCCGCCAGCGCCGCATCTCCCTGCTCCGCCCCGTCCAGAAGCCAGGGATAGGCACCGATGCCGATTACGAGCGCATGGGTTGCGGGAGCACCGCCTGGATCGCGTTCGTGGATCAGAGTCAACGCGGTGCCCCATCGTTCTCAAAGGACGATCTCCCTTCGGAGGTCCGGAATTTCAGAGCATGAACGCTCTGGAAGGTCAATTCGCACTGTTCCTGTCCCACCCTCTGAAAAGCAGTGCGCAGTAAGTCCGCTGAGAGCACGGGGGCCGCTCTCCAGGATTTGACAGGTGACTCCCGGACGCACTAGAGTTAAGAGCGCGGACCGGGATGCTTACCGTGGGTATGGGACACATCACGCGACGCAATCGTTCGGTTACCATAGTCTTCGACCATTCGTGAACACATATAGGATACGACGCAAACCGCCGTCCGGGCCAAGCCCGATTCAGCGGCAATCGCCTGAGAACCAATGACGAAACCCAAGTTCAAGACAGCCCCGGGTGCCTTCGCCGAACTAGACACGGCCGCGTTCGCACGCGCCTACGTCGTATGGGTCGAGACGGGCGGTCGTGAGGAGCTTGACGAGGCCATGGAAGCGACGCGTCGTGACGTGTGCGTACTGAAGCGGTCCCTGGAGGTGCGCCCGGAGATGCTCAGCGAAGCCGTGACTTTCTGACCAGATACGGGAAGGGCGACATGACCGACGCGGACGGCGACGGGTCGCCCGTCGTCTACTCCTATGATGCCGATCTGCTGGCCGATCTCATGGTTTCAGCGAGTGACCGTGCGGATGGCGAGACGGACAACCACTTCGTCAAGCGCAAGCACCATCTCACATATCTGCAGGGATATCTGCGGAAACTCGGATGCGCGACTGTCATCGAGGAGCCGGGCTACATCGATCGCGATTTCCTTGAGGACTTCTCCGCCTACCACGTCCGCAGCTTCCGCACCTACCGCCGGATCTGCACCCGCCTGCACTTCTTCAAGCAGCATCTCTCGCAGCAGGATCTCGAAGCGGCAATGCTGCGTAGAGAGGGAGCCCCCGGGCTCCAGAACTCATATCTCGGGTTCATCGTGCTTCGGCCTCTGCCGGTCACTGTCGTCGGTCGGACATGCTTGAAGACCTACACGGATCAGGCGAGGCGCGGCACCCGCCTCTTTCCGACGAAATACAGGCAGGACGTCGATCTCCACGGCATCGCCCTCCATGTTGAATCGGTCGCATTCCAAGAGCAGGACAAGGATGTCGCCGCATGCGCCACGAGCGCGCTCTGGTCCGTCCTCCAGTGCACGGGCCGCAAGTTCCAGCACGCGATTCCATCCCCTGTGTCCATCACCGGGACGGCGGCGGCGACCGGTGGCTACGACGAACGGATGCTGCCCGCCGTCGCTGGCCTGACGATCCGCCAGATCGCGGACACTCTCCGCTATGTCGGTCTCGAACCCCACCTGCTCCCGCTCGAGGTTCACAAGGAGGAAGGCGACGAGGCGCCAGACGACCGGAGAGAGAACCCGCAGGCAGACGGCTCCGACGAAGGTGACGGGACGATATCGGCCAGCAGCGATGCCGATGTCGATACGATCGACCGAACCCGCCTGGAGTTCAAGGCTGCGGTCGCGGCTTACCTCAGAGCAGGTATCCCATGTCTGCTCCTCATGCGAGTGACAGAGGCGAGCGGCCGTGAACCCGAGCGCAACGTCAATCACGCCGTCGCGGTGACAGGCTACCGCATCGGCAAGGGTTCAGCGGTCCCCTACGGCGAGAGCGGCGTAATGTTGGAGGCTTCCCGCATAGACAGGATCTTCGTTCACGACGACCAGATCGGTCCGTTCGCGAAAATGAAGTTTGAGGTGGACGGCACGTTGGAGGTTTCCTGGCCGGACGGTAATGGCCAATCAAGCAAGACGCTCGCAAGAAGCCACACTCTTGTGCTCCCGCTTGATCACAAGATTCGCGTCCCGTTCGGCACGATCTTGAGACTGACTCTTGAGATCGGAAGCCAGTTGGAGGGAACACGGAAGAAGTTTCCACAGTTCGAGCAGTTCGTCGGCAACGAACCGATCAGCTGGGACATCCGGCTTTCGTCGCTGCGGGATCTTCGGGAGGACATCGCCCGAAGCGATCTGCCAGAAGACGAGCGGAAGCGGCTGCTCGAGAAGCGAATGCCGAAGCATCTGTGGCGTATCCTGGCTACGGTGCCGGGCGGTGCGGTCCTAGAGCTGCTGCTGGATGCGACCGACCTCGTCCAGGGTGAGATGCTCGTCGACATCGTCGTATACGCCCCGGGAGCAGCTCTGCTCCTTGGCGTCGTATTTTCGCATGCGAACAGCAGCTTCGACAGCTCACCCGCTCATCGACGGATACGGCGCGGCCTGAAGGCGTTCGCGCCCAAGCAGTCGGGTCTGTGAAAGTGGGGAGAGCGATTTAGAATGCCGACGTCGGTTGCGGACAGGCCGGGACAATCTCGTCGTGCCGATGCAGCGGTGGGCGTGAATTGTCTCAGCGGTGCGTTCATGAGTCATCCGAGCGGAGTCATTTTCGCGAACATCAGTATCTAATCTGATAGGCGCGAGATGGCGTTCATGCTCGCCAACTCACTCATTTTCGCAATGCGCATGTATTTCGCAAAATCTCTGTTGCTGATGCTCGCCATGCATATCGGGGGAAAGGTTCTCGCGTCGGTGAGCGAAAGTAAGGTTTGGTAGTCTGAACCCATGGGGAAACGGTCTCAAGGAGAGATGATCAGCGACGTCCCCTATCGATTCTCCGGTTGGTTTAGATCGCTGACATCGGAGCTCACGGATGGGTCTTACGGTTCTTGGCTACGCCGTAGGTTCTCCGGCTGGTAACCGGTCCGCTCGATCCGCCGGGAGACCGATGTATGGATCGACGCACCTGCCGGAATGTATCGTGCTTCGAACAGGGGCAGGCCGATACCCAGGATCGACGGTCTCCGGGAATGAGCCGGGAGCTTTCGTGGCAGGAACTCCAAGACCGACCACCCCAGTGTCATGGTGTCGTGCATCGCGCCTTGCGGATCGGGCGGGACATAGCGTGCATGGTCGTACTTGCCATGGACAAGCGAATTGACGCTTCGCATCGAGAAGCGGAGCCCGCATCGTTCGGCGTGGTCGATCATCCAGAGGAGAGGAACCTTGCAGAGCGCGCTCTCCTGCTCCGGATAGCCCCCTCCGACGTCACCGTGCCCGCCTGCGAACCAGACCTCGTGCACGTCCTGTGGCATTCCCTTCCCGTTGTCGAAGGGCCCTGCGTGATATTCGCGTTCCTGCCCCCATAGCTGGGGGCGGAACATAGTGCGCTTCTCATCGATCGCGACTGCGTGGACGACGGTCTCGACGCTGCGGTTGTTGCTCGTGAAGGCATGCGATTTGAGGCGGATCCCAGAACGACCGTTCTCGATGACGGAAGCGACCGTATCGAAGAGGCCGAGGAACCGGATCGGTGGGTGGTCGGGCCGCACGATCCGGTCGAAGAGCCGGATCTCGGCGAAAGCATCCTCTGCGCCATCTTCCCCGATCCGCTTGTAGGCGCGGTAGGCGTAGTCCAGAAGGTTGAGCTGTTGCCGCTCCATGAGACCGAATGCATTGATGAACCCTGCCAGGACCCGCGCTGTGTAGGCACCGCGGCTGAAACCGAAGATCGCGATCCGATCACGGTCATCACCTCCTTTACCCCGTTCGTAGTTCTCTACGAGGAATCTGTAGGACTGCTTCACGTTCTCATCGAGACCCCAGCCTGTAGCGAGGCCCCAAACCTCGGCACCCTTGCGCCGCAATCGCGACCATGCGCCTTCGGAACCGAACGTGCCCACACCGGGATCGTAGAGGACCAGCTGTTCCTCGTTCTTCTGAAGCGTGCCGTACAGCCTTAGCACGTTACTGCGGTCGCACTTGATCTCGTTCGATGTTCCGTCGAGGAGGATCGCGATCGTCTTGGGCATGTGGTCCTTCGCTTTTCCTTCCGGGACGGGCTCCCCGGCCCTATCCGATATCTTGGTATACGGGTGGCCAGGCCAAGGCACCACTGGATCCTATGGCGACCGACCTCGTGCCGGGAGAGAATCGTAGTCGGTACGCCTCTCACCCCGATTTTGTCGATATCAAGTGCGTGACCGATGCGAGCACCAGATTTTCCCAGAACGAACTGCACTCGATCTCGCCATCGCGCTCGAACCAGTGAGTGGCGCCCGGGATCAGATCGAACGGTATCGGATGATCCGCCAGCGGATTGTGGAAGAACTCGAGCTCTTGGCACCACGCTTCGCCCTGCGGCCACAACGCATCGTACTCAGGACTGGTGATGGACATCGAGAAAGGGATCGCCTCCAATGCGCCTGGTGTTCTGTCGAACAGAAGACCTTGTCGCCTCATCTCCAGTTTCGGCGGTCGCCAACCGGCGAGGAAGCCCATCCGGCTGAACTTGGACAGGGTGGCGGCGTTGCTGAAGAGGACGCCGGAGAGATGGGAGAAGGCAGGGTCGCGGAAGAGGCCGGCTGGTATCCGGTCCTTGCCGTTGAGATGCGTGATCGCCATTCCCGCTGCGCGGCGCTCCGCGCCATCGCCATCAACGTACGCCTGCACGCCGTAGAGATAGGTCGGAAGCGCTTCGCGGCTCCAGACCATCGAGCCGGATTCGTGGAAATCGGCGATGGCGATCGCGAAGGGTCGTCCGGCCACGTGAGGCAGCCTCTCGTATCCGCGCTGAAGCTTCCCTCGCAGAGTCTTGGCGAAGCGCTCCGCAGGCGCCCCGGTGAGACGCTCGGTCGGGTCCTCCGGAGCGTTGATCCATGGGCCCATCCGCGCGACGGTCGGGTCCGGAGAGTTCGCAGTGACCGCTTCGATCCAGCAGCTCGAACCTTCGAGTTCGATCTCGAAATCGGGGGACGGGTGATCCTGCCGGACGCGGATCCCCTGTTCACGGAAGCACGCGAGCAGGTAGAGTTCGAACAGCCGCGAGGCGAAATTGGCGGTCTGCATATCGGTGACGAAGTTCGCATCCGGCCTCGGCATCGCGAGATAGCATTCCCGAGCCGCCATGAGCGCCGGCACATGGTTCGCCGTGCCTGCCAGGATCTGGAACTCTGGCGAGAAGCCTGCCGATCCGGCCTTCAGCAAAGGTCGTCTGCGCTTCGCTCCCGATGGCAGCGGCTCCAATGGCTGGTCCGAACGAAGGTTCGCCTGAACATGGTGGATCGCGGGTTCGGGTTCCTCGAACCCATCGCTGCGATCGATCTCCGTCCAGACTTGATCGACCCGTCTTCGCAGTGACACGGTCGAGAACCGCCAAGTGTACGGATCGACCAATATTGCGCCGGCCGCGTCACTCGAAGGGTTTCGATAGGCATCGTAGATTATGCCGGTACCGAAGTTCGGTCCGCGATCGAGCGAAAGGGCGTAGAGATCGAACTCTCTCGCACTGATCTGAAGCGGGTGCGCCGTGCCCCCGTGATCGGTCACTTCGTCGGGAAAGTCGCTCATCAAGGTTTCATAGACTTCGGATCCGACTTCGACGAGGATCCGATCCATGCACCCGAGAAGCCCTCACGTTACGCCGAGCCGGTACTTCCTCGACGAGAGTGGCCACGGCGGCGACCTCGTCTCCTCCGCTGATCTCGGCTTCGCGGGCCAACCGGTGTTCGCCCTCGCGTGTGTCGGCGTTGGCGATGAGGAGGGCCTTGAGGCGGAACTCGTAAGGCTGCGAACGCGGCATCGTTGCGGCAATGGTGGCGTTGGTGGGACTCGGGCGAGGTCACTGAGTTGTTGGTCCCTGCCCTGACCAGGACCGTTAGAAGAGCGGTTGGCCGTGCAGCCGTATTGGAGCCTGCGATGCGTCGGATCGACCCGGATCCGGCGAGCTGGTCCGATTGGTTCCTCGTCAACTTTCCGATGCTCTGGGACAGCGTCTGGCTCGCGAAGGCTTCTGGTTCGCGCTAACCCATTGATCATCTCCCAGCTCAGCGCATCAGTCCGGGCCGTCGTTCATCCTGCCCACACCTGCCGGTCGCGAAGCGGATCGCGACCCTTGCTCAGCGATGCTGGATCGTCGCCTGCTACGACGTTGCGGCTTCGGAGGCACTTCGATCCGCATCATCTCGACGGCGACGGATCGGCCGTCGAAGCGCGGGTCCGAGCGCACCATCATCCGAAGCGCTTCGATGAGGGTCTCCCGGTCGACGATGCCGGGTGGTGGCTCGCCCTTTGGCGGCCTGCCGAAGTCGATGATGAGGTAAATGCCGTGCGCGACCCTGTCGGAGATCAGGTATCGTTCGAGAAGCTGCGTCACCATCTTGTCCATGAGCTCGTCCCAGCTCCAGCCATGGAGAAGCTTCATCTCCACTACCGTGACCGAGCCGGTAGGCTCCCGGAGCTCACAGCGCAGGTCTGTCCGTTTCTCTCGTGAAGTGACCGTCTCCTGTGTGATCGCATAGTGCCCGCGGTGACGCCGATCGAGCTCGTGGCCGAGGAACGCCCTCATGTCGTTCTCCGAAGCTTCGCGGAACAGCGCCCGTCGGTCGAACTCGGATCCCTGCAGTTCGATCTCGATGTCGCGCAGCCCTTCGATTACCATGGATTGGAGTTCATCCGCGGTTCGGGGCCTTCGTGAGTTGATCGCTCCATAGGTGGCGATGTCTTCGATCGACCACGGTTCGCGCTCGGCGGCGTCATGTGAATGCTTCGCGAGCCACGATTCCGCCCATCGCTGGTCGACCGGTCTGACGTGAGAATCGATGAAACGCTCCAGCGCGGACCGACCTTTCGCGTCGTATCGCTCCCCCAGGAGGTTCACGACCGCGCTACGGACCTCGGCTCCGATGCGCCGCTCGTCACGCGCCCGCATTCCCTCGCGATCGTCATCCTCGGTAGGTGGGAAGGTTTCGGTGAGATGGGATGCGAGCGCCAGAAGCTGCTCCGTATCCAGCTTCGCCATCCTGTCACCGTCTGGGCTCTCGCGAGAGAGGAGGCGGTCCAAAGAGCGGACCATCGCAGAACGACCGTTCGATCCATCCAGCGGACCGGATCGCAGGTGCAGGAGTTCGGTGATCGCCGCCGGGTCCCGCGATGCCCAGATGGCGAGCCATTCGGGGACCCTCCCGGTGGCGCCCTCCCATGCCGCCTCGCGCGTGCGGCGCTTGGCGAGCAGACGCAGGGACGCGAGGGCTGCGTCGTTGCCGTCGACGACGGCGCGCAGCGATCTGACGGCCGCAGCTCCGGGAAGCCACCCGCCGCTCGCCAATTCGACGAGGTCTTCGGCTACCGGCGCTGTAAGTTCAGAAGCGAGGTCGGCGACGCGCCCCAGTACGTGCGGCACGATCCGCGGGTCCGCCGATCGGTAAGAGGCGGTCTCCTGCGTGATGGCGCCGAGAACGGCGGCGCGCCAGATCTCGGGGCGAATTATCGCGAGTTCGCTGGCCCAGGCAGGCCAGGGCAGTGGTGATGCCAGCGCCACGGTGAGGGCCCGCATGGCGTCGTCCGCCGACATCTCGGCGGAGAGTGTCGGGTCATCCGCGAAGAGGTATCCCCAGCCGGCGAAGGCGAGAAGGTCGTCGCTCCGGTATTGTCCGCGGTCGTCGGATGGCTGGTGGCGCCGCGCGTGCGCCTGCGCTCCCCTGACGAGCATCGGTCCGAACCGGCGGCGCCGCGCAGCGCCTGCGTCGAGTGCCAGGACGTCGTCCGAACCCGGACTCTCGAGCAGATACACGATCCGTCCGACCGCGCGGCCGTCCGCCAAGCGCGGAAGATCGCGTATCAAGCCGAGCAGATCCTCCACTCGCTCCCTGCCGTCGTTGCGAAGCCATGACCAGGCTCGTTCGGCCCGCCAGGGGAGGTCCGCCTTCCACCGCTTCCATGTTCCGACTGCCTCGCTGAAGGGTCGCCATCTGTGTTCCGCGATCGTCCGCTCGTCACGCCCCGACCGGTGGTGGATCGCCTCGCGCCTCAGTCGTCTGCGCCAGGTGCGGGCATCGTTCCGGGGCATCCGGCGGATCGATGATCCGAGGATCTCGGCGAACACCGTCCGGCCCGGCGCGTCCAGGCAAGCGTATCTCTCAAGCAGGGCCGGTGCTTCGGCGACGGCTGCGTCCGTATCGAGACCGACGGTGGGAACAGCGTGGTCAAGGGTGCGATGGATCGGGTTCGCGATCGGGGCGGTGGCATAGGCATCGAGAATCGCCAATCTGAAGGCGGGGGTGATCTCGAAAAGGTCCGCTGTTGCCTCGCTGGTCGGGAGGCCATGCCCTCTTTCCCAGCGGATGGTCCGCAGGCATCGGCCGTGGATCGGGACGAGCACGGGGTGCAGGTCCGGGCGTTCTCGCATCGTCCGGCCGACTGTTACGACGAGCGAACGGAAGAGATCGGGCATCCGCCTGGAGTGCGGCGGCGCGGCGTGGACCCGGGCGCCGTTCCCGCTCGGGAAGCACAATTCATCGAGACCGGTAAGCAGGTCCCGCAGGTGCGCCTTGTCCGCCCGACCCAATGCTGTCGCGAGTGACCGCGCATTGCTCGAGTAACGCTTCCCGGTGATCTGGCGAAGGAGGGCTATCAGGTCCGTCACCGAGATGGCGCCTGGATACGCGTGCCGCGCCAGACGATGCCGGAGGTCATCCTCCCGTCCGTTCTCGAACCGGTGGACCGACGACGCGAAGGTCGGTGGTCCCCACCGGATCAGGCACGCAGCACATGCCGCCAGGTCCGCGTCGCTTCCACACGCGACGAGGGCGACCATGGCGTTGATCTTCACTTCGGACGGGACGAACGGGTCGCTCGCCAACTGCAAGGCGATCGGCGCCGCGGATGCGTAGCGCCCGGCTGCGGCCAGCCGTAGTAGGTCGAGAAAACCTTCGCCGCGCGGTGCCGTGGCGAGCTGCTCTACCACACCTGCTTCGAGCGAGGCGTCCGCGAAGCGCGGAAGGTTTTCCCGAGCGAGGTAGAAATCCGCCGGCAGTCCATCGGCGGTGGCGACATAGCGTCTGAGTGCGTCCAGCTTGTCCTCGAGCGCCAGCGCGCGGGGGTCGCCGTCCTCGATCAGAAGCTCGGGTGCGACATCCATCAGCCGTCTCAGGATCGTGGGACGCATGGAAGCGAGCCACGCGAGCATCGGGCCGTGCGTCCGTCCGACCACGGACCGGTCGAATGACTCAACGATGAAGTCTTCGATCACCCGATGTGTCGACAGCCCTCCCGATATGAGCTCATTTACATGCTCGGCCGCGAGCATCGCCACCACCTCCGGTCGGTAGGGTCTGACGAGACCCTGAGCGGCATGCGCGAACAGCGCGGTCGAGAGAAGTTCGCGGACCTGGTCGACATGCCATGGACGTTCCGCCGAGGCGAGGACGGCGGCGGCCTCTAGTCCGCTCCCGCCCCCGCCCGGAATGGCGATGTCGCGTTGCTGCGCCATCGTCAGTGCGAAAGAGAGGATACGTGCTCCGCGCAAGGCCTCGTCCGGTCGGAGGCGCGAACGCGAAGGGCTAACGCCATGTTCGGCAAGCCGACGCGTCACCGAGGCGCTTATCAGCGCCCTGCGGGTTCTGGGAAGGCCGGGGCCGCCTCGCTCCCGCTCCGCGACGAACAGGTCCGCGTAGTGCGTCACGTCGAGGGGCGTCACCGCATGGTCCAGCGCACCCGATTCGCGTAGCGCGTCCAAGAACCCGTCGCCCGCGCCATGCGAGCGACCCAGCCTTTCGATCGCTGCAAGCGACAGGGGCGCGAAGGTAACCGCAAGGACCTCTTGATTAGCGATGTGCTCTTGTTGATCGCCGGTCGTGTCGGAAAGGGCGCTGCCTTCACCGCGGGCCTCTGCCATCACAGCGGCTATCGCCTGCAGCGGCTCCTGCTCGGTTTCATGGTGCCACTCGCTTGATCGACAGGTGACTAGCAGTCGAATCTCGCCAAGCCGGTCGCCGATGCCCCGACGAAGCGTTCCCAGTGCATCACGCAGAGGCAAGGCCTTTCTTGATCGCGGCAGCTTCGCCTCGTCGACTGCGTCAAGGAGGAACAGGGCCGGACCGCCGGTTTCCAACCAAGTAGCCAAGGCATCATGGTCTGGAGCGTCGAGGGCGCCTTCCAACGGTCCGGTGCAGAGCGCCTCGACGCGCAGCAGAAAGCACGGACCGGTACTTATCGCGGCCTGGTGGCGAAGCTCCCGGGTCTTGCCAGAGCCGGCTTCGGCAAGCAGCGCGACGACCGGGTGCTGGACCAACCAGGTCCAATCCCTGCGACGATCATCGCGAGAGGTGTGGCTCCATACGTCGATATCGATTTCGGTCCGCCGGTAGAGGCGCTCCAGATCGACGTATTCGTTGAGTTTCGGGATCGACGCCATCTAGATAAGTGGAGCGAATATTTGCCCTTCGTCAATCTCGGTGTGCCTGATGGCGTTCGTATCGAATCGTGCCGGTCGCGAGGATCTGACAGCGTTCGAAAGCGCACTCTTTTCGGGAGGACGCTGATGACTCGTGATCAGGATCGACCTCTATCGCGACTGACGATCAGCCTATAGCCTGCGTCGTACGTCGCCTGTTCGCGAAGATGCCCGAACCTGCGATCCCATTCTCCGGTCTGCACATCTCTTCCTAGTCGGGCGAGGCCCTCCCCGGAGTTCGCAAGGGACCAGAACGATGAGCTTCCCGACCGGATTCGAACATCGAGATAGGCTTCCGGCCGGGCCCAGTACGCGTAGAGGAAGCCGTCCGAGCAATCATTCGGAACCGGGACATTCTCGACGTCCACGGGACCCAGCCATTCGCCGTAGCGCGACATGGAGGGCATCTGTCTTTCGTCCAGGTCGGCCAGTTCAGGAAGGTAATCTGTGAGCCATGGGCGAAACGAAGGATCGAACGTGAGCAGGACGATCGGGCCTCGCGTTACGCGCATGATCTCCCGGATGCCCGCAACTTTGTCGGACCAATGATGAATGGTCAGGATGGCCATCGCGGCGTCGAACATCTGGTCGCCGAACGGAAGATCGTCCGCGCTTGCCTGGATGCAGCGAGCGGCCGAAGCCGGGCGTTTGCGAATCATTTTGATCGATGGCTCGATTGCCGTGACCGTCCGGTTCGTAGGCTCGTACGATCCAGTTCCGGCGCCTACATTCAACACGGTCGAGGCTGCACCGAGTGCACGATCGATCTGCGCGGAGATGCGATGATCCGGTCGCCGCAACTGATCGTAGTTGATCCCGATGGTGTCGTACCGTGCCGCCATGAAGACCGGTTAGCCCAACTCGGATGATCTCGGCAATGCGACCAAGCACCGTTGCTGGCCGATGATGCGGAAATTCCCTGGCGACGCTCTCATGTCCGAGAATACGTCGGAATGGATGAGGGGGGACCGCCGTTTCTCTGTTGGAGACATTGGAGCGATGTGCGATCCGAACGCAACGGTAGCTAATGAGGTCGATAGGACCGTGGCGGCTGGGCTTCGCCTGCGGGTGCGGGGTCAATTCCCTTTTTCGGAATCAGACCTTAGACCGACGGTAACCAGCTAAGCGGGCATCGGCTTCCGAGCAGAACAGTTCCTCAGGACGAGTCGCGTCGTAGTACTGCTGCCCTGGAAGGTGATAGATCCACTCACCCCTTCGGCTGAGATTGCCCTTGATCGTACAACCGGATCCGTCTCGGTAGGTCCGCGACTGAGTTGCCTTTGCCGGTGCCATGGTTCGCGGAGCCGCGAGGGGCTCCCGATCAGGCAGGTTCGCCGCTCGCCAGTCCCGCGGCATCTGTAACTCCGAGTTCCACAGTCCCAGCCGGGAAGCTTTCGCACGGTCACCTGCCACGCGAAATTCCTCAGGCGCTTCGATATCCACGACCGCCAGCCCTAGAGCGGCCATACGCTCACCGAGGGTCATCTCCCGGGTACGACAGATGGCGAGATGACGTCCGTGCAGGTCACGACTGTCAGACACGCACGAGATGGTCTGCTCGTTCACGAGCGACGCAAGTGTAGCGGAAGCGTCCGCCCCGCAATGCCAGGTCTCGCCATTGATAGTGCAATCCTGGGCTGCTTCCGGAGCATCGATGTGCAGCAGGTGGATGCGCAGTCCGGTCATGTCGAGCGTATCGCCGTCGACAGCCCGCGCCGTTCCTTCGAAAACCTGGGCGATGGCGACGTGAGGGACGAGAATCTGCGCAATCAACAGGACCAGAATCTTCTTCATAAGCAGATGGTAGCCGTGAACTGTTGAAGAAGCATGACCTGTCGTCTCGAGGTGCACTCGTTGAACGGCCGAAAGTCGAGCCAATGCCGCCTACCGTTCGAACCGCGGTGAGCGCCAACAAGTAGACTTTCCGGCCCCTAGAACCTCAGCCAAGCCTAAGGCTAACACGTCACACCGTAGTTGCGAAAACACGATATTCCTGCACAATTTGGTCACCAAGTACCACACAAACTCTGGGGTGCGCGGATAAGCCTGGAAATATGCAGGTGCAAGAGTTTGCCAGCGGCAAGGGTGGACTTTTTCGTGACACTGGTTGCGCACAGCGACCTTTTCCTTTCCAGAAGTTACCGTGGAATTCTCTGTCGATCTGCACCCCACAAGATACAATTCGGATCCGAAGCGGGCTTCAGCTGATCAGGCAGTTCGGCAACGAGAGAACGAGAACAGCCGATCTCAGGAACTCTTTCCTAGGAAATCGACCTTGGCCGGCTCATGCTGAGCCCGGGCGAGCAGTACGCATAGCGCCTTTTTCTCATTCGGATGGTAGGGAACAGGCGACGGATCGAAACGGATGGAAGTGTGTCGGAAATGGAGCTTTAGTGCATGAATGCAGGCCGACTGAATTGGACGGTGGATCAGATCGCGATGGCCCATGCTGAAGGTGACACCGCCTTCACCGAGTTCGAGGAAACCCGTGCAATCCTGAATGATCGAGTTGCTGGTTCGGATGGGCTGGAGCTTCTGGCGCGATCGGCCTTCGCGATGTTCTTCCACATTGCCAAGCCGGAGGCGAAGCGCTCGCCCACAGGACCGGAGGTCTTCCATCTCGAGCTTCTTCAGGCCTTGGTATTGGGTGCATCCGGTCAGGCCGATGAGGCGAACGATGAGGTCGATGCCGCCGGCGCTTTAGATCTCGTCCGACGCAACGCGGAGGCTTATCGCCGCTTGTGGTTTCGCAAGATCGGTTCCGATCCCGAAGCGAATCGCCGCGCGGAATTGATCGGCATCCTACAGGGCTGGACATTGGCGGTCCGCGGACCCCGTCATCCGCATCAGACCCGCGAATTTCTCGAGGCCTTGAGCTTGTCGGTAGCACCGACCTTTCGTCAGGCCCACGCGTGTGACGCAGACGATGTGCTGAAGCTGATCTACTCGGTCCATGCCCTGCTCGAGCGGCGGGTGGAAGAGTACTTTGGGTGGGTGCGCAGCTGGTTCCGCAAGAGTTCCGGTATTGCGATGATCGAGGCGTTCCTTGTGACCACCGCGCCGGAGGATGTCCAGTGGATACGGGACGAGACCTTGCCGCATCGGTATGATCGGAAGGTTCTGCGCTCTTTCTTCCTCCATCTTGCTCAGGACCGGTACCGTGCGATCTTCACATTCGATCTGGCGGATCTTCCGTATCGCCCAGCAGATCAGGATCGTGACGCTGCTTTTCAGCTATTCGATAGCCTGGCGATCGGGTTCGGCGATCTGCCGGGTGTCGATCCCAGGCACTTCCACCTCGCGAATCCGGTGAGATTGAAGCCCTTCATCCGATTGGCGGATGGTCGATACTTTTGCTGCAACCCCCAGAGCCTGCTGACTTCGCTGGCGGAGATATTCCAGGCGATCTGTGACAGGAAGCCATCGACCAAGAAGCGTTCCGAGAAATTCCGTGGCGAATGGCTCGAGCAGAAGCTCCGTGAGATCCTTCTGCGCGGTTTCCCTTCCGCCAGGATCCACCGCTCCGTCGAGTGGGGGACCCATTCGAAGGGGATGGAGGGCGGCGAATGCGATACGGTCGTCCTGATCGACAGCACTCTGCTCCTTTTCGAGGCGAAGTCGGGGAAGATAGACGAACCGGCCAAGCGCGGCGCACTGAACAGTCTAAAGGGCGTCTTGCAGAATCTCGTTGTCGACCCGTCGGAGCAATCGGAACGGTTCGCGAGCCATCTGAGGTCGAAGTCGGGGATCATTTCGCTGAAGAGCTCCGATGGCGTTTTGGAGTTCGACGTCGATGATGTTCGCAGCGTAGTAAGGGTTAATGTGCTGCTGGATACGATCGGCCCGCTCTCCGCCCATTGGCCGAAGCTCCAGGCTGCCGGCCTTCTACCGGCGGATCGTACGATGGCGCCGACGATGAGCATATTCGAGCTGGAGACAGTGTTGGAGGTCCTGCGACTGGAGGTTGAGCGCTGCCATTATCTTAGTCGGCGAGGAGAGCTGGAGCGCGACATGTCGTATACCGCCGATGAACTCGATCTTCTGGCGGACTATCTGGAGAACCAGTTCAATATCGCACCCGACTCCCATGGCGAACGCTGGCTGTACGGCAGGTCGGCTGTCATCTCGCAAAGGTATGGTCGCTTGGACATGCGGAAGCTTCCTGTCTTCGAGATCAGGCGAACCAGCTACTGGGGAGACCTGCTGCATGCCCTCGAATGCCACAAGCCCAAAGGTTGGACCCGGTTCGGCCATCGCCTGCTGAGCATTGGCTACGATGGCCAGAAGCGCTTCGAGAAACTGCTGCGTGAAGGAGAGCGCCAGGTCGGCAGAAACCCGGACCACTTCTTCACCAGCGCGGTCACTTCGGTGATTGAGGAGAGAAGGAACACCATTGCCGTGGGCGTAGGGCCTCGTGTCGGGCCGGAGCAATTCAATTCGAATCTTCGGCACGCGGTCATCAGTGCTGCCGAGCAGGGGGAGGCGGAGGATTTGTTGCTCGTCTACCGGTGGTGGCCTCGTTCAGGCGAGCCTTACGATTTCATCGGCACTTTCCGGCATGCGACGATCTGATCCAGCGGGATCGGTATCAGGTCGATACGGCCGCGCGCTCTTGGGTCAGAGGCCGGCGGTCGGGCGGAGAATGGCTCGTATGGAGGGATTCCATCGGGTGACTTCGTCAGCGATGTGAGACAAGCGCAGAGAACGGGTCCTTTCTCCAGCCGCTCGACGAAGACCGGCTTCGAAGCGGGAAGACCGTGGTCCTCGAACATGCGCTGAACTGCCCGTGGATCCGACCCGACGAGGTTGGTATGGAGCGGCGGTGTTTCGGAATCGTTCGACGAAGAGAGGCGCGTTACGAACACGGCGATGGAACTCCTGACGATATTGGAACGATGAGCGAAATGATCGCGCTGGGTTTCCCCGGATAAATGATGGTTCGGAAATGACCGGCTCGCGGTTTTTGACTAGTCTGGGCGCATGTCTGACGAGGTGAAGCAGAGCTCTGATCAACTTGCGTCCAGCGTCGGCGCCTGCATTGTCTCTCACCGGGAGCGCGCGGGTCTTGAAGGCGCCACGCTCGCTCGTGCTGCGGGCATGGCGCCTGCCTATCTGTGGCGGGTCGAGCATGGAAGGTCACTGCCGAGCTTGCGGAACCTCGCTCGATTGGCGAAGGCGCTGGACGTGTCTCTTTCCGCGCTTTTGGCGCAGGCGGACATCTCCTCTGTGGTTCTCGACAACAGGCCGTACGAGAGAGGGTGACTTAAGCCCCCCCTCTTGGGCAACGGGGACCCTCGTGTCGTCTGAACCTACCGGGCAGTACGACGACGGCCCTACCCACTTTGCCCTCGTACGCGGCGTGAACATTCTCACCTGGATGAAATAAGGACCGGTCTCGCGCCTTGAGGGGTGATGATCCTAAGGGGCACGTCCGATTTACGACATCGAGGATGGTATTGATCGCCAGGCTACGAGATTGATGGAAAGTTCGTGGCCGGCCTGGGGCAGAGCATCGAGAGTGCTTGGAATCGAAGAGACCTTATTCAGGACGAAGCGCAGGCGCCATTCGCCGGTCCGGCTCTTCCCAGGGTGAGTGCCTCGCAGAATTCTAGCAGCGCCTCGCTGTCATTGCTGCCGAGCAGAGGTGGCTCCGCAAAAAGGCGTTTCTGCCGTGCGTGTGCTTCGACATGCGCGATCGCTTCGACGAGCAGCGCCGCCTCTTGCTTCGAGGCTGGTTACGCTGGGGAAGCGGAAGAGCCGGTCGTTGCTCATGCGCAAGAACGTTAAGCCTGAGGACCTGAAAAAGCCGCTGCACGGGGGCTGTACGGTGGTCTATTTGTCCTCCTCGGCGATCTACCATCCGCATGGGATCTTGAATGAAGACCCTTAACCTTTCGGGAGGGATGGACTCCATCGCACTAGCGGCGTGGAAGCGTTCGGAACGCGAATTCGCTGTCGAATAGGTACAGCGCATGGCTGCGAGTAAAGTCGCAGCCATGCGTCAATTCCACATGGAAGTCTGCAGAGACCTGCCTCCGAGAATGTCAGCGTTTCCTTTGCCTGCATCGTTATCGATCAGTCTCATTCGACCGCCGTCATTTCTCGTATATCTGCATTGATGTCCGAGCTTTGAGGAAGTGCGAAGTCATAAGCTTCCGCATTCCATCCGCCGCCCAGCGCTTGCGTAAGCCGGATGAAGGCATAGGCTCGATCAGCCTGAGCGCCGACCAATTGGTTGCGCGCTGATAGGAGTTGGTTCTCCACCACCAACAGCGTTTGGAAGTCAGTCAGGCCTGCCTCGTATTGATTTCGTGCCAGAAAGGCGGAATTGTTTGCGGCATCGAGCGCCTCCTCGTTTATCGCGACACGCTCGTCAGCTGTGCGCTGGTCGACCGAGGCGGTCTCGACCTCTTCCAGCGCGACCAGGACTATGCGTTCATAGCTGGCCATCGCTGCGCGTGCGACCGCTTCGCTGAGCTCGATACGCGCGGAGGTGCGCCCGCCATCGAAGATCAATTGTGTAAGACCAGCGAACAGACTGCCGGTGATCAGATCGAATATCCCCCCGAGCGAGGGTCCGCCTGTGGCGATGGTCCCAGTGATGCGCAGGGATGGTAGGAGTTCGGTTCGCGCAACTCCGATTCCGATCGACGCTGCGAGCAGATCGGCTTCCGCAGAGCGCAGATCTGGCCGCTGCCGAAGGGCATCTGCTGGCGCGGCGAAGCGCGTGAGCATCGGCGGGCGCGGAACAGGCTGCGGCTCGGTTTCAGCGATCGCCTCGTACGTGCGGCCCGGCGCTTCCCCGATGAGTGTCGCAATCACATTGGCGCTCGCGACGAGATCGCTTTCCAGCATGGGAATCGTTGCGGCGGTCTGCGCACGCTGGGCTCGCGCTTGCTCGACATCCAGGCTGGAGACGAGTCCGGCCTGGTTGCGCCAGCGCGCCAACTGGAGATTGTCGTCTTGGAACACCAACGTCGAACGTGCGATCGCAAGCTGTTCGGCAAGAGCGCGCGCCCGGACGGTCTGGGTCGCCACTTGCCCCACGATCAGGCGCTGGACGTCGGCCAGAAGATAGCCTGTCGAAGCCAGATCCGCACGGCTGGCGGCGACCTGGCCCGAAATGCGTCCGAACAGATCGGCTTCCCAGGATACATCGGCTCCGAAGCTCAGATCGAAATCGTCGCGCGCCAACTCGCCGACATCGCGGCTAACCCCCGCTCGTGCCGAAACACTGGGGGCATAGCCCGCACGCGCCAACCTCAACTGAGCCCGCGCCTGATCGAGCCGGGCGATCCCGAGTGCGATTTCACGGTTCTCCAGGATCGCCTGTTGTACGAAGTCATCGAGTAACGGATCGTCGAGCGCCGTCCAATATCGCGAAAGATCGGCTTCGATCGGTTGACTATCCGCAAAAGCCCAATCGTCCGGCACGGGAACGAAGGCATCTTCCATCGCGATCAGACGATCGCCCTTGAAGGTCGAACAACCACAAAGCGTCAGCATCAAGCACGCCAGCCCACCGATACGGCGCAAACCGCCTGTCTTCGTAGTCAATTCTGTCCCGCCCCCAAAATCCGAACTAGTGCAAACCAAGATGGACCGACGAAATGGGCATCCGGTCTCTCAGGAAATAATCGGCATTTTTGCGATGCCGACTGTCGTAACCTTCGCCTTCACGGAAGGAAACCCTTATTCGGCAGACGAAAGCAGCCAAAAGGATTTTCGCTTTAGCGAAGCTTTCATCGTGATGGCATTAAGGCTTAGCCCGTGGAATGAAGTTTTCCATCGGACATGATCACGACGCGTTCCGCTGCCCTGATGGTTTCTTCGCGATGAGCGATGACGATCCGGGTGATCCCCATCGCCGAGATGGCATCGTTCACTTTCTGCTCGTGCTCGGTATCGAGGTGGGCTGTACCCTCGTCCATGAGCAGGATCTTGGGGCGCCGGTAGAGTGCGCGAGCGAGCAGAATTCTTTGCTTCTGTCCGCCAGACAATGCCGACCCCATATCCCCGACGAAAGTTTCGTATTTCATGGGCATCTGTATGATGTCGTCATGAATGGCTGCGGCTATGGCAGATTGGATCACGAGCTCCATATCGATGCCGTCATCAAACAGAGCGATATTGTCTGAAAGACTCCCGGCGAACAAGCTGTCTTCCTGTTGTACCGCCGCGACCTGTTCGTGATAGCTTTTATAGCCGAATTGCTCTAATGTTAGGCCGTCTATGAGGACTTGACCGCTTTCCGGTTCGGTAAGGCCGAGCAGTAATTTTACGAGCGTGGATTTTCCGCCACCGGAGGGTCCCGTGACGGCGACAAAGTCTCCCGGTTCGATAAGGAAATTGAGATCTTCGAGTACTAGTGGATCGCTTGGGGAGTAGCGATAGTACACATTACGCAATTCGATCCGACCTTTGAGTTCGGTCTGCCGCTCGAGATTAGCCCCGAAACTTCGATCTTCGTCAGACAATGCGATATCGGACAACCTTTCAAGGTGTAAACCGAGCATTTTGAAAGAAATCGCAGTATCGATGAGCGCAGCAGATTTGGTGATGAATTGCGTTTTGTATGCAAGGAAGGCAAAAACCATTCCGATGCTGAATCCACTCCCTTCGATCACGAAGCTGATGGCCAGATAGATCGTCAATATGTTTTCGAGCCCAAATACGAGCGCGTTGCTCGTAGCTTGCCAGATGCGGATGCGAGCTATCCGTACATCAGCGTTCATGGCGTCAGTCAGTTTGGTCTGCCACAGAGCGTGTCGCAGAGTTTCCCGACTGAACAAGCGCAGCGTCGTAATACCATGCAGCGTTTCGATCAGCGTGGATTGCTCTTTCCCATTTGCGATAATCGAAGCTTCCTCGGCTTCCCGTTCGAATGAGAAAGAAACAGCACGCACCAATGCGTAAAGCATGAAAGCGCCGACCGCGATGCTTGCGAGCAGCGGGCTGTACCAATACATCAGAACGAGGGTGACAATCGCGAGCAGCCCGTCGACGAGCGCGGCCACCGACCCTTGCGTCAGCAGATCCTGGATAGGTCCAATCGATTGGAAGCGTGAAAGCACATCACCGGTATGGCGCTTGCCGAACCAGTCTACGGGTAGTCGGAACAGCCTACGAGCGATATTGGACGCCAAAGCGAAACCGATCGTGGTTCCGGCTACCAGGAGTACGAACGATCTCAAAAGACTGGCTCCGGCATTTATCACCGTGAAGAGCGCGAAGCCGATCGCCAGTACTGCCAGGAGATCCAGATCGAGTGCAGGCAGAGCGCTGTCTATCGCAATCTGCATGTAATAGGGCAGAGCCAAAATATATGCTTGAAGGATCAAGGTCAGAACGATTGTCTGTGTAATGGCGCGCTTGATCCCGCTCATTCGCGTCCACAGCTGGGAAAGCTTAAGGCGTGTACGTTGGCGTTCGCTGACGAAATTACTGCTCGGCCTCAGTTCGAGCGCCACTCCAGTGAAATGTTTCGAAACCTCTTCCAGCGTCATGGTGCTGGACCGCCCTTCTGGATTATGAATGAGGGCTTTGTTGTTTCGTACTTCCTCCAGAACTACGTAATGGTTCATGTTCCAATGTAATATACAGGGAACCTTTAGTCCTTCGAGGTCCTCCAGCGGGAGTTTCACGGCGCGTGGGGTCAAGCCTATCTTGTCCGCCAGATTCATAATGGAACGCAAAGGTGCACCGCGCAGTGACGGCGCGTAGCGGCGGCGCATTGTTCCCAAATCTACGTCATAACCGTGAAAGTTCGCGATCATAACGAGAGAAGCCAGTCCGCACTCGGCTAGTTCTGTTTGCTGTACGAGGCGAACCTGTGAACGGTTTAGAATTCCGAGTTCAAGCATGAACGCCCTTTATCTTCTTTGAACAGCAAAAATAGGCTCGAAAAGCCATTCCAGAAGAGACCTATCCTCGGTTTTAATACGTGCGGAGAGTTCCATTCCGGGAACTAGTTTTTGCTTTTTACCGAATGCATCGATTGTAGGAGCAGAAATTGCGACTCTTACGCGATAACTAGGGACAGCTTCAGCGCCTGCGGATCTTTGCTCGAGTGTACTTTTGGAGATCCCGATGATCTGTCCAGTTATGGTACCAAATTTTTCGAAGGGAAAAGCGTCGATCGCGAGATTGACGTCTTGTCCTTTGGCAAGAAAAGCAATCGCAGTGGTCGGCACGTTCAGCTCAGCTTGTAATCGTGAGCCGGAAGGGATGATCACCAGCATGTCCATTCCCGCCGCAACGGATTGACCCATATTGACCGATACAGCTGTCACGGTGCCCGATATCGGCGCACGGAGCGAGTAAGCCTGCAGCCTTGCTGCGTTCACGGCTTGCTGTTCGACCTGAGCGCGCGCGGCCGAAAGATCGGCTGTTTGAGCGCGTGATTGAGCTGCGATCTCTTCCTTCGTACGGGTGATCGTGGCAATTGCGGCAGCATTCGCGGTGAGTGCGCGTTCTAGCTCGGACATGCCTTGTCGACGAACCAAGAGATTTTCTTCTCGAGCTTGGAGATCGCGATCGCTGATGAACCCTCGCTTGGCCACCTCTTTCGCTCGATCCAGATCGCTTGTTGCAGTCTCTATCAATGCATTCTGGAGTGAAATTTGCGACTCGATCTGCGTTCTTTCCGATAGCAGGCCCGTCGCCTCCGCATTTAATCGATTGATCTGGGCCGAGGCGGCCGCGTCGAGTGCAACCATCTGCGCTGCAAGACTTGAATCCTGCAATCCGATCGCGCTCCTCAATTGTTCGGTTGAGGAAAGTATCTGGCGACTGTCTTCATCCGTGCGAATCTGTAGGAGATGATCTCCGGCCTTGACCATATCACCCTCCTTGACGCCTATTTCCGAAACGATGCCTGGTCTTTGAGGCTCGATCCTCGCCAAGCCTTTGTCTGGCACGATCGACCCATAGGCCACTGTGACTCTCGAATAATTTGCAATCGCCAGAAATCCGACTGCCGCCGCCAAAGCGGCCGTGATGAGAAGAGTGATCAGGCGCCAGGAGATCGGAACATTGATCGCAACGTTCCCGGACAGTTTGTCGCGCCGTTGTTCTATTGCTTCGTCTCGGAACATTATTTCAACCTGTCCGCGGAATTTCAAAAGTCATTGGTGAGGCCTTGACAATGCCTAGAATTATGTAAGCATCGGCCATGCCATACAAAATTATGGCAATTGATGGAGAGAAAAATGAAAACAGGGATTGTAGAGCTTAATCGTGACGAAATCGACGGCGTCAGCGGCGCGCCGCTCGGCCTGATCATTAAGGGGGTGAAATGGCTTTTGACGAGCCGTAAGGCAACTGCAGTGGCTGTCGCCAGCGAAGCCGGGCCAAGCACTCCCCAATAATGATGGATGCGGGCGAATCAGTTACGCTCGCAACGACTATTGGCAGGCCGATTATTCTTGGAGAGCTGGTCATCCCCGCGGTGGCAGAAGGCAAACGTGTCTTAGAGGGCGCAAGTTCAGGGATAGCGGTAGAGCGATCTTGTATCGCGAGCGGTTCGCGTCGATATTGATATCATGTCGGTGAGCCGTCTCCATATTGGTCGAATCTAAATGATGGCTCGCTCACAGAGCGGGTCATCATTTTTGGAGAATGGTTATGCGTGATAAGATCCTATCGGTTGTGCTCTATATGGTGGCCGTGATTTACGCTGTGGTTGCATATATTGATGATGAAAAAAGCGCATTCATCCCAATAATGATCGTTCTGATTTCGACATTTTTGGTCATTGGAGTGTTCCGCTCGAAAGGGAGAGGTCGCGACTACGGTTAATGCGTGGAAGGCATTGCTGGGTTTGGAATTTAGGGCAACTGGTGATCATCGAGGGGTGTAGTTTGGCTTAAGTATAAGTCATCTAGACTATATAAGAATTAGTTTATATTTCAAACTTTGTAGAACAATTCAAAGTGCTGGGTCGATCGGTTCGCGGCACTCTCGTTTTCACCGAGAATTTTCGGTCCCGTCTTCGGCTTCGAACAAAACCGTAGCTTTCCGCGGCAGTTTTGAATGAGCGCATCGAGTTTGGCCGTCGTCAGCCGGCATAGTCCTGACTGTCCGGGAGATTCCATCCCCGAAGGGAGCTTGTGAGCTGCGCTGTCGCGCCTGCTTACGCGTAAGGCGTTGGTCCTTCGTTCGGCGTGAATCAGCAAAGATGTCAGTAAGACAGTCCATGCTGCTTGTGCGCATCGGCGGTTCTCGCGATAGGTGGAAAACGATCGAGGCCAGTTTGCGTTTGGGAATTTGATCGTTTCGACAGCCGTTAGGGACTACCGATGAGTAACGCCGAAAATCGCTCTCCTAGCTCCGAGGGCGTCAGCATCAATGAATACCTCGAAGGCGAGGGCGCGCGAAAGTGGTATCGGAAAAAGCGCTGGTGGCTCTTGGGTTTCCTTCTGGTTCTAGCGATTCTGGGCCTTGGTCAATTCAGTGAAGATGGACAGGGACCCGATTACATTACCAGCGAATTGCAGGTGCGATCCCTTGACCTTTCGGTCAGAGCTACCGGAAATCTTCGGCCAACAAACCAAGTGGAAGTGGGCTCGGAAATCTCGGGACGGTTGGACCAGGTCCTCGTTGATGTGAATGATCGCGTTTCAAGAGGGCAGATTCTGGCCGTGATCAACACGGACATTATCGGTGATCAGATCATCCAAGGGCGCTCTGCCCTCAATTCTGCTCGTGCTGACGTACAGGCCGCTCAAGCGACGCTTGATGGCGACGAAGCTCAGTTGTCGAGACTTGTCGAAGTCCGTCGATTGTCACAAGGTCGCACTCCGAGTGCGGCCGAGGTCGATCAGGCACGGGCGGCGGTAAATAGGGGCAAAGCGCTCCTGGCCGCTTCGCGAGCGAGCGTGGCCTCTGCGGCGGCTCAATTGTCAACCGCGGAGACCCAGAGAAGCCGAGCGGTTATTCGATCACCTGTGTCGGGCGTCGTGCTCGCTCGTCAGATCGAGCCGGGTCAGACCGTCGCCGCGAACTTCAGTACACCGACGCTATTCGTTCTGGCCGAGGATCTCGCGATAATGCAGTTGCGTGTGAATGTGGACGAAGCTGATGTAGGTCAGGTCCAGATCGGACAGCAAGCAACATTCACTGTGGATGCCTATCCTGGCCGACAGTTTCCTGCTCGCGTCGAAAGGGTCGATGTTGCTTCCAACAGCGTGGCAGCAAGTGATCGATCCGCCGCGGGTCAACAGGTCGTAAGCTATGAAGCGCGACTTCAGGTAGCCAATGCTGAAGGATTGTTACGACCTGGTATGACGGCAAGTGTGACCATAGAGACCCGAAGCACCGGCGCGCGGATGGTTGTTCCTAATGGAGCGCTCCGTTTCGAGCCTGACCTGTCGGATGAAGAAGACGTCGGCCTTTTCGATGCCGAGGTTGACGCAACCGAAGATGATGGCGGCAGCATAGGCGTCGGTAGTCGGCAAACCGTCTATACCATCGACGAGGGGGGTATCTTGAAGGAGCATCGTGTCGTCACGGGGCAAACCAATGGGCGGTTCACCGTAGTCAGGGGTGCTACGCTGCGTGAAGGGATGAAAATCGTTACCGGCACACGTTCTTCCAATCAAAATGATTAGTGAGACTGATTTGGTCCAAGCTCCGCTCATTGAGATCGAGGGCCTGACGAAGACCTTCGGGGTCGGACCGGCGGCTTTCCATGCCCTTAGGGGGGTTGATCTCTCGATAGGTCGAGGTGAGTTCGTGGCGGTGATGGGGCCATCCGGGTCAGGCAAGTCCACCACCATGAACATTCTGGGTTGCCTAGACGTGCCGACTGGAGGTCGTTTTGCATTCCGTGGCCTTCAGGTGCAGACATTGAGCCGTGACCAACGGAGTCTACTGCGACGACGATACCTCGGTTTCGTTTTCCAGGGCTTCAACCTTTTGGCGCGCACGAGTGCACTCGAAAATGTCGAGTTGCCTCTGCTTTATCGGGGGGAATCGGCGAAGTCCCGCCGCGAAGCGGCGGAACGTTCGCTCGACAGGGTCGGACTTCTTCCATGGGCGACTCACACACCATCAGAACTATCAGGGGGTCAACAGCAGCGAGTGGCCATAGCGCGTGCCTTGGTGACCGACCCGGACGTTCTCCTAGCGGATGAACCCACGGGAAATCTCGATACGGAGCGCTCGATTGAGATCATGGAACTGCTTAGCGGACTCAGCAGGACCGGCATCACAGTATTGATGGTCACTCACGAGGAAGAAATGGCTTCGTTCGCAAGAACCATCGTTCACTTCCGGGACGGCCTGGTCGAGCGCATCGAGCGGAAGCGCACCGATTAGAAGCCGATTGGGGAAGATGCCAAATGCGTATGTTTAGTGCAACCTTGTTGCTTTCGCTTCGAGAGATCCGGCGCCACCTGCTGCGCAGTTTCCTGACGACGCTCGGAATCATCATCGGGGTCGCGTCGGTGGTCGTGATGGTGACGCTCGGCCGTGGCCTGACTGTGAGTGTCCAGGAGCAGGTATCCGGTCTCGGTTCCGATGTATTCATCGTCTTTCCCAGCCGCGTCGATCCCAACATTGCTCCTGCACCGTTCGATGAAGATGACGTTCGTGCTGTTGAAGCGCAGATCCCGGGGATTCAATACGTAGCAGGAACCGTAACCTCACCGACGATCGCTTTTCACAACGGCCAAGACTGGGAAACGACCGTCCAGGGCGGGAACATGGATTTCTTCGGTGCGCAAAGCATCAATGTAAGCGAAGGGCGGGGGTTCAACCCTACAGAAGAAAGTCGCGGAGACTCGGTCTGCATCATAGGCCCGACTGTCGCTGAACGTATTTTCGTCGCTGACGAAGTTCTCGGCGAACAGATGCGCGTGGGTAGCATATCGTGTCAGGTCATTGGTGTGACCGAAGAACGGTCGGGGGCATCGAGCGGTCCGGGTCAGGATGCGAACGATGTGGTTTACATGCCGCTCAAGACGGTCCAGCGACGACTCATCGGTGCTCGAAATATCCAGTATTTCGTTATCAAGTATGATCCGCTGTACTCCAGTACTTCGATAGCTGCGCAGCTGGACGACCTGTTGCGTGAACGGAGGTTGATCCAGCGGAATGAGGATCCGGACTTCGAAGTTTTGGATACGGCGCAGATCAACGAGACCGTCAGCACGATCTTCGGAACCATGACCCTGGTGGTAGCTGTCATAGCTGCGATCAGTCTGCTGGTCGGCGGGATCGGAATCATGAACATAATGCTGGTGTCGGTGACCGAAAGGACCCGCGAGATAGGCATACGACTCGCTATCGGAGCTTTGGCAAAGGAGGTCCGTCTTCAGTTCCTCACCGAAGCAGTGGTATTGTGCTGTTTTGGAGGCTTGGTCGGGATAGCCCTCGCATTCGTTCTCTCCATCTTGATTGCGGCTGCAGTGGATCTTCCATTTATCTTCGATCCCACCATCAATGTGCTGAGTTTCGTGTTCAGTGCGGTGATGGGTATGATCTTCGGTTATTACCCGGCCCACAGAGCTAGCAAATTGGATCCTATAGAAGCTCTCAGGCATGAATAAGCGCTAAAACCTGGGTTTCAGCCGAAAAATACAGAGAAAATTTTTTCGAGAAAAGGGGTTGCATTAATTTTGATTCGGCTTGATCCTCTTTCTGTCGACGCACATGCGTCGGCTGGGGGCGTCTCATGGCTTTTGCTTTAAGATGTTGCTGGTTTGCGGCGCTCTTATCGTCATGACTCAAGGGGGAATCATGATCAGCGTAGGAAATTAGAAACCCGAGGCCATATTTACTTGGTGTCCTCGAGGGATTGAGCATGTGCCCGTGGTGCTTGCGATGAATCGTCGATGCTGTGGTGACTATACGCCGAGCGGTATTTAATTTATTACGTTTTTGATGTCCTCTTGAGGTATTCCTAATGGAGATATCTATGATCAACGTAATAGAGTTGGAATTCCAAGCGGATATGACTGGTGCCTTCGATGAAACTCGCGTGAGTGGTAAAACCATCCGCAAGGCCATTGAAGCGATCTCGGAGGTCGTCGAAGCGATCTTCGACTGATGCGAGCGGCGGCGCTTCGATGAAAAGTTTGCGCCGCCGCCATCATTTCCATGATCGTTATTTGAACCGTCCGGATTGCCTTGTTCCGAAGAGGGGCTTTATGCGTATCGTTCGAGAGAGACGTGCACCGTCCTTTCCGTTTCCGACAAAAATCGAGCAGTTCGTCTCAAAACTCGACACCATGGAGACTTCCGATCTCGATCAATTTCTCTTGCTGGGCCCGCAATTCGATGAACTGCTTCGAGATCGATGCGTCTGGACGGAGCTGCTCAACAGCGCACTAGCCTACGTCGCCTCGGGTGAAACGGCGGAAGAGATACAGGCCGAGCGTCTTGTGCTGTTGTCCGCAGCGGGGCAGGTCATGCTTACTACCGGTCCTGTTGAGGTTGGTGTCCAAACCGTGGCCCTCAAAGAAAACAAGGAATTTCTGGCCAATCCCGGCTGCCATCTGATGGTCGGGTTTTTATCCGATGAGCCAATGGCAGTGCGCAGGTTCCGATTGTTTGATGAGTATCAGTTCGATGTGTTCGATCCCGATGCTCGTCTGGAGCTCGTAGACGAATTCGAACTCCCTCCTAGGGAACGACTGACGATTGATGGCAATCGTGAAGTCGTGCAATTCGATACCGAGACCGAAGAGACGTGCGCGCTCATCGCGGGATCGCAATGGACCACATCACAAATCTGGTCATTTTCGAGTGATCTGGTTCCTCTTGGGGCATCCCTCACGTCGCTGAGTAGCAGCATCCTCATCAGCATGCTCGAGGAAATATCTCGAACCAGGTTCGCCGGTGCCGCCGACCAAGTCTTCGGTCTCTTAGAACATCCCGATCACAACGTCAGATGGGCAGCCGTGAAATCTCTCGGCGCCATCGATAGCAAGCTGACGATGCGTAGCTTGGAGCGATTGGTCGCCGATCCTCATCCGCATGTACGTCGTGCCGCTGAACGGACGCTGGTGCAGGCAAGGGAAGTAGAGACATGTTGAGAACGCACTTCGATGAAAGTGATGCGATTTCTTTGCAGGATTTCCAAGATGCGGTCGAAAAGCAGGTTGATCCTGACGACCCACGAACGATGATGAAGGTCGGCAGGGAAATCGTAAAGCTCGCCAACAACCCTCACCTTCTTGCCGACGGCTTTTCCAAACAATTAGGTTTGTGGAAACGGGGACTTTTTACGTTGTATTCACCGCAAAGCGCGGTGCTTTCATCCTTCGGCCGTTTTCACGTGCGGGTAAATTTCTGGCCCAAGCTTCCTTCGGATCCCAGGAGGCGAACTATCCTGGCTCGCCTATTGTCGTACGACCGGTATCACGATCATAATTTCTCGTTTCTCACGACCAATTTCTTCGGCCCCGGATACGAGACGGAACTTTTTTCGTATGATTATGATCAAGTGGAAGGGTTTCTCGGCGAAAAAGTCGAATTGAATTACGAAGGTCGATTCAAACTCGAGCGTGGAAACGTTTTTCTTTTCCAGCAGGGAATTGATATCCATTCGCAAGTTCCGCCCGGTGAAATATCAGGATCTATTAACTTGATGGTGAAGAGTGCTCGAGGCGCGGTGCCTGAAGAGCAGTATGAATTTGATGTCGAGCGCGGACGTTTGTCAGGATACGTCGACAGCATTGTCAGAAAGCAGAGTTCGCTCATGGGTTTCTGTCGAGAATTCGGCGACTCGGAAACTGTCCGTGTCGTAGAATCGCTCGCGCTGTCGCATCCATCGAAGTCGATGCGGGCTACGGCCTGTCAAGCTCTCGCCGTCCTGGCGCCGCGTGTCGAAATCCGCAGCTCGGTACTCCAGAGGGCGAAAACGGAAGATGAATCTCGTTTAGTGCGAGAAAGTGCCGAGAGAGCTCTCGATCGATGCTAGCGATCAAAGGGCTCGGAAAATTCTTCGGAAACACCCGCAACGCGAAAAGTATTTTCAGGCAATTGGATCTGGTTCTGAACGGCGGTGACGCTGCCGCGATATTCGGAGCCAACGGAGTAGGAAAAAGTACATTTTTACGATGTGTAGCAGGCCTGCTTCTCGCGGATGAAGGCGAAATCGAGTTGAGCGATGAACGTCGGGATTGCAGCCTCAGCATCGCCTACCTTTTTGATGGTCCTAAAACCCTGCGCCCACGTCTGACCGCACATGAAAACCTTCGGTATTTCAAAAGTGTGCTAGGTCTGACCGATACGAAATACCTGGACAGAGCCCATGCGATCTTGAAGCGCTTGAACCTTCAGGAAATCGACAAGCCTCTACAGTTTCTCTCTCGTGGCAGTCAGCAAAAGGTTAACATCGCGATGGGCCTTGCAGCACGGCCATCGTTGATCGTCTGCGATGAACCTTCATCGTTCCTGGATTCCGCAGCAGCGGCCGAACTCGCTTCGCTGCTCAAAGAGGCAGCCTCAGAAAAGGCGCATGTGCTGATGGCGACTCACAACCTGTCTTTCGCCACCGGCGTCGGCGCCAAATTATTGATGCTTACATCCGATGGGTTAGGTCCTTTCGACAAGAATGGACTGAGCTCCGTGATGTATTCGATCGAATTTCACGACGTAGATAGCTGTATTCAGTTCGCGAACGAATCATCCGGTAACGTGCAGAACTATGATCCGCGGAAGGTAACCATTGGTGCGGAGGATTCAATAGCCATACTTCCTTATCTAAAAGGTGGTAAGATCAAGGAGATCAGTCTCATATGATTGATATCTTTCCTCGTCTTCTTTTATTGATACGAGAAGAGGCTAGAATGAAACTTATAGAGCGCTTCCGTTACCCCTGGGGTTTCGTGGGGTCTCTTGCTTTTCTCGTATTGGTATATGGGGCGCTTTTAGGCCTCGAATTTATGCTCGATGACGCAGCGGCTCCGTCTCAAAATTTGGATGACGGACGCGAATTGTTCGTTGGGCTCTTGTTCTGGATTGTCATTGCAGGTTCCGCAACGCGTATCGCGGAGATGTTCGGCTCGAGATACGACGACGGCATCATCGAACTGATGATGCTGTCTCGGATACCCTTTCGATATTTGATCGGCCTCAAGGTCGTTCAAACGGTGGTATTCACAATCGTTTTTCTCGCGATGACCCTGGTGCCATTTGCATTGATCCAAAAGACCGAGGTCTCTTTCCTGGCACATATCATTCCGATTGCGTTCGTCACGGAATTGGCGGCGACAGGTCTCGGTTTGGCAATCGGAGGAATGACTCTTCATTTGAAGAAGATCGGGCCCATAGCTGGCCTGGTGTATGCCGGGACCGCGTTGGCTATCGTATTCGCTTCGACCAGGCCGGCTTTCGTGCCTTGGCTCCCGATTGTTCCGATTTTCGGTCCAGTTCACGTTCTCATGGTTGACCAGCCAGAAATTGAGCTCTGGTTATGGGTATTGATGACCGTTTCCTCCCTAATCACCTTTGTGATTGGGGCAGCCATATTCAATCGATTTTTGAGACAGGCGCGGAAGAAGGGAACGATCTTTCTTTCGTGATGCGAATTGGATGCTTGCGCTTAATTTGAGGTCAGAAATCTAATCCTGTCTTCTGTGGCAGACAGGCAATGCATCGTCATCTTTCGCCTTGACATGGTGCATCGTGCAAATAGGGTGAGAAGCCCATCAAGGGAGGAGAGAATAATGTTCAAGAAGAATTATCGCCCGGTCACAGCCGCGCTGTGTATGGCTTTCGTTGTAGCCTCGACGCCGGCTCCAGTGTTTGCCCAATCGGCCGACGATCGTGTCGACACCGAGAGTCGTTGTGTAATCAACGCTCCTTGGATAAATGGGACAAGATTGCGTCTTCTCTGTTTTTTCTAATTAGGTGATGGCTTTCATCTAGATTAGTGATTTTTGGGCCGCACACCCGTATTCGATTCGATTATCGAATGGGGTGGGCGGCCCAAGCCAATGTTGCCTGGGTGATGACAGGTTCGAGGCAAAATTATAGCTAATGATCTGATGGCCTCAGCGAGGCGGTCTTGCATGCTCAGCATCGTCGGCGATTTCATCAGGGAGTTTCGCTGAGTGGGTTTGGGCATATTGATCTGGGGCCGGAGGCGTGCGCGAGCTGCCAGAGTTGATCGGCCCGAGCGCCACGAGGATGAGTCGATTGTGCGTGCTAATTACTCGACGCGGACCAGCGATGCGGTGCTGGCCCTGCGTCGAGAGATCGGCGTGGAGTAACGGCGGCGGGAAGGTCGATGCGGAATGGTTACGTCGAAAGCTCGAAGGGCGCGTGCGCGCCGAGCTTCTCAGCGAGACGCTGTTCATGAGCATGAGCATCGCCAATGCGAGTGTCGAACTCGCGGCTCGGCTGGAAGGCTGCAACGTGGGGCGACCTCAGTCATCGCTTGAGTACGCATCGTCGCCGGAGTTCGTAGCCGAACTGGAAAAAATGGCGTGCTTCGCGGCTTCCTACGGGCTCCGCTACTTAGACAATTGCCATTACAGCACTGGTGCCTTAAGGAACCGCCCGGCTCTGATCCCAGCCGGAGGAAAGCTGGGCAACGTCCTTTCGCGATTGGCGATCAGCGCATCCCAGAATGCGTCAATGGGCCAGTCGATCAGGGCGCTCTGCAAGAGCCCCAAGCCCGCCATTCTTGCGCTATCGGCCTCCGGTGCCGTCGTCATGGCCACGAAGGCCGCGTCCATATCTTGCGCCGCTGATGTCTCCAGATGGCAGTGATCGACTATGAAGGTTCCTTTTTTCCGCAGCCTCCCTCAGCTCGCACCGTCGCTCGTCAATTGTGCGTCGATGCGGGGAATAAGAAAGCGTCTTTAGCCCCGGTTTGCGAGAAGCACATCAACGGCGGCAACGACCTGCTTGCTCTCTGCTTCAGGCTTTCCATCGCGGGGCCTAGCGATCTTCAACCACGGCGGCCTCGGGATGCGGTTAACATCCTGTGAAGATGGACCGGCTATCTATGCGCGGCGGCGTCAGCGTGTCCGTTGGAGGAATTAAGAATTGAACGCATCTCCGCAGTCCTGCCGTTTAGCGATCCGCAGCGCCTCGTTCCCTTATCGCGATTGAACCGCTCACACGCTCCTGTTCGTCTCGATGTAAGGTGCTGTCGGCAGTGGCGGTGAGCGTGGCCTCGGTTTCAAAGCCAGGGAACTGAAGCGCTCGATCGAGAAGGGTATTCGTTCTCGAAATCACGGATCGATCGTGAGGCTCGCCTCTTCGGATCCGCCGTTGCCAATTACTGTACGCTTGGGATCGGCTCCGGCGATCGCCATGATTATCATGTCGCTCACGAAGCTCGGCGAAGCGAGGATTCTGAGAATTTTGGAGGAAAGCGAGTGGATTCGGATCTCCACCTAGCGCGCGCCTTAACGAATTAGCGACGGAAAGCTGCTCCTACGGGTGAGCAAATGTCGCTTATCGTGGATCCCCTTTATCTGACCCTGATGCCGACTAGCGATTTTGAACTTTTTCATTGCTGATATGATAACGACTGATTACGAAGGCGATCTACGATGACCAAGCTTAATAAACAAATTATAGTAATATCCGTGATATTCTCGCTTTACTTTCTCGTTATGATGACTCTACTGCTGATGCATCATGATAGTCCGGACGCGGTGTCGATCCTAAACACCGTCGCTGCCATATGTGGAGCGCCGGTCGGTGCGCTCATCGCAGTGCTTATATTCGTCTGGACAGGAGAGTTGAAGCTTGCTGGCACTGATGCTTCTACGAAGGCGCTTTGCGAGCATGGACCACGGGAAATTGAAGAGAAGAAACTGGACGGCGAAGGGCGGTCCGTGTCTTCCCGAAAAACGCGTTTATCTGGTTCCATTGACCAATGCAGCGGCGAGCAATACGCCCGCGAATAGCTGCATCGTCAGACCGATAGGAGCGATCAAGTAGGGCCAAGCATATTTACGACCTTTTTTCTGTCTTATTAAGAATGTCGAGCAGACCAATAAAAACCCACCGAGATGAAGCGCCAAGGCCGTGGCCGCTATGATATTCATTATCTTTTCCTTTCATTATGAATTTTCATATACTCGTCCTCCTTGAGTTTTAATGCTTTCTCATTGTGATCTCTTATTCCACGTGGCTTGAGGCCATGGGTTTCGGACGTTCTAGCAGACGTAATGTCGGGAGTATTTGCATCGCGCGTCTCTTGTGAGCATTCGGACGGAGAACCGATGGACCCTGTCTCGGTGAACGTGCTGGCAGACGTTGGGCGTCTGGCCGTCCGGAGCATCGCGCATAGCTAGGGTAGGCGCATGATGAGAACAGAAAGGAGTATATTGCGACCTCAGGTGCGCGCTGAAGACAGGCACCTGCGCTACGGGCGGGATTTTTTGCCCAAGCGTATTAGCACAACGGCGACAGCCTTCCCTCGATCCGAATGGCAAGAAATGGGCCATAAGCCGCCTGTCGGGTTTCAGTATCGAGATGTAGAAAAGCCGCCGTTCCGCAAACGACCCCATTTCAGCCTGACTAAGTTCGGATGACAATTTCAACTTTATCGGCAGCTACGTCGAACAATGCCGCAATTTGTCTCTTAAGCTGATCAAGACTCTCACCTTTGCTCACTTCAGGAAATGATGTTGGTGAGTCAAAATTCGCGGGCATAGCAGCTTTGTCAGCGTCGCGATTTCTCAATTGGGTCCAACTTACTTCGAGCGCTTTTTCTAAGTCGAGCATGACCTCCATTCGGGGTATAACACCATTCTCTTCCCAGTTATTTACCGCCGTTGGGCTGACCTTCACTCGCCGGGCCAACTCCGACTTCGTAAGTCCGGCTAGCTCACGGAAATGCTTAATATTGGCTCCAACTCGTTGCCCTCTATCCATGGCGAAATTCCCCTACTGCCTTTTGACAGCCTCTCGCTTAAACCAAAGTTGTCGTTTAAACAATAGTGGAAAATTCGCGGCAGTGAAAAATTCTTGGCGGCGGGAATCCAACCCATTGCCGTCATTCCCGGACGCTCGTCACGACCCTGAACGCGGTCAGGCTGCTATCCTCTGATTTTCATCAAAAGCTGCCTGTCACGTAACGACCCCATTGCGACCTTGGCAGAAATTCTCAATATGGCCATGGCTTGTTTGCGGGAGAGCGCTCGGTGAATGTATTCAAAACAATCCTCTTTGTTTTCATCGCGTGGTGCGTTGCCTCCGGAATTAGCTGGCTGGTTAGCGGCGGCAGGGTAGATTTGGTCGGCAATCTAGTAATCGCCGTAGCTTCAACAGGCGGAGTAATTCTCGGCGACCGATATCGCCGACGCCAGAAGGCGGCTGGTGTTCAATCCAAAAGATAGCTGTCTGTGGTCAATCCGCACAAATCGACCGGAGAGAGGGTCATCCGCTTCCCACCCATTATGAGACATTCGGAAGCTCTGTTGCGACGCTCAGGAGGAGACAGGCAGCTATCGCGCTCGACGCGACCGTAGTGGACTAGCTGCTTACGACCCTAATTATAGCCGTCAGCCCTCGCTTGCTTATCCGCCAAAAGCAGACGGAGGGCTCGGGCGCAGATGGGGCCTGGTTGTGCCGTTAGCGATCCGAACGAGGACGGAGACAGCGACTATTGCGAGGCGAGTGACGATCGTGGCAGCAGTGGACCGAATGCCCTGTTCGCGGCTTTGTTGCTCACAAGCAACTCGACTTTGAGGACGACTGCGAACGCTCGCACCAGCCCGCTCGCTGGAATGCTTAGGCCACTCGCCAGCCTCAATTCTGCAGAGCCCTTCGCTTCCTTAGTAGGCGCCTGTCGGTCGGCGATGATCAATTCCGAAAAGCGTGACAGCGTTCTGCATAGCTGATAAAATTTGTCTACCGGCGACCCTTCCGGTTCTGGAGTTGTCGGAGAAGGCGCAGTTGGGTGCGCAGAACCGGCTGCGCCTTCATTTACCAAGCCGGTGCTTGCTATCGTGGGGTGTGGTTTATGCGGACAGTCTACGATTTCCATCAGGTCCGAGAGAGCGAAATCGGCAAATTCGTCGTCGAGCGCAAAACATGCGTTAACACCGCAGAACCGGGTCAGTTACCGAACTTGCTTGAAACAATATCGACTGTGGTTTGGTCCGAGACCAAGGGTGCTGCTGAAACGGAAATGCGGAGCGCTGACGAGCGATTAGGCTCTGCCTACAAGCCATACCTTCGAGGTGAGTAAGTTGGAGGGGTTGCGAGCGATCTACGGTCCCTTGGCGGAAACCGTTCGGCGGCGGTTTATGCCGAAGCGCGTGACAGCCTATCTACCTACTGATATCGCTTAGTCTCCGGCATGCGGCCCTACCCGTTACTGTCGGCGAAGGCGCGGCTTGCATGCCTTCTCCCGTAACGCCGCGCCTTCATCAACTGCGTGATCAATAGTGACGCCTCGTGAGAATATCGTTAGATTGCTCCTACCAATGTGCCTCTTCTCCTGACCGAGGATATCGGCGAAGGCGCAGCTGTCTTCAGGCGAATTGATCGGCTGCGCCTTCATCCGGCTTTTCAGAGCAGCACTAAGATAACTTCGAAAGTCAAATATCCGAGTGACGCGGTAATTGCAGCCAGCATGATGGCGAACTCGATCTCGAGCGGTTCGGGTTTTCGCATGTCGGAGTAGCAGCCAATAGCGCTACGGAGCGTAGGTGACTGGAATGCATGGCGCTAACCGTCGTTCCGGCAACATGCCGAACCGGCAATTCACTCGCGCCCTGTTGATACAGGGCCGACACCTCCCACAGCTGAGGCGACATTTCTTCCAGAAGCTGACTGTTATGAAACGACCCCATAGCGGTCAGTTCGCTTCAGCACTTGGGAATGACGACATCCCGCCAGTGGGTCGAAAGCCGACAGGTCACTCTCGGATATTACTTTCGACAATTCGCCGTTTGAGAGGTCCTAGGTAACTAATCGTCGTTGAGCCCCGGACTTCGCTAGCGCGGTTAGATCGATAGGCGCGGCGCGCCGATCCCGTCGCTTGTCGGCTTGATCGATGAGCGCGCGGAGGTGCTCGAACACCGGACCATAGACCGGGCGGTGAAACTCGATGCCCGCCTGGCGATCGTTTACCCAGCGGATCGTCGCATCAATGGGCCCAAGATCGCCGATCTGAAGCGATGCGTGGTCACTGCTCTGCATCCAAACTGTGCCGACCGTGCAGGCACACCCATTTTCTGACAGATCGGTGATCTCGGCTTGAATGGGCTTTCCCGAACCGGTTCGAACGGTTCCCATGACATTTACTGCGAAGCGCTCTTTCTCGCGGCGTCCCACGCGGTTTTCCATCGGCATTGTCCTTCTCCTTTTTCGTGCTGCGCGCTTGAGGCCCGACGGGATAAAGTTAAGCGGCGCGCGGTATTTTCGTTTTAGCGGTGTCGAAGAAAGCATCCGCCGACATCGGCTTGGCGATGAAATAGCCTTGCGCGTAATCGCATCCAATTTCCCGCAGGAAGTCTAAGCATGCTTCCTCCTCGATGCCCTCGGCAACCACTTGCAGGCCCAGCTGGTGCGCCAGCTCGACTGTGGAGCTGACGAGCAAAGCGTCAGCACGGTCGCGATGGGCGTGTTGAACAAAGCTACGATCAATTTTCAATTCGGTCAGAGGAAGGCGTTTCAAGTAGGACAGGGTGGACTGTCCGGTGCCGTAATCGTCCATCGAAATACCCACGCCCAGATCGCGGAACCGGCGCAGCGCCGAGCACGCCAGGTCGAACTGGCCGATGGTCGCGGATTCGGTGATTTCGAAGATCAGGCATTCAGCCGGCACCGCGTCTTCGAGCAGGATACTCTCTACGCGGGCAGTGAAGTCCGCCGACGTGATCAGACGCGCAGAGATATTGATCGCCGCGCGTATATCCAGCCCGGCTTTTTGCCATGTCTGCACGTCGTCGATCACGCGACGGAGTATGAAAAGGGTCAATTCGTCGATGCGGTTGGTCTGTTCCGCCAAGGGAATGAAAATGTCGGGCCGCAGATCGCCGCGAACGGGATGGTGCCAGCGGATCAGCGCTTCGGCACTGGTGATGCGCTCGGCTCGCAGGTCGAACTTCGGCTGATAGAGCACGTTCAGCTCGTCGCCTTCCATCGCCTCTTCCAACTCGCCCATCAACGAAAGCTGCTGGTCGAGCGCGCTCTTCTGGGCCTGTTCGTGATAACCGAAGCATTCTCCCTGACGCGCGGCCTGACTCGCGGCATGGAGCGCCTCGTCGGGTGCGTTCGCGTCGGCGATACCGAATGCGAGCTTGATATCGACCCGGCTCCCACGGACTTCGACAGGACTGCGCAGGATGGCTGCCATGCCGAGCAGCTGGCTCTCGAGTTCGAGCGGGTCCAGCGAGGACACCCAGGCGAGGGCGCGATCGTCGATGCGGTAGATCGGCCCCTCGCACCCCGTCACACGCAGCCGGTCCTGCAGGCGGGCGAGGAAGTCGCTGATCGCATCCTGGCCGATTACCAGCTTCACCGCGTCGAATTCGTCGATCATCGCCGCGACGATCCGGGTTTTATCGTGCGTCGCACCAGCGCGTTCAAGAGCGCGGCGATTGGGCATTCCGCTTTCCGCATCGACGAGCCGCGCCTCCTCGAAGTCCTCACGAACCAGAATTGCCCAGCGCAGCAACGCGGCGGCGACCAGCATGACGAGCGCCGGTGCAATAGCGATTCTCATAGCAAATTCGGAAGCTCCGAAATGGAGCAGGGCCAACACCAGCGCGGCGCCCGAAACGAATTTGACGAGGATGCGGTTCCGGCTCGGGGCGGCAAGGATCGCATAGGCTAACAGAGCAGCCAGAAGTAGCGGCAGGGGCCATCCGATCCTGACCGGCACTCCGTCCAGAAGCGTTTCCGCAGCGAGCGCTTGGATGATCACACCGGGAAGCACACCGTGGACAGGCGTCGCATAGCGGTCGCCCATTTCAATCGCAGTCGCACCGATCACGACATCCTTCCCGGCGAAAGTCATAGGATCGAACTTGCCCATCTCCACGGCGATGAAGCTGTGACGGGGCAGGGTCTCGGGTTGGATGGCGAAGTCGATCGGAAACTCGTCGCCCGCAGCGCCTGGCTGATGGGCGAGTTGCGCAGACAGCGATGGGCGCGGGGCATCGGCGTTGTAGGTTCCGATGGGCATGTCGCGCACGATCCCGTCGTTTGCGGGACTGACCGAAACGGACCCGAGCAGGGCGTGTTCCCGCAATTGGGAGATGGGCAGCGAATCGAGCTGCCTTTTCTCGGCGAAACTCCCTCGCTGGCCGAAAACCGGGAGAATGACGGTCGCATTTGCGTCCGCGAGAGCGGCGGCGAACCGATCGTCCTGCTCGCGGTCCGAAGCGGTGGAGAAATCGACGTCGAAGGCGATAGTGCGCGCGCCCGCCTCGTCCAGCCGGTCCACGATCCGCGCATAATGCTCGCGATCCCATGGCCACCGCTGGATGGCGGCAACGCTGGCCGCATCCATCTCGACCACGTGGACCTGACCGCTGGCGGCGTGCGAGCGCATCGCGAAGCCTGCGTTCTGGAGCAGGTTTTCCAGCGGCCGCAGCATGCCCGCGGACGCGGACAGGCCGATTACGACCACAAGGGCGAGCACGGTCGTGGCCCGGACCACCCGCCGCCCGATGACGCTGCGCCATAGCGACAGAGGCTGGATCGATCGGCGCGCGCGTTCAGGCTTCGATGAGGAGGGCATCAGTCATCGTCGTCGTCGTCGTCATCGTCATCGCGATCATCATCATCATCATCATCGTCACGATCATAGCGATCCTTTCCGGGCCCCTTGCCTCGGCCGGGATTGCTGTCGTCATCGCCGTCGTCATCGTTGCCGTGACCGTTATTGCCGTCATCATCGCCGTCTTCGTCACGATCGTCGTCGTCGCCTGTGTCTGGTTCAGGCTCCGGCTCAGGTTCGGGCTCCGGTTCGGGCTCTGGCTCTGGCTCAGGTTCAGGCTCCGGGTCTGTCTCTGTCTCAGGCTCAGGCTCAGGCTCCGGTTCTGGCTCTGGCTCTGGCTCTGGCTCTGGCTCTGGCTCTGGCTCTGGCTCTGGCTCAGGCTCAGGCTCAGGTTCAGGCTCAGGTTCAGGCTCTGGCTCGGGCTCAGGCTTCGGCCCCGGCCGCGGCTCAGGCTCAGGCTGGGGCTCGGGGTCCGGCTCAGGCTCAGGCTCAGGCTCAGGCTCGGGCTCGGGGTCCGGCTCGGGATCCGGCTCAGGTTCCGGTTTTGGCTGGGGAGCCGGTTGTTCCTCTTCGTCCTGCTCCGGTTCTGTTGGCGTCTCAAACGGTGGCGCCGCGATCTCGTTCGGCGCTGGTGCGCCCCCGCGTCCGGCAAGTGCGGCCGCGTCCGCTACCAAGCCCGCGGCGAAATCCACCGTCTCGCCATCGATCAGGCCACCCGACAGTTCGGACAAGTCCGCGGATTGGCTCCCGAAGGAAGCGGTGATCATCTGCCCTAGTGCAGCAACGGCGAGGCCGTTCGATCCGGTTGAAACCGCCGCCCCGGGATTGACGGGCGCCGCGCCTGGAACAAGAGCTGGGGACGACGGACGGGCGGGCGAATCGATCACCCGCCGCTCCGATCCCTCGACCACGAGGCGGAAGCGATCGCCCGCAGCGACCATGGCGACCGCGCCCGGCCGAACGAGGTCGCGCGCCCCGCCATCGTCGGTCGAGACTTCCACCGCTCCTTCGAGCACCTGCATCGAAGCGCCGTCTCTCGCGACAGTCACTGTGAACATGGTCCCCTTGACCACGGCGGCAAGATACTCGGTCTTTACGCCAAAGTGCGGATTGGGCTGCTTGCCGATGTCGAACAGCGCGCTGCCCCAATCCTGGACGATCTGAATGATCGAGCGCTCCTCGCCACCGGCCGGGATCCGTATCTGTGAATTGCGGCGTACGGTCACGAACTCGCGTCCGCGCACCAGCACCGCGTTCCCGTCCGCTCCGGTCGTCACGACCGCTCCGGCCGGAACCTGCACGCCGCGCCGGGCCGTGACGCTGGCTGCACCGCTGCGGACGACCACCTGGCCCTGCGCTTCGCTGACGACCCATGGGCCGCTCTGCGCCAGAGCGCTGGTGCTGCAAAACAAGGCCGCAAGAGTGGACAGCTTTAGAATTGATCGGCGCACGAGGGTCTCCTTCGAGCCTGCCCTACGCGCAAAGTGCGCACCAAGCGGTTCAGGAGCGTGGTAAAAATTGTCTGAAATTGACGCAAAATAAACAGGTTAGGGGCAAACGGGATCGATCTGGAAGGATGTCGGTCCGTGCGTTTGAAAATTGCCATAGGAATATCGGTGTTTGCGCTGGCTTGGTCCTACCCTGCCGCGGCACAGGACGCGCTCGATCGCACCGACCCTACCCAGGCCGATGTGCGCGAGGACGCGCAGCCTATCGGACACGACGAGACCCGTATCGAAACAGTTCAAATCAAAGTCGACCGGACCGTCTTCGACGACACAAGATACGATGTCGGCGCGATAGTGGTGGAGGGGCTTGTCGCGCTCTCCCCGCAGGATTTCTCCGACATCGTGCAAGACTACTCCGCCCGCACTGTTAGCGCAGGCGAGTTGTCCGCACTCAGCGACCGGATCGCAGCGCGCGCGCGCGAACGCGGGTTCATCTTCGCCAGCGCCGTCATCGCGCCACAATCGCTATCGTCCGGCGTTCTGCGCGTAAGCGTCGACGAGGGTGTGATCGATGAAGTCCGGATCGAAGGCGATGCGGATCCGGCGATCCTCTCGCAACTCGAGCCGCTGCGCGACGGTCGCCCGGTTACGCTCGCGCGGCTGGAGCGCCACGTCCTGCTGGCGGATGACATTTCCGGTGTGAGGCTGCGATCGCCGCGCTACGAACGGGTCGGGGATCGCGGCATTCTGATCGTGGAGGCTCTGCGTGACCGTTTTGCAGGCCGGGCCGAACTCGCCAACGACGGATCGCAGCCGATCGGCCCCCTACGCGCACGGATCGATTTCGACGCGAACGGGCTGATATCTCCTTTCGACGAGATCGACTTCACCTATTCGACTGTTCCCACCGCACCGGGCGAGCTGCAATATCTGGCGGGCCGCTACAGCGTGGTGGTGTCCCCGCAAGGCACGCAACTGTCATTCGGAGCATCCTATTCCGCGACGCATCCGGGCGCGTATCTGGCGGACCGCGAGATCTTCGGGAAATCCGCGCGCGTGTCGACGCGTCTGCGCCATCCGCTGCGCCGCTCGCGCGGCTTCTCGATCTGGGTGGATGGGGAACTGGAATTCCGCGACTTGCGCCAGGACCGCTTCGGCGCGCTTGCGCGCCACGATCGTATCCCGGTGGCTCGCCTTGGTTTCTATTCGCGGGCGCTCATGTTCGACGGGGCGGTCCGCGGCGGTCTGACCCTGTCGCAGGGGCTCGATATCCTGGACGCGACGCAGCAGGGCGATCCTCTCGCCTCGCGCGAAGACGCTTCGCCTGATTTCACCGTGCTTTCGGGCTGGTTCGCATGGGAGCGCGCGCTGGCGTCCTCGCTCGAACTTGAGCTCGCGGGGCGCGGACAGCTGTCGAGCACGCCGTTGCTGATTACCGAGGACATCGGCTTGGGCGGGAATTCCTTCTTGCGCGGCTACGATTTCAGCGAGCGGTCGGGCGACAACGGGATCATGGGATCGGCCGAGCTGCGCTACGACTGGAGAAACCCGCTCGGTATGCTGCGACGCGCCGAACTCTACGCCTTTGCCGACGGCGGGGTGGTCGGCAATCTGGAAGACGGACGCGGCAGCGGTTCTCTCGCATCGAGCGGCGGGGGCATCCGCACCGATATCACCCGCAACCTCGACTTCGATCTCGAATTGGCGTTCCCCCTCACCGGCCCACGCTATGACACCGACGACAAATCCCCGCGCTTCAACATCGCCGTCACGCAGTCGTTCTGACGCGAGGATCTTAAGGTTGGAATTGCGCCGCTTCATTGCGCGGCTAGAGACGCGCAGGAGCCAGGCGAGCGCGAGGGCATCCCTAATTCAAAGGGGAACCTACTTCCGCTTTCGGGTAGCGGCCAGAGTATCGCGAATGGCCGAAATTGGGGCGCGAAGCCGCCGTTGCATGGATTGCAATTGGCGGCGAGAAACTGATGAACGCGAACAGGCCTCCGGAAAAAGTCTCAACAGTCTGGACGAGGGTCACTTTCCAACCTTTAAGCCGCAAACACAAGTGAGCCGGTCCGAGTTGACGGTTCATCTCGGCATGCGCGCGACGGTCTGCGGATTGGCTCAAGAAGCCAGCATTTCGGCCCCTCGTGGAGGATCAAACGGAGCAAACGGGGTAACCGCTTCTTCGGAATACACCGGCACTTTTTGACCATTGCGCGAATATACTCTATAGTATATATCACCATGCGCTGGAGATGAGTCATGCAAGAAAGCCTTCTGGAATTCGCAGCTGTGATCGATCGTTTCGTGGGATTGGCGCATCGTCTCGATCTCACCCCCGAAGAACTGACCTCGCTTACGGGTCTTCGCGAGATGCCGACTACGCCGGAAACGCTCGCTCAGGACGCTGAGACACGCATCCGCCTGTTGTGCGATCTCGAGTTCGCATTGGAACAGGTTCTCCCTGACGGCGGGTTGTCATCCTGGTTGCGATGCACGCCGTTTGGGCAATCGCCACTGGAGTTCCTGGCGTTGGGGTCGGTGAACATGCGGGCCATGCTCTGCGCCGCGCGCTCGATAGCCGATACCAAGGGTCCGTCGGTGATATGAAGGCGGTCGGAAAGGAGAACCTCGGTAGACAGAAGGCCGCCCTGCGGCGAGAGACATCCGCGATGAACGCGCTGCGTATGTTGGGGCTTCACGGGGCGACCATCGATCGACTTCATCTCGGCCTGAAACAGCCATACACGCCACGCGGAAGCGATAGGGAAGTTCGCACCGCGCTTTCCTATCCATTACTCTCGGAGCGAGGAGAGGCGTTGGGACGGTACGCTTATCTGAATCTTCCGAATGTGACGCTTAATCCTCAGCATCCTCGTGCATGGGGACCGGGGGCCTGTTCGGAATATAGGCTTGGCTCAGGAACCGGAACTGTTGTGATCTCAGCGGACATATTGGACCTCTGGCTGGCTTGGCAGACATATTCTCCAGCAGCCGATGACGTTACCTTCATTTCACGCACCGCGTGGGAAGACTGGCCCGCGGAATGGAGAACACCGAACCATTGGCATGGTCATGAAAGGATCGTGGTGCTCCCGGGAGCGGGCTGTTCGGATTTCCTCACAGAAATCGCTCCTCTGATGGATCGTGAGGTCCTCACAGCTGCTTGCCCGCCTCCTTCCTCGACTTTCGGCGACATCGTGAGGGCTGGCAGGGCACCTGATTGGTCGAACTTCATTGAGACCGCTCTACCCGTGGTAATGAAAGCTAGTTCCGGGGAGGGCGAAAATCGCACCGTCGAACTTGGAATGTTCGAAGCGCAGCCGATCGACGTTAGCGGCGGTTATTGCGATGGGCATCTCTACTATCCAGTTTCGGTCGAACTTCGCGCGGTCGACAGTACGGGAGGTTCGGTGCTTCATCGCTACCGGACCATGGTGGTCCGCTCGGATGGCGCGCTGCTCGCGGCGGATCTGCTGCCGGCCCCGCGAGGAACGGACCGAACGATGAGGGTTCTTGCGCTTTCGGACGGAACCCGCATCCGGGGCCTGCCCGCCGCCAGTTCAGCCGGAACCTGGTCATTCGGCGGTATAGAAGCCTTTGTCGCTTGGAGACGCAGGACCGGGCCGCGCCCTTTCCGCGACCTGCCGGTCCTTCTCGCTGAGGCGGAGACCTACATACGTAGCAGAGTATGGTTGGAGGATGTCTCGGCCTACACAGGTGTCGCCGCCTTCGTTGCGATGACATTCGTACATCAGGTGTTCGACGCTTTGCCGATCATGCTCGCTTTGGGCCCGGCGGCGACTGGGAAATCGGAGGCTGGCGAAGCGGTTTCGCGTCTTTCGTTCAACGGCGTCCTCGCCGGCCAGCTGCGAGCGGCATCGATGGTGCGCCTGCTGGACGAGACACACGGACTGCTCGTTCTCGACGACATGGATGGGCTGGGAGCCGTATCGCTGGACGGGGACGGCGAGATCGCGATGGCGCTCAAACAGGGTTACAAGCGATCGACATCGCGAAAACCGGTAGCCGACCGAGGAGGTCGGATCACTATGGTAGACTTCTTCGGTCCCAAGATGGTCACGAGGACGCGCAGCCCCGCACCGGTTCTCGGTTCGCGGATGCTGTGCCTGCCGAGTAGCGCCATACCATCCGGCGGATCCCTGTCGGCGACACCCCGGAACGACCACGAGCTGGATCAGCTCCGTGACGAATTCCATGCATGGGCAATGTCCGTCGCGCGAGAGATGAGGTCGCGGTACGAAAGCTACCGCACGGGGATCGAGCGGAGGGAGGACGAGATAGCTGTTCCTCTACGTACGATCGCGAGCTTCGCTGATGCCGAATTTGCTCGAAGCCTCGAAGCCTACCTCTCTGGACCCGCACGTGCGCATCTCAAGCATTCAGCGGAATGATCCGCCGTGCTGCCTGTCTGGCCGCACGAACTGCCTTTTCACCAACGTTTTCACACTCGGTGCAACCGCGCTCGAAACGCCCCCGCAGAGGTGGTCAGGAAATGCCGGATACGACAAGCTTCGAATTTTTGGTTCAGTCTTTCAGTCGCTTAGAACGTAGGATTTGGTGCGAGGTAGCTATACAAAGGAACAGTGGTCATGAGAAGCGCGACCATGGACCGACCGATGATAACCCACTGAGTCTGTGCGGGATTTTTCCTGAGACCTCAATTGCGCACGAAAATCGTCGCGCTTTCTGCTGAAAACCCTGCATCATGGCAAAAGATCTACTCGCCCGTCGGTGAAAGCTCGCACCGAGGCTTCGCCTGCAAAACAGGTTTACGGCGACTTTCGAACCACGGTGAAATGCGAGCGACTCTTAATGTCGTAATGCAGGCTCGACCGCATTCAGCTCGCTTCCGAATCACCGCTTCCCGATTCGCTCCGATTGCGTTCGAAACGGGGAATTTCGAGTGTATCGATACCCATTACGGCTGCCGCCTGCAGAAAAAATTCGGCTCGGAACGCTCCCCGATTGATGAGATGTCTCACCTGGGTCTCGTTCGTTTCCAGGCCGAATTTTGAGGATAGTTCGTCCGCCAGTGTTGCGTAGTTGTATCCCTTTAGAAGCATCAGCGCTTTCAGATAGGCCCGTATGAACCGCTTCCATCCGGCCCGGTCGGTCGGGATCTCGTAGGTTATTGGCATTTTTCCTCTCCTTTTCAGCATTCAACCTCCTAATCGCCATCCTGAAAGCAATTTGATCGAATCAGGCGGCGACATCCTGAAAACTCAACCTTCCCATTAGATCTATTTTCAGGATGGGGCACGGTATTAAAATTAAGACCTGACTTTCTCATCCTAATAATCTTCGCTATTACATCGATGCCGCATCTCGTTACTTTTCCTTCAAAATTTTCTCTATTGACCTTCCGATAATCTTCTTTCCTTTTAAGGGCATGGACCGATTGCGATCCCTGCAGATCGGTTTCGATCAATCAAAGGAGAAAGAAGATGACTGACAGCGCCATGACCGGAGAGAGCAGCCCTGAGTTGGCTATCGGCCTGACCGAGCGTCCTGCCCGGATCGCTGCCAACGACGACAGTCGTGATGGGCGCATGCCGCCCCCGACCATTGAGGTCCCGCACCCCGCGAACGATGACCTGCCACCGTTGCCTGTGAAGGATATGCGCGTGGCGCTCCCGCTTCCGGAGAAGACCGATGAGGATGTTTATGCAGCCACCTGCGAGCATCTCTCGCATCATATCGAAGAGGGCGAATGGAAGGTTCGTAGCATCGCGAAAGCGATCGAAGCTCAGCGCAAGACCGGACTGCCGCTGGCCTCCCACGGCGGAGTGGTCTCGTGGGAACCCCTGGTGAAGGCAGCCGGACTACATGCTAGAGATGCAGCAGGCGGCACGGATGTCCGAAAGGTCATCGATACCTGCGGGCAGGCTCTGGTTTCTTTTCCGCTTCACACTCAGCCGGGTTGCTTCTTCGCCGATTGCGTCGCCAGCCTCTATGCGCTCGCGGCTTGGGATCTGATCGCCGGGAGGCACGGGCAGGGCGTCTCGCATAAATGGCTGAACAAGCTGACCGGAGTCCGTCTCAGCGCGGCGAAACAGAACAGAACCTTCAAGGCTGTGCATCGCCATCTCGTGGCCAGCGGTCGGATAACGCTGTCCGAAGCCCCGTTCCGCTCGGATCTGCATGGGGGAACTGGGACGGACGAGCAGGTGGCTGCGGTCCAGCGCACGCTTGCTGGCTTCGACGTACCGGGCGGAGGGCTTCCAGCCAGTTCGCACCGGCATGGGACCGTCGACATGGATCGGATCGCAGAGCTCTCTGGCGTCCCGCTGGAAATCATGCAGGTGCCTAAGATCAGCCGCGAGGTAAATCGTATCCGGGCCGAGAGAGGCGTGCGCATGCCTGGCTTCGAGTTCGGTCATGGCCATCTCGCCCATCTCTTGGCCGAGGGACTGATCAAGGAACGTCGGCTCGCTCTCTCCAAGGAGCTGAAGGCTCCGGAGCAGAAGGTTTCGGCGTTCCGCACGTCCTTCATGCATCTCATCGACTCCTCCGGCTGCACGACAGAAGACCTCGCCTCCGATGTCTTCGGGGACGACCGTTTCGAAGCTGCGCTCGCCCGTGCGGCTTCGACCTTCGGCAATGCCGGAACGCGCCGCAATTTCGAGAACCACTGCAGGCGCTGGAAGTCGCTTCACGACGGTTTCAGGGAGATCTCGTCTCCCGCTGGCTCGTTCGCCGAGAAGCTGGTCCAACTCATGGGACAGCGTAGCCTGTCGCGGCAGCAGGTCGCCGATGTCTGCGATTGCTCCGTGGGCACCGTCCGGAACTGGGTTCGTGGCGGGAATGTGTCGGTCGGTATGATGCCCTGCATCGCGAAACTGGAGGATCATTGCGACCTGCGAGCCGGCGAACTTTGCGGTCTAATAAGGCAGGGTTGGAGCGGAGATGGAGAGAAGGACGTCAATCCTTATTGGTCTGAGGTCCCGCACCGTTTCGCCCGCCTCCTGCCGCCGGAAGTTCGCCTTCTCCCGCGCAGCGAGATCGAAGCCGCCGTCGCCAGGATCGAATCGCTGGTCCGAAATGGATCTGACTACGCGGTACTGGGAAACGCGGCCCGTTCCGACGAGTACCGCCTGCACGAAACCATACTGCCGGACTTGGTCCTCGAGCAGATCGATACCCATGTGTCGTACAAGACCGCGAACGTCGTCGCACCCATGCTACGCGCCAAGAAGGGGCGGTGGCGGGAAACCTCGACGATAGAGGAGAAGACACGGGAATTGCAGGGGTTCTTCCGGTTTCTGGTCGCTTCGTGCAGCAATGATGCCAAGACCGGTCTGGGAATCGATCCGGAAGCCGCGACATTCGCATGGCTGGCGGTACCGGATCTCTTCCTGCGCTACTTCAGTTGGCAGTCCGCCCATCTCTCGGATGTACAGCTCGCTAACGGCGCTCGTGGCGAGGTGTTCACCACGCGGATGCGCCATTTCGCCTGGACCATTAAGTCGCTGACCCATCCCAAGACCGGCTACCTCACACAGTTGCCCGAAATGGCCGAGACCCTCAACCCGATCGAAAGGACGGAAACGTCCGAGAAGTTCGAAACCCTTATGTGCTTCGCAAGCAATGATAGGGAATACATTCTCGGTCCTGCGGACATCGAACTGGCTAGCAGCGACTGGAAGAAATTCGTTGCGGTCGCATACGAGGCAGCAAGCCAGGTGCTCGAGTACATCGATGACGATGTAGCGGTCGTGAGGGACACCATGGCCAACGCGAAAGGCCTTCTCCATGGCGACGAACCGCTCGGTGACTATCTGGCCGCACTGGCTGCGGCCGAGGAGCGCATCAGGGCTGAACGCAGCGGCACCTTTCTCGCCACCGAGATGCGTAACCTACTCATGTGCGAGTTTTCGTTGTGGACCGGCTTCAGGCCCAAGAACATTGTCGACCTGATCTACACGGGAGGGGATGACGGACAGGTATGGAAGGAGGACGGCGTCTGGAAGCTGCGCGTTCCTTATCGCAACTTCAAGAACTGGAAGTCTTGCGTGCTCTTCGGCCCCGAGAACCACAAGCAGGACTACCGCGCGGTCATCGATGACGATCCCCGCCTGTCGAAGCTGCTCGACGAATGGTTCTTCGAACATCGTCCCCGGTTCGCCGACAGTCGATGCGATAGGGCTTTCCTGACCAGAGACGGCGGGCCGATGAATTCTCATTCCTGGTACGAGGCGTGCAGGAAGTTCGGCGCCAAGTACATCGCATGGAACCCGATCACCCATCAGGGCATCCGCGGGGTCGTCTCGATCAACCCTTACCTGCACCGCGTGATCAAGGCGACCGACATCCTCGTGAACTCCGATGCCGGTGACCGCGTGCTCGAAGCCGCGCACGGTCTCCAGACGTCGCCGGACATGATCCAGAGCCACTATGCGATCTTCATCCCGGAACGCGGGATCGTTGGCTCGCGCAGGACCCACGTCCGGGCTCGCGCCTACGCCCTCGGACTGGCCACTTAAGATCGACGACCCTGCCGTGACGCCTCGGGTCGCCGCGGCAGGGCCCGTCCATCGAACCCGGAACGAATGCGAAGCGCCGCGGCAGCCAAGCGGATGCGCAGCACCATCGCCCACAGGAGAATGAAGAATGTCCAGGAAGTCCAACGCAAGGAGTAACGCAGAAAATGCCGTCGCTGAGGCAAAGCTGCCCGACGGCCTGATGAACGCCGCACCGGTTGCCTATCCGGTCGCGGACACCACGATCACCGCGCTGCAGCTGTATCACAATCCAGAGCGTCGGCCGTCGGGGGACGGTCCCTGGAACGACGAAGCGGACAAGGTGGCCTGGGTCGACGAGGATACCGGCCTCGGTTGTATCATGCTTCGCCAAGAGGACGGGACGGTTTCGGGTTACGTTGGGGTCGGTCCCGAGCATCCGCTCTTCGGCTTCGAAGCGGACGCCGTGCCTGTCGATATTTCCCGCGTGGTCCATGGAGGTATCACGTACGGAAAGGCCTGCGAGGTCAATCGGTTCGCCAGAGAGGCTTGGGGCAAACCGCGCAAGGAACGCTATACCGTATGCCATACGACGTGGGTCAGGACGGTCCGGGATTATCGGACGGTGCAGACCACGAAGGACGAGTTCCACGAGCATCTGTGGTGGCTGGGCTTCGACACCTCCCATCCCGGCGATCTCGTTCCGAATGCCCGGTACGGTGAGGGTCGCAAGAACGACGTCTACAGGGACCAGTCCTATGTCTACTCCAACTGCATCGAACTGGCGCGTAAGTTGAAGGTCCTCGTCCCCCACGACCCGGATGACGGCGGAGAAAGCCGGGAGCAGCGCTGTCTCCCGTCCTCTTCCACGAAGGGAGGCGAATGATGGTCGGCTCCTTCCACTCCTTCGATACCGACCGCGAACTATACGGCGAGGGTCGGTTTGCTGGTCTTCCATGGGGTTACTGGCTCGTCTCGACTTCGGACGTTCCCGGACTGCCACCGCTCGTCGACGAGGACGGTCGGGAATGGGATTCGGTCCGCGACGCGTTCTGGCTGGGCCGCCTCGGAATGCCTGCCCTCCACACGCATGCTGCAAACGCGGTGATGGAATTCATGGCGAGCTATCTCGCCATCGTGGACGGTCGCTTCGTCGCGCCGGAGGAGTGCTACCGCGACATCTTCCACGGAGATGGTCACCTCGACCGCTTCTTCCATACCTACATGCTGGCTGCTGGCCTTGTCAGCAAGGACGACGGAAGGCCTACGGCCGAGGGACGGGCAGTGCTGCTGATGCTCATCGCGACGCGGACGGCCGAGGATGCCGAGGAAGGTGTGGGACTGGATTGGATCGTCGCCAACAGGACGGTCGCGGATCATTCCGAACGCAGGGAGGCCGCCGACGAGGTCAGAAGGCGCGAGCGCGTCGCTGAGCGCATGTTGCACCGCTTTTCGACCGATATGATCGGTCGTGACCCCGCAGTGAAGCTGATCGGCCTGCGGATCACGCAGGAGATCCCTGTGCGCAGCACCCTGTGGTCGATGTCCTGGCCGGATGGGGACCGTTACGCGCGAGACCGCTTCTACCTCTGGCTCCTCGAGCGAATCGATCGCTGGGACGAATGGAGCGACCTGATTACCCGGCACGGCGCGCGTGCCCTGACGGAGCACTTCATGAAGCTCGCCTTCTGCGATCGGGCGTCGAGCGTGCAGTCCTCCTCGACGGACTAGTCCTGTAGCGGATTGGGGAAGGCGCACCGCCCGGGACCTTGACCAGTTCGGGCGGACGTCACCGTCGTGGCGACACGTCGTTAGGCTCGATGCTTGGGTTTGCCTTACGATCCAGTCGTCCCATGTATTTAATCCTTTCGGACATCAGATGGCCAGCCCGATCGGAATGACGGCGTGTGAACGATACGATCCCCGCTGGAAACCGACCGAGGTCCGACCGCCGATCGCTCCGACGAGCCGCTGGATGATCTGTAGATCGTCTGACATCGCCGTCGTGTCCGGAGGGCCGGCGAGTGGGCAGGTCACGCTCAGCCGGAGCCGCCTTCTACAGTGCGCGATCTGTATCTCGAAGCAGTAGTCACGTTCTCGCGGCTGGCTGAAGATGGACACGAGAAGCTGATAGGCGGCGAGCAACGTTATCCGCAGATCGTCGCCGCCGAGTACGAGGGGCGATGATCCGAAGATGACGTCGAACTTCGTTTTCTCCGCGCGTGCATCACAGACCAGTTGCGCCAGAGACACGACAGCCGTTCCCACTTCACGAACTTGATTTGCTGCTAGGAACTGCTGAAGTCTGATTTGATCCTCCAACCTGCCGATGGCTCCATCAAGAAGACACTCGCCGCCGCTGACCCCGGCCCGAACGATCTGGAGGGTTGCCATCGCGGCTGCGAATTCGCGCAAATGGCGCGCACTGGCCTCTTCCAGGAGAACGCTCCCCAGGTCCGGACTTCGCATGATCCTTCTGTCTGAACTCACTGGACGCCTCCGATCCTCTTGACCATCTATATACTCTAAAGTATATCGTCAAGAAGCATTTGATGGCATGGAGGCTTGGATATGTACGAAATTCGCGGCTTGACCGGTGACACGTCGGGAACGGTCGGTACGATATGGTTTGTTCGCAAGCCGGAGATCGACGATTTCGAACTTCCGGGTCAATCCGGATACGGTCACGCTGAGCGCAGTGGCGATCCGCGCGATGTTCCCGACATTAACGATGGTGGTGTTCTGCTCGCCGCGTTGCACGTAGCCACGCGACATGCCCGCTTTGCGTGCGAACTCCGCAATCGAAGGGTCCTTTTTCTGACGGGCCCGTCTGACATTGCTTCCGATGCTGAAGGCAAGGCGCTGGTTTCCCGATCCGTCGCAGTTCTCATGCGCGACCCGTCCGGTCCAGCTGGTCGCCATGGGACTGTCGAAGCTCTCAATCGGAGCTGTCCCCAATCGCTTTTTGATGATGTGGTCTGGGCGGCTTGTTCGTGACCGGCCCTTCTATGACAAGTCCGATGACTAAGTCGGAGTTCCTGAACTGGCGTGATTGTGCGAAGTCCGCATGGCTAGCCAGGCATCGACCTGAGACTCTTCGTTCAAGACCCCCGTCGGCTTTCGACCGGATGCTCATGGCCGATGGCTACGCAGTGGAGCGAGAGTTCCGATCGTTCGTGGAGACTTGGCCTTGCGCTGCCGGCTGCGAGTTTCAGGTCGAGTTCGAGGCTGATGGATGCCTTGCGCGTGTCGATCTCGTACGCCGCAGGCTGGACGGTGGTGTCGATCTCTACGAGATCAAGTCATCGACTTCCATCAAGGCCGGGACGAAGAATCACCTGGTGGATCTCGCCTTTCAGTGCGAAGTCGTCCGAAGGTCTGGTGCCGAAGTCGTCAACGCCTATCTCGTGCATGTGAATGGCGATTATGTGCGCAGAGGTGCGGTGGATCCCGAGGAGCTTTTCGTCATCGTGGACGCTTCGGGACTTGTGATGGAGGCGAGGGCCGATCTGGCGATCGAAATCGACCGGGCCCTGCATCATCTCGAACTCTCTAAAATCGATGAAACCGGATGCGGATGTCGCTATCACGGCAGCATCGCTCGTCGCTGTCCCGCCTTCGCTCATCTCAATCCCGACGTGCCCGAATTTTCAGCCCACCTTCTGCCCCGCATCTCGCGTTCTCGGCTCGAGAAGCTGGACCGCGCTGGCGAACTGGCGATCGAGGCGGTGAGCGAGGACGATGTGACCGCGAGCCAGCTGCCGGTGCTCCGCTCGTTCAAGATCGGCGCTCCTGTCATCGATGAAGGAGCGCTTGATCGCTTTCTCGACGGTATCGCATTTCCTCTCATCGCCTACGACTATGAATCCTTCGCTTCCGCCGTTCCGATCGCGAGCGGTTTCTCGCCCCATTCACAGATACCCGTCCAATTCTCGATGCATGTGCTGGAGAGGAGCGGGCGTATTTTTCATCACGAGCATGTCAGCGAGGCGGCCGGGACGCACGAAGTTCTCGTCCGAGCGTTGGAAGCGGTAATGCCCAAGAGCGGTTCGATACTGGTGTGGAACGCGAGCTATGAGAAGGGTTGCAATCGGCGCCTGTCCGGGCTCCTTCCGCATCTTCGAGCCTTCCTCGCGGACGCCGACGCCCGGATGATTGACCTGATGGTTCCCTTCCGGACCTCCTATGTCGACCGAAGGTTCATGGGATCGACCTCGATCAAGAAGATCCTCCCGGTGCTGTGCCCTCATATGCGCTACGACGAGGCTCGGGTCCATGACGGCGCCGGGGCGATGGAGGCGTGGCGCGAGATGACCACTACACGCGATTTTGAACGCCGCCATGAGCTCCGCTGTCAGCTTCTTGAGTACTGCCGCATCGACAGTCTCGCCATGATCGAGATATGGCGCGCTCTCATGAGGATCAGACGACGTCTGGCATGAATTCTCATCCGCGGTGTTCATCGACGACACGTCCCGTGATACGTCTGCTAGCGTCCTCACGATGTTACCGAGTCTTGTCGGGTCCTTCGTTTCATAACGCCGGCAGATTGTACAATCGACCTTCGTAGTCGAAATGTGAACTATCAGTGATACGGAACGCCGAAGGCTCCGCGCGAGCGGGGGGGACAACCCCATGCCATGGTGCTTGTCAGGTCATCGGCGTCTGCAGATGCCCGGAAGGCTCCGTCACAGAGTCATTCGAAGCGTCGCTCGAGCTTCGCCACGATCCCTTTTCCGTCTTATCCGAGCATCGCATTCACGCGGTAACAGCGAATGTCAGTCGGTCTTCTTCCGGCGTCCGCGCTTCTGGCCGGGTTTGCGACCGAGGCCGATCTGCTTGGCGAGCTCGCGGCGCTTTTCCGCATAGTTCGGAGCCACCATCGGGTAGTCCGACGGAAGGTCCCAACGCTGGCGATATTCTTCGGGCGACATATCGTAATTCGTGCGAAGATAGCGCTTTAGCATCTTCAGCTTCTTGCCGTCTTCCAGGCACACGATGTAGTCGGGCTTGACCGACGCGCGCACCGATACTGCCGGTTCGGGGCGTTCTTCTTCCTGCACCCTTGTACCACCCAGGCCCGCCAGGGCGGAATGGACCGTTTCGATCAGAACCGGGACGTCCGAGAGTTCGACATTGTTGTTCGCGACATGCGCCGCAACGATGTCGGAAGTAAGAGTGATAAGCATTCTCGACGTGTCGGTCTGCTTTTCTTCCGTGCAATGTCTCCTGTCTTTCGCGCCATATGCAATCGGAACGGTAGATGTAAAGATGTCGGGTCTGATACGATACGAATTCCTAAACGGATAAGATGGTCGACGATGGCTCGACGGCAATCTTTGCCTTCTATTCTGCGCATGACCAAGTCCCATGGGCGAGTGTCCGATCTGACATGTTCTCTCCACGATGCCTGCTTTGCAAATCGGGAAAGATGATAGAAATCATGATGGAGAGGTAGGAATTCGATTTCCCGAAAGCATTTCAACGATCTTGGCTTCTCTCTAGTACGACATTCTCGACAATGATCGGCTGGACGCTTGCCTGTCCGCGGTGCGTTCTTTGGAAAACCTGATCCGGTTAACCTGGACGCTTTCCTCCCAGCGGAATGAGGTCCGGGACCAGCTCGACATACATTTCCAATGCCTCTTCGAACATCGTGATGCCATGCGGGTGCTCACCGAAACGATGAATGCCCTTGATTACGCGCTCATCGAGACCCCCGATACCTGTGAAGACTATATCTCTGAGTCGTCGACCAGGAGCCCCATGGATGATCGACTCAGGTAGCGGGCCGTCGAATGCGAGGTAGGTGCCATCGTAACTGATCGAGGGTGAGCGAGCGAGAGAAACCCAGCTGCTGACGATCGGCGGCTCGATGCCGATCTGTCGGGCGAAGACGATCGCTTCCCGGCTTACTCCGGCCGGGACGAAAGGAAGTTCGTCGCCCACCCGACGATACCTGTCGCGCGTCATCAGATCTGCGGTTCGATGTATGTCGACGCCCTTCGTGAGGAGCATCTTCAAGAGAGTTGTATCGATGAGCATCGCCGCGACGGGAAGATCGCTGACCTTACCGTCGCTCAGAAGGCCGTACTGTCGTGCCAATCGCCAGCGGTCGGTTTGCACTCGAAAGGTCGCTCCGAGGAATTCGGTGATGATCGCACCAGCGGCATCGTGACAATTCCCAGTTCCCATCGAAGCATTGCAAGCGGCACGAACATCGCTCAAATTGCGCGTTACCCGCAAGACATCTCGCTTCATGGCGGAGGTCCATACGTTGGAGGTGAAAGTCAGAAGGCCGCCCTGGATTTCGATCTTGAAACGATCAGGGTTTCCTTTTGATAAGAAATCGCTGATATCCTGTATAAGCAACGATAGTTCAATATCATCCATCTCGGCCATGACCGTTTTTCCTCAACTCTTGTTCTTCCTATGATTACAAAACACTCGAGAGGTTCTGCAGAACCTTGCTATCCTCAGTCGCTGATCGGCATCCGAACGAGGACAGATGGGATCTAAGTCGTGTAATCGCGATATCGATGGCTTTTCGCGAGAACACCTGGCGCCGATGACCGACGCGCCATTGTCAGGCGCCTTTACAGTCTGCGAACTTACCGGCCTGATCTGAATACGCAGCAGGTCGCGGATGGCGGTCAGCGACCATGGCACTGAATTGACTTCGATGGTCATCCGGCGTTGGTCAAGGGAACAACGGGCCGAGTGCCATTGCATTGCGCCGAGTAAGCTGACGTAAAACGGCTTCGTGGTGCCTTCTTGGTCGCTTGCGGGGCAAATGCCCGACAAGACCCCGTGTACTTCCTCGGCGCAAGCGCAGTTCGTCCCTGCCGCATGCCGAGACGAATACAACGATGTCAGGCCTCACCTGAGAGTGGGCATGAAGGCCCCCACTGGGATCGCCGCGAACGTGTTCGAAAGCAGGTTTCGGATCGAAGACCGCTGACTTGGCCCTCAGTACGGCGTGTCGGAGGCGACGATCGGCCGACTTCCAGATTAATGCGAAGGAATGTCCAACCGATTTAATGATGGAGAAGAAGGTCTGTCTCTCGCTGAGCGGCCATACGTTCCGAACTGCGTCGAAGAGGTTGAGGTCGATCTGATGCCTGGGTTCGAGAACGCGTGGCAGCGGCGCAATGCCTAGGATTCGGGATCGATTGCAAAAGACCAGATAGAAGACGACCTAGAATGCCGTCGATAGGGCGATCGTCGGCGAGAAAGCAGAAATCATCGCGGTCTGGCCCAGTCGGAGAACTATCTCGGGATTTCGAGGCCAGCGCTGGAGATGTCGAGACGGGCCGTGCCGTAGAAAGGTAGATGTACTCGAAATTTCTCGGCTAGCACGCCTCTATCGTAAGCCCGTCGGTTTCTTCATCTACAATGACGATTTCGATAATTTGGCGCGGCGCGTGATGAAACTCTTTGCCGGTGATAGGATAGAGTTGTACTGTCTTGCAGATAATCTGTGGATTCGATCAGCGCAAAAGGACGACTAAATGGCCTTCCTCATGATCCTGCCAAGAGCGTGGTGCGCTGGGGTCAGGAGGACTCTCGCAAACATCCGATGATTTCATCACGAACGATCACTCTCGGGTGAAGCGACTAGCAGCGTGAATGGCTGCAATGGGCGAAGGCGGATCATAGACGCACTCGAGTTCTATTGAGGCCAAATCGCACCCCCGCAACCACCATCAATTCAATCGATTTTCAGCCTCGCTGTCTTCAGCGGGGCTTTTTCGCGTTCTGGAACGGGGAAATCGCTTCGCAGAACCTACATGGACCTATGGCTGCCCGGCTCAGTGTCGCGACAATGGCTCTAAGGCGGGGACGGCTAAGGGCATTCTTGCTGAGACGCTCGACATTTCGTGAAGCCGTGCGTCAGAGCGGAGATGCTGGAAAGTCCGCAACTTTGCTGATTGGAAATTCGCCAATTAGCTGAAAACCTTCGCACGGCCGTTGGGCCTGTTCCAGCGCCCGCCAATCTCATACTCTTCGATGGCCCTAGCGCGACGGCCTTCGACACCCTTTGCGTCTCCCTGCCTCTTCTTCCACGCGCCGAGAGGGCGGATAAGCGACCAATCTCCGGTGGCATTTAAAAGAGAAAGCCACGCATCAAAGCGCCGCGAGCGTTTTCGCAATCAAGGATAGTTCGCTTCGATCGAATCCCGCTTTACCGATTTCGAAGTCGGGAGCATGGACGAATCCATGTTCGCAGTACGCGATCCGATCCGGCTTATTCCCGTGCTTTTTCTGGGCCTGATACTCGTCGGGACCGTGGTACTAAGCCTGCCGATCGCCACAACAGACGGTTCAACCGCACCCCTGCTTACGGCTTTTTTCACGTCTACCTCAGCAGTGGCAGTCACTGGCCTCATCGTCGTCGATACGCCGGTCTTTTGGTCCCCCTTCGGTCAGGCGACGATCATGGTGCTGTTCCAGATCGGCGGGTTCGGCATCATGACTGCGGCGACGCTTCTGGGCCTGATGGCGGGGCGCGGCTTCGGATTGCGTGACCGGATGGCGACGCAGGTGGAGCGCAATCGGCTCGATACGGGCGATGCGGCTTCGGTGCTCAAGCTGGTCTTCGCAATCACCATAGCGGTCGAGGCGATCGTCGCAGTGGTTCTCGCGCTACGGTTTGCTCTGAGATACGGTATGCCCTTCGGTGAGGCCGCCTGGCACGGCCTGTTCCATTCGATAAGCGCCTTCAACAATGCCGGATTTTCGAGTTTCTCCGACAGCGTGATGGGATTTCAGAACGATCCGATGATCTTGGGTCCGATCATGCTGTCGGTCATCCTGACGGCACTCGGCTTCCCTGTGATGCAGGACATCCGGCGTCATCATCTACGCTGGCGGCGCTGGTCTCTGCATACCAAGATCACTGTGACGGGGACGGTGGCCTTGCTGGTGTCCGGCTTCCTCGCGATCCTCGCGATGGAGTGGAACAATCCCGCCACTTTGGGACCGATGGGCGTCGGCGCGAAGGTGCTGAACGCCGCCTTCCATTCCGTCATGCCGCGCACCGCCGGATTCAACAGCCTCGATGTCGGCGGCTTGCACGACGAGACGCTCATGACGAATTTCTTCCTGATGTTCGTCGGCGGGGGTAGTGCAGGCACAGCTGGTGGCATCAAGGTCACCACTTTCCTGGTCCTCTTCGCGATCGTCCTGTCCGAGGTGCTTGGCCGCCGCGATGCCGGCCTGTTCCAGCGGCGTTTCGGCCGCGCGGTCGAGCGACAGGCCTTGTCGGTGACGGTGTTGGCCGCGTCGCTTATATTCGTCGCGACGAGCTATATCGCCTCGATCTCCCCTTTGCCGCTCGACGATATTCTGTTCGAATGCATATCCGCTTTCAGCACGGTGGGTCTGTCGACTGGCATTACCGGAGATCTGCCGCCTACGGCGCTGCTGGTGCTGTGCGTCCTTATGTTTGTGGGGCGCGTGGGAACCATCACCGTTGCGACTGCGCTTGCCTTGGGCGGGCGCGAGCGTCCCTATCGCTATCCGGAGGAGAATCCGATTGTCGGCTAGACATCGAAAGCCCGTGCTGGTCGTCGGCCTGGGACGCTTCGGCGGTGCCGTGGCGCAAACGCTGGAGCGGATGGGCCATGAGGTTTTGGGCGCGGACACCGATGCGCGCCTGGTTCACGAATTCGCAGGCGAGCTAACCAAGACGGTGGAAGCGGACTGCACCGACAAGACCACTCTCGATCGCCTGGGTGTCGCCGGTTTCGAAGCTGCGGTTGTTGCGATCGGGACCGATATCGAAGCCAGCGTGCTGGCCGTGCTCGCCCTTTCCGATCTCGGGCTGACCAATATCTGGGCCAAGGCGACCAATGACAAGCATGCGCGTATTCTGGAAAGGATAGGCGCCAGCCACGTCGTCTTTCCCGAACAGCGCATGGGCGAACGTGTCGCCCATCTGCTCAACGAAAGGCTGCTCGATTTCATCGCTTTCGGAGATGAATTCGCGATCGCCCGCCTGAAGGCGCCGGAACCGATCGTCGGACTTCCGCTCGTCACCAGCGAATGCCGCAAGAAGTTCGATGTGACCGTGGTGGGTGTGAAGCGGGAAGGCGAGAACTTCATCCACGCCGTGCCAGACACCATCATCTTTCCGGACGACGAATTGGTCGTCTCCGGCCGGATCGCGGATATCGAGCGCTTCTCGGCGGCTTGATCCGTCAGCCTGCCGGTCGGCAGGCTGTCCTTTGCCTAGACAGCTGAGCGCAATGCCGGGACGATTTCGCCCACGTGGGGGAGGGTCCCGATCTGAGGCTGCGCGAAAAGATAGCCCTGAACATAACGCACGCCGATATCTTCCAGAACGCACAGTTCCTCTTGTGTCTCGATCCCTTCGGCCACCAGAAGCAATCCCATTTCGCGGGACAGGTCCACCAGGCTTTTCACGATCTGGCGCCGCGCAAGGGACGTGTCGAGATCCCGGATCAAATCCATATCGAGCTTGATGGCGTCGGTCTGCAAATTGGCCAGGAGGCCGAGGCCCGCATGCCCCGAACCGAAATCGTCAATGGCGGTCGTGAATCCGAGCGCCTGATAAGCCCTGACGATGCTGCGCACATGGTCGGTGTCCAACCGCTCGTTTTCGGTGAATTCGAAGATGAGCCGATTGGTCGGAAGGCCCGTTTCGAGCGCCGTTTCCATCGTCAGCTTGATGCAGGCAAGGGGCGAGTAGACGGCGTTGGGCATGAAGTTGATGGAAAGCTTGGCCTCCGTATCCAACAGACCGGCAGCCACCGCTTCCCTGATCGCGTTGACCCGACAGGCCTGATCGAACGCATACCGATTGTCTTCGGTCACGCGCCCCAGGATTTCACCTGCGCTTTCTCCATTCGTCCCTCGAACGAGCGCCTCGAAGGCGTAGGGACGGCCCGTGGTCAGATCGACGATCGGTTGGAAAGCCGTTCGGATGTCGAAGCCGAGGCTTTCGCCATTCCGGCATCCGCTGCATTTCATAACCATAAAGAGCCCTTCTGAAACAGACGCTATTTGGCTCCGTAATGGCTAATTAAGCATGAACTCGCGGATGAATTTCGCCTCTTTTTTGGCAGGTTCGCTTGCTTCTCGGATCGAATGCAAAAAATTTTCTACTTGGGAGTGCGAAATCGAAAGAAGCGAAAAGATCGGCGATTTATTTCGAGCATGAATCGCCGATGGCGTAGGCGCGGCAGAAGACGTCCACGGCGCCATCGATCCGTTCCGTGTCGCGCTGCTCATCGCGGGCCATACCGAAGCGACGTTCGAGATCACCCATCCCCTTGCACATGGCGGCGAATTGTTCGGCCGCGAGTTCGGGATCGTCGACGGAAATATCGCCCGCTTGGGTGAGGGATGTCAGCAATGCTGCGAATGCTTCCTTCATCCGATGCGGTCCTGCTGCAAGGAACGTTGCACCGACCGCCGGGGCCAGTTCGGTTTCCGCCGCGATACGGCGCTCGAACTGAACCATCTCCGGGCGCGAGAGGAATGTGACCATCGCTTTCCCGATCTCGGTCAGGCGTTCGCGCAGAGTGCCGTTCGGAACTGACGGCACGGTGAAATATCCCCGGATCCGTTCGCATTTCTGTTCGACAGCCGCAGTGAACAGGCCGCGCTTGTCACCGAACTGGTTATAGACAGTGACTTTGGAAACACCGGCTACGGCCGCGACCTGCTCTATCGAGGTCGCCGCGTAGCCACGGTCGAAAAAGCTGGCGACTGCCGCATCGACGATGGCCTTTCGCTTCGTCTCGCTGGCAGGCCTGCCGGCTCTGACTGGCATCGATCCTGTTTCGTCACTTGCCAATCTGAACGGCTCCGCTCACCTGAACGCAATCGTTCATTAATGAGCTATGCGACCGGTCTTGGCAAGAGAGGCGACGGAGCGTTTGTATGAACTGGATCGCGATCCGCATGCTCACCGGCGACGCGCAGAAGTTCTACGGCCTGCTGTTCGGCATCGCCTTTTCCACTCTTCTCATCACCCAGCAGCTTACCATCTTCGTGAATCTCCTCGAACGCGGGTCGAGCGGGGTCTACAATGTGTCGAGCGCCGATGTCTGGGTGATGGACCCCGTCAGCAGGACGACCGAGGTCGCCTATCCGATGCCTTCGACCGCGCTCGATAAGGTGCGCGGCGTGCCCGGCGTGGCATGGGCGGTGCCGCATATCCGCGCGTCGGCTTCGGTGCGGACCGGAAGCGGCGAATTGGAGGGTGTGACGGTGGTGGGCGTCGATGATGCCACGCTGATCGGCCTGCCGAAAAACATGGCCGAAGGAACCCCGGGGGTTCTGTCGCAACCCGATAGCGTGATCATCGACGATGTCGGCGCAACGCGCATGTTCCCCGACCAAAGCCCGATCGGCCAGCGTCTGGAGCTTAACGACCAGCGCGCCGTGATCCGCGGGATTGCCGATGCAATCCCGAGTTTCACCAGCCAGGTTACGCTTTATACCAAATACAGCCGCGCGCTGAATTACGTGCCGGGCACGCGCAACCGCCTGTCCTTCGTGCTGGTCGGCAAGGCGCAGGACGTGTCGCCGGAAGAACTGGTCGAGCGGATCGAAAGCCAGGCCGGCCTTCGCGCCCGCACCCGTGACGAGTTCGCGCGCGACGGAGTCGATTTCATCATCGAGAACACGGGCATCCCGCTCAATTTCGGAATCACCGTGGCGCTCGGCATCATCGTCGGCGTGGCGATCGTCGGGCTGACCTTCAGCCTCTTCATTCGCGACAACATCAAGCAGTTCGGTGCCCTGAAGGCCATCGGCGTGACCAATGGCACTATCCGCCGCATGGTCGCGGTACAGGCGGGGGTGGTCGGATTTGTCGGATATGGACTAGGTGTCGTGGGAACGGTGCTGTTCATTTTCGGCTTTTCGGGTGAGCCGACCTTCAAGGGATTCTACATTCCCTGGCAGGTTCCGCTGATCAGCCTGTTCGCCATCGTCGTGATTATCGCGCTGACAGGCTGGCTTGCCCTGCGCAGCGTCATGAAGACCGAACCTGCGGCGGTGTTCCGGTGAGCGCGGGGGGCGATCGTCAGGCCGCCATCTCGGTACGCGACGTGGCCCGCGATTTCCTCGCCGGTCAGCAGACCATCCGCGTCCTTCACGGCATCGATCTCGACGTCGCGCCGGGCGAGCTGACCTATCTGGTCGGCGAGAGCGGGTCGGGCAAGACGACGCTGATTTCGATCATGTGCGGCATCCTGTGGCCGACCGAGGGCAGCGTAGAGGTGTTCGGCACTCCGATCTATGGTCTGTCCGATGATGATCTGGTCCGCTTCCGGCTGGAGAATATCGGTTTCATCTTCCAGCAGTACAATCTCATCCCCGCGATCGACGCGGCCAGCAATGCCGCCGTACCCTTGATCGCGCGCGGTATGGACCGCCGGGAGGCCCGCGAACGGGCCGTCGCGATGATGGAGAAGCTCAATATCGCCAATCAGGCGGACAAGCTGCCGAACCAGCTTTCGGGTGGCCAGCAACAGCGCGTCGCCATCGCCCGCGCGCTCGTCAACGAACCGCGTCTCGTCGTCTGCGACGAGCCCACGGCCGCGCTCGACGCCACGTCCGGTCGGCGCGTGATGGACCTGTTGCGCGCCGTAGCGCTGGCCGAAGACCGCGCCTGCATTATCGTCACACACGACAACCGCATCTTCGACCTCGCCGACCGCATTCTCGTGCTTGAGGACGGTCGTATCACGCATGACGGCCCATCCATGCCGGAGGATCATTGAGATGGCTCTGCTGCCTTCGAATATCAGCTTTTCGCGCCAGGTGCTGATCATCGTGGCCGTGATCGGTATGCTCTTGGCAGCGGCCTATATCGCTTTCGGCCTGCCCGATCGCGAACTGAGCGAACCGACCGGCGAACCGCCCACCGCACCAACGACTCTCGCCAACGAAGCTAGGGTCGCGGGTTCGGGCGTCGTCGAACCGTCGAGCGAACTCGTCCAGATCGGTACGGCGCTGGCCGGCCTCGTCACCGATCTGCGCGTGCGCCCGGGCGATTTCGTCGAGAAGGGGCAGCCGCTCTTCGTGGTCGACACCCGCGCTCTGGAAGCGAGGGCGAGCGAGACCCGGACCGCGATTCAAGAGGCACGCGCGGCTATTGCAGAGGCGCAGGCGGCGATTGGCGAAGCGCGGACTGCCGAGGCGACCGCCGCTCGCCAGTTGC